>ERZ778018.958-NODE-958-length-30834-cov-4.937555_pt1 | contig 30834 bp, 25 predicted proteins | sample MGYA00375748_ERZ778018 | MGnify/ENA primary metagenome ERZ778018 (study PRJEB29350, sample SAMN05509839) | bioreactor metagenome | biome: bioreactor; material: wastewater | place: South Africa: University of Cape Town | collected 2014-04-22 ... | reverse complement strand
CTTTCGCCACCGCCGAGAGCTGTCCGAAACCACCAACCATTCCGCGATTGATCATGTGGCCGCTGACGTCTTCGCCGTCTTGCTCCAGGCCGGCCAGAAAATCCAGCACCGCCTGGGTATGCGCCTGTGGGATCGCGACGACAGTCGTTGTGTTCGACGATTCAGTCTCCTCGGATCGTGCCGGAGGAGTGTCGCGTTCGCTCATGTTTATCCCTCTCTTCAGCAGCGACTACTTATCACTGTCACTGCAGCTGTAGTCTGTTTCGCCACCCATTTGGTGGGTTTTCCAGCATGCGGTCATCGTATTGTGCCGCATCGCCCCCAAACCGCCGACCACACCGCCGGCCAGGCCGCGATTGATCATGTGGCCGGTGACGTCGTCCTCCTCGGACTGCAGGGTATCCAGAAAATCGAGCACCGCTTGCGCTTTGTCATCCGGGACCTCGACGACGGTCACTTTCGCGCCATCCTCGGGCGCGTCTTGCTCTGTCATGTCACACTCCTCTACCATGCTTCATCGATTGATCCGCGACCGGTCAACGACCTCCGCGGGTAACCGCGCCCGCCCATCGCACACGCGTCCGCCCCTACATCTCGATCAACGCGGGCCGTTTAGGCGCAGCAGCTCACGGATGCCTTCCTCTCGCTGCTCCAGCGTCTGCTTCACCTCCTCTCGGATCAGTGGGGAAACCGCGAGCATCGCCTCGAAGTTCGCCCGGCTGAGACTGAAAGTCTCGACCGCGGTGCGAGCACGGACCGTGGCGGTCCGCGGAACGTCTCTGAGTAAGGCGATCTCTCCCACGTAGCCGCCCGCACCGAGTTGGGCGAGGCGTCGTTCCGATCCGCCGCCGTCATCGATCAGGATGTCGACTTCACCGTCTTTGATGACATAGAGGCGGTCACCGGTGTCTCCTTGCTGGATGATCGATGCTCCGGGTTCGAATCGTTCCTGCTCAAGCGTCGACGCCAGCCAGCCAATCGAGGCGTCATCCAATCCCGAGAAGAGTGGTATCTTACGCAGTAATTGTTCGCTCCGTGCGGCCGTGCTGTACGAATGGTCCGGTAGGCCGCCTTGCTGCTCTTCCCAGAGTTGGGCGTAGACGCCACCCTGGGCGAGCAACTCGCGATGCGTCCCATGCTCGGCGAGCCGCCCACTGGCCAGGACGAAGATTTGGTCCATCTGGACGACGCTCCCCAGCCGATGCGTGACGCTGATCGTCGTTCGACCAGCCGCCACACGTCGCAGCGTCGCATTGATGGCAGCCTCGGTGGCCGGGTCGAGGGCGCTGGTCGCCTCGTCGAGCAAGAGAAGCGCCGGGTCGCGCACCAGGGCGCGGGCGATCGCTATCCGCTGACGCTGCCCGCCGGAGAGGCGCCCACCGCGCTCGCCGACGAGCGTGTCGTAGCCATCCGGTTGTTGCATGATGAATTCGTGGATTTCAGCAGCCCGGGCCGCTTCTTCGATTTCCTGATCGCCTGCATCCGGGCGGCCCATGCGAATGTTCTCGCGGATCGTGTCGTTGAAGAGCACGCTCTCCTGAAAGACCATACCGATCTGGCCCCGCAGCGACTCCAGGCGCGTTTGACGCAGATCACGCCCATCGAAGCGAACCCGTCCGAGATCAGGATCATAGAAACGGGTCAGCAGGTTGAGCACCGTGCTCTTGCCGGAACCGCTGGCGCCCACGATGGCGACGTTCGCCTGTGCCGGGATCGTGATGTTGATGTCTTCAAGAATCCTCCGCGCATCGTCGTAGCCGAACGAGACGTGCTCGAGCGTGATCCCTTGCGTGAGCCGGCCAAGCGAGACCGCGTCCGGCGCGTCCTGAATGGCAGGCCGCGCGCCGATGACTTCCTGCACTCGCTTCATCGAACCAGTCGCTTGCTGTACGAACTGCATGAGGCCGGACAACCCCTGCAACGGCGCGATGATCTGGCCAATCAACAGGATGAACGCGAAGAGCGCGCCGACCTCGATGTGGCCGTGCAGCACGAGGTAGCCGCCTGCGCCGAGTACCATCAACTCGATCAACGTCGCGGCAAAGCTGGAAACGACCCCGTAGAGACCGCCGAGAAAGCTGAGCCGGATCGAACTGTGCACCAACCGGTCGAGCTGGCACGCAAAGCGCTCGGTCATCAGTCGTTCCAGGCCAAAGAGTTTTACGACCGGCTGGGCGCCAAGATTTTCCTGTGCGAGATTGGTGACGCCGCTCGCCTCCTGTTGCCGTTCCAGACTTGCCCGAGCGACCGGTCGCCCGAGAAAGCGCGAGATGAGCAGGATAAGTGGCAAACCGATCACGACGACGAACGAGAGTCTCCAGTCCGTCAGAAAGATCGCGATGAGCGCGAGCGCCATCGTCAGCGTCAGACGCGCCGATTCCACTACGCCGTTCGTCAGCGCAGACTCAACCATGCTCAGATCGGAATTGATGCGTGTCAGCAAGTCGCCGGTGCTGACCCGATCGAAATAGCCGGGGTGCAGTGCCTGGATCTTCGAGAACATGGCGAGCCGCATGTCCTTCAAGACGCGTTCCGACACCCATGCCTTGGCGTACGTTTCGCGCAGAGAGGAAAGCGTCACCACGATGAACGCCGTGATCACTGCCACGATGATGACGACAAAGGCGTGCGCATTCCGCGGGACGAGCGCGCGATCGATCAGGTAGCCGTTCGCCTTTGCGAGCCCGATACCGAAAGCGCTGCTGAGCGCGACATAGAGCATGATCTCGACGACCCGCAGCCGGTACGGACGAAGATATGGGAGCAGAAGGCGGACGAAACTTCGAAAGCCATTGATTCCGGCTCGCCGAATCTGCCGGCGCCACGCTTTATCGAGCTGCGCGAGTGATCGTCCGGTCGCGGCGCGCGCCGCCGCATCCGGGCCGACAGCGGGGAGTTGATGGCAGAACGATCCGATCGCGGCCTCATCATGTTTTTCGGCGACAAACGCGAGGAAATTCGAAATCGCCAGCGGGGCCACAGTGATCGATTCGTCGCCACCCGACAACAGCACGCGCAGCGGTGGTAGCCCATCGCGCTCGAGCAGCTCAGCGAGCGGCGCCGCGTCGTCGTCACTCATCGTTTCATCGTCTACTCGCCCGAGGATATAGCGGTGGACGCCGTCCGCGACCGCTTCGGGCCAGCCAGCACCCGACGTCGCCGTCCGTTCGAGCAACCGTAGAAGGTCGCGCTCCAGCACGATTCCCGGCGATTCGGGACGATAGACCGCGTAGATAAGCGCCTGTTCGGGATCGGCGTGGCCGCCCGAATTGAGAATCATGCCTGGCTGGCTCGTATCGCTCAGTTGGTCGAAGAGGTAAACGCCGATCGGTCCGGTCAACCCGGCAAATCCGAGGCGTTCGGTGGCGAATGCGTAATAGCGTTCGAGCCGATGGCCGGCGGCCTGGCACTGCTGCTGGGCAAATGATTCCGGCTGATAGAGCAGACGAAAATGTTCGGTCGCGAACACCGTGATCGTGAAATCGATTCCCGGCGGCCGCTCGCCGCGATCCGCATTGTTCGTTCGGAAAATGAAGGGAGTATCGCCAAACTGAACGCGATCGTTCGGACGAAGCGTATGGGGCGAATGAATCGTAACCTCGTTGACACGTGTTCCGTTGAGACTGTCAAGGTCAATAACGAGCCAGCGTCCTCCGACCGCACGCAGGATCGCGTGATAGCGCGACACGATCTGGCTGGAGATACGTATGTCGTTGCTGTCGGCCCGGCCGACCGTCGCGACGGAGTTCAGGCGAACGCGCTCGCCATCCTCCCTTTCCAGCCATGACACGGCTTGATCCGCTATGACCGTTGTTTGACCTCCTGATCCGCCAGGCGGTTGCGTCGCGTTGGCCGTCGCATCGCCCGTCGACGAAACGTCGTTGGCGGGGACGGATGCCGGTTCAGATCTCCGACTCGCACCGAATGATCTCGTGTCCAAGGGGCGGGACGTGGATTGGGTCGCGATGCCCTGTACGAGATCCCGTTCTTCCCAGGAGGGAACACCGCAAGGGAAAGACCTTAACAAAACTTCTTTACCCACAGATAACGTAACCACCGTACATGGAATATTCGTGATTGTCAATGTGCTCTCTTGTAAGCTGCGCAATGCACACGAACCGCCCTCCGCGGTGGTTCCGATTCCCATGATCGCCGATATCTACGGTAACGCCTCTTCCAGAAGGCGGCAGTCAACTGCTTTACACCCGTTGGCGTGCGTTGGCGTGAGCGAGATTGATGCCCGGCTGAGGAGACAGAGCCAGGCACAAAAATGCCCCTCTCCCAGAAGTCGGAGAGGGGCAGAAGGTGTTCGCCGCGTCCCTTTACGACAGAACCGGCTGTGGCGGGACGGCGCCTTCGGGGATCGGCGGCTTGTAGGTCTTGCCGGCCATCGATTCGCGATGTTCCGCCTGCGCACGGACGAGCAGATCAGGATCGTTGTGCAGCTCGGCCGCGGTTACCGCCATCGCCTTGGCGGCGTGCAGCATCCCTTTGTGGCCGATCGACATGCCGCCGGTCGCCGTGATGCCCCAACTGTGGCCCGGCACGCCAGCCGGATGACAGGTGGTATGCACCTCGACGGTCGGTGCAATCCAGCTCACTTCCGAGACGTCCGTTGAGCCGGACATCACCTTACCCGGATCGCCCGGTTCCATCACCTCGGCCAGTAGAGGTTGATCAAAGGCGCTCTCAGGCAGCCCGGAGCCGCGAATGCCGGCCCGGCGCACGCCTTCGGGATAGCCCCCGGCGACCGCCTTGCCGAAGGCGCGCTCCTCGTCATTGAAGTCGATCGGGCCAAGCTCGCTGAGTACTTCGAACATGCGGCCGGCCAACGTCTGATTCGGCAGCATGTTGTGGATGCCGTAGTGATCGTGGATCGTCAATTCGGTGTCGGTCATCATCGCGGCGCCGTTGGCGATCCGGATGATGCGCGCTACCAGTTCATCGACCTGATCGCGCTCAGGGGCGCGCACGTAATACCAGACCTCAGCTTCGTCCGGCACGACGTTCGGCTGGCCACCGCCATTCGTAATGACGTAGTGAATGCGTGCCTTCTCCATGACGTGCTCACGCATGTAGTTGACGCCAACGTTCATCAACTCAACGGCATCGAGCGCCGAACGACCATGCTCCGGATGCGCCGCCGCGTGCGCCGTCTGGCCATGAAAGTGGAATTTGATGTGGTCGATGGCGAGACTGCTGGTGACCGAAACGGTGTTGCTTGCCCATGGGTGCCAGGTAATGGCCGCGTCGAGATCGTCAAAGACGCCATCTCGCGCCATGAAGACCTTACCCGCGCCGGTCTCTTCCGCCGGGCAGCCGTAGTAGCGCACCGTGCCCGGCTTCCCGCTCTCCTCCAGCCACGCTTTAAGCGCGACCGCCGCCGCCAGCGACGCGGTGCCGAGCATGTTATGTCCGCAACCATGTCCTGGCCCACCGGCAACGACCTGTTCCTGCGCGGTCGTCGCCGTCTGCGAGAGGTTCGGCAGGGCATCGTATTCGCCGAGAAAGCCGATGATCGGCGAGCCGCTGCCCCACTCGGCGTAGAAGGCGGTCGGCATGCCACCGACGTTCGACTTGATGTCGAAGCCTTCTTTCGCCAGGAATTCGGACTGCAACTCACAGGCGTATGTTTCGTCCAGCGCCACCTGCGGATGCGCCCAGATATCGTCCGACATGTCGATGAAACGCTCGCGCCGCTCATCGATCCAGTCGGCGGGGCCCCAATTCTTCGCCATAGACATCTCCTTCATACCGGCACGGTCACCACCGACCGCGCGAATCGATTGTGCCCGCATTCTAAACCGAACCGGTCAATCGGTGCGCCAATCACTCATGACGGTGACAGACGCGGTATCATCCCATCCATCGATGCCAGAGAAGCGTGCATACAAACGATTCGAGTCAGCAGCGGATGTTTCACCGCCAAGAGTCAACCGGCAGTGAAGCCGATCAGCGGGGCGCCGAGGTTCCTGCCATCGATCTCAACCGCCTGCGTGCAACCCTGCGGCTTATCTTCGACGGCGACACCGTCGATCGCATCGCAGTGAATCTCAGTTCAAACTCACCCGAGCGAACGCTCAAACAGGTGGCGAGCGCCGTTCAGTGGGAATGGCGACTGCTCAAGCTGCGCCGGAGGCTGCGCCGAGGCGGTGAACCTGACCTCGACCGGCCGCTCGATCCGCGGTCGGGTATCTCAGCGCGCGGCGCGTTGACACTGGCACTACATCTCGGCTTCGGGTTACCGATCGAGACGCTCGCCCGCGCCACGGCAATCGGCGCGGAGGCGCTTGGAAACGACCTCTACCAGGCTCGCGTGAGGCTCGTGCCGGGGATCAAGCCGGCCTGCGGGCAGTTCATCTCATCGATCGGACGCTATCGTGACGGCTCGCTCGACATAGCGGCGCGCGCCACGCTCATCCAGCATGCCCAGCGCTGCCCTGCCTGCCGTGCCGCGCTCGATCGCTTTCAGGCGGTCGACGCTCAACTGCTCGACCGGATCGAACAGGCACAGGCGGCACTGCCGCCGCTCACGGAGCCAGCCAAGACGCATGGCGTCGCCGGTCTACGAACGCCGATCGCACTGCTCGCGATGCTCGTGCTCATCATCGTCATTATCGGCGCGGGCGTTTATGCCATCGCGGGCCGGCGTGGCAACGCAACCGAAGCAGCGAGCAGCGGTCAACAACTCAGTGGTTGGTTGGTGACCGCGGACGTCGCTGGCAATCTCCTCGCGTTCAACCTCGCGACTGGAGAGCAACGGCGCTTCGATGCCGATACGCAGCCGGCTCGGCCAGGCTTCGTTCCATCCTCGACGGCACTTTCTCCCGATGGCACATTGATCGCCAACCAGGTCGCCAGCGCGGCCCAGTCGCAGTCACAGGATCTGGTCATCGAGACAACTGGCGCCAAGAAGATCAACACGATTCGACTCAGCGAGCCATCGATTCGCTTTGCTGGCTGGCTTGGGAACGACACCGTGCTCGAAATCTCCTATCCCTCCCAAGAAACGGGAGAAAGCGCCGACGACTATTTCACCCGTGCGCAAACGCATGCGGTGTTGAGCGGTTTCAATATCACCACCGGTCACGAACAACAACTTTTCACCGGCGCGGTGAGTGATGTCTTTCCATCCCCCGACGGAACGATGATCACCATCGTTTCGAACTCCGTACAGAGCAACAGCGGTTTGCGCCGGATGGAGCTACGGCGCATTCAAGCCGCCCGCGTGAGCGATACGGTTGCGTCGGTGACCGACCGGGTCGCCTCCGATACGATCGTCAGCCTCAGTGGCCTGACCTCCAGCGTGCTGATCTGGGCGCCGGACAGCAGTCGCGTGTTTATGGCGACGATCGATACACGTTCCGCCGCGACTCCCACGCCGGCCATCTCCGCTTCGCCGGCCCCGGTCTCACCGCCTGCCACAACCATTATGTCGATCGCTCGCGATGGCACGATTCAACCCGTCCCACAGCCGGCGGACGCGACCGCCGCTGTTCCGATTTCAATTTCGCCTGACGGCGCTCGCTTGATCGTCCAGTCCATACGGACGAGCGGCACCGGCTACCAATATCGGGTATCGGCGCTCTCGCTCTCGACGAACAGTTACCATGCCATGACTGATTGGTCGCCAAACGCGATCAACTCGCCGATCTGGTCGCCGGATCGGACGACGTTGCTCGGATTCGAACGACAACCGTTTCTGATTCCGGCGATCGGTAGCCAGTTCGACATCAACATCTCGGTCATCCGCGTCGTCGCGTTACCGGACGACGGTGGCCAGTTCACGGCGATGACGCGCATGGCGGGGAATATCGGCTCGAATTTTTTCGCCTGGTTACCGGAAAACGTACTCTCCGCACCGCCGGAACAACCGCTGCCGATTCGCCTGGGCCAGCCACGGCCGGTCGCGCTCGCGCAAGCGGATCTGGGGATCGCGACCTCGGCACAGGTAAGCAGAAACGACGATTATGTCAATCTTCACAACGCGACAGATCAGCGACCGTACATCTGGGATCGGACCGCGAACGTGGCGCGCGCGCTACCCCTCGGGACGCACGATCTCTCCTGGTTCCCGCACACATCGGCGTTGATCGGCGTCGGAACGACCGATCCCGGACGTGCGACCGCACCGAGCCGCCTCGTAACCTATGCGCCCGCATTCGTGGTTGCGCCCCCAGACTACGACTACCGGGCATATGACCCGGCCCGGATCGGCTTCTCGCTGGACAAGGAGTACAACACGCCGCTCATGTCGCCTGACGAGAACACCCTCGCGTTTTATGTCTTTGACACGCGCGATCATTCGGTCACGCTCTGGCTGGCCGGCTATGAAGCGCCAGCGAAGTCCGTGGCGCATTGGGCACTGCCGAACGACAACAAGCTTTCGTACGGCCCGATCGCCGGCTGGTTAGACAGTCAGACGCTTCTCTACGCCGAGCCGGGCAACTGGCAAAGCGGGCTGCCGGGTGAGGTGCAACTGAAGCGGCTCACACTGCAGGACGATGGCGACGTCAGCATCGACACGGTCGATACGCTCCATCCACACGGCACCGAGCGCGGCATCGCGCTCGACGAGTTGGCGATCAATCAGACGAGCGGGGAGATCGCCTACCGGCTCCGGCATTTCACCAAGAACTCGACCAACGACGGCATTATCGACACGATCTCGATCGCGTCGGCCGGCAAGCTCTCCGATGCGCTCGAGATTTCCCGAGGCGGATCCAGCAGCGGCTTGAGCTGGTCCCCGGACGGGCGCATCCTGGCCGCGACTACGCCGTACGCGCTCGAGTTCTACTCCGCCTCGGGAAACGCGCTCTTCGGCGCCGCGGGCCTCGATTTTCCAAACGAACCACGCTGGATCGACGAGCATACGGTCTGGTTCAACGAATCAAACGATCAGGGAACGAAGGTCATGTCCGTGGATCTGCAATAAACAGAATCGGCACGCACGGGTATCCGGACAGTCACACGCCTTGTCATCTTGAACCGCAGTGAAGGAACTCCTTTTCGATACCCTCGCATGGAGCGTTGGAGAAAGCAAAAGAGCTTCTTCGCTGCGGCTCAGAATGACAGTAAATTGCCAGTCATCAATGACAAGAGGGATGTCAGTCCGTGATGCCTTGCTTTTCGCGGTAGGTCAGGAGCTGGCCTCGCACTTCGCGTGGGGTGAGTTCGCCCAGGTCGATACCGAGCAGATCGCCGAGTTCGGAGCGGCTGGTGTAGCCCAGGCTGCGTGCCCAGCGCCAGAACTCGTTCCAGCTGTAGTCGGCCGGCTCGAACGCCTCGCGCCCCGCGGGCGCCTCTTCACGGATCGGCCGGACGTTGGTCGGCTGCACGTCATCCGCCTCGTCCGATGCTTCCGCATCCGGCTCCGGCTCCGGCTCCATCATCGTCGGCGGCACGACGCGTACGCGGGTCTGATCGGCTGGACGTTCCGGAGGGGCGACCGTGCGCGACGTCGCTTCGACTTCCACGTCGGGAGAATCTTCGTCGCCCATCTCGTAATCAAGCGCGAACTGCGTGCCGTAGCCGAGTGCGAGGAGCGCCCGGCCAATCGCCTTGGTTTCGGCTTTCTCGATGTAGTCGGGGAAATCGCGTGCCGTCTCGCTGCCGTAGCCACTGGCGCGGCCGCCGCTCGGCAAGACGACTTCGGCGTGAAAGACCGCTAGCTTGCCATCGTGCGAGACGAGGTCGGTCGTGATATGCGCGTCGGGATGGTCGCTGCGCAGCCAGACGAGCCGCCACTTGACATCGAGATAGTCGACCTCGCGGCCCCGCACGTTCATTCTTCGCAAATGCGAGCGCGGATCGAACGGTTTACCGGCCGGCCGGGTCCCCTCGCCTCCGGTTGGTCGATCGGTTGTCTCAGGCACGTCCCCATCCTCCCATCGTCTTCGCAGCTTCACCGTGCATCCTCGATGCCATAGACTCGCCTGGTGCTTGCGCACATCGGCCGGCCGACGCATCCGTCGACCCTACGGCGAACCAGCCCCGGCTTAGTAGAGGCGCGCCGGCTCCGCCTGGCTCCGGCGCTTGCGGAGATAGCGGGCGATTCCATCAACGGTCATCTGATAGGACGTTGCCACTTCGTATGGCCGCACCAGCCGATCGTCGCCGCAGGCCGCGACGATCTCGGCGTCGCCGAGTTGGCGCAACTGTTCGCAGACGACGGTCGTATCGCTCTCGTTCTCCAACCGCACGTCGGTCCATCCCGTCCAGTAGAAGAGACGGCAGAACAGATCGTCGAGATGCCAGCTGATATCGTCGAAGGCACCGAAGTGCGTCAAATAGAAGCGGCTCGGATTCAGCGCGCGTAGTCGCTCCACGCTCTGACGCCAGGCGATCAGATCGAGTTCCGGCGGCACTGTCGGCGGGCGAACATAGGGCGCCGAGTCAAGCCGGACGGCGCCGACATCGCCGGTGAAGACCGCGTTCGTCGCCAAGTCGTGATAGGCGATATGGTGCGCGGCATGTCCCGGCGTGTGCAAGGCGACCAGTTCACGGCCACCTGCCTGGAAATGGGCGCCATCTTCGAGGATGTCAACACGATCGGCCGGTACCGGCGCGACCTCGCCCCAGAGTTCTTCCATGCGGTCGCCGTAAATGCGCGTGGCGCTCGCCATCAGCTTCGTCGGGTCGACCATGTGCGGTGCGCCGAATGGATGCACCAACAGTCGCGTCTTCGGCAGTCGACGCATCAGCACACCGGCGGAGCCGGCATGATCGAGATGAATATGGGTCACGGCGAGTTGGGTGATGTCCTCTGGGTCGTACCCCGCCGCCCGGACGCCATCGAGCAGCGTTTCGATGTTCGGGGTAGCCCCGGTCTCGACCAACGTCAGGTCGTTATCGCCCGCCAGGAGATACGACGCGATGACGCCTGGCACTCCCTGGAACTTGTGGTCAATGATGAAAATGCCTGGCTCGAGCTCTCGAACCGCGCTGCTCGTCATATGCGTTGCTCCGAACGTTGAACCGTCTCTACCAGTCGCGCTCTGTGCGCACCGTCAAGCCATCATACGCCAGGTGTACGTGGGGCGGCAGCGCGTCGTCGACCGCGGAGTGCAGCACTTCATGACTGACGTGCACGATATACGCCTCGCGCGGTTTCACCTCGGCGATCACATCGAGCGCCTCAGCGATACTCAAATGCGTCGGATGCGGCCGCTCGCGAAGCGCGTTCAAGACGAGCACATCGGCATCGCGCATGATCTCGATCGATTCCGGCGAAATCCCTTTGGCATCCGTGACATAGACGAGCGGACCGAAGCGAAATCCCTGCACGATCCACCGTCCATGGGTCACTTCGATTGGTTTGATCTCACGCTCAAACAGCGTGAACGGCCCATCGAATTGATTGAGGATGAGGTCCGGCTTCCCACCATAAAAGGGAAACATGTCCTGGAACGTGTAGCCGTAGCGTTCGCGCAGGAGGTCGGAGGTACGGGCATCGGCGAAGACCGGCAGATGCGCCTGATTGAGTTCGTTGAAGCGGCGCAAGTCATCGATTCCGGCCACATGATCGGCGTGCGCATGGGTAAAGATGACCGCGTCGACGCCGCTGAGCCGCGCCGCCACCGCCTGCTCTCGCAATTCGGGCGACGTGTCGATCAGAATCGTGTGACCGTCAAAACGAACGACGGCCGAGGTCCGGGTGCGCCGATCGCGCGGATCTTCCGAGGTGCAGACGGGACAGAAGCAGCCGATCAGCGGAATGCCTGTCGATGTTCCGGTCCCGAGGAATGTTAACTCAACCATTGTTTTCCCATCATTTCGGCAATATCAGACCAAGTATACCCGCGGGTCCAGGCGACCTCAGGAAGAACGTGGGGGCAAAGACGGTACTTATGGGCCGATCGATCCGGGGTACCGAACGCCCGCTCTTCGCTATCATCAGAAACAGAAGTCTCGACGTCTGAACACGCACCGATCGGATTGACGTCGGTATCAACGACTCGTATGAGCCTAGGATGATGGCAGACGAGATGAGCGGACTCCCCGATCGACGACCGGGCTGGATCGATAACATTACGCGACACTGGGCGCAAGAAGACGACCCCGGCGACGCACGCCCGGAGTCGACCGATCTGCTGCCGATCTTGCAGCGGATGTCCACCCGTATCCGCTCGGACGCCGAGCTCGATGTACTCTTGCCCGACCTGGCCACGGCCTCCGGTGAAGCGCTCCACGCCGAAGTCACTCTGATTCGCCTCTTCAATGCCGACCGCATGCAACTCACACTTCGCGGCATGTCCGGTGTACCGGCGCAGTTCGCGTCCGAACTGAACAACGAGCAGACGGCCGCGAGCGAGGGCTTCGCGAGCATGCGCCCAGGCGAACTCCTCAGCTTCACACCCTATCGCCCACTCGTCCTGCAAAGCGGCGCCGACGTGATCAGCGCGGAGTACGGCGAACTGCAGCGGCTGGGAGCCCGGCATATCCTCGTCTTGCCGTTGTTTCAGCACGGCAACCTGCTCGGGCGACTCGATCTGCTGCGCACACGCGATGAGCCATTCAGCGTCGTTGACGGCCGGGTTGCCAATGTGCTCGGCACCATGATCGCGGGCGCCATCTTCGGTGCGAAACAAGACCAGGCGGGCGAGCAATATACCCGCATCATCGACGCCAGTTTCGCCTTCCAGCAATCGATCGAACCGTTGGCGAACGTCGGCGAGATGTTCCAGAACCTCGTCGAGGCGACGCGCAACGTCGTCACCTGCGAGCGTTGCTACGGACTGCTCTGGGCCGATGCTCGCCGGGAATTCGCGCCGGTCGCTGTCAGTGGCGGCGAACGCACACTCGTTGATCGCCTGAAAACGCTGACGTTCTCGCCGAAAACGATCCCGGCGCTCGATCAGATTTTGCACGACGATGAGCCGCTCCTGATCACGAACGCGAAGAAAGACCCGCGCATCCCGAACGCAGTCGCGCGGGCGCTCGATCTCTCCTCGACGCTCATCGTGCCGCTGCGTGGCCGACAACGGACGCTCATCGGCGTCATCATGCTCGATCGATCCGGCAACGACGGGCAGTTCAGCGACCGCGATCTGTCGCTGGTCGAGATCATCGGCGCGCATTCGGCGATGATGCTCGAAAACGCGCTGCTCTACGAAGAAGTGCGTCGCGCCTCCGACCGGCTGGCGCTGGTGAACGACATCGGCATCGAGCTTGCCTCGCTGACCAATATCACCAGCCTTTTTCGCCAGGTCCAACTGCACGTCGCCTCGGTCCTGACGGCCGATCGCTTTTGCATCGGCCTCCTGCTGCCGGATGGCGCATCAATCGAATATCACTATGCCATCGGCGATACGATCGCCGAGCAGCCGGTGACACTCAAGCTCCACAACGGACCGCTTGCGCGCTGTATGCACGACAAACGACCGGTGCTTATCAACAAACGTGAATCGCGGGACAAGCGCGATTGGTTCCCGCCCGCCAGCGGCGTCGACGCCTCGCGCTCGATGCTCGCCGCGCCGATTATCGTCGGCAATCGCGCCATCGGCGTCATTTCGACGCAGAGCGAAACCAATAACTCCTACACCAAACACGATCTCGATCTGCTGGCGACGGTCGGTGCTCAGACCGGTGTCGCCATCGAAAACGCCCGCGTCTATTCGCTTGCGCAGGAACGCGGCGAGCGCCGCGCCTACCTGCTCGACCAGATGATTACGCGTCAGGAAGCCGAACGGAAGACGATCGCCGACGATATCCACAACGACACACTGCAGACGCTGGCAAGCTGCCTCTACAGCATCGACTTCATCAGCCGCCGCGTCACCGATCTGACGCCCGATGAGACGCAGCAGGAGCTCTGGACGGTTCGCGACAACCTCGCGCAGAACATCGACCGGCTGCGCCACATCATTTTCCAGATCCGGCCGTCAACGCTCGATATTCTCGGCCTCGAGCCGGCCCTGCGCGAACACGCCAAATATGTGCAACGCGATAGTGAGATCGACATTTCGCTGGCCGTTAATCTGCCCCAACGGCTGTCGACCGATATGGAGACCGCGGTCTACCGGATCGTGCAGGAGACGATTCACCTGGTGCGGGCGCGACCCGACGTCTCCCATGTGGTCGTGCGGATTCGCCAGCGGGGAGCATCGATCATCGTCACGGTGGCTGATGACGGGCAGGATCATGAGATTACCGAAGCGAGCGCCCTGGCAGCCGGCAGCGGGCCGCTGACCGAGTCAGAATTCTCGCTCATCGCATTGCGTGAGCGTGTGGAACTGGCAGGCGGACAGGTGAAGACAGCCAGTCTGCCAAGCGGAGGATCGACTCTGCAGATCATTCTTCCAAACCGGAGTGCGCCATGAGACAACGGGCACCTTCTCAACGGGTTCAGCCGGTCGATCGGGCCGTCGCGTTTCTGCTCGATATCCAGGTGCAGCTACGCAACGCGCCCTCGGTACCGGAGCTGATGGACACGGCAGTCGAGCAATTGCACCGGGTTCCCGGCACCATCGCTGCCTGGATCTACCAGCGCGATGAACGCGGCGCCCTGCGCCTGGTTCATTCGTGGGAGATCGCGGCGAATAGTACCGAGCCGATCCCCGAGAGCGAACTCGGCCAGCTGCTGCACCAACGTTGGATCGCCGCCCACCGGGCCGATCAATCGGCCGATGATTTTGCCGTCGCCTTCGTGCCTGACGGCTTCCCGCGGCAGACGGTGGCACCGATGCTGCTGCACGGTGAGATGATCGGCGCGATCGTCGTGGAACGACGCGATGCCGAGCTCTTCCCCTATGAGCTGGCCGATCTGGCCGCGATCACCACGGTCGCAGCCAACACCTCGCAGAGCCTGCAAATCCTGGTGCTGCGCAGTCGGATCGCCGAGCAAGAGCTGCAGACCGACGTCGAGCAGGCACGGCGCGAATTCGGGCGAACCTTGCACGACGGCATCGTGCAGGATCTGGCGTACATGAACCTCAAGCTGGAGATGCTCGAGCGGCGGGCCGGAACCGAGATGCCCGAGCTGTTCGAGTCGATCGAGGCGATTCGCAAGCAGGTCAACTTGTCGATCACCAATCTCAGATCGATGATCACCGACTTGCGGCGACGCCATTCACCGGCGCCCGGAATCACGGCGCAGTTGCGCGACTTTTCGGCGCATATTCCCGATCCAGCGTCGCACGAGCGGGATAACGAAGAGCGCAACGGTATGGAGCTGGCGCCGGAAATCGAGAAAGCGGTAATCGGTATCGTTCGTGAGGCGATCCAGAATATCCGAAAACATGCAAATGCCTCCGACGTACGCGTTGAGGTGCAACTGGAAGACGAAGAACTCTTGGTGACGGTGGCTGACGATGGCGTCGGCTTTGGCGATCATTTCCCCGTCATCCGTGAAGGACATTTTGGGATGGAGCAGATGCGGGAGCTCGCGGAGGACATGGGCGGTTCGTTGCTGGTCGAATCGGTGCCTGGCAGCGGCACGCGCGTCCACGCGCGGATTCCGCTCATCCTGGCTCAAACAAAACAGTAGGAGGGTACTGGGGTGAGCGAACAATCAATTCGCGTCGTCGTGGCCGACGACCATGACCTGTTCCGTGAAGGACTCCGGCAATTGCTGGAAACGATCCCCTCGGTGCAGATCGTCGGTGAGGCATCCGACGGGCAGGAAGCGATTCGCCTCGTCGCCGATGTACAGCCGGACGTCATTCTGATGGATATCAACATGCCGCGCGTCGATGGCCTGCGTGCGACCGAGTACATCGTCAAGCACTACCCGGAAACGAACGTCATCGTGCTCACGATGTACCAGGACGACGAGTACGCCATACATGCCATTCGCGCGGGCGCCAAGAGTTATCTCTTGAAGAACAGCCGCTCGGATGAGGTGATCGAGGCGATCCACGTCGCGGCCAACGGCGGCTCGACGATCGATGCCGCGCTGGCACCGGCGCTGATGCGCGAGTATCACCGTCTACTGACGAAGACACCGAGCAATAATCAGAGCCACTTGAGCGATCGCGAAGCGACGCTGTTGCGGCTTCTGGCAAACGGCTACAACAATCGTCAGATCGCCGATCAGCTTGATCTGGCCGAGAGCACGGTCAAGAATAATCTGTCATCACTCTTCCAGAAGATCGGCGTCCGTGACCGGACGCAGGCCGCGCTCTACGCGATTTCCCAGGGCTTCGGCGCCCGACAGCCCGAAGCGCTCTGACCTTCCATACGCCGATTGACTCTCCGGGCGGGCGTATTCACTCAGCAACCGGTCGTGTAGACTGGCCCCACTGAGTGGATACGCCCGCTGCCTTTTATTGCGTGCGTACCGGTAGGGGCAGGCCCCCGTGCCTGCCCTGGTCGCACGTCGTCGAGTTCGTCGGTCGGCAGCAGGGCAACCACAGGGGGTTGCCCCTACGGGTGTGGAAGACGATCGATTTGGGGGACGGTTCATGAGCACGCAGGCACTGTCGGGTATTCGTGTGGTCGATCTCACACGCGTGATGACCGGCCCGTATTGCACGATGCTGCTCGGTGATATGGGTGCCGACGTCATGAAGATCGAACAGCCGGGGAAAGGCGACGATACGCGCGCCTGGGGACCGCCGTTCATCGACGACATCAGCGCCTACTACCTCAGTATCAACCGGAACAAGCGGAGCCTGACGCTCAATCTGAAGAGCGATGAAGGTAAAGAGATTCTCTGGAAGCTGATCGAGGGCGCCGATGTCGTCGTCGAAAACTTCTCCCCCGGCACCGCCGGTCGCCTCGGATTCGGCTACGACCAAGTGCGCCAGCGCAAGGCGGACATCGTCTACTGCTCGATCTCCGGCTTCGGTCAGCAGGGCCCATCGCGCGATCGCACCGCCTACGATCTGATCGTGCAGGGGATGTCCGGTCTGATGAGCGTGACTGGAGAACCGGACGGCGGTCCGACGCGCTTCGGCGTGCCGATCGCCGATATCGCAGCCGGCATGTTCGGCGCCTACGCGATCGTCAACGCCCTCTTCCATCGCGAGCGAACCGGCGAGGGCCAATACATCGATAACACGATGCTCGGCGGGCAGGTGGCGCTCCTCACCTACCAGGCCGGCATCTATTTCGCCACCCACGAAGCGCCACAGCGCACCGGCAACGCCCACCCGATCGTCGCGCCCTATCAGACGTTCCACAGCAAGGATGGGTATGTCAATGTCGCGTCGGGCAACGACGGCATCTTCTGTCGCCTCTGCAGCGCCATGGGCCTCGAACGGCTTTTGAGCGACGAGCGTTTCAAGGACAACGTCGGTCGGATCACCAACCTGCCGGCGCTCGTGGCAGAGATCGAAACGTCGTTCACCCAGTTCACCACCGCCGAAATCGTTGCCAAACTCGATACCGTCTCGGTCCCCTGCGGCGCGATCTACACCGTCGATCAGGTTTTCCAGGACCCGCAAGCGCAGCACTACCAGCTCAGTCAGCGCGTGCCGCACCCAACGCTCGGCGAAGTCGACCAGGTCGGCTTCCCCTATCAACTGAGCGGAACCCCGGCCAGCATCCGCCTCGCCCCACCCCTCCTCGGCCAGCACACCGACGAAATCCTGCGCGAACTCGGCTACGACGAGGATCAGATTGGGAAGGTCCGTAAGGCGGGGGCGGTGTAGGGCCATCAGTCATGGCGCCCTCGTCGAGTGGCATACGCTTTGGGGGACGCGCATCTGTAGCTAGGGTGTTGGGTCTACAATAGATTGGGACGTCGGTGCATATGCGAAAGGATGCGGGCGATGAACGATGATCTGTTGCGGGTCGGGGTTGTCCAGATGAATTCGCGGTCGGATAAGGAGGCGAATCTCGCCACCGCCGAGCGCTTGATCGACGAGGCGGCTGAGCGGGGGGCCAAACTCGTCGGGCTGCCCGAGTACGTTTCCTATCTCGGTGCCAAGGATCAGCACGAGGCGAATGCCGAGTCGATTCCAGGGCCAACGACCGAGCGCTTCGCCGCCAAGGCGCGTCAGCACGGCATCTATCTGCTCGGCGGCTCTATTCTGGAGCGGACGGATACGCCCGGTAAATACTTCAACACGAGCACGTTTTACAGCCCGGACGGCGAACTGCAGGCGGTCTATCGCAAGATCCACCTCTTCGACATCGACATTACCGGCAACGTCAGTGCCAATGAATCAGCGACGATCATGCCGGGTGAGCGGCCGGTGACGGTGGGAATGGACGGCCATACGGTTGGGCTGTCGATCTGCTACGATCTGCGCTTCCCGGAACTCTACCGGCTACTGGCGCTCGAGGGCGCCGAGATTCTTTTCGTACCGGCGGCGTTCACGCAGTTCACCGGAAAGGATCACTGGCACGTCCTGCTGCGCGCCCGTGCGATTGAGAATCAGTGCTATGTGCTCGCTCCGGCGCAGATCGGTCCGCACGAGCCGAACGCGCAATGCTATGGTCACGCGCTGGTCGCCGATCCCTGGGGCACGGTGACGGCCGACGCGCCGAATCAGGAGGGCGTCGTCATCGCGGATCTCGACTTTGCCTACCTGCGCCAGGTTCGCACCCAGCTCCCCTCGCTCGCCAACCGCCGTCCGGCGGCCTACGAACCGGTCACCATTCACATTTAGTCGTATCGCGTGTCACATAACAGAGGCATTGTACGTACAATGCCTCTGTTAGCCGTCGTAGGGATTCACGAAAGGAAACTCTATGATCAAAAAGGCGCGCGCCGTCAACATCTACGTTGGAGATCAGCAACGGGCCCTCGATTTTTATACGGAGAAGCTTGGTTTCGAAGTGCGAGCCGACGATACATCCATGCCGGGAATACGCTGGATCGAGGTTGCTCCGCCCGGTGCCGACACGACCCTGATTCTGTTCACACCACCTGGGCTTGAAGAGCGTATCGGCACCTGGAGCCCGATCGTCTTCGATAGCGATGATATCGACGCGACCTATGCGGAACTGCGGGATAAGGGAGTCGAGTTCAGCCAGCCATTAGAGATGCAGCCCTGGGGCATGAAGATGGCGCAATTCAAAGATCCCGACGGCAACGAATTCGTGCTGGTTCAGTATTAGAGCTAACACGCTCGCCCGGCAGCACTCTGTCGCACCGCTGCCGGGCACCGTTCGATCAGCCAACGATCGTTGAACCGCTCAGTTGGCGCGGGTTGTGGCTTCCAGCAGCGCTTGCAGTCCGTCGACGATGATCTGCCGCTCATCATCGGAGAGCCGGTCGACCAGACGGTTGAGATATTCGGGCTGAACCGGGTGCAGGCCTTCGATCACCTGCAGGCCGAGCGGCGTCAGCAGATTAAGCACGACGCGCCGATCGCTCGGATCGTCGGCGCGTGATGTCATGCCACGTTGCACGAGACGATCGAGAATCCCGGTGACGGTCGGTGTCGAGACGCGCAGCGCCTGAGCCAGGCTCGAAACCCGCGTCGGCCCCGAGCTATACAGAATGTGCATGACTCGAAGCTGTTGCAAGGTCAGTTGCGGCCAGTTGGCGCTCAGTGACTCCATTCCCGGCTGCAATTCCACAATCGTGCGACGAAGCAGATCGACTACTCCATCATTTTCGCTGCTATTCGTTGTCTCCTCGCTCACGACCACCACCATCTTCGCTCGAACCTCTCGCTTCCTCGTATCCCAGGTACCCCACTCGCGCTCGCCGGCCAGTCGACGAACGTACTGCGTGGCACCATCGGCACCTGGGCGGTTTCACGTCGCTCCAAAGACCGTGCGTCAATTATAGCCGCTTCGGAAACAATTGCACAATGCGTAATGGTCCACATTGAACGCAACTTGGGGCTGGTTCAGTGCAACGAGCAAGCGTGAGCCGGACGATCCTGCTATCGTTGTAACGGAGCGCGCTCCATTTGCCGTGTGCGACGTTATGGACGATCGTTGAGCGTCCTCCGTTTACTGCCGTTCGTTGGTCGCAATTGTTGGCCGAGCAACGAATCGCGGTATCGCGGTCGTCCATGTTATGAGGATAGGGAAGCATGCCCGATTACGAAAAAATCTCGGCCGAACCCCGCACGTTGCTGGGGAAAGAGGTCAAACGCCTGCGTCGTCAGGGAATCGTACCCGGTGTTATTTACGGTCCGGCGGTCGATGAGCCGCAGTCGATCAGTCTCGACGCACGTGAGTTCGACAGCCTCTATCAACGAGCGGGCTCCAGCCAGCTGGTCGATGTAGCCGTCGGCGATACGTCGCGCACCGTGTTTATTCGAAACGTCGAGCGCGATCCGATCAAGCGTACGCTGGTTCATGCGGAACTTTACGCGCCGAACCTGAATAAGGTGACGGAAATTATCGTCGCCGTCGTCACGACCGGCGAGCCATCGGATCGAGGCCAGGGTGTGCTGAACCACGGTCGTGCCGATGTTACGGTTCGCGGGCTGCCGGCCGCGATTCCGCAGAGCTTCGAGGTTGATCTGACGAAGCTGGAAAATATCGACGACGCGATCTTCGTCTCAGATCTGGCGGTGCCGGAGGGCGTCGAGATCCTGACGCCGGGTGACGAGTTGATCGTACGTCTCTCAGGCGCACAACGCGCGACCGAGGAGACGGCGGAAGAGATGGAAGCGGCCGAGGAAGCGGCCACCGAAGCTGCCGAGATCGAAGAAGGTCAAGAGTAGCGCACGGCTGCTCGACTCAAACGCGCTCGCGCGAGCGGCCTGGAAATGGCAGCGACGCGCGGCGCGCGGCGGCCGCGCCGAGAAGCAAGAGGCCAGCCACACTGGCGGCGCCGAGTCCAAGGCGCCCGCCACGCCGCTGCCGTCCGGCCAGCGCGACATCAGGCGAGAGCGACCAGGCGTTGGTCGAGCGCACGACGACGCGACGCACCAACGGCGAAGCGACGTCGATTTCGATCTCCTGCACCGTCATACCATTAGCACCCGACGACGGCAGGAGATCACCGGCCGGCTGCGACGGGCGAATCGCCTGGCGCGTCAGCCGAAGCAGATCCGGCATCAGTTCGAGCAGCGCTTCGGCCACCGGAGAGCGGAACCAACCACGCTCGGAACGTGGGCGCGTCGCCAGTGCGCGGCGGCGAGGCTCGATCTCGACTTGCGTTGGAATCGCCGGTAGCTGCTTGCCCATGCCGTTCTCCATCCATCCGACCGTCGACTGTTCGTCGCTCTGCTCTCGCTGGTTCGCTGCCTCTTCGATCGTTGAATTCGGCGCCGCGCGCTAATCGCCGATATCGGACTCTTCCACGCCGGCCGATTCAGCTTCCTTTTGCTCGATCTTGGCCAGACGCGCCGCCTCTTCGGCGGCCTGCCGCTCGGCCCACTCGACTTTGGCTGCCGCCCGCGCCTCGTCACCGCCCAGATATTTGTTGATCATTTCATCAAACCCAAAGACAACGTCGACGCGCACATCCTGATCGGCGTACTTCTGGACGAGCCCTTCATAGCGCGCCCAATACCAGTCTTCGCCGCCGCCCGCCTGGAATTCCCAATCGGGACGAATCTGCACCACCAACTGCCGCTCGGGATCGTAGTAGTCGAAGATACACTCGACATCGCGCGGCTTCTTGCAGACGGGGCAACGGGTTCGATGCATCGTACCGAGCAGGATACCAAGTCGCGCATCGGGATGCGTACCGACATTGACCTGCCGCGCCACCGGCACATCCCATTTTGCCTTGCAGCCGACACACAACATCTGCAGTTCGGTGTATTCAGTCTCGAGCATGCATCTCCTCCCGCAAACCAGAACCGGGTCCATGGCTAAGCCACCATCTCCATCCATGGATCGCAAGTATAGTGCACGAACGCCGGAGACGACGGGGAGAGACGGCGGCGGCCCTCACCACCAGCCCCTCTCCTAATTCTGGGAGCGAAGTGTCTGTTTGCAAACTGCGGTTTGTCTCGGAGCGCTTGTGTACAGGCGGATAGGAAAAAGCGCGACCGCAGTCGCGCGTATGCTCCCCTCTCCCAGTCGTTGGGAGATGGTTCTCCCTCCCGTGGGGAGGGAGTCAGTGGGAGGGACCGGCCGGGGGTGAGGGCGGCCGTCCTGTCGGTTTACCCGAACCAGTCGCTCGGTTCGGAGGTCGGGATGTATGTGGTGCTGACTGAGATGGTTTTGGTGACGCCGAGGATCGGGGTAGCCCGCTCACGCAGCGAATCGATCGCCGTCTCCTCGCTGGGTCCCGTGCCCACGATGACACGGTGCGTGGCTTCATCACCATCGATACCGGGCGACAGTGGCACGACGCCGAGTGCGATCCACTGACCGGCCGATGGCTGGGTGGTGTAATAATCGATCGCCAGCCCCGACTGGACGATCGTCCCGCGCGACGCGACGACATCGCCACCCTGGCGTCCGTCGACGCGATGAATCCACTCCTGATTCTTCGATCTTCGGGAAGCTCGGTGGTTCACGATCCCTCTCAATTCTCCCGCTGGCCTTTCACGCAGACGGATCGCACGCAGTGAATTGTCGCTATCCTTGCTTCGGCGATGACGACAACCTGAGAAGCTGACAGTTGTCCGGGAGTTCTCTGCCAAACTGCTTTCGATTTCGCAATTCCCGTGCCTGAAGGTCACGATCCGACCGGTGCCGGCCGGCCCGACGTGAGGGTGTCTGGCGATGATGACCGCATGGCGAACGGCTGGCATACTACACTCGTGCCTTGATCAATGATGATCCGGCCGCTCTATCCGCACCGCATCAGCCCAGCGTGCGCGCATCTCCACGGGCAGCGTCGCCCCAACGGCTCATCGAGCAACGCGGCTCCCACCCATCAGCATGGGCGGCGCCGCGATGTGACGACGCTGGCAGCATTCTGACGCGCGAGATCGACTCGCGTGTGGCACTGGCAGAGAGGGAAATAGATGGCAGAAATGACCGGAGGACAGGCGCTCGTCCAATCGCTGACGCGCAATGGCCTCGACGTGATCTTTGGCTTGCCGGGCGTGCAGCTCGACTGGATCTTCGACGCGCTCTACGACGTGAAAGACTCGCTTCCCGCCTATCACACACGCAACGAGCAGCCGACATCGTTCATGGCCGACGGCTACGCCCGCACGACCGGTAAGGTCGGTGCCTGCCTGGTCGTTCCTGGGCCGGGCGTGATGAACGCGATGGCCGGTCTTTCGACCGCCTACGCCGTTTCGTCACCCGTCCTCTGTATCGCCGGGCAGATCGAATCGGCCCAGATTAACGCCGGCCGCGGCATGCTCCACGAAGTGCCGAACCAACTCCAGATGGTGGCCTCGGCGACGAAGTGGGCCGGTTGTGCCACGACTCCGGCGGAGATTCCGGCGCTCGTGCAGGAGGCATTTCGCCAGCTGCGCTCAGGCCGCCCGCGTCCCGTCGAAATCGAAGTCCCACCGGATGTGTTGCAAACGACTGCCGATGTGACGTTGCTCGATCCGGCACCGCTCGAGCGCGCTGAGCCGGACCCCGAACTGATCGCGAAAGCCGCCCGTGCGCTCGGCGAAGCTGAAAACCCGCTCATCTACGCCGGTGGCGGCGTTATCCTCTCGGGTGCCTGGGAACCGTTGCGTGAACTGGCCGAAATGCTGCAAGCGCCGGTCATGATGACTCCCGAGGGTAAAGGCTCGATCTCTGATCGCAGCTATCTGGCGCAGAACGTCGTCGGCGGGCGCCAGCTCATGCCGAAGTCCGACGTCATCCTCGCCGTCGGCACGCGCTTTTTGCAACCGGCCACCTCGCCGTGGGGACCAACCGACAAGCAGACGGTCATCCAGATCGACATTGATCCGGAAGAGATCGGGCGCAATCGGACGCCGGATATCGGCGTGCTGGCCGATGCCGACCTCGCACTGCGTGCGCTGGTCGATCAGGTCGGAAAGCACAACCGCTCACGCGCTTCGCGCGAGGAGGAGCTCCGGGCGGTCCAGGAGCGCTCGATGGATGTGCTCTTCGAGGTTCAACCGCAAGCGACGTACGCGACCGCCATCCGCGAGGAACTGGCCGACGACGATATCGTAATCAGCGGCATGACCCAGGTCGGCTACTGGAGCAACATGGGCTTTCCGGTCTATGAGCCGCGTAGCTTCATCGGCGCCGGCTATCAGGGAACGCTCGGCTTCGAGTTCGCCACCGCGCTCGGCGCTCAGGTGGGGAATCCCGACAAGCGGGTCGTGGCGGTCATCGGCGACGGCGGCTTCCTCTATAACGTTTCAGAACTATCGACCGCGATGCGCCATAACATCAACGCCATCATGGTCGTCTTCAACGACGGCGCCTACGGCAACGTGCGCCGTATGCAGCGCGAGCGCTTTGACGGCCGCGTCATCAACTCCGATCTCCTCAACCCGGACTTCATGAAGCTGGCCGATGCCTTCGGCGTCGAGGGCCGTCAGGCGCACGGTCCGGACGGTCTGCGCGAAGCGCTGCGCGGCGCGATGAAGGAGAAGCATCCCACCCTCATCGAGGTGCCGGTCGGCGAGATGCCCTCGAGTTGGGGAGTCTTGCGCGGCAACAGCTAGCGCGCTTCGGCGTCAATCCATTGGCCTGGGCGACCCTGGCGTCGCCCAGGCCAGTCATTTCCTTCGCCGCTCACTCATTCCACTCGAAGATGTCGCCCCACTCGGCCTTGCGCGCGCGGCTGTAGCGCTCGCCTTCGCGTTTCGAGACGACGATCGTTTGAATACCCTCGGGCGTGCAGAGTTGCAGATAGATGTGTCCTTTGCGCACCTGTGGGTGGCGCAGTATCCGCGTATAAGTCCGCTTGGGCGGTTCTCGCGCCAGCACTACGTACGAGAACTTCTCGTCTTCGTAGTTGAGCGCTGCCTCTTTCGCCAGGCGGTGGGTCCGGCTGCGCGGCAGACGTACCGAGAAATGCGTCCAGTCGTCCGCGGGAACGCGGTGGGATGGGTCGTAGGGACAGGGCGCCAGTTCGTAGCCGCCAAAAGCGACAACCTCATCACGAATACGCTCGATGCGGTGGAATCCTTCCGGGGTTCCCGGTTCGATCACCACAAGCGCTCCGGTCGTCGCGGACCACGCGCGGGAGATCAGTTGCTGCGCGGCATCCGGCTCGAGCTCGCCGAGCAGATACGCCAGGAGCGTCAGGTCGAACGAACCATCCAATTCCGCCTGCGCCAGGTTTGCCTGGCGCCATTCGGCTGCGCGCAGTGCCGGGTGCGCGGCGGCCGCGCTCAATTCGCGACCGGTCGCGATCATACGCGCTTCGGCATCGAGTGCCGTCATCCGTTCGATGCCGGGCCAGAGCGTCGCGACCGCCCAGAGGCCGGAACCGAGTCCGGCACCGAGATCAAGGAGGCTCCGTGGCTGCCAGTCCGGCCAGACCTCGCGCAACGCGCTCAGTGTCGCGACGGCCGCTGCATAGGTCGCAGGCAGCCGGTACGCGGCATAGGCGGAGACATCGGCCTGAGATTCGATGAACGACGAACCGGCCGGCAGACCAGCCCGGTAGCGATCGGAGAGCGCTCGCGTCGCCAGAGCGAGTTCGGCGCCGGACGTGCCGGTGCGGCGTGCATCGAGCGCGCGGCGTAATGAGAGTGGGAGTTCGACCAGCAAGCGCCGCTACAACTCTTTGAGCGCGTTTGGATTGTTGATCTTCCGGCGAAACCGCTCGGTCAACTCGGCGGCCGTTTCGGCTTCGGCGCGGTCCCGAGCGGCTCGGCCCTCGTCGATTCGCTCACGTACCCGCACTTTGAACTCCTGGCCGCTCTGTGGGGCAAGCAGCGCGGTGATGAGCGCACCGATCAGGACGCCGACAAGTGCACCAAGAAGAAAGTTGAACAGACTCCCGAGCAGCCGCATGGACGCTATCCTTTCCGAAACGCAAGGCGAATGAGCGCGGTCACAATGGCGATACCGGCGCCAAAGGCCGCTCCCAGGACAGCGGCGGACGGCAGCGTCAGGACCGTGTGAACGTCACCGTCGGCGCGCCCGGCGAGTACGAAGACGCGCGATGATTCGAGGTGCGCCTGTCGGGCCGAAATAAATCCCGCCTGACTCCGCACCATGCGCAATTCGTGCGCCGAAATCTGGCTGGCACTACTCCCTTGCAGCACGACGCGCTCGCTGTTGAGCCGCGCTGCCGCGCTGCGGTCCATCTGAACGCTGCGCGCGTCAATCGAGCGAGCCGCGGAGCGCTCCATCGTCAGGCGTTCTCCGCTGACCGTCTGCGCGTTACCACGCTTGATGATGACGGTCGTCGCCTGGACATCATGGACGCCGGTACGGTTGATCTCAGTCGCCGGCACCGGCTCACGGGTTGCCGCTTGCTTGTGCTCGGTCTCTCGGATTCCAGGCTGTTCGTCTTCGGCCATTTCGCGATCCTCATCGTTCGACGACCTGCCCGGCTGTACGCGTAAGCGGGGCGCCGCCAGGCAACGCAAAGCGCCCGCACTGATCGTACGGGCGCTTGACGTGCGATGTCAAACCGGCTGAATACAGCGGGCTAAACGGCCTGCTCCTGGAACGCATGCTGGAGAATCGTCCTCACTTCGTCGAGGAAGTAGCGGGCGAAGCGATCCTGCTGGCCACGGCGCCACTGCTGCGAATTCGTCTTCACCGCCGCCCGCGTCTCCTCCGGCATATGGTCGACGTTCCGCGTCACTCCCGGCAGTTCCGGATGCAGCTTCTGGAAGCGCTGCGTCTCATCCGCCATCTCCTCTGAAACGCGCACCGGCCGTTCGATCAGCGAACCGATTTCCTGCATCGCGCCATCAAAAAAGATGAAGACAGGAATCGCCTGATAGCCATCTTTGCGCCGATAGTTGGTTGCCAGATCCTTGTTCTCGTCGCGTCGCATGACGCGCACATCGATACCCGGCACTTCATGAGCCAGGCGCGCCAGCACCGGCACAAACTGCATCGAGTCGATGCACCACTCCTCGGTGAGGATCAACACGTTCAGCGGCTGAGCGCCGAAGAACCGGCGATCCTCATCCGTGATCTCGGCGCGTTCATAGTTCTTCAGCACCGTCTCTTTGTTCTGGGTCATCTGCTCGAAATATTGTGCAATGCTCATAGCCTGCTGAAATCGTTCGGCTGCCAGCATGGAGTTCTCCAGTTCAGGTTCAATGGGGTTGACGGCTCGGCCCCGGGTCCTGCGTCTCTTTTCATCGCCGTCAACCAATAGAACAGCCGCACCTGTCAACTATTCCCGCGCAGGATCGTGACCATCCGATCACGAAAGGCGGCGCAACTCCGGCAGAACGTTGCGAGCACAACGTTCCATCATCGGGCGAAACTCCTCCGGCGGCATCGGGAAAGCGATATCGCTGAAGCCGAGCGCCATGTACGCCTTAACGATGTCGGCGAACTGCTCCTCGGATTCAAAGGCGTGCACCCAGGGAAAGACCGAGCAGCGAATCGTACTCACGTCGCGGCCGACCGCGGCGCACGCCGCGTGAAAACGCTCGATGGTCGGCGCCACTGCCTCGGGAGTGCCTCGCGTATTCCAATTGTCGGCGTATCGCGCCGCGATGCGCATCATCCGCGGCCCGGAACCGCCCACGATGATCGGAATGCGCGGCTTCTGCAGCGGCTTCGGTTCGAATGGTGCATCGACAAATTTATAGTATTCACCATCGAAATTGGTACGTTCCTTGGTCATCAGGCTGTCGATCACCTGCAATGCCTCTTCGAACATCGAAACGCGCGGTCCCGGCTCGGGGAAGTCGTAGGAATAGGCGGTATGCTCGCGTTCCATCCAGCCGGCGCCGATACCAAGTTCGACCCGGCCGTTGGTTGCGTGATCGATCGTCAGCGCCTCTTTCGCCAACAGTCCGGGATTGCGATAGGTATTTCCGGCGACCAGGATACCGAAGCGGATGCGTGAAGTGAGCGCCCCGAGCGCGGCGATCAGCGTCCACGCTTCGTAATACGGGGTTAATTCGTCGTCGCTCGCCATGAAATGGTCGACGACCCAGGCGGTATCGAAGCCCGCATTCTCGATCTGCTGCCATTGCCGTGCCAGCTCCGGAAACGGCAACCGATTCCCTGTACCAATCCCAACCCGCAGCGGAAAGCCCATCCATGCCCCACTTTCTGTCGACGTTCACAATCAGCGATGGTACCCGTGCTCACCAGCATAACCGAAGAGTGACTGTCTTCCGCAAACGATTCGGATCCTTCGCGCATTCCCAGCGTTCTTTTGACAGTCAACGTGGTGAGCGTTATAGTTCAAGGCTATTGAAGTGTGCCTATCTCACCCGGAATTCAATTGATGTCAACTGCTCCTTCACATGACTGGCTTGAAGGCGAGCCGGCGAGCCCGACGGCAGAAGCCGCCGCGCCACCCGGTGCAACCTGGGACGATCTGAAAGCAGTGATCCAACGGCAGATGCCGGGTATGGATCTGGCGCTGGTCAAACACGCCTACGATTTCGCCGAAGCCGCACACGACGGCAAGCTGCGCCGTTCGGGCGAGCCGTATATCTCGCACCCGACGGAGGTCGCCATTATCCTTGCCGAAATTCAGCTCGATCAGGAAGCGCTCGCGGCTGCCCTGCTCCACGATGTCATCGAAGATACCGATATTACGATGGAGGAGCTCGACAAAGAGTTCGGCGATCGCGTCGCCAAGCTGGTCGACGGCGTCACCAAACTTGGTCGCATCCGCTGGACGACCGAAGAAGATCAGGCCGTTCGCGAGAAGGAGCGCCAGGCCGAAAGCCTGCGCAAGATGTTCCTGGCGATGGTCGACGACGTGCGCGTCGTCCTCATCAAACTCGCCGACCGGCTGCACAATATGCGCACGCTGGAGCACATGCCGCGCTCGAAACAGATGCGTAGCGCCCAAGAAACGCTTGAGATTTACGCGCCGCTTGCCAACCGGCTCGGTATCTGGCAGTTCAAATCCGAACTGGAAGATCTCGCGCTTCGTTATGTCGATCCACAAACCTACTTCGGCATTGTGCGGGCGCTCGAACGCCGCAATATTGATCGCGAGCGATATCTCAATCGCGTGATCGACGAGTTGCAAGCCGCACTGAGTGAAGCAGGCATCAGCGCCGAGATTTCCGGTCGTGAAAAGCACATCACCTCGATCGTGCGCAAGATGGAACGCAAGGGGCGCAGCTTCGACGAGATCTACGATGTCCTTGGCGTCCGCATCATCGTCGACGAAAAGAAGGACTGCTACGGCGCGCTTGGCGTCATCCACTCGATGTGGCACCCGATTCCCGGTGAATTCGATGGGCACGCGCTCGAGATTCAGATTCGCACCCAGGAGATGCATCACATCGCCGAATTTGGAATCGCGGCGCACTGGCGCTACAAAGAAGGCTCCAAGCCCGATCCGCATGTCGAGGCGAAGGTCGCCTGGCTCAGACAGTTAATGGACTGGCGTGACGAGGTCGTCGACGCGCAGGAATTCGTCGAATCGCTCAAATCCGACGTCTTCCAGGAGATGCTGTACGTCTTCACGCCGAAGGGCGACATCATCGAGCTACCAGCCGGCGCGACGCCGGTTGATTTCGCGTATCGCATTCACACCGAAGTCGGGCACCAATGCGTCGGCGCCAAGATCAACGGTCACCTCGTGCCGCTCAATTACAAGCTGCAGAACGGCGAGGTCATCCAGATCATGACCTCGAAGTCAAAGGTGGGACCGAGCCGCGACTGGTTGCAGTCGAGCAGCGGTTACATCACCACCGCCTCGGCACGCGAAAAGGTGCGCCAATGGTTCCGGCGCCAACAGCGCGACGAAAATATCTCGCAGGGCCGCGACACGCTCGAGCGCGAACTGCGCCGCCTCGGCATCGAAGCGAAGCTCGAGGATGTCGCCAAGCAGTTTCCGCTCTATCAGAAAGTCGACGACTTTCTGGCGGCAATCGGCTATGGAGCCGTTACGCCGCAGCAGATCGCGACGCGGCTCGCCGAGCATGAAGATCGCGCCGTACTGGCGACGACCAGCACCCCGGCGACGCCCAAGCTGCCGCCGAGCCTCCAGGTCACCGGTGTCGGCGATCTCTATACCCGGCTCGCCAGTTGCTGCAAGCCGGTCTACGGCGATCAGATCATCGGCTACGTCACGCGCGGTCGCGGTATCACGGTGCACCGGATCGACTGCCACAACGTGATCCATGTCGATGATCCCGACCGGCTGGTTCAGGTCAGCTGGGGGAACGAACAGCGCAACCGCTACCCGGTCAGCGTGCGCATCGAAGCGTGGGATCGCGTCGGGCTTTTGCGCGACATCACGACGCTGGTGGCCGACGAGAAAATCAGCATGCTCACGGTTCTGACGAGCGTCAACGACGATCGCACCGTCAACGTGCTGATGACGGTCGAGGTCGAAGGTGTCAAGCAGCTGAGCCGGCTCCTGCAGAAGCTCGAATCGGTGCGCGACGTCTACGACGTCCGCCGCGAAACGACCCAGAACCTCCCCAATGCCGCCTCCAGCAGCGGCCTCGACGCCTGACGACCGCGCCCTGGTTAGGGTGTCGTTGGGAGAGAGGAACGCGATCCCACGCTGCGGCTCAGGATCTCTTACGCGTAGCACTCGGCAATACGTGCCTGGATGTGGACGCGATCGCTACAACTCCGGCAGCTCCGCTTCGTCAAACTCATGCTTCAACCCGCTACGCTTGGCGAGGCGTTCACGCTTCGTGCGCCGCTTGCGACGGGCGGCTTCGCGCTCCTCGGCGTCGAGGCTCGCCTGATCCCAGATCAGCTCATAATCGGCGACATGAACAATATCGCCCGGCAGCACGCCCAGTTCTTCGAGTCGCGCCGAGATACCGGAGGCTTCGAGGACACGCTGGTAGCGATCAGCCGCCTCCTCGTTTGCGAAGTCGGTCATCTTGGTCATGCGCTCGATCTTGGGTCCGCGCACCTCAAAGTGATGCCGCGACAGCTGCTCAGCCTCCCAGTAGTCTTCGTTCGCGGTCTCCATCGTGTAGACGCGACGCTGCTGCGGCACGACCGGTTGCGGCT
>ERZ778018.955-NODE-955-length-30972-cov-11.492415_pt1 | contig 30972 bp, 19 predicted proteins | sample MGYA00375748_ERZ778018 | MGnify/ENA primary metagenome ERZ778018 (study PRJEB29350, sample SAMN05509839) | bioreactor metagenome | biome: bioreactor; material: wastewater | place: South Africa: University of Cape Town | collected 2014-04-22 ... | reverse complement strand
GAGACGTAGATGTCGTCGGGGCAGGGGAGGTAGTTGTAGTCGGGGCTGCGGAGGAAGCCGAAGCCGTCGGGGAGGACCTCCAGCGTCCCCTCGCCGTACATCAGGCCGTTCTGCTTGACCCGTTCCTTGAGGATCTTGAAGATCAGGTCCTGCTTCTTCAGGCCCGTGAAGTCGGCGATGCCTTCCGACTTGGCCGTCTTGATGAGCTGGGGCATGGTCATCTTCTGCAGCTCGGTGAGATGGATCTCGCCGCGCTTGATGTCCTCGTAGCGGTCGTGGATCGCGACGTCGCCGAAGACGTCGTCGTCCTCGACGTCCATGAACGGCTCGGAGACGGGCTCGGGGCGGTCGGGCGTCGCGCCGCGGAGGGGGGTCGGATAGTCGCGGTCGGCGGCGTCGCGGCCGCGGTCGCGGACGGGGGGGGCGTAGTCGCGGTCGCGGACGGGGGCGCCGTCGTGGGCGGCGGCCTCGCGCTCGGCGCGGTCGCGGGCGATCCGCTCGCGCAGGGTCATGCCGACGCGGGGCTCGGGCTCGTGTCGGTCGGCCGCGGCCTCGGCGGTTCGGTCGCGGGCGCGGATGAACCGGATCGGCTCGCGATCGGCGGGGGCCTCCTCGCGGAAGGGGCGCTCGGGCGTCGCGGCGGACTCGGAGGCGGTCGCGGCGTTCTCGTCCCGGGCGGACGACGCGGCGCTTTTGCGGATGCGGGAGCCGCTGGAGGGCTCGCGGCGGGGGCGGGTCTCGTTGGCCATGATGGACCGTTCTCCAGGAGCAGGCGAAACGATTGGATCGGCCGCGGCGGGTTCGACGCGGGAGGCCCGCGGCTTGGGACTCTCGCGACGGCGGGGGACGACGGGGGACATGAGCGGGCGTGGGTCTCTACGATGAGGCGTCAAGGGTGGAGGGCGACCGGCGTCGAGCGTTCGGCGCCGGCCGCGGCGGTTACGGGCGTGGTTCGGCGGTCGGTTCCGAATCGGGGGCGGCGGTCGTCAAGCCGGGCCAAAGGCGGTCGATCTCGGCTTCGAGGCTGGGGACGTCGCCGTCGTTGAGCAAGACGCGCAGGGCGCGGGCCTTCTTGCGGTCCAGCGGCCACTGCGCCGCCTCGCGAACCGCCAGGCCCTCCTCGGTCCAGCCGCGGGCGCGGCGGACCCGGTCCAGCCGGACGTCGCGCGGGGCGTCGACGAAGACGGTCGCGTCGCAGAGGCGGTCCCAGCCGGCCTCCAGCAGGACCGCGGCGTCCAGGACGATCAGGGGGGCCTCGCCGCGGCGTCGGGCCTCGGCGATCCGGCGCTGGAACTCCGCGACCATCGTCGGATGGACGATCGCCTCCAGGTCGCGCAGCGCCGCCGGGTCGGAGAAGACCAAAAGGCCCAGCGCCTGGCGGTCGACCCGGCCCTCGGCCGTCAGCGTCTCGGGGCCGAACCGCTCGGCGACGCGGCGGACGATTTCGGGGCGTCGCAAGGCCTCGTGGCCGACGGCGTCGGCGTCGATCACCGCGGCGCCCCGCGCGGCGAGGAGCCCCGCCGCGACGCTCTTGCCGCCGCCGATCGCCCCGGTCAGGCCGATCACGGGGGCCGGGCCGCCGGTTCGCGGCGTCGGCGCGGTCGGGCCGACGTTGGTCGTGGTCGACTCGGGCATGACGGGCCTTGGGGTTCGCGACGGGGTGACGGTGACGGGGGCGTGGGCGGCGGCCCTCGGTCGGGAAGCGGCCCACGCGGGCGACGCTCCTCGGACGAGGCGGCGGGCGGTCGGGTTCGGCGGACGTCGTGGCGGACGAACCGGCTCGACCGGCGGACGCGGCCTCGGTCGAACGGACGGTCGGAACACGGTCTGGCGGCCTTCGTCTCGATCCGGGCGAGTCACGGGGCGGTGGGCCGCGGATGGGACGAAGGGGGGTGACGGGAACGCGCCGCGAGCCGGCGCGGGCCAAGCACGATTGATCCCCTAACTTATACGCCTCCCGCCCTCCCGCCGCAATCCCGTTCCGCCGATTTCGGCACTTCCGCGGCTTGGGAGCCGCGTCGTCAATCGGCCAGGGGCTCCACGTCCAGCCAGTTCGGGCCCGCGGCGAGGTCCACCTTCAGCGGCACGGACAGCGGCAGCGCCCCGGTCATCTCCTCCCGCGCCAGCCTCGCCAGGGGGACGATCTCGCTCCGAGGGCCCTCGAAGACCAGCTCGTCGTGGATCTGGAGGATCATCCGGGAGGCCAGTCCCTCGGCGCGGAGCCGGCGGTCGACGAGGATCATGGCCCGCTTGATGAGGTCGGCGGCGGAGCCCTGGATGACGGTGTTGACGGCCAGCCGCTCGGCCAGGTTCCGAACGTGTCCGGTCGTGTTCTTGATCCCGACGATCGGCCGGCGGCGGCCGAGGATCGTCGCCACCCCGCCGGCGTCCCTGGCCGATTCCAGGGTCGTCGTGATGAACCGATCGACCCCCTGGTACTCCTGGAAGTACGCCTCGATGAACGCGGCGGCCTCGGCCTGGCCGATCCCCAGCCGGGCGGCCAGGCCGAAGGGGCTCAGGCCGTAGATCACCCCGAAGTTCACGGTCTTGGCGACCCGGCGCATGTCCGAGTCCACCTGGTCCTCGGCCACGCCGAAGATTCGGGCCGCGACGACCCGGTGGACGTCGGCGTCGGCCTCGAACGCCCGCCGCAAGGCCGGATCTCCCGAGTAATGGGCGAGCACCCGAAGCTCGATCTGCGAGTAGTCGGCCGTCAAAAGGACGCGGTCGGGCCCGTCGGCGACGAACGCCGCGCGGATCTGCCGGCCCTCCTCGGTGCGGACGGGGACGTTCTGGAGGTTGGGGTCGCTGGAGCTGAGCCGCCCCGTCGCCGCGACCCCCTGGTTGAACGAGGCGTGGATCCGGCCGTCCTCGGGATGGACCAACTCGGGAAGCGCGTCCAGGTAGGTCCCCTTCAGCTTGGCGAGCCGGCGGTGCTGGACCAGAAGCGCCGGCAAGGGGTGCTTGGCGGCGAGTTCCTCCAGAACCTCGGTGTCGGTGCTGGACTCGCCGCCGGGGGTCTTGCGGAGTCGGGGGAGCTTGAGGTCCTCGAAGAGCACCTTGCGCAGTTGCGGCACCGAGTTGATGTTGAACGGGCCGCCGGCCAGGCGGTGGATCTCCTCCTCGATCGCGGCCAGCCGGACGGCGTACTCCTCGGAGAGCCGCTTGAGCCTGGGGACGTCGACCATGATTCCGGCGGCCTCCATCCCGGCGAGGATCGAGATCAGCGGGCGCTCCAGGTCGGCGTACAGGTCCCAGAGACCCTCGTCGCGGACGCGGGGGGCGAGGAGTTCGTAAATCCGCCAGGTGGCGTCGGCGTCCTCGCAGGCGTACCAGGAGACGCGGGGGACGTCGACCTGGTCCATCCGAAGCTGCTTCTTCCCTCTGCCGATCAGTTCGGAGATGGGGACCATCGCGTGGTCCAAAAGCCGTTCGGAGAGTTGGTCGAGGCCGTGGTTGCGCTCGCCGCTCTCCAGCAGGTAGCTGAGGATCATGGTGTCGGTGATCGGCCCGGCGACGGTCGCGCCGGCGCGGCCCAGGGCGAGCATGTCGAACTTGAGGTTCTGGCCGACCTTCTCGACGGCGGGGTCGGCGAGGATCGGCCCCAGCCCCTTCAGGACCAGGTCGGGGTCGAGGACCCGGAAGCCGATCGGTCCCCGGAGCGGGACGTAATACGCCTCGCCGGCCCTCCAGGAGAAGGAGAGTCCGACCAGGCCGGAGCGCAGGGGCTCGCGGGCGGTGGTCTCGACGTCGACGCAGAACACGGGCTGGCGGCGAAGTTCCTCCAGGAAGGCGTGGAACGATTCGGGGGTGTCGATCGTCGAATAGGCGGCGGCCCATTCGGCTTTGGGAGCGGCGACGGCCTCGGTGGCCTTCGACTCGCCCAGTTCGGAGAGGAAGCGGTGGAAGCCCGACGCCACGCAGATCGCCCGCAGCGCGGGGACGTCCGGCGGCGACGTCTTAAGCGACTCCCAGTCGAGTTCCAGCGGCAGGTCCTCGCGCAAGGCGACCAGGCTTCGAGCCCGGCGCGCGACGTCGGCGTGTTCGCGGAGGGCCTGTCGCTTCTTGGGGCCCTTGACGCGGTCGGGGTCGGCCAGCAGGCTTTCCAGGTCGCCGAACTGCTTGAGGTAGCCGGAGGCCAGGACCGGGCCGATCCCCGGGACGCCGGGGACGTTGTCGACGGCGTCGCCGGTGAGGGCCAGGAAGTCGACGACCTGGGAGGGGCGGATCCCCCAGTCCTTTTCCAGGGCCTCGGCGTCCATGACCGAATTCTTGCGGAGGTTGAGGATTCGGACGCGGTCGGAGATGAGTTGGCGGGCGTCCTTGTCGGAGGTGCAGATGAAGACGTCGAGCCCGCGCTCCTCGCCCCGGCGGGCCAGGGTGGCGATGACGTCGTCGGCCTCCATCCCCGGCTCGACCAGCACCGGGACGTTGAAGCCCTCGAAGATCGACCGGATCACGGCGATCTGGGGGACCAGGTCGACGGGCATCGCCGAGCGGTTGGCCTTGTAGTCGGCGAAGATCTCCGAGCGGAACACGGGCCCCGCGCCGTCGAAGGCGGCGGCGACGTGGTCGGGGTTGCGGTCGCGGAAGAGGTTCAGCAGGTCTCGGAAGACGCCGAAGGCCGCGTTGGTGGGCTGCCCCGCGGGGCCGGTCATTTCCGGGATCGCGTGAAAAACCTGGAAAATCAGGGAATAAGCGTCCAGGATGTAGAACGTCGGGCGGTCGGGCATCGTAGAAGGGTCCCAGGGGTTTCCCGGGCCCGGCGAAGGCCCGTCGCGTCGGTCGGTTCGTCGGGTCCGCGTCGTGGGCGGGCGTCGGGTCGCGGCGGGCGCGCCGGCGCGCCCGGAAATTCCGTTCCGATTGGATCGTCGGGGGGGATTCGCCCGGGCGAATCGCGCGCCTCCCGCGCCTCATGTGACATAGTATCTCCATATCGACCGGCCGCACGCGCCGTCGCCACGGGTTCGCTCGGAGGGAGTCCTTGATCTATGGCCGCGTCATCGAATGAATCCCAGGGTCTGAAGATCGCCGTGGCGGTCTTCGTGACGCTCACGGTGATCCTGGCCGTGACGTCGTACTTCCTTTACTCGTCGTACGCGCGCTCCGAGGGGCTGCTCCAATCGGAGACCGAGAAGGCCAGCGCCGCGGAGCGCAAGGCCGGCGAGGCGGTCAGCAACCTCGACGAGGTCCGCAAGTCGGTCGGCACCCGGGCGTCGGAGTTCGACGCCGTGAAGACCGAGATCGGGGCCCACCTGAAGAAGACCGACGAGCGGCTCGCGGGGATCGTCGCCGGCGTCAACGCCGCGGTGACCCGGGCGCAGGCCGCCGGCGCCAAGGGGCCGGAGCTCGAGGACGCGGTCCAGAAGGCCAAGTTGGCCGTCGAGTCGTTCCGCAAGGAGCCCAACAAGAACTACATCTCCGCCCTGGACCGCATGGTCGAGTTGATGGAGAACCTCTCCCTCGTCGACGCCGAGTTGGCGGCCCACGAGGACGCCTTGAAGATGAGCCTCGAATCGGCCGAGAGCGTCGCCAAGCAGCGGATCGACGTGCAGGCCAAGTCGGCCGAGGACGCCAAGTCCGACCTGGAGGCCGAACACTCCAAGCACGAGCAGGAACGCCAGATCCTGCTCGCCAAGGTCGACCAGCTCACCACCGACCTGGACCAGGCCCGCACCGAGATCGCCAACCTCACCACCCAGCTCCGCCAGGTCAAGGAGGAGGACGGCACCAAGATCGGCCAGCTCACCGGGATCATCCGCGACATCCGCGACCAGTTGGAGCGGAAGGAAAACGTCCTGGACCGCCCCGACGGCAAGATCACCTACGTCGACTACGGCACCAGGGAGGTCCACGTCGACATCACCCGCGCCCAGGGCGCGCGGCCGCAGATGAAGATGACGATCTTCGACGCCAACTCCCCCGGCATCCCCACCGAGAAGCCCAAGGGGAACATCGTCTTGACCCAGGTCGGCGAGAGTTACAGCATCGGCCGGATCGACAAGACCGAAAGCCCGATCGAGCCGATGCGGATCGGCGACATCGTGTATTCGCCCACCTGGTCGCCCAACGAGCCGATGAAGTTCGCCCTGTTGGGCAAGATCGACGTCAACCGCGACGGCAGGGACGACCGCGACGACCTCAAGCGGATGATCGAGGCCTCCGGAGGGATCGTCGAGTACGACCTGCCGCCGCCGCACTACGGCCGCGAGTCGGGCAAGCTCAGCGCCGTGATCGCCTGGTACGTCACCGACGACCCCAAGGAACGGCCCCCGCTTCGCGACGTCTACGACGCCAAGACCGACGTCACCATCGCCGAGGAGGCCCAGTTCCAGGAACGCTACGGCGAGATGGTCAAGGAGGCCCGCCTCCTGGGCATCCGGCCGATGAGCCTGGGCCGGCTCCTGGCCTACCTCGGCTACGACATGACCGTGCCGGTCTCGGGGCGGACCGGGGGGATCAACAAGGACGCCCTGCGGCGACTGACCGAGCCGAAGCCCAAGTCCGACGCCCAAAAGGCCAAGGAGGCCGCCGAGGCGGCCTCCGACTCCAACGGCCAGACGCCTTGACCGACTCGAACCCGGCCGCCCTCGAAAGCCCTCCGCGCGGACCCTCCGGCCGCGCGGAGGGCTTCGCGTCGACCGGACGCCTCGACGGTCTGCAGGGCCCGGGGCCGAGACTTCGGAACGGCCTCGACGGCGGCTTGCGGGTCGTAGCGTTTCCAGCGGTCGTGGGGACCTCTAGGTGCGGTCGCTAACCTAATCCTGGAAAGAACCTTGCATCCAGGGCGGGAACACTCAAAATAGAGTGGGGGCGACGAGTAGCGCCCGATGACGCGACAAACTGATGGTGCGCGTGGCGCCAGGCGCGATTTCCCCGCATGACCTCGATCGTCCCGGGCCGCCCGGCGTCGAGGCGATGGATGACCGCGACTTCACGCTCGCTTCCCTTCCCTCTTTCGAGGAGTCGATCCGATGCCCGAGACAGTCGTCCATTTCCAGATTCGCATGCCTCCCGTGCTTCACGAGCAACTGGCGAGCTGGGCCAAGGAGGACAAGGCCTCGCTCAACGCCCTGATCGTCGGGATCCTGGAGAAGGCGATCCAGAACCACGCCAAGGAGGGGTCGGCCTCCTGACCTCCCGCCCCGCCGCGAGCGGGTCCATGGCCGGGGCGGTTCGACTTCGCCGGGAAATCGCCGCGATTGCCCTTGAGTCGGAACGCCTGGCCCTGTATCCTTTCTGACGTCATTCCCCGATAGCTCAATCGGTAGAGCGAGCGGCTGTTAACCGCTAGGTTCAAGGTTCGAGTCCTTGTCGGGGAGTTTCATCGAGGCCGCCTTCGGGCGGCCTTTTTCACGCGCCCGCCCCCGTCGGGTGGCGAATTCCAACGAAGGCCCGCGGTAATCATGGCGAGGGCGGCCGAGGATTCGCTCCGCCTCCCGCTTACGCGCCCGACGCCAGGATGATCATCGAGCGTTGATGAACGCGGTAGCGCGACGTCGCCTCGACCTCGGGGCCGGCATCGACGTCCGTGAAGTCGTCGGGCGCGGCCAGCGCGGTGTCCACGACCCGCCGCCAGGGGCGGCCCGACGGGGAGGCCGGGATCTGGAAGTCCAGGTCCTCCGACCAGGCGTTCATCGCGACGTAAAAGTCGCGGTCGACGACGCCGGGACGATCGCGGCCCCTGCCGTCCAGCGCGAACGCCAGGGAACGGCTGGTGGCCGAGAAGTCGGGTTTCACCGGTTCGACGCCGTGCCAGAGGATCGCCGGCGGCCCACCCCCGGCGCCGAAGAACGCGCGGCGGCGGAACACCGGGTGGGCCTTGCGCAGCGCGATCATCGCGCGAACGAACCGGAGGAAGTCGGCGTTGGTCTCCGCGAGCCTCCAATCGACCCAGCTCACCGCGTTGTCCTGGCACCAGGCGTTGTTGTTGCCCCCCTGGGTCCGGAGGAACTCGTCGCCGCCGAGGATCATCGGCACCCCCTGGGAGATCAGCAGGGTGGCCATCAGGTTGCGGACCTGGCGGGCGCGGAGGGCGAGGACGCCGGGGTCGTCGGTGGGGCCCTCGACGCCGCAGTTCCAGGAGAAGTTGGCGTCGGCGCCGTCGCGGTTCCCCTCGCCGTTGGCCTCGTTGCGCTTGTGGTCGTAAGCGACCAGGTCGTGGAGCGTGAAGCCGTCGTGACAGGTGATGAAGTTGATCGACGAGAGCGGCCCGCGGCCGGCGTATAGGTCGTCGCTGCCGCAGATTCGGGTCGCCAGGTCGGACGTCATCCCCGGCTCTCCCCGCCAGAAGCGCCGGACGTCGTCGCGGTAGCGGCCGTTCCAGTCGCCCCAGCGGCCCCCGCCGGGAAAGGTGCCGACCTGGTAGAGCCCGCCGGCGTCCCAGGGCTCGGCGATGAGCTTGGTCTGGTAGAGGAGCGAGTCCTCGGAGATCCGGTTGATCGTCGGCGGGCTGAGTTGCACCCGGCCGCGGCGGTCGCGGCCCAGGACCGAGGCGAGATCGAACCGGAAGCCGTCGACCCCGGCCTCGGCCACCCAGTTCCGCAGGCAGGCCAGCAGGAACGTCCGGACGACCGGGTGGTCGGCGTTAAAGCTGTTGCCGCAGCCGGAGAAGTCGAGGTACTCCCCCTTTTCGTCGAGCATGTAGTAGAGCGGGTTGTCGAAGCCTCGGAAGCTGTAGGTCGGACCGTCGTCCCCGGACTCCGCGGTGTGGTTGAAGACGATGTCGAGGAAGACCTCCATCCCCGCCTCGTGGAAGGCGTCGACCATCGCGCCGACCTCGTCCCAGGGCTCCGACGGGCCGGCCTTCACCGCGTAGTTGGCCTTGGGCGCGGCGAAGGCGATCGTGTTGTAACCCCAGAAGTTCAAGAGCCGTTCGCCGGTCAGCGGATTGACGAAGGCGCAGTCGGTCTCGTCGAACTCGTCGATCGGCAGAAGCTCGACGGCGGTTACGCCCAGGTCGCGGAGGTGGTCGATCTTCTCCGACAACCCGGCGAAGGTGCCGGGGTTCGTCACGCCGGAGGAGGGATCGACGGTGTAGCCGCGGACGTGCAGCTCGTAGATGATCGTGTCCTCCAGCGGGATGCCGGGGGGGACGGTCGGCTCGCGGTCCTCCATCGCGTCGGTCACGAGGCTCCGCCGCGGATTCGGCGAGTGCTCGCCCCAGGCCCCGCCGTAAGAAACGGCGCGCGCGTAAGGATCCAGGAGCACGATCTCGGGATCGAACCGGAAGCCGTCGCCGACGGGGCCGTCGACGCGGTAGCCGTAGCAGAACTCCACCGGCAGGCCCTCGACCCGGACGTGCCAGTGATCGCCCGTTCGGTTCAGCCGGGGGTCGAGCTGGATTTCGGTCTCGAACCCCTGCATCCGAGGGTCGCCCAGGACCAGCCAAACCGCCGTCGCGTGGCGGCAGACCAGGGCGAAGTTGACCCCGTTGGAGAGGGCCACGGCCCCCAGGGGGAGCGGCCGACCGCGCTTGATCGACAGGACGCGGTCGCGGAAGAGGTAGACGGCCTCCAGACCGTCGACCGCGGGCTCGGTGGGAATCGGAGGGCGCCTTTCTCGCTGGGAGCTTCGTCAAGACGTCGATGACGACCACGCATCCCTCCTTCTCCCCTTGTAGTGCTTTGTCGAAAACCATCACGAGCGAGCCCTCATGATCCCTTCTCCCCTTGTGGGAGAAGCTGGCCGAAGGCCGGATGAGGGGAAGGCGTTTCCAGAGGCTTCCGGTCGCGCCCACCCCTCATCCGCCCCTTCGGGGCATCTTCTCCCACAAGGGAAGAAGGGGGAATGCGTGCTCGTTATCGATGGTTTTCGACAAAACTCCCTTACGGGAGAAGGGATGTCGATTCGTTCCCGGTCCCGGTGGGTTCCGGAAAAAACGTCGCCGAGCGATCCGGCCCGCCATGGCGTCGGCTGGATCGTTCGGCGGATGCGATGCCGAAGTCTGGCGCCGGGAAAGGGCGCGGGGAGGGACGCCGTCAGCGTCCGTTGGCGATCCGGTCGGCGGCGCGACCGTTGCGTGACGTGTTGGCGTAGGTGGCGGTCAGCGCCCCCAGCAGGGCGGCGCGACGGCCCGCTCGGGCCGAGGTCCCGCCGCGGCGGACCCGGGCGACGGCCCCGGCCCACTCGAAGCCCACCTGATTCGAGGTCGCCTTCTTACACGTGTCTTCGCTCATCGAAAACCAAACTCCCGATAGGAGGAACGCGCCGCCCGGAACCCGCGGGCCGACGCTCCACCACTCCGTTTGGGCCGCCGGGGATCCCGATCCCCCGCGGCGTCGCCATGCGTGGCGGACCGACTGGTTCCGTGTCGTCCACGGCTCGGATCGGCCGCGGGCCCGTCCGTCGGGACGAGAGCGCGGCGCGTCGTTGCAACCGCGATCGCCGGGACGATCCGGACTCGAACGTCCCGATCCGGCGATCGCGAACCCTAACACGATCGGACGATTACCGCCGTCACTTCAGCCGATGATCCGCGACGAGACGTCGCGGCCTCCGCTCCGGGTCGTGACGAAGTTCTATTTCACTTCCCACGGATCCTATCAGTCCGGGTCGTCGTCGTCCAGCGGCAACACTCCTCCGAACGCGGATTTCCCACCCCCGCGCCGATCGCTCGAAACCGTCGTTTCGCGTGTCGTCAACTGAACATCGCGACGCCGCGGACGACCTCCGAACGCTCCGAATCACCCCCCGCGCGGGGCGGCCCGCGCCAGCAGGCCGAAGGCGGCCTCGATCGTCATGGCGAGGATCGCCGCGGGGATCGCGCCTTCGAGCATCAGGGGGACGTCGAACTTGTCGATGCCGCGGAGGATCGGGCGGCCGTAGCCGCCGGCGCCGATGAATCCGCCGAGGGTCGCCGTCCCGACGTTGATCACCGCCGCCGTCCGCACCCCGGCGAGGATCGTCCCGGCCGCCAGCGGCAACTCGACCCACCGAAGGACCGCCAGGGGCGGCAACCCCAGCGCCTCCGCCGACTCCACCAGCGACCGCGGAATCCCCAGGAGCCCGGCGTGCGTGTTCCGCACGATGGGGAGCAGACTGTAGAGGAACAACGCCGCGATCGCCGGCGGCGCGCCGGTCCCGCGGCCGATCAGCCACATCATCACCGGGATCATGAACAGCAAAAGCGCCAGCGACGGGATCGTCTGAAGCAGGCTCACGGCGGCCAGGACGATTCGGCCCGTCATCGGCCGCCGCGCGGCCACGATCCCCAGCGGGATCCCGACCAGCACCGCCGCCAGCAGCGACGGGACGACCAAGAGCAGGTGCTCGCCGGTCGTGACCAGGATCCGCCCGGCGCGGGAGTCCTCCTCGGGCGGCGGGGCGTCCAACCCCAACTCGGCCTGGAGGAACTCGGCCGCGACCGTCGCCTCGTCGCGCTTCTCCACCTGGACCGCGGCGTTCATCCGTTGCATCTGGGTTTCCGAGACGCGACCCTCCAACCGGAGGAGCCAATCGACCGCCTCGGGGCGGCGCTCGGCGAGATCGGCGCGGTAGAGCCAGACCGCCTCGTAGCTGGGGAAGAAGTCCTTGTCGTCGGGCAGGGCCAGCAGGTCGTACTGGGCGATCTCGCCGTCGGTGGTGTACATCTCCGTCACGTCGATCGCCTTCTCGACCAAGCCGCGGTAGGCGAGCGTGTGGTTCATTCCCTGGACGTTCGTCGCCGTCAGGTCGTAGGCCCGTTTGAGTCCCGGCCAGCCGTCGGGTCGGTCGAGAAACTCGTGGGTGAACCCGTAGCGAAGCTCGGGATGGTCGCGCAGGTCGGACGTCCTGGCGACGCCGTAAGCGGCGGCGACGTCCCTCCTCATCCCCAGCGCGTAATTGTCGCGGAAGCCCAGCGAGCGGCTGATTCGAATCCCATGCCCGGCCAGTTCGGCGGCGAGGTTTGGGGAGTCGGTCTTGAGGATCTGCCGGGCGATCGTGCCGGTGTAGTCGGGGTAGCAGTCGACGTCCCCCTGGGTCAGGGCCAGCCAGAGCGCGGGGGTGCCGCCGAGGTCGTCGCGGCGGGCCTCGACTCCCGCCTGGCGGACCAGTCGCGCGCCCATCTCCGCGAGCACCACCGACTCGGTGAACTTCTTCGATCCGATCACGACCGGCCTCGTCGCCGAGGAGCAGCCGGAGAGCGCCGGCAACGCCGCGACCAGGACGAGGCTCGCCAGGAACGACGAGAGGGCGATCGGTCCTGGACGTCTCACGAGGGGGGCTCCGGCCCGCGCTGGGCTTGCACGAAACGGGTCACGAACGGGTCCGCGGGATGGCGCCAGAGGTCCGCCGGGCTCCCTTGCTGGACGATCCGGCCGTCGCGCAAAAGCACGATGCGATCCGCGAAGAACGCCGCCTCGCCGAGGTCGTGCGTCACCAGGACCACCGTCTTGCCCAGGGCGTCGAAAATCCCCTTGAGTTCGTCCTGAAGCTCGGCGCGGACCAGGGGGTCGAGCGCGCCCAGCGGCTCGTCGAGCAGCAGCGCGTCGGGGTCGAGCAAAAGCGCCCGCATCAGGCCGACGCGCTGGCGTTGGCCGCCGGAGAGTTGGTTCGGATAGCGGTCGAGCCCCTCGGGAGGGAAGCGGGTCAGTTCCGCCAACTCGTCGACGCGCCGGGCCGTTAGGGCGCGGTCGCGGCCGAGATACCGGGCCATCAGGGTCACGTTGCCGCGCGCGGTGAGGTGCGGGAACAGGCCGCCGTCCTGGATCACGTAGCCGACCCGGAGTCGGGCCGACCGGGCCGACGCCGGCGTGACCGGCTCGCCGTCGAAGAGGACCGCGCCGGCGTCGGGCCGGATCAGCCCGACGAGCAGCCGCAGGAGGGTGGACTTGCCGCACCCGCTGGGGCCGATCAGCACGGTCGTCCGACCGGCGGGCGTCTCCAGCGAGAGCGGCCCGAGCGCCGGTCGGGCGTCGAACGACTTTTCGACGTCGCGCAGTAGGAACATCGGGCGGTCACCGTCACGCGGCGGTCAGGTAGAGCACGGCGAAGTAGTTTAGGTCGTCGGTCCACGCCTCGTCCAGCCGCAGCCCGGATCGTTCGGCGCGGAGGGCCAATTCGGCGACGTCGTACTTGTACGAGTTCTCGGTGTGGATCGTCTCGCCGGCGCGGAAGTCGAACGCATCGGGGCCGATTCGGACCCGTTGCGCGACGAGGCTCGCGAGGTGCATCTCGATCCGCGAATATTCACGGTCGTAGAACGCGCGATGTCGGAACGCGGCGACGTCGAAGTCGGCGCCCAGCTCGCGGTTGGCCCGGACGAGCAGGTTGCGGTTGAAGGCGGCGGTGACGCCGGCCTCGTCGTCGTAGGCCCGTTCCAGGACGGCCGGATCCTTGCGCAGGTCGACGCCCAGCAAGAGGCCGCCGCCGGGGCCGACGAGCCTCGCCACGCGGCGGAGCAGGGAGTCGGCGTCGGGCGGGTCGAAGTTGCCGATCGTCGAACCGGGGAAATAGACCACCCGCCGGGACGCCGGCAGGTCGGGGACGTCGAATCGGGTCGTGAAGTCGGCGACGACCGGCTCGACCCGAAGTCCGTCGTAGTCGTCGGCCAGGGCCGAGGCGGCCGCGCGGAGGTGTTCGCCGGAGACGTCCACCGGGACGTAGCCGGCGGGGCGGTCGAGGCGGTCGAGCACCAGCCGCGCCTTGGTCGCGCTGCCGGCTCCGAACTCCACCAGCAGGCATCGCGGGCCGCAGCGCGCGGCCATCGCGGCGGCGTGGGCGCGGAGGATGCTTAGCTCGACGCGCGTCGGGTAATACTCGGGAAGCTCGGTGATGCGGTCGAACAGTCGAGAGCCCGCGGCGTCGTAGAAGTACTTCGACGGTAGCCGCTTCCGCGGCGTGGACAAGCCGGCGAGTACGTCGTCCCTGAAGCAAGAAGTCGGGCGCGGCGCGAGTCGGGCTCTGGTCATCAAGAGGCGTCCTTCGCGAGTCGGAGGCCGGAGAACTGCCAGCGGGCCTCGGCGGGGAAGAAGTTGCGGTAGGTCGGCCGGACGTGCCCCGCGGGCGTGACGCACGAGCCGCCGCGGAGCACCATCTGGTTGCACATGAACTTGCCGTTGTATTCCCCGAGCGCCCCCGCCGCCGGCCGATACCCCGGATACGCGACGTAGGGGCTGGCGGTCCATACCCAGACGTCGCCGTAATATGATTCCTTGCGATTATCCGGATGGAACCGCTCCGAGTCGAGGAAGTTGCCCACCACCGGCCGGGCGCCGACCGCGACCTCCCACTCGTTCTCCGTCGGCAGGCGGGCGCCGGCCCAACGGGCGTAGGCGTCGGCCTCGTAGAAGCCGACGTGGCAGACCGGCTCGGCGGGGTCGAGCGGTCGCGTCCCTCGGAGCGTGAATTGAGTGAACTCCGAGCCGTCGCGGATCCAGTAGAGCGGGGCGGACCAGCCCTCGCGCCTTTTCGTCGCCCAGCCGTCGGAGAGCCACAGTTCCGGGCGGTCGTAACCGCCGTCGGCGATGAACTGGAGGAACTCGCCGTTGTTCACCGGGCGCGACGCGAACTCGAACGCCGGGACCAGCGCGCGGTGGCGCGGCCCCTCGTTGTCGAACGCGAACCCGGACCCGTCATGGCCGATCCGGCGCTCGCCGGCCGGATGGCGTTCCCACTCGACGGCCGCGGCGGCGGTTCGCGGCCGCTCCTCCGGCGGGGCGTAGCAGGGGCGCAGGGGATTGAGCCCGAAGGCGTGCTTCAGGTCGGTGAGCAAAAGCTCCTGATGCTGCTCCTCGTGGTTCAGGCCAAGCTCGACGATCGGAGCCAACTCCGTCCAGGCGCGGTCGTCGGCGGACTCCAGCAGCGCGAGCGTTCGTTCGTCGACGGCGCGGCGGTAGGCGTACACCTCCGCGACGGTCGGCCGCGACAGCAGCCCGCGCGAGGCGCGAGGCCACTGGTCGCCGAGGGCGTTGTAGTAGGAGTTGAACAGGTATGCGAACAGGGGATGGTGCGGCCGGAAGCCCGGCTCGCGGGGGGCGAGGAGGAACGTCTCGAAAAACCAACTGGTGTGCGCCAGGTTCCACTTGGGGGGGCTGCATTCGGGGATCGACTGAAGCTGGTGGTCTTCGGGCTCCAGAGGCGCGCACAGGGCCTCGGTTCGGGCGCGGGTCTCGCGGTAGCGGGCCGCGAGCGCGCGCCTCGTCGCGGGGTCGGAACGCTGATCGGCCATCTCGCCTCCATCGCGGTCGGGCTCGGCCCTGGGAAGTCTCGGATGTCTGTCCCATAAGTGTGTGAACGACGACTATAACGGTCTTCCCCCCTCGCGGGGGAAGACAGACGCCGAAGGCGTCAGATGAGGGGGACGGCGCGATCGGAAGCCGTCGAAACGTCGAAAGTCGGCCCAAGGCGGTTCTGGATCCCGAGGGCCATCTTGCCCGCCCCCCCTCATCCGGCCCTTCGGGCCACCTTCCCCCGCGAGGGGAGAAGGCCGTTATGCTGATCGCAACACCCTTATGGGACGGATTCTCAGGCGGGCAGGCGGCCCTTGAGTTGTTCGGGACGGAACGGGCCGGCTTCGGCGATCAGGGCGCGGGCGGCGTCGACCTGGTCCCAGACGTTCCAGAGCAGCGCGCCGCGGACGCGGCCGTCGCGAAGGTAGTAGACCACGCCCTCGCGGAACGGCTCCCTCCAATCGGCGAAGGTCTCCAGCCGCGAGTCGATCTCGCCGACGGCCTCGTAGCCGAGGTCGAAGAGGTCCGAGTAGAACGAGGGAAGGTGATCGTAGTTCACCGCCTTTCCGGCCATCGCCTGGCCGGCCAGTCGGCCCATCGTCAGGGCGTTGTCCTCGTGCTCCACCCGCATCCGCCCGTCGAGCGCGGGGTTGTGGAAGTTGGCGACGTCGCCGGCGGCGAAGACGTCGGGGCGGCTGGTTCGGAGCGAGGCGTCGACCAGGACGCCGTCGTCCACCTTCAGGCCGGCCGCCCTGGCCAGTTCGACGTTCGGCAGGATCCCGATCCCGGCCACGACGCCGTCGGCGGCGACCTCCCGGGCGTCGCCGCCCTCGGCGTCTCGGACCTTCAGGACGGCGCGGCCCTCGCGCTCGTCCATGCCGTCGACCCGGCTCCCGGCCAGGACCTCGACCCCTTTCTCCTTGTAGTAGTCGGTGACGAACCGGCACAGGTCGGCGGGGAACGCGCGGGCGGCGATCCCCGCGTCGGGGAAGACCATCGTCACTTGTTTGCCGTTCATCGCCAGCGCCGCGGCGATCTCCGAACCGATGAACCCGCCGCCGATCACCGCGAAGCGTTCCGCCTTCTCGGTCAGTCCGCGGAGTCGTCGGTAGTCGTCCACGGAGCGGTAGTAGATGATCCGGTCGCCGCCGAAGGGGAGGCGGCGGGGCGTCCCGCCGGTGGCCAGGAGCAGCTTGTCGTAGTCGTGGGCGGTCCCCCGGTCGTCGACGACGCGCTTGTTCCCGAGATCCAGGCTCCGGGCCGTCCGTCCCAGCAGGAGCGTGATCCCCTCGCCCTCGGTTTCGAGCCAGACGCTTTCAAGAGGCTTGCCGGTCCAGAGCTTCTTGGAGAGGGGAGGGCGCGCGTAAGGCGGGTGCTCCTCGGCGCAGAGCAGGCCGATCGAGCCGTTCGGGTCGACCTCGCGGACGCCGTGGACCGCGGCGTCGGCGGCCATCCCGCCGCCGACGATCAGGTAATTGTATTTGCTCATGTCGCTAATTGACGACTCCTTGTTTCCGCGCGCGGGGGAGTCGTCCAGGTCGCCTTCGAGGGAGGTTCCTGGAACGTCCGCCGCGGCGGCCTCGACCGCGCCGGCGCGGCGCTCGCGGCGGAGGCGACCCCCTTGAGCGGGGCCTGGCTTCCCGCTTGTCGAGCGGCGCCCGCGCCTTTCCTCCATTTTGATTCTAGGGGGGCCGGATACGAGATGGATGACGACGTCGGTCGGTTCGTCGCGGACGTCTTCCGAAATGGCGGAGTCGACGCGGGCGTGGAGGCACTTCGGGGCCGGCTCGGCGGACATGCCGCCGCCGCCGTCGCGATCGCTTCCGGGGCGTCCCACGCCGACGATCACGCCGGGGGCGGGTAGAGGCGTCGGGGAGGGGACCGGGGGCGGGTTCGGAGGGGTGGGGACGAGTTGCATGGCGATCAGGGCCAGGGTGCTGGTGGCGTTGAACAGGGCGTGGACGACGATCGCCGCCGCCAGGCTCCGGGTCTTCCACGCGAGCAGGCCCATCGTCATCGCCAGGCAGAACAGGGGGATGGGCGTCGGCCATTGCGGATAGTGGACCGCCGCGAAAAGGGCCGAGGCCAGGACGATTCCTGGGACCTCGGCCGACCGACCGCGGTCGTGGTCCGCCTCGGACTCGACCGCCGTCGAACCGCCGAAGATCTCGCGGGAGACGCGGACCAGCCAGCCCTGGAGGACGCCTCGGAAGACGGTCTCCTCGAACAGCGGCGCCAGCACGACCGCGCTCAGGAGCGACACCCCGGCCATCAAGGGGGAGAACTCGATCGCCAGCATCTGTTCGACGGGATGCGCGCGGGGGGGGAACGCCTTGAGCGCGAGGAGGTGGATCATGTAGACCGCCGGCGTCGCCAGCAAGGCGACGACGACTCCCACCTTCGCCTGCGCGCCCAGCCGAGTGGGGACCAGCCCCAGGTCGGCGAGTCGCGCTCCCGAGACGCGGCGGAAGACCCAGGGGAAGGCGACCAGGAACAGGGCGTTGAACGTCGCGTTCCAGGTCATCAGGTGCATCGCGTCGTTGGCGAGCCGGCGGGTCGCGGCCGGGTCCGGCTTGGCGTCGACGGGGGCCGAGGCGCGGTCCTCCGTCTCCTCGACGTAACGGGCCGACAGCTTGAAAAGATCGACCCCCACGACGGCCCGGTAGCCGGCCGACGTCGCCGCCTGGGCGCCGAGGTACAGGATCAAAAGCGCCAGGAGCGCGCCGGGGCCCCACGTCGCCGGTCGCGCCGGGGCGAAGGGCTCGACTCGCGGGAGCGACTCGCCGCGGACCAGGCGCGCGACCAGCCAGAACCACGCGGCGACCATCCCCAGCAGGATCGAATTCAAAACCGCGCCGACGAGGAGCAAAAGCAAGGTGTGCGAGAGGGGCGACGTCATGGGGCCTCGCGACGGCTGGGCGCGGACGGACGCGGTTCCAAACGATCCATCGTATCAGCCCTTGCGTCCGTGGGCCACCTTGAGAAGTTCGGCGTCGGGCCCTAAAATCGGCGAACCGACGGCCGCCCCCTCCCTTCCGGAGTCGCGGCCGAACCCCGCCTGGAGCCGGATGAAACGATGCTGGACGCGCAAGCCCAACTGGAGATCCTTCGCCGCGGCGTGGATCAAATCGTCCCCGAGGCGGAGTTCCTCAAGAGGCTGGAGCGCTCGATTCGCGAGAATCGTCCGCTGCGGGTCAAGTACGGCATCGACCCGACCGGGATCGACGTCCACCTGGGGCACACGGTCCCGCTCCGCAAACTCCGTCAGTTCCAGGATTTGGGTCACAAGGCGGTCGTCATCATCGGAAATTACACGGCGATGGTCGGCGACCCATCCGGCCGCGACGAAACCCGCTCGGCCCTCACCGCCGAACAGGTCGCCGCGAACGCCCGCGACTACCTCAAGCAGGTGGGGCGGATCATCGACCTGGAGAAGGCCGAGGTCCACCACAACGGCGACTGGTTCGGCAAGTGGGGCTTCCTGGACGTCCTGGACCTGATGCGCCGGATGACGTTGGGCCAGATCTCCGCGCGCGAGGACTTCGCCAAGCGGATCAAGGACGAGAAACCCGTCTACCTCCACGAATGCCTTTACCCCTTGATGCAGGGCTGGGACTCGGTGGAGATCGACGCCGACGTCGAGCTGGGGGGGACGGAGCAGCTTTTCAGCCTTCTGGTCGCTCGCCAGTTGCAACCGCTTAGGGGCCAGGAGCCGCAGATCGCCATGACGATGCCGATCCTGGTGGGGACCGACGGGACTCGGCGGATGGGCAAGAGTCTGGGGAATTACATCGGCGTGGCCGAGTCGCCCGAGGAGCAGTTCGGCAAGGTGATGAGCGTCCCCGACGAGCCGATGGCCCAGTACTTCACCCTGCTGACCGACCTCCCCCAACCCGAGGTCCGGGAGCTGCTGGCCGAGGGGACCAACCCCCGCGACGCCAAGGAGGTGCTGGGCAAGTCGATCGTGGCCCAGTACCACGGCCGGGAGGCCGCCGACCGCGCCGCGGCGGCGTTCCGCCGTCGCTCCGCCGGCGAGGACCCGCTTGAGATCCCCGTAGTCCATCTGTCGGCCGACAAGCTCGACGCCGAGGGCCGCATCGCCGCGCCCGCGCTCCTGAAGGAGATCGGCTTCGAGGCCAGCACGTCCAGCGCCCGCCGGGTGATCGAGGGGGGCGGGTTCAACGTCGGTCCTCGTCGCGAGGTCGTGACCGACCCGAAGGCGCTGGTCTACGTCAAGGACGGCCTGATCGTCCGATCGGGCAAGCGGAAGATCGCCGAAATCCGACTCGTCTGAAAGGTGGATGGAGATGGCCGAGCACGGAATCGGGATCGTCGGCTGCGGGATGATCGCGGAGTACCACGCCCGCGCGGTCGACGAGATCGACGGCGCGCGGGTGGTCGCGGCCTACAGCCGAACCCTCGCCAACGCCGAGAAGATCGCCGGCATCGCCGGCCACGGTTGCCGGACTTACGACGACCTGGACGCGATGCTCCGCCGTCCCGAGATCGACGTCGTCTGCGTCTGCACCCCCAGCGGAGCGCACATGGAGCCGGCCGTCGCCGCGGCGAGGGCCGGCAAGCACGTCGTCGTCGAGAAGCCGCTGGAGGTCGACCTGGCCCGCTGCGACGCGATCATAAACGCCTGCGACGAAGCCGGCGTCCGCCTCTGCGCCATCTTCCCGTCGCGGTTCACCCCGGCGAACGTCCGGCTCAAGGAGGCGGTCGACTCGGGTCGTTTCGGCCGCCTGACCCTGGGCGACACCCACGTCAAATGGTGGCGGACCCAGGAATATTACGACTCCGGCGGCTGGCGCGGCACCTGGAAACTCGACGGCGGCGGCGCCCTCATGAACCAGGCCATCCACAACGTCGACCTGCTCTACTGGCTGATGGGCGACGTCGATTCGGTCGCGGCCCACGCGGCGACGCTCGCGCATTCGCGGATCGAGGTGGAGGACACGGTCGTCGCCAGCGTCCGCTTCAAGAACGGGGCGCTGGGGACGATCCAGGCGGCCACCAGCGTCTATCCGGGGCTCGCCAAGCGGATCGAGATCCACGGCGACCGCGGCTCGGCTCGGGTGGAGCAGGACGACGTGACCCTGTGGGACTTCCAGGAGAAGATCCCCAGCGACAACATCATCCTGGCGGCCATCGCCGGCCGCTCGTCGGGGAACTCCGGCGCCAGCGACCCCCGCGGCATCAGCCACCTGGGCCACCGCGAGCAGATCGCCGACTTCCTCCGCGCCCTCGACGGCCAGGGCGAGCCCGCCGTCGACGGCCGCGAGGGCCGCAAATCCGTCGAGATCATCCGCGCCGTCTACCGCTCCGCCCGCGAGGGGAAGGCCGTCTCCCTGCCCCTGACGGGCGACCCGGCGGCGCGATGATTATTCCTGACCGTCACGGATTTTGGGGGTGGTGGACATAACGGCCTTCCCCCTCGCGGGGGAAGGTGGCCCGAAGGGCCGGATGAGGGGGGGGCGAGACAAAACGCCATCGACGTCCAGGGCCTCCCGGACGGGTTTTCGCGAATCGCGACGGTCGCCTCGCGCGTCGTCCCCCTCATCTGACCGCTTCGCGGTCTGTCTTCCCCCGCAAAGGGGGAAGATTCGTTCAGACCCCCAAAATCCGTGACGGTCAGGATTATTCGGTGAGGACGCGGGGGCGGACGTCCAGAGGCGACGTTCGTATAATGACGGCCTTGGGTGAGCGGCCCGCTCGGAAACCATGTCGCGATCGCTTGAAGGGCCGTTCCCCTGGCGGATCGGGAAGGCCGGGATTAGGATGGCGGACGATCGACGCCGCCCGAACGCTCCTCGACAGGCCCGCCATGAACGACTCCCCGCCGATCGTCCGGCCCGAATGGACGATCCACATCGACCCCGCGCTCCGGAAGGAACTGGAGCGGTGCGTCCTGGTCACGAACTGGGAAAAACTCCTGGGGATGGTGGACGTCGTCTACAACTGGGGGCGACGCTCCAGCCTTTGGCCGTTGGGTTTCGGGCTGGCGTGCTGCGCCATCGAGATGATCTGCACGGCCTCCAGCCGGTTCGACCTCGCCCGCTTCGGGGCCGAGGTCTTCCGCGGCTCGCCCCGCCAGGCCGATTTGATGATCGTCGCCGGGACCGTCACCAAGACGATGACGCCCCAGATCGTTCGACTCTACGATCAGATGCCGGAGCCCAAGTACGTCATGGCGATGGGGGCGTGCGCCTCCGGCGGCGGGCCGTTCAAGGAGGGGTACAACGTCGTCTCCGGCATCGACAAGTTCCTCCCCGTCGACGTCTACGTCCCCGGCTGCCCGCCGACGCCGCAGGCCCTCATCAACGGCATCATCGCGCTTCAGAAGAAGATCGACAAGGAGTCGCTGGCCGTCGCCCCCTGGTATCGCGACGACGTCGAACGCGACGTTCCCGTCCCCGCCCTGGGCCCCGACCTGATCGACCTTCGCGTCGTCGAGGCGACCGCCGAGCGCGTCGCCGCGGGGCTGGTCGAGAAGCGCGAGCGGGAGCTTGAAAAGCCGGTCCTGATCGCCTCCCCGACGCCTGGGGACGACGAGCGACCCGCGGCCTTCCCCGTCACCAAGCACGCGGCCGACTCGAGGCGCGTCGTCGTCCTCCCGAGCGGCTCGTGGCTCGGCGACGCCGGCCTGACCGCCCTGGCCGGTCGGCTCGACGCCGCGCTGGGGGAGGGGACCGTCGAGATCGTCCGCTCCGGCCTTCTGGTCCCGCCGGAAAAACTCGTCGCCGTCGTCCTGTATCTGCGCGACCGCGACGAGATCCGCTTCGACTACCTGGCCAGCCTCCAAAGCGTCCACTACGCCGACTGCGTCGAGGTCGTCTATCATCTGGAGAGCCTGGCGCGGCCCGGCTCGCTGATCGTCCTCCGCGTCCGCGCCGCCGAGGCGGACGGGGAGGGGGTCGTGCCGTCGCTGTATCACGTCCATCGCGGCGCCGACTTCCAGGAGCGCGAGGTCTTCGACATGATGGGCGTCCGCTTCGACGGCCATCCGGAACTCAAACGAATTCTCATGTGGGAGGGGTTCGCCTACCACCCGCTCCGCAAGGACTACCTGGAGCCGTACTACGAGGAGCCCGGCAAGGTCTTCTCCAGCCGCGTCGCCGAGGGCCGAGGGCTTCACCTCCGCGGCGAGGAACTCAACCCCCACGGAACCAACCTCAAGGTCCCCCGGACGTTTCGCGGCTGGGCCGACCTCTCCGGCGTGGACGACCCCAAGGGGGAGGACGCGGTCCCGACGGGCGTCTCCGTCCAGGCGCTCGCCTCCGACGAGTACGTCGTGAGCCTGGGCCCGCAGCACCCCAGCACCCACGGCGTCTTCCGGATGAACGTCCGGATCGACGGCGAGACGATCGTCGGCCTCAAGCCGGTGATGGGCTACCTCCACCGCAACCACGAGAAGATCGGCGAGCGCAACACGTTCCTTATGAACATGCCCTTCACCGACCGACTCGACTACCTGACCAGCATGGGGAACAACTTCGGCTACGCCCTGGCCGTCGAGCAGTTGATCGGGGGGACGTTGAAGCCCCCCGAGCGCGCCGAATACATCCGGGTGATGATGGCCGAGTTGACCCGGATCGCCAGCCACATGTGGTCGATCGGCTTCCTGCTCAACGACCTGGGCGCGTTCTTCACCCCGGCCCTGTACGCGATCGAGGAGCGGGAGTTGATCCTCGATTTGTTCGAGTGGGCCTCGGGCGGTCGGATGATGTGCAACTACTTCCGGTTCGGGGGCGTCGCCGCCGACCTGCCGCCGGGCTGGCTCGACCGCTGCCGGGGGATCGTCATGGACCGGCTCGACCGCAAGATCGACGAGCTCGACGCCTACCTGACCGAGAACGAGATCATGCTCGATCGGACCAGGGGGGTGGGCGTGCTGTCGGCGGCCGACGCGATCGCGTACTCGACCGGCGGGCCGGTGCTGCGGGCCTCGGGCGTCGCCCACGACGTCCGCCGCGCCTCGCCCTACTCGATCTACGACCGCTTCGAGTTCGACGTGCCGACCGGCTCCGCGGGCGACGTCTTCGACCGCTACTGGGTCCGGCTCCAGGAGATGCGCGAGAGCGTTCGAATCCTCAAGCAGGCCCTCCGCGACATCCCCGAGGGCCCGACCCTGACCGCCAAGAACCGCAAGGCGTACCACCTGAAGGTCCCCGCGGGGGAGACCTACGGGCGGGTCGAGAACCCCAAGGGGGAGTTGGGCTTCTATCTGGTGTCGGACGGCTCGCCGACGGCTTACCGCTACCACGTCCGCAGCCCCAGCTTCCTCAACCTGACGGCCCTTGAGAAGATGTGCCTGGGCCACACCGTCGCCGACGTCGTCGGCATCCTGGGAAGCCTCGACATCGTGCTGGGCGAGGTCGATCGATGAGACGACCTGATGTTCCGACGAAAAACATCAAGGCCAAGCGATAATGAACATCCCTTCTCCCCTTGTGGGAGAAGGTGGCCGAAGGCCGGATGAGGGGAGCGGCCGGCGTCGCATCCCGCGTTCGGCCATGACCTTGAAGTCCGGGGCTTCCGGTCGCGCCCCCCTCATCCGCCCCTTGGAACGATGCCGAAATAACTTGCCGAATCCATGCGACGAAGATAGGGAACCACAGAGTCACCGAGGACACGGAGAGAGAGAACGAGGAGCGATCTAGCCGTCTTTAATCATTGGATATATAAAGTTATTTATTTTCAATTCTCAATTCTCTCTCTGTGTCCTCCGTGTCTCTGTGGTTCCATTCCGGGAATTTGTTTCGGCATCGTTCCTCGGGGTACCTTCTCCCACAAGGGGGGAAGGGGGGACGGGGTGCCTGCTCCAGGCGGTTTTCGGTAGAGCATCGAGGCGAGGAGAAGGGTTTCATGCCCATCGGACGCGGATTGATCCGAGGCCACTGGATCACGCTGAGGCGATTCCTGCTGACGTTCGTTTGCGACCTGCGAAACGGCTTCGCGTTTCGACGTCGCGGCGGCGGCCCGCTGCCGGTCGACCTCTTCCGCCCGCCGGCGCGCGGCGAGGAGCGCGTCGTCGTCCAGGACGCGCGCGCCGAGGGGCTGTTCACGGTCGAATACCCCGACGAGCGGCTGCCGGTCTTCGAGCGGTTCCGGATGCTCCCGGTCCTGATCTACGACGACGAGGACGGCTACGTCCGCTGCACCAACTGCACCATCTGCGCCAAGGTCTGCCCCCCGCAGTGCATCTGGATGTCCCAGGCCAGGAGCCCCAGGGGGACGGTCGCGCCGCTCCCCGAGGAGTTTTTCATTGATATGGACGTGTGCATGAACTGCGGCCTCTGCGCCGAGTACTGCCCGTTCGACGCCATCAAGATGAACCAGAACTTCGAGCTGGCCAACTCCGAGCGGCACCAGACCCACGTCTTCGACCTGCGCGACCTGCTGGTCTCCAGCGAATACTACCGACAGACCCACCCCGAGGCGTGGGCCAGCGAGTACGAGGTCAACGAACGGGCCAAGGTCGCCAAGCGCAAGGACCAGCGGCTTCAAAAGGCCCTGGGGACCGCGACCAAGGTTTGATCGGTCACCCCGACGGATTCCCCAGCGACTCCGGCGGCGCGGCGGGCTCGGGTTCCGAGACGGTCGGCGTCGGCATCGGCTCGGCGGGAGGCTCCGGGAGGACGCGGCGGGCGTCGACGACCTTCCAGGTGGTGTCGATCCCCTCCAGTCGGAACCGGACGAGCGTCAACCGCATCGGCGTCGGCGGCGCTCCGGGAGAGCCCAGCGCGTCGATGACGTTCGCGGCGACCTCGGCGCGCTCGTAGACGAACGGGCCGTCGGCCTTGAGGGTCGGGAACGACCGCTTCAAAAGCGCGTCCCAGGTCTTGGGCGACTCGGCGTAGATCATCGCCAGCTCGCGGGCGTCGGGAGGGAGCGGGGGATCGGCCTCCTCGACGAGCATCTTGTACGTCGGCAGGATCTTCTTGGGGGCCAGCGTGGTCGACGCGAGTTGCTCGAAGACCTTGCCCAACCCCTCGGCGGCGTCGAACAGGTCGTCGGGATCGCCGCTTTGCATCTTGTCGTAAAGCCCCGACTTCTCGGCGTCGGCCTTGGCCTCGTGCAGGGCGTCGAGCGCCTCCGCGGCCGGTCCCAGGGGGTTTTTGGGCGTGAACCGGCCGATCGTCGGGTCGTAGTCGTATTCGCCCTCGATCTTGCGATGCATCGCCGCGATCGGCGCGAACGAGCCGCGGAGGGTCGTGGTGCGGGCCTTGTCGCGGGTCGGGTCGTGGAAGTCGCGGATCGCCGGGTGGTCCTCCACCACGGAGACCCGGCGCAGGGCCGCGTCGTCATGATCGACCAGGGCTTGAAGATATGCCTTGGCGATCCGCTCCGCGACGTCCAGCGGACGCTTCCGGAACCGAGGCCAGACGGCCAGGAACGTCGCGACGCCCCCGAGCAAAAGCAGCAAAAGCACAGCCGCGATCCACTTCCGGCGCGACGATTTCCGCTCGCGCGCATCGGCCGAGGGACGGAAGACCGACGAGACCTCGTCGGCTTGGTCCGTCGGGACGGGTCGGGCGACCGGGAGCGGCTCCGGCTCGTCGGCGGGCGGCCTTTGCGTCGCGCCGCATTTCGGGCAGGCGACGGCGCGGCCTTGCCGGTCGTCGGGGACGAGGAACGCGGCCTGGCACTGGGGGCAGCGGACGCGGACGCTCATCGGGGCTCCTTTCCGGCGGACTGAGTGGCGCATCGGCCGCAGACGTCCTTGCCGCCGGCGACCGCCCGGCCGCAAACCCGGCAAAGCCCGGCGCGGCGGCGGATCTCCGGGAGGGCGGATCGGATGGCGACCGCGTCGGGCTCGTCGCCCAGGCTGTCCACGGCGCGGGCCGCCCAGCGGGCGACCTCCCAGTCGACCTCGCTCGCCTTGAGTTTGGCCTCGATCAGCCCGCGCGTCCAGCGCGCCAACTCACGGTCGAGCCGCCGCAGGGCGTCGCCGCGAAGGTATCGCGTCAACTCGTCGCGCAGATCCAGCGCGCGGTCGACGTCCTCCTCCGCGCGCGCCTCGGCCAGTTCCCCGGTCAGCGCCTGGACGCGGCCCGTCTCCAGCCGTCGCGGTTCGGTGGAAGCGGACGGGGCGGGGGAGGCGTTCGGTGATGCGTTCGCGGTCTCGACGTCGAGCCTCGCGGCGATCCGGCCGAGCGTCGGGACGACGTGGACCTCCATCAAGTCGACGGTCCTCCACGACGCCTCGGCCTGGTCGGCGAGCAACTCCAGCAAGCCGGCGGCCACCTTCAGGATCGTCCCCGCGACCCAGCCGGCCAGGCCGAAGCCGATCACGACCGTCACCGCGGTCAAGGCGGCGATCCGGCGCTCCGCCCAGGTGAACTGGGCGTCGGAAAGAAGGGTTTGGGCCTGATCTAAAAAATACGCGACCCCCAGGAACCCCACGCCGAACCGCGCCGCCGGCGCCAGCCGCGAAAGCGCCCGGCCCCCCATGCGAACCGACGTATAGCGATGAGTCGTGTTCATGCGGCGAGCGTCGTCCTCCGGGCTCGATTATAAGGCCGAAGGCCGCCGACTCCCAACGATTTCCCGACGTCGAGCCCGGCGAACGACCCCGCCGCGGCGACGATGACGAACGGCCCCCGGCGACCTGGGGAAGTCGACGGGGGCCGTGGGCGTTTGGCTTCGAGGCGGGTTTCGGATCGGTGTCAGTAGGAGTCACTGGAGATCGTCTCGCCGCCGGCCCTCGTGCCGAGCGCCCACCAGACGTTCTGGGCGACCGCGTCCTTGATGAACCGCACGCTGCCGTCGGCGAACGCGACGTTGACGCCGCCGGAGTGGTTGCTGTTGGCGTTGACGAAGCTGGAGTAGTCCGCCGCGGCGGTGCCGTCGGTGCGGCAGGTCGACCACTTGTACTGCGTCGAGTTGGGCGTGACCACGGTGTTGAAATACGTGAGGCCGGGGGAGCCGACCGCCCAGAACTGCCCGCGGGAGTCGATGACGCTGCTCGCCGACGCGAGCGTCGTGTTGCAGGACGTCAAGGCGCCCTGGACGGAGGCGTTGAGTACCTGCGCGCCGTTGACGACGGCGCGGGGATCCAGGAAGGCGGCGGTGGCCGTGACGCCGACCGACGTCCGCTTGTTGATCATCGTGCTGCCCGTGAGCCCCTCGCTCCACATCACGGTGTTCGAGGTGCCGTCGGTCACGGCCGAGACGCCGTAAGCGGCGTTGTGGGCGAAGACGCCGGTGCTCTGGTTGTTCCAGACGTCCGTGGTGACGCCGTACGACCCGTAATAGTTGTTGATCCGCCTGGCGCCGCTGCTCCCCATGGTCGACCCGTCCGACGGACACAGGAACGAGTTGATGAGCGTGTCGCGGGCCGTCGAATTCGCGTACCAGGCGACGCCGAAACAATCGAACTGGGACGCGGTGAGCTGGAAGTTGCACGCGTTGAAGACGGACGTCTGCTCCATGAAGGGGAGCATCATCGCCTGGCCGCTCCAGTTCCCCCAGGCGCTCGGGCCCGACGCGCCGCAGCCCGGCGAGGTGTTGGTCGCGTTGCTCAAGGGATAGGTCTGGTACGACGACTCGTAGTTGGACGCGGCCAACCCCATCTGCTTGAGGTTGTTGACGCACTGCGCGCGGCGGGCCGCCTCGCGCGCCGCCTGCACCGCCGGCAGCAAGAGGGCGATGAGCACGGCGATGATCGCGATCACCACCAAAAGCTCGATGAGAGTGAACCCGCGACGCGAACCGTTAGGTATCGCCATTCGATGCTCCGGATATGGTGTGAAGACGACTTGCGTGAACAGGAACCCATGTTGAAAATCGGTCGGCGTTCGGGCGGTAACGATTCCTTCGTTACCGACCATGTTGCCGCGATCGCCTTCCTCGCCCCTGGCCGCCGGCCTTGTTGTTGGCCGCCGCCAAGTCCGGGGGCGCCTTCGCCGCCGCCTCGCGCGCCTCCGGGGTCGGCTCCGACGGGCCCGAGCAGCCCACGACCGCCAGGGCGGCGGCGGACGCCGTCCACGCCGCCGATCGAAGGAGGAATCGTCTCCGCTTCATTGCGCAATCTCCACCCGCGCGCGGTTCGCGCGCCTGGAATTCGTGTCATCTCGGTGAAACGTCGCCTGGAGCGATCGCGTTCGATACGCCCACGTCTCCGCCGGTCGCGGCGGATCGACGTCCAGCCAGGCCGCTTGGCGAGGAAAGATAAACACGCGGTCGATGTACTAAGATAATAGGACATAGGCCGGCAAGGTGTCAAGGAGGGACGTCGCCCCGCATGGATTAATTAATGGGGAATCCGGGAGTCGTCCCACGCGGCTTGAGACATCGACGGCCCACGCCCGACGATCGATCCAAGGAACCTCCGAGACGCGAGGCTGACGACCCGACACTTTTTCGCAAGCCGTCGCCAAACGGCCTTCTCCCCTTGAGCAAGATTATTCGTGGGACTCGTAAATCGTTATGGTGCCGGGTGTTGTCGCAAATCAGCCCAAGGCCGCCCTAAGTCATTGGACGGTTGGGTGATCGGACGAGGCATCCGGGATCGTTCTTGGACTTACGTCACTCACGAATAATCTTGCACAAGGGGAGAAGGGATGCTTGGCATCACTCGTTTTTAGGTTTTCGACAAAGCAGGCCCTCGCCGATTTCTCGGGAAGTCGCCGCCGCTGGGCGTCCCGTTCCCTCGACGGGATCCGCGCCGATTCGGGGCGGATGCCGGATCGGGCGGGTTCGAAGGGGTCGACTCCGGGAACTCAGGGGATTCATCCATGGCAGGCCGTCTCGGCGTGGGCTGGATCAACCAGGTGGGACGAATCGCCGGGCCGACGCCCGCCGGTCGCTTCGCGTCGTTCGCCGTCCAGGTCCAGCGCGTCAACGCCCTGGAGGCGAGTATCGAGCCCCTGGGCGACGCCGAGATCCGCGAGAAGGCCCACGCCCTCCGCCTCCGCGCCCGCCAGGGGGATTCGCTCAACGGCATCCTGCCGGAGGCGTTCGCCCTGACTCGCGAGGCCGCCAAACGCGCCATCGGCCAGCGCCAGTTCGACGTCCAGGTCCTGGGCGGCGTGGCGATCCACAACAAGTGCATCGCCGAACTGGAGACGGGCGAGGGGAAGACCCTGGTCGCCACCATGCCGGCGGTCCTCAACGCCCTGCCGGCCAAGGGCGTCTACGTCGTGACCGTCAACGACTACCTCGCCCGCCGCGACGCCGAATGGATGGGCAAGATCTACCGCTTCCTCGGCCTGACCATCGGCTGCATCCAGACCGGGATGTCCGACCACGAACGCCGACGCGCCTACGCCTGCGACATCACCTACGGCACCAGCAAGGAGATGGGCTTCGACTTCCTCCGCGACGAACTCAAGCGGCTGCAACTCGGCGACACCTCGCGCAAGTCGTTCGAACAGGCGTTCCTGGGCTCGGGAACGCACACCGAGTCCGAGACCCCCGTCCAGCGCTCGCACAACTTCGCCATGGTCGACGAGGCCGACAGCATCCTGATCGACGAGGCCCGAACCCCGCTGATCATCGGCGCCAACAATCAGCCGACCCAGGAGGAGGCGTCCGCCTACTACGGCGCCGACCAACTCGCCGAAACCCTGGTCCGCATCAAGGATTACAAGTACGACCCGATCGAGAAGAAGGCCGAGTTGACCGCCGCCGGCCGTCGCAAGGTCCAGACCCGCGCCGCGCGCTCCGCGTTCAGCATGCTCACGGTCGACACGCTGTATGAGTATGTCGAGCGCGCCCTGCGCGGGCAGATCGCCTACCTTCGCGACCGCGACTACGTCGTCCACGACGGCGAGATCGTCATCGTCGACGAGTTCACCGGCCGCATGATGCCCGGCCGTCAGTGGCAGGACGGCTTGCACCAGGCGATCCAGGCCAAGGAGAAGCTGGAGATCACCCTGGAGACGATCACCGCCGCCCGCGTGACCGTCCAGGACTTCTTTAAGCGGTTCGAGAAGCTCGCCGGCATGACCGGCACCGCCAGGACCGACGCCGCCGAACTGCGCCGAATCTATAAGGTCGGCGTCATGACCATCCCCACCAACCGAAGGAACGCCCGCGTCTGGCTCCCCGACCGGGTCTTCTCCACCGAGGAGGAGAAGTTCCAGGCCGTCGCCGATCAGATCGTCGAGTGGAACGCCAAGGGCGCGCCGGTGCTGGTGGGCACCCGTTCGATCGAGAAGTCCGAGCACCTAAGCGCCCTGTTGGCCGAGGCGGGCATCGAGCATCAGGTGCTCAACGCCAAGAACCACGAGATCGAGGCCCAGATCGTCGCCCAGGCGGGGCAGCCCGGCAGGGTGACGGTGGCGACCAACATGGCCGGCCGCGGCACCGACATCAAGCTGGGCGAGGGGGTCGCCGAGATGGGCGGCCTGCACGTCATCGGCACCGAGCGCAACGAGTCGCGCCGCATCGATCGCCAGCTCGCCGGCCGCTCCGCCCGCCAGGGCGACCCCGGCCTCTGCCAGTTCTTCGTCTGCCTGCGAGACGAGATCGTCGAGGCCATCGGCGAAAAGCCCGCCAACCGCGTCCGCGCCCGCCACGCCGGCAAGGGCGAATTGACCAACGCCGCCTGGCGTCGCTTCTTCATCCAGGCCCAGCACCGCAAGGAGCGCCAGCACTTCCGCGACCGCAAGCTCCTGATGCACTACGAGAAGCAACGCGCCGAGATGCGCAAGAACATGGGCCTCAACCCCGTGCTCGGCTGAGCGTCCGACGCCCCATCGACTCGAAACCTGGGAAGGATAGAGTAGCGCGCCGTCCCCTCTCCCGCCGGGAGAGGGTGGCCCGAGGAACGATGCCGAAATAACTTCCGGGAATCCTTCGCGGCCGAATC
>ERZ778018.948-NODE-948-length-31218-cov-46.371370_pt1 | contig 31218 bp, 28 predicted proteins | sample MGYA00375748_ERZ778018 | MGnify/ENA primary metagenome ERZ778018 (study PRJEB29350, sample SAMN05509839) | bioreactor metagenome | biome: bioreactor; material: wastewater | place: South Africa: University of Cape Town | collected 2014-04-22 ... | reverse complement strand
GGGTAGCTGAGCTGTTCGGAGGAGACATGCAGTTCGACGTGATTATCGGGAATCCTCCGTATCAGCTAGACGATGGCGGTTACGGCACGAGCGCGGCGCCTATCTATCAGTTGTTCGTTGAGAAGGCGTTGGCCCTAGATCCACGCTACGCCGTGTTCGTCACGCCGTCACGCTGGATGGCGGGTGGGAAAGGGCTAGACAAGTACAGGCAGCAGATGCTCTCCGACAAGCGGCTGCGGAGCATCGTGGACTTCCCGAAACTCTACGAGGCCTTCCCCGGCGTAAAGATTCGCGGCGGCATCTCCTACTTCCTGTGGGACCAGGAGCACAACGGCCTTTGCGAGGTACAGACGATTTGGGACGGAAAGCCGACGGGGCCAGCAGTTGCTCGCCAGTTGGATGCTTACGACATCTTGGTGCGCCGCAACGAAGCCATCCCCATACTTGAGAAGGTGCGGGCAAAGGGCGAGCCAACGCTTGACGCGCGCGTATCAAGCAGGAAGCCATTCGGCCTGCCGACGTTCTTCCATGGAGCAGAACAGCCTACGGGCCTGAATGAGCCCGTCCGGCTTTTCGGTTCCCAGAGGCTGAGCTGGGTCGACAGAAGCAACATCCCGGCCAACGCCGACTGGATTGACGAGTGGAAAGTACTCATGACGGCAGTGCAGGGTACAAGCGCTGCCATCGAGACCAAGTTCCTAAGTAAGCCAATCATCGCCGGGCCCGGAACTGCCTGCACCGAAACCTACCTCGTCGCCGGGCATTTCGATAACGAACAAGACGCTAATATCTACGCTGGCTACTTGCGTACGCGGTTTGTCCGCTTCCTAGTCTCCCTCCGCAAGACGACACAGCACGCTACGCGAGACGTTTACGCTTTCGTACCCGACCTACCCCTTGATGAAGAATGGACCGACGCCAAACTCTTCGGGCGTTACGACTTGACCGGGGCCGAGGTGGCCTTCATAGAGTCACAAGTCGCGGAACATAACGACGTGACCCACGATGAAATTGCCACGGCCAGTGACGATGACGACTAACCCCACCATCAACGAGGTCCTCCCCCCGAAACCTGCGGCCAACCCGCGCATCTACGCCTACTCCATCGCCGACGACGCGCACCGCGGCCTGCTCAAGGTTGGCCAGACCACGCGTAACGTCAGGCAGCGCGTGGCGGAGCAACTAAGAACGGCCGCCATCGAAAACTATTGCATCGAACTCGACGCGCCAGCGGTGCGCGACGACGGCACGGTCTTCACTGACCACCACGTGCGCGCGGCGCTGGCCAGCAAGGGCTTCGAGAACACCCAACTCGAGTGGGTGCGCTGCACGGTCGAGGACCTCAAGACCGTGATCGTGGAGTTGCGAAGAGGCAAGGAGGTAAGCGGCAAGCGGCATGAAACCTTCGTCATGCGCGCCGAGCAGCGCGATGCCGTTAACAAGACCCACGCCTACTTCCACTCCATCTGGGCCGAGGACATGCACGCCGTGCCGCGCTTCCTGTGGAACGCCAAGATGCGCTTCGGTAAAACGTTTACCGCTTACCAGTTAGCCAAGAAGTTAGGCGCCAAGCGCGTGCTGGTGGTCACGTTCAAACCAGCGGTTGAGGACGCTTGGCAGACGGACCTCGAGAGCCACGTCGATTTCGACGGTTGGCAGTACCTCTCCCGCCACTCGAGCACCGATCCGTCGCGCGCGTCGGCAAAGCAACCGCTCGTGTACTTCGGCTCCTTCCAGGACCTGCTCGGCCGCGATACCGCAGGCAACATCAAACCCCGCAACGAGTGGTTGCACCTCGTGAACTGGGACTTGGTGATCTTCGACGAGTACCACTTCGGCGCCTGGCGCGAGACGGCCAAGGAGCTGTTCGAGGGCGAGGACGACGCCGTGGCCAAGCGCGAGGCCAAGCTCGAGTATGGCGCCGGGCTGGAAGACGTGAACGAGGACCTCAGCGAACTCTCCAGCAAAGAAGTTGAGTTCCTGCCCATTACCACCAAGGCGTACCTCTACCTGTCCGGCACTCCGTTCAGGGCCTTAGGCACGGGCGAGTTCATCGAGGAGCAGATCTTCAACTGGACGTACACGGACGAGCAGCGCGCCAAGCACGAGTTCGAGGCCGCGCACGCAGGCGCACGCAACCCATACGCGGCACTGCCGCAAATGCGCCTGCTCACATACCAGATGCCGGATGAGCTGCTGGCGACCGCCAGCGAGGGCGAGTACGACGAGTTCGACCTCAATGAGTTCTTCTCCGCGACCGGTCGGGGCAACGACGCGAAGTTCGAGCACAAGAACGACGTGCAGAAGTGGCTCGACATCATCCGTGGTTCCTACATGCCGCGCGCCACGGAGTTCCTCAAGACCGGCACCAAGCCGCCGTTCCCGTACTCCGACGTGAGGCTGTTGCCCTACCTGCAGCATTCGTTCTGGTTCTTGCCAGACGTGGCCGCCTGCCACGCCATGGCCAACCTGCTTGAGGAGAAGCACAACGTCTTCTGGCACGATTACCGGGTGGTGGTGGCTGCTGGCACCAGCGCGGGTATCGGGCTGAACGCCCTCCCACCCGTCAGGCGCGCGATCGGCGGTGGGTTCGAGAGCAAGACCATCACCCTGTCGTGCGGCAAGCTCACTACCGGCGTGACCGTGCCGCAATGGTCGTCCATGCTAATGCTGCGTAACCTGAAGTCGCCAGAAACCTACTTCCAGGCGGCGTTTCGCGTGCAATCGCCTTGGTCGATCACCAACCCCAATGGCGACGACCCTAACGAGGTCGAGATCCTCAAGCCCGTCTGCTTCGTCTTCGACTTCGCGCCCACGAGGGCGCTGCGGCAGCTCTCCGAGTACGGCATCGGCCTCTCACCCAACGAGCCCAACCCGGAGAACGCCGTCAAGGAACTCGTGTCGTTCCTCCCAGTCCTGGCTTACGACGGTGCCAACATGACGCAGATAGACGCCGCTGGCATCCTCGACATCGCCATGGCTGGCACCTCTGCCACACTTCTGGCTCGCAAGTGGGAGAGTGCGCTGCTCGTGAACGTGGATAACGACACGCTGCGCCGCATCCTCAACAATCCCGAGGCAATGGCCGCCGTCGAGCGCATCGAGGGCTGGCGGGCGCTGGGCGATAACGTCATCGAGACCATCATCAACAAGAGCGACAAGGTCAAGGACCTGAAGTCCAAGGCGCGAACTGGCGAGTTGAGCGCTGGCGAGAAGCAGGAACTCTCCGCCGAGGAGAAAGAGTACAAGTCCAAGCGCAAGCTCGTGCAGGAGAAGCTCATCAAGTTCGCCACGCGCATCCCGGCGTTCATGTACCTGACCGACTTCCGCGAGAACACGCTGCAGGACGTGATAACCAAGCTCGAGCCCGAGTTGTTCAGAACGGTCACCGGCCTCGAGGTCAAAGACTTCCACCTCCTCGTACGGCTGCGGGTCTTCAATACCGAGCAGATGAACCAGGCCGTGTTCGCGTTCCGGCGTTACGAAGACGCTTCACTGCGGTACACGGGCATCGAGAGCCATGAGGGGCTCACTAGTTACGGGCTTTACGACACGGTGGTGGCGCGAGATTACGGGCGGTAGCGGTTGGCCGAACCGCGCAGTTGCGGCTTCTCGGCCTGGTATCCCGGGGCTTCCATCAACTACCCACAGCGTTACTTCGACTCATGCGGGAGCCCCATAAATCCAGTGCGCCTTCGCCTCAACCGCGACGCCCACGCCGACCCACGCGCCAAGCTCTACGACATAGCAGAACTGCAAGCCGGCTACTTCACCGCCACCCAGGCCCTGGAAGCCGGCTACAGTCGCGCCTCCCAGCACTACCACCAGAAGGCCGGGAACTGGCGCCCCGAAGGCCACGGTCTCTACCGACTCGACCGCTTCCCCCACACACCAGACGAGCATTACGTGCGGCTCATGCTGTGGAGCCGCGACCGCGCCGGCAACATCCAGGCCACCGTGTCGCACGAGACCGCCCTACAGGCTTACGAACTGAGCGACGTAATGCCCGCCAAGATCCACCTGAGCGTCCCGAAGGGTTTCCGGAAACAACCACCCGCTAGCGTGAAGCTGAACCACCAGGACCTGCCCGCCTACAAAGCGCTCAACTGAGCAAGGTCTTCACTGTCGGCATCGGCAAGTAGAGGTGACGCGCGTCGTCGGCGAACGGCAGGAAGCCGTACCGTCGGTAGAACGCGGCCGCTCGATCGTTCAGGGCGTCGACCACCACCGCGAACGACGCCACGCGATCGCTGTTCTCGAACGCCCTCGTCAGCGCTTCCAACAAGAGGAGTTCGCCCAGTCCGTCCCCTCTCTGGGCCTCGTCCCGAGCTAGTCGCCCGATAAGCGTCGTGGGAAACCGATCATGGCGCGGAAGGCGCCCAGCCAACTCCTCGGGAAGCTCACTCCCCAGCACTGCGTATGCCGACAAGGTGAAATACCCAGCCGCACGCGTGGGCTCACCACGCGGCGCGAGCACGTACGTAACTGCCAAGCGACGCTTCAGGTCCTGGCCGGCGCGCCGCCTGAGGTACTCATCGAGCGACGCCTCGCCGCACGAGAAAGCAGCTCGATCATGAAACTTCGAATCGAGCAGCGCAACCGTGAACTTAGGATCAGTAGCCAGCATGCAGCGCTAGCGTTCCACCTCAGCCGCATGCCGGTCCCGGGCCTTGCTAAGCGCCTCGCTGGGTGCAGGCGGGTTGATCAGCGCCTCCGCGAATGCACGGCTGTCGCGCGCGCTCAACTCCAGTTGCCCGTGCGCCTGCAGAGTCTTGTTCGCCTGCTCCAAGGCCGTCGAAATGATGAAGTCGCTGAGGCTGACGCCCTGCACGGCCGCCGCCCGCTCCAGCACGTCCTTCGCGCGCTTCGTCGCACGCGCCTGAATGCGCTCGGACCGGTTCTCCTGCCGCGTATTCAAGGCCATTTGGGTCTCCCTCCTTAGAGCCGGCAGCCAGTCGACTGCCGTACTAAAGATGTACGCCGAACTGACTCACAGGGTCAAATGGCCGCGAATGCGGTAAACCCGGGGCGTAGCGTGACTCATTTAGGTGGTCCGATAACATTCTCAGTGAAGGGATGTCATGCGATACAGTTCGCACTTGGCGCCCACTCTCATCGGCTACGCCCGCTGCTCCACCGACAAGCAGGACCTCGCCGCCACAGAGGACGCCGGGCGTAGCAGCGCCTCGCGGCCCGAAACGGTCAGCGCGGCACCGCCGGGGGGCGAGCGAGGCGAAGCCGTCGGGGCGGGACCGGGCGTCGGCGGAGCTGCTCGTGGGTGAGGGCCGCAGCGTGCCCAGCAGTTGATTAACGATGCGTTTCTTCGTCCTTGATGCTCAACGCCATGCTGAACCCCATCTTAGGTGGCGGAAACCTCCCCTCAGCTCTACCTGGCTATCTGGCGGTAGCATTCGGCAGCAACGAGACCGAGTTGGAGGACGAGAACATGAACTCCCCCGTTAGCAACCGCCGCGCCGGTGTACGAAGACGCGCGTGAGCCAATCACTACAGGGCGTGGCCAGCATCGCCGACCTGCGCCGCAAGGCGCAGCGCCGCCTACCGCGCATGGCGTTCGACTACCTAGACGGCGGCGCGGACGCGGAGCGCACCCTGCGCGCCAACGTCGCGGCGTTCGACGACATCGTGTGGCGCCCACGTGGCGCCGTCAAGTTCGATAACGTCGACCTCAGCACTACGGTCCTCGGCCAGCGCCTGCCCTTCCCGATGGTCCTCGCGCCCGTCGGCTCTTCGCGCATGTTCTGGCCCCACGGCGAGGAGGCGGCAGCGGCGGCGGCCGGTGAGGCCGGCACCATCTACACGTTGTCTACCCTGTCTGGCACGCGCCTCGAGGACGTGCGGGCGGCGCACCAGGGCACGTGCTGGTACCAGCTCTACCTCTGTGGAGGGCGCGACGTGGCAGCGGCCGCCATCCGGCGGGCCAAGGCCGCGGGGTACGCGGCGCTAGTGGTGACGATAGATACTGCCGTGGCAGGCATGCGCGAGCGCGACATCCGCGACGGCGCACCCCAACTCATCGAGCGCAAGCTCCCTGACATGCTCCCTTACCTGCCGCAGGTCCTCGCCCGGCCCCGCTGGCTCCTCGAGTTCTTCCGTGAGGGCGGCATCATGAACTTCCCTAACGTGGTGCTGCCGGACGGGCCCATGAAGTACGGCAACATCGGCACCCAACTCGCCGCGGCGGCCGTGACCTGGGCAGACCTCAATTGGATCCGCGAGCTGTGGGACGGCCCGATCATCGTCAAGGGCGTGCACGTTGCAGACGACGCGCGCCGCGCCGTAGACGCAGGTGCGGCCGCGGTCGTCGTCTCCAACCACGGCGGCAGGCAGCTCGACGGCGTAGCCCCCTCGCTCTACGCCCTGCCAGAGGTAGTGCGTGCGGTAGGCAATCAAATTGACGTCCTAATGGACGGCGGGATCAGGCGCGGCGCCGACGTTGCCACTGCGCTCGCCGTCGGCGCTCGGGCCGTGCTCGTCGGCCGGGCGTACGCTTATGGCCTTGCCGCCGGGGGCAAGCATGGGGTGGCAACGGCCATCGAGATCCTGCGCTCTGGTCTCGAGCGCACGTTCAGGCTGCTCGGCTGTTCATCGCTCGAGGAACTCACGGATGAGCTCTACAGCCTGCCTGCCGGTTGGCCGGCTGGTTGGCCGGGGACTACCGCGAGCTCCAGCGAGGCCTAGCGCGTGGTGGCGCCTGGATAGGATGGACGCATGCGCGCGATCGTACTAGACGCAGCCAGGGCCCAACCCAAAGTACTGAACGTACCCGAGCCCGCCGTGCCCGACAACGGCGTGGTCGTGCAGGTGGTCGCCACCGGCCTGTGCCGCAGCGACTGGCACGGGTGGGCGGGCCACGAGGACATCCGGTTCCCGCACGTCCCCGGCCACGAACTGGCCGGAGTCGTCGTCGAGACTGGGAGAGACGTGAAACACTGGCAACCCGGCGACCGGGTAACCGTGCCGTTCGTGTGCGGCTGCGGTCACTGCGAGTGGTGCGATTCAGGCAACGCGCAAGTCTGCCCCAGCCAAGAACAGCCGGGGTTCACCCATTGGGGTTCGTTCGCAGAGTACGTGGCGTTACGCGCCGCAGACACGAACCTCGTGGCCATCCCGGAGAGCGTCGAGTTCGCCACGGCTGCCAGTCTCGGGTGCCGCTTCGCGACGGCCTTCCGCGCCGTTTCTGCTCGGGCAAACGTGCGTGCGGGCGAGTGGGTGACCGTCGTCGGCGTCGGCGGGGTTGGCCTGAGCGCCGTGATGATCGCTAAGGCTTTGGGAGCAAGAGTGATAGCCGTCGACCGCAACGCCGAGGCCCTGGAGGTGGCCAGGCAGGTGGGCGCCGAACACGTGCTACTTGCAGACAGCGCCAACGTCCCGGCCGCCGTGTTCGAGCTAACGGGCGGTGGTGCCCACGTAACGGTGGACGCCATCGGCAACGAGCAGGCTTGTTCTGACGCCATCATGAGCCTGCGCCGGCGCGGCAGGCACGTCCAGGTCGGCTTGCTGCCGCCCGTCACCGGCCACCCACGGGTGCCGATGGCACGGGCAATAGCCTGGGAACTCGACTTGCTCGGCAGTCACGGCATGGCCGCCGTTGACTACCCGCGGATGCTCGAACTCATCCAGCGCGGCGCTCTGCAGCCGCAGCGGTTGATCGAACGCACCATCGGCCTGGAGGAGGCCGCCGAGTTGCTGCCGCGGTTCGACCGAGCCAAGGTCGCAGGGATGACGATCATCGATCCGGCACGCTGAGGACGAAGTTGCGCCCTTCAACTTTGGCGAACTAGCTTGTCAACCACGGGCGCCGGTCCGAGGTGGCAAGATTGAGCATGAACGTGAGCCGCCGATGATCTACTTCGCAGTGCGCCTGCTGGTCTACACCCTAGCGGCAGCGGTCGTGCTAAACGTCGTTCCCGGCCTGCTCGCGCGCGGCACGGAGGCGCCAGCAGCCAACCTCGCGCCACTCCTCGCCTACCTGGTCGTCGGTCTGGTGTTCGGGGCGCTGCACTCCTTCGTGCGCCCGATAATGCTCTTCTTCACCGGTCGCTTGTACATCTGGTCGCTCGGCCTGGTGGCCATGGTCGTCGACGTGCTCATCTTCCTTGGGCTCAGCTACTTATCGCAGGAGGGCTGGGCTGACCCGTTGCGACGGCTGTTGACGGCAACTGCTGGCGCCGTGCTGATGGGAGTACTGGTGTCCGCAATGGACGCCATCGTCGGCTTCGACAGCCCGCGCCAACCCGGCGACACGCGCGCCTCGCCCGCCTACTGGCGGTGGCTCGAGCGCTTGCCGGGGCGGGAGCGCAACCGTTTCGCCGAGAGCCTGCGCACCGTGCAGCTCATCTCCATCTTGCGCTCGTACCTCGTCGACATTGCACTTGGGTACACGTTCATCGCCCCCGTTCGCAACTTCATGAAACGCGCCTTGTACCGCGTTAGGCCGCGCCTGGTCGAGGCCGACCCGGCCGTGAAGGTGCGCCTCATGCTGCAGGAGTTGGGCCCCACATTCGTGAAGTTCGGGCAGTTGGTGGCGGGGCGCATAGAGGTGCTGCCGGCCTCGTGGCGTACGGAGCTCGAGCAGTTGCAGGATCACGTGCGGCCGTTCACTTTCGCCGAGGCGTCAGATGTCATCGAGCGCGAGTTGAAGCTGCCGCTTGCGCAGGCGTTCGGAAGCTTCGACCCGGTGCCGTTGGCTGCCGCCTCGATGGGTCAGGTGCACGCGGCGACGCTGCCAGACGGCACCTCGGTGGTGGTCAAGGTTCAACGCCCCAACATCGACTTGCTCGTACGCAGTGACCTCAACGTTCTGAGGGACCTGATCGCTACCCTGGAAGCGCGCCTCGGCCGCGTGCGCCGCCTCGGGCTGTCGCCGCTGTTCGATGAGTTCGCCGACATGGTCGTCGCGGAACTCGACTTCGATAACGAGGCCTACCAGGCCGAACAGTTGAAGCACAACATGCAGGAGTTCCCGTTCGTGCACGTGCCTGCCGTGTTCCCCGAGTGGTCTGGGCGCCGCGTCTTGACGCTCGAGCGCGTGACCGGCGTGAAGATAACCGACATCTCCGCGCTCGGGCTAAGCGACCGCGGTCGGCGCGCCCTCGCGCTGCGCTTCTTCCAGGCACTACTGCAGCAGGTCGTGTTCGACGGTTTCTTTCACGCTGACTTGCACGGCGGCAACGTCTGGTACGACCGCGAGCGGCGGCAGATCGTGTTCCTCGACATGGGGCAAGTAGGTCAACTCTCGCGCGCTGACCGCGTGCGCCTCGGCCAGCTCATCTGGGCGCTACACGACCGTGCGGCAGGGCCGACGGCGCAGGTGCTCCTCGCCCTCTGCCAACCGCACCCGCTAGTTGACCGGCCGACTCTCGAGCGCAACGTTCGCCGCCTCCTCAACCACCACCTCGTGCTGCGCAAAGCGAACCCGGACGTTGGTGAGTTGCTCAGTGAGCTCGTAACGCTACTGGTACGCAGCGGTCTGCGGTTGCGGCGCGAGTTCACGCTCGCGTTCAAGGCCATGGGGCAGGGCGAAGCCGTCATGCGCAGCCTCATGGGCGACGAGGGCGCAGACGAGGTCGTCGACATCGCGTTCCGCACGTTGCGCGACATCGCGCTCAAGCGCCTTGACCCACGCAGGTTCGCGCCTGAAGTCGTCGGCCCCCTCACCCGCGAGGCGCTCGGCCGCCTGCCGAACCTAGCTGGCGCGGCCCTCGACCTACTTGACGACTTCGAGCATGGGCGCACGGCCGCTCAGATCGACGCAAGTTCGTTCTCGCGCCGCCTAGCCTCCGTAGAGCGCGGGTTCGAGCACGGCTTCAGGCGCATGGTGCTAAGCATCTCGCTAGTAGGCCTCATGCTCGCGTCCGCCCTCGTGCTGGTAGCACCTCTAACGGAGATCGTCGAGCCGACGGAGCGCATCATCATCAGGTTGGCCGCCATCGTTGCCGTGTCCATCAGCTCGGCCTCGACGGTCGTGGTGCTAGCTGGCGTGATGCTGCCGCGGCGCAACCAGGACGAGGGCTGAACTCAGGCTGCAGGGCTGGCGACCGCCGCCAGGGTGATGAGTACGGCGGCTGGCGCAGTCGAGTCGTTGCGCGGGCTGACCATGAGTTCACCGGAGAAGCAGACCAGCTCGTGCTCCTTGAGCGGGTGGGGTACGCCGTCGAGGAACACCGTCGCTTCACCGACCATCCCCTGGATGGTGACGTTGCAGCCGGGGTGGTTATGCAGCGGCATGCCTTGGCCGCCCTCCATGGTGAGGTAGAGCATGGTGAGGCCGGGTTCCTTGACTAAGAAGCGCTTGCTTGGGCCGGAGCTGTCCGGGACGAAGCAAGCGCTGAGGTCGTGACGAGAGAGTGACATGCAGGCCAGCATCTCATCTCGGCCGGCACCGCGCATTGACTCAGGTTAGGTCAGGTCGGACTAGCCTGCCGAGACTCTGCGCCCCGCCCGCACGGCGAAGTCGTCTAGAACGCCTGTGACTTCGTTGGCGACCCACATGCGCGAGCGCGCCTTGCCAGTGAACTCGCGAACGATACTTGCCTCCTCGAGTTGGCCAAGCGCCCTAAGCGCAGATACGGCTGAAACGCCAAAGTTCCGCTCGACGAATGCCGAGTTGACCACCGGTTGACTCGGTAAGGCGTCAAGTAACCGCCAGGCAACGGAGTCCCTCCGCGCCACCAATCGTTCGGTCCAGTTGGCGCGCATGGTCACGAGTTCGCCCAGCAACCACCTTCCGTTGCTCGTGGCAGAAAAGACGGCGTCGGTTAGGGCGAAGACGATTGCGTCGAGGTCTCCGCGGCGGTAGGCGTCTAACGCCGCGAAGTAACCACGCGTGTCCGTCAGGAGGCCGGCGGATACGGGCACCGTTACTGCCCTGACCAAGCCGCGGCCTCTCAGCAGCGCGTGGAGGAGTGCTCTGCCCGTTCGGCCGTTACCGTCAGGAAACGGGTGAATCGTCTCGAACTGGGCGTGCGCAACGGCGGCCTGGACGATGACGGGCAGGTCGTCCCGCGCCATGAACGCCACCAGGTCGCTCATTGCCTCGGCAACGCGGTCTGGGTGCGGCGGCACGAAGTCGGCCATGTGCGGCCCGGCTCCATGCCCACCGATCCAGACCTGCTCGCTCCGCCACGCGTGTACTGCTGAGTCTCCTAGCAGAGCCTCTTGCATTGCGATAATGGCTGCTGCGTCAAGCGTCTCAGACAGCGCCAAGGCTGCCTCCATGGCGCGCACGTTGGCGGCTATCAAGCCTGCGTTCTTCGTTGCGCTCTCGCCCAACGTTGCGACGGCTACTTGGCGCGCGCCTGACGTCAAGTTCTCGATCTGCGACGATGAAGCCGACTCGCTTCGCAACAAGACAGCGGCTAGCGGGGCGAGTTCCTTGTTTGCGGACTGCTCAGCGTCGAACCGCGCCAACTCCTCGGCCGATTCAGCTGCTGAGAGGCGCGCTTCCTTCGATGGCACGGGCTCCAGGCCTGCGATTTGTGGCACGACTGCTGCTAGGTACGGGCCGCTGTGCCTGCGTCTTGCCGCTCGACTCTGGCCGTACTGCGGCAGGCCGACGTCCCACTGCCGCTCTTCATACGCAATTTGCGGCCAAGTCGGAAGCTTTTCCACTTCGCCAGCTTAGCATACGTTAACCTCTTAGCGTTAAATAACGCTCCCTGCTATTTAACCTTCCCGGGCCCTAACGCTCCCCGACGTACGCAGCCAGATGCTGCCCCGTAAGCGTTGTGTGCTTAGCCACGAGGTCAGCAGGCGTGCCCTCGAACACCACGCGCCCGCCTTCATGCCCAGCACCGGGGCCGAGGTCGATGATCCAGTCCGCGTGCGCCATCACCGCCTGGTGGTGCTCGATGACGATCACCGATTTGCCTGTATCGACGAGGCGGTCGAGTAGTCCGAGGAGCTGCTCGACGTCTGCCAGGTGCAGGCCCGTCGTTGGTTCGTCTAGCACGTACACGCCGCCCTTCTCACCCAAGTGAGTGGCCAGCTTGAGGCGCTGGCGCTCCCCACCCGACAAGGTCGTCAGGGGTTGGCCGAGGCTGAGGTAGCCGAGGCCGACGTCGGCCAGGCGCTGCAGGATCGTGTGCGCGGCCGGGAGGCGCGCCACGCCCGCACCGAAGAACGCTTCTGCCTCGGCAACTGGCATGGCGAGGACCTCGCTGATGTCGCGGCCGCCGAAGTGATGCTCGAGCACCGCGGCTTGGAAGCGCTTGCCGCCGCACTCCTCGCAAGTGGTGGCGACGCTGGCCATGATGCCCAAATCGGTGTAGACCACGCCCGCGCCATTGCAGACGGGGCAGGCGCCCTCTGAGTTGGGGCTGAACAGCGCAGGCTTGACGCCGTTGGCCTTGGCGAACGCCTTGCGGATCGGCTCTAGCAACCCGGTGTAGGTGGCAGGGTTGCTGCGCCGCGAGCCCTTGATGGCGCCCTGGTCGATGGCAACTACTCCAGGCTGACAAGCAACGGAGCCGTGGATGAGCGAACTCTTGCCTGAGCCAGCAACGCCGGTCACGACGACGAGGACGCCTAGCGGGATGTCAACGTCGACGTTCTGCAGGTTATGCGTGTTAGCGCCGCGCACCTCGAGAGCGCCCTTGGCCTTGCGCACCTTCGCGTTGAGGGCCGCGCGGTCGCCTAAGTGCCTGCCAGTCAAGGTGCCGCTGGCGCGCAGGCCAGCCACCGAACCAGAGAACACGACCTCTCCACCCGCCGTGCCCGCGCCCGGGCCAAGGTCTACGACGTGGTCGGCCACCTCGATGACCTCGGGCTTGTGCTCGACGACGAGCACCGTGTTGCCCTTGTCGCGCAGGCGCAGCAGCAGCTCGTTCATGCGCTCGATGTCGTGCGGGTGCAGCCCGATGGTCGGCTCGTCGAACACGTAAGTGATGTCCGTTAAGGCAGAGCCCAGGTGGCGGATCATCTTGGTGCGCTGCGCCTCCCCGCCCGAGAGGGTGCCCGCCGGACGGTCCAGGGAGAGGTAGCCAAGTCCGATCTCGACGAACGAGTCGAGCGTGTCGCGCAAGGCGTTCAGCAGCGGCTCCAAACCCGGCCCTTGAATGGTGCGCACCCAGTCTGCCAGGTCGCTTATCTGCATGGCGCAGGCGTCCGCGATGCTCTTGCCCGCGATCTTCGACGAGCGCGCGCCCTCGTTGAGACGCGTTCCGCCGCACTCTGGGCAGGTCTGGAACGTGATGACGCGCTCGACGAACGCCCTGATGTGCGGCTGCATGGCCTCAGGGTCCTTGTTGAGCATCGTCTTCTGGAGCTTCGGTATCAGCCCCTCGTACGTCAGGTTGATGCCCTCGACCTTGATCTTCGTCGGCTCCTTGTAGAGCAGGTCGTTCAGCTCGCGCTTGTTGAACTTGCCGAGCGGCTTGTCCATGTCGAAGTAGCCAGAGCCGGCGAAGATGCGCCCGTACCAGCCGTCCATGCTGTAACCGGGCACGTTGAGGGCGCCTTGGCTTAGCGACTTGTCGGCGTCGAACAGGGCCGTCAGGTCGAAGTCAGTGACCGTGCCCCTGCCCTCGCAACGGGGGCACATGCCGCCGGTTATCGAGAAGGCCCTCGCCTCGGTGACCTTGGCGCCAGCACGTTCGACGGTCACTGCGCCCTTGCCGCTGACGGATGCGACGTTGAACGAGAACGCCTGCGGCGAGCCGATGTGCGGCTGCCCGAGGCGGCTGAAGAGGATGCGCAGCACGGCGTTGGCGTCCGTTGCGGTACCAACGGTGGAGCGCACATTGGCGCCCATCGGCTCCTGGTCGACGATTATGGCCGTCGTGAGGCCCTCGAGCACGTCGACGTCCGGCCGCGCCAGGCTAGGCATGAAGCCCTGCACGAACGCGCTGTAAGTCTCGTTGATCATGCGTTGCGACTCGGCGGCGATAGTGTCGAACACGAGCGAACTCTTGCCCGACCCGGACACGCCCGTGAAGACCGTCAAGCGCCTCTTGGGTAGCTCGAGCGACACGTTCTTGAGGTTGTTCTCGCGCGCGCCCTGCACGCGGATGACGTCGTGGCCGTCTGCGGCGTGTGTAGTCGACTGTTCGGCGGCCGGTCGTTCTCTCGTGCTCATCTAGACTCCGTCGTTCTTGGGGTGGGCGCAAAGGCTCGGCCGCCGCGCCGGCGCGCAGGTCAGGGCCGCTCTTGAATACGGATGAGGTTACCAGCCGGGTCGCGGACGGCACAGTCGCGCACGCCGTACGGCTGCTGCGTTGGTTCCTGCACGACCTCTGCTCCGCTCGCCCTGACGCGCTCGAAGGCGGCGTCAAGATCTTTGGTCGCCAAGACGATGGTGGCGTAGGTGCCCTTGGCGAGCATCTCGTTGATCATGTTGCGCTCGTCGTCCGTAATGCCAGGCGTTGCGGCCGGTGGGTAGAGGACGATGGCGGTGCTCGGCTGCTCTGGCGCGCCGACGGTTATCCAGCGCATGCCGCCGTAACCAACGTCGAGGCGGACCTCGAAGCCGAGGGCGTCACGGTAGAAGGCCAGTGAGGCATCGGGGTCAAGCTGCGGGAGGAAACTGGAGTAGATGGTGATGTCCATGGCCGCCATTCTAGGAGCCCGGGTTCTGCGGCGCTTCTCGATTCCTGACCGGTCTCGTCACTTGCTTCGCGACGCACGCTGGCAGCCCCAAGGTGGCGAGGGCCTCGCGGCGCCGGTAGACGCTGGGCGGCACCCCGACGAGTTCCTTGAAGCGCGCGCTGAAAGTCCCTAGCGAGGTGCAGCCCACCGCGAAGCACACGTCCGTGACGCTGAGATCACCGCGGCGCAGGAGCGCCATGGCGCGCTCGATGCGCCGCGTCATCAGGTAGCTGTACGGCGGCTCGCCGAAAGCCAAGCGGAACTGGCGGCTTAGGTGACCGGCCGACATGTGAACCTCGCTGGCGAGCGCCTCGACGTTCAGCGGGAGGGCGTGATCGCGGTCGATGCGGTCGCGCACGCGCCTCAGCCTGCGCAGGTCGTGCAGCCGCTGCTCGTCCTGGGCCGCGCTCTGGGCCAGTGCGGCGCTCTGAGTATGAGCGGCGTTCTGGCTCGGGATGCGCCCTCCAGCGTCTTGGCTGTCGCTTGCCACGGTCGCGATGATGCCACACTCCGGCTGCGGCGGTAGCCACTGCGGCCACACGCCCGTATGCTGCCGAGCGTGGAGTGGCTGACTAGCGTGAACTGGGTAGACATCCTCGTGTGGGTTGGCACGCTTACCTTCGCTGCCTCCGGTGCGCTGATCGCGGTGCGGCGGCGCTTCGACATCATCGGCGTTCTCGTGCTTGCCACCGTCACCGCCATCGGCGGCGGCTCCATCCGCGACGTGATGGTCGGGGCGTTGCCCCCATCTTCCCTCTCTAACGAGGCGCTCCTGTGGGCCGTTGGGCTCACGGCCATGGCGGTGTTCGTCTTCCACCACCGCCTGCGCGAAGACAGCCGCCTCCTCTACGCCCTAGACAGTTTCGGCCTAGCGCTCTTCGCTGCCCTCGGGGCGGAGCGCGGCATGGCGTACGGCATGGGGCCGTGGGGCACGGTGTTCGCCGGGGCCGTTTCGGGCGTTGGCGGCGGGGTGCTGCGCGACGTGCTCGTCGGGCAGGTGCCCGGCATCTTCTACCGCTTCGGTGACTTCTACGCTTCGGCGGCAGCACTTGGCGCGCTCGCGTACTTCCTACTGCACGGCCTCGATTCCCACCTCGCCCTAGCGGCGGCCGTCGCAGTTACCTTGGTGGTGCGCATCGGCAGCCGCGTGCTGAAACTCAAGTTGCCGGTGCCGCGCTCGGCGCCCACTGGTCGGCGCGACGATTAGCCCGGTTACGGCAGCCACCACGCGAGGCCGTAAGCCGCCGCACCGGCCAGGGTGGCGCTAGCGACGCCACTGCGCCAGCGGAAGACCACAACGGTGACCACCACGCCAACGAGTGCGGCGCTGGCCGCGCGGACCTCCTCACGGCCCAACCCTCCGGCAACCACCTCACGCGCGAACGGCGCGACGTACGGCGCCAAGGCCGCAGCCAGCAGTGCGGCTACGGCCCCCAAGCCGACGCTGGAGAGGAACTTGCCGAGCGGCCCAGCCAAGGCGCCGTTGGAGCGCCCCCGCCCCCCGAAATGCGTGGGTAAGTAGCGGAACAAGTAGGTACCAACTCCTACCGTCACGCACACGAGCACGAACGTGACGCTCACGGGCGCTCCTCTCCGGTAGTGGCGTCCGCGTTACCCGGGATGAAGGCGCCCGCGAGCCCGCCACCGAGCATGCCCAACAAGATCCCCGTGCTGGTACTGAAGAGCGCCGACCCGAGCGCGAAGGCGAGCATGGCGACCACGACGACCGGCCACTGGCGCCGCTCGAGCATGGCGAGGAGCAGCGAGAGGAACAGCGCGGGCATGAGGAATGCGAGTGCCGCGTCGACGGCCGGCCAACGCTCGAACGCCCCGCCGCCGAGGAGGGCACCGACGATCGTGCCAGACACCCAGGCCGCGTAGGCGCCAAGGCCGATGCCCGCCTGCCACGCCTCGCCCCAGCGCAGTTGTCGACCAGCCACACGTGCGGCGGCGCTCGCGAACACCTCGTCTGTCAGACCGTGCGCCCAGAACCAAGACCAGCGGGTGGAGACAACGCTGGCCCCCGTCTGCCGCACCAACGTCAACAGCGCGGGGGCGTAGAGGAGGTGGCGTGCGTTCATGGCTAGTAGGGAGACGACGGCCAGCAGCGGAGACGCGTTGCCTGCCAGGAGCGCAACGGCCAAGAACTGGCTCGCGCCTGCGTAGATGACGATCGACATGAAGGCGGCCTCTGCGAAGCTGAAGCCCGTCTTGGCCGCCGTAACCCCGAACGACACCGCCACGGGAAAGTACGCGAGGGCGATGGGCAGGCTAGCGAGCAACCCGTTCCCGAAGCGCCCAGTGGCCTCTCTCTCCATAAGTCTCTAAGCGTACCCGTCTACGGGCCAACGCCACCAGCCCACGCGCCGGCCCAAGCGCCAGAGCAGGCCAGCCAGTCATGAGGGCCGCTGGATGGCCCGTCGAGTAGCATCTCCAAGTGCTGCGCCGCTTCTTCTCCTACGACGCACCGCACAAGAGGCTGTTCGCCATCGACTTCACCAGTGCGGTGGTTGCCGGCGTGCTCGAACTCGCCTTCCCGCTTGCCGTGCAGCTATTCATCGACCGTCTCTTGCCGAGCGCGTCAGGCGCTCGCCAGGTAGTCGTCGCGCAGGCGCCTGACGCGCGCCCTTGCGACCGTCAGGCGCGGGTCGCCAGGCAGCAGCGCGGCGGCGGCGGCCTCCCAGCACTCGAGGTCGTCCGTGAAGCGTTCGGCCAGGTCGAAGAGCGCGTCACCGTCGCCCGCGCCGAGCGCCGCCTGGCGCAGTACCTCCTCGAGGTCGAGGCGTTCATCTACCACCCCTGGCGCCTCACTCCGCGGCAGTAGCGCGCTGCGGTAAAGCGCCACCGCCTGCCTCACTTCACCCTTCGCGAGGTGCGCGCGCAAGTCGAGCAGGTCGGATGAGAAGGGTACAAGGAAGCGGTAAGGCGCCTCGCTGACCGGCAGGGTCTTGCGCAGGCGGGTGAGCATGGCGCGCATTCCGCTCTTCGTGAACGGCGTCTGGCCGTCCGGAACTAGATACTCGTTGAGCGCCTCCAAGTCGATGCCGTCTGCGTGATGCACGAGCGCAGTCGTCACTTCCGCCATGCGCTGGGGTAGCGGGTGGTTCTTGCCGTTGTAACGCGCGACTGGGGTCCCTAGCAGGCTTAGGCGCAGGCTGGCTTGTGGCACGGAGATGCGGTTCCACACCGGCGCGAGGAGCTCCTCAGGCCCGCTGACGATGCGCAGTGCGATCGGTGCCGCGCCGGCCACGAGCGTAACGGCGTCGGGCGGCAGATTCACGCCCCCGCCCTCGCTTGCAACCATGTAGTAGAGGATGGCGCTAAGCCGATGCTCGGCAGCCAACTCCCGGTCCAACACCGCGCTTAGGAGGTGTGCGGCGGCGTCCTCGTCTCCCGCCACCGCGGCGACCATGCCGCGCGTGAGCTGTGCGACGGTCCACTCGTAACCGCGGTCGGCTTCCGAAAGCCCAACGACGTCGTCTGCGACGCGCCGCGCCTCACCCACCCTGCCAAGCTCGAGCAGCACACGCACGAGCAGGTGGCCGTGCACCGCCCGCGAGCGGCGCGGGCTCGCCTGGTAGTTGGCTAGCGCCAACTGTAGCGCGGCCTCCGGTTGACCCTCCGCTAGTTCGAGGAATGCGAGCGTGCCCCTCAACAACGCCGCTAAGTGCGGGAGGTTGCCCTCTGCGAGCACCTGGGCGTTCTCCAGAACGCCGCGCGTGCCGACGAGGTCGCCAGTCATGATGTTGGCCATGGCGAGGTCGTTGACGAGCTGAAGCCGCCTTGCGCCGTCCCTCACGTCGCCGCGATCGAAGACGTCGAGAGTCCAGCGCGCCCAGCGGGCGGCCTGTGCGTAATCGCCCATGCGTGAGAGGCGCGCAACCAGCATGCCCGCGTTGCGCACGAGGTCGAACGGCCCACCAACGTCGTCGGCCAACTGCACCGACTCTCGCAGCAACTGCAGGGCTTGATCGGGGTCAGGGTGCAACCTGCCGTACTGCCAGAGGGTGAGGGGGGTGCGGCGCGCCTCCACGGCCTGCTTGGCTAGCGCGAAACCGCGTTCGGGTGGCAACGCCCCAGCTCGCCGCGCCCTGAGTTCGGGGGCGAGGTGCACGGTGAGGTGACTATCGACGTCAGGCAGGACCGTGGCCACGTCACCAACGGCAAAGCCCGCCACGAGGCGCCACTCGAGCACGCGTTCGCTTAGCGAGTACTCCGCTGGTAGTGCCGAGAGGAGGAGGTGGAGGCGCGAAAGGAGTCCTTCCTCCTGGTAGCGCGGCCCGGCTTGCTTGAGCAGGTCCTCCACGAGCTCCGGTGCCTTCAGGCTGGCGAGCTCGAGCGCGGCAACCAACTCACCCTCGCGCCTCAGCGCCTGGACGGCCACGGAAGCGTCGACGAGTTGCGCTTCCTGGTAGTCGACGAGGGCGCCGTTTGGGCTTGGGATCGTGATGGCAGGGATGCCCGCCAGGCGGTTGCCGCGTTGCAGCAACTCGGTGAAGCGGCCGTCTACCGCGTGCCACACCTCGTCCAGTTGCGTGGCGGTCACGGCGCGCGGCAGGAGGAGTTCTGCTTCGTCGAGCGGCACGCGCAACTCGTCCGGGCCCAGCAGGGTGGCCCGGGCCGTGACCTCGGCTGGGGGAGTCAGGCCGCCGCGCAGGTCGAGCACCACGCGGAAGCCGTCGTGCTGCATGGCGAGTAGTGCTGGGAGCAGCGGCTCGGTAACGAGTTCCGTCGTGAGGGCAAGCCACAGCGGGCGCACGTCCGCGCCGTAGTGACTCAGTGCAGCTAGCTGGGCCTGGAAAGGAAGCGCCGAACCGAGCAGGCGCGTGCCGATGGCGTCATTGACGGCGCGCGCGAGTGCGTTGCCTTGCGCCACGGCGTCCCCAGCTGCCCCGCGCCCGACCTCGAACCAGGCCACGGTGGCCTTGTCCTTGAGCCCCTCGAGCAGGAATGGCGCACCGTATGGCTCACCGCCCGTGAGGACCACAGGTTTGCTCGCCCCTGTGATGGCGGTGAGTTGGCGTTGTAGCCACATCGTCTCAGGATAGCCGCCGCGTTAGCAGGCGGCTACCTTGAGGCGGGATTCGAACTGATAGCAAGTGGGCTTCTGTTGACTATTCAGGCACCTGTTGGTTATCAGGCGCCCTGCAGTTGCTGCGTGTAGACAGCCGCACCAGCGTGATCGCTGGGAGCATGGGTGGCGTACGTGAGCTGGCGTTCGATCTCGGCGGCGACCTGAAGAACGGTTGCCTGACGCAGAAGCACTTTGTCTCCTACGAACGTGAATGCCGTGGTCGCCTGTAGCTTGCGGAGCGCTTCTTCTCGGTCCATGGTCGAACTCACCCTCTTCCGATGTGGGCCTAAGGCTAGGCGCAAGAACGCTTCAGTGTCGCTTCACGTGGAATGAGAAGGCGGTGAAGCGCCTTTGAAGCGGGTCGCGGCTTACCTTCTCCTCACTACGCCACGGAGGTAATCCCCTACTATGCGCAACCTCAAGAACATCTTCACTGCCCTGATCGTCACCCTCGCCGTATCCGGTCTCGCCGTCGGTAGCGTCGCCGCTTACAGCCCCGCCAGCGCCGTCTTCGCCGGCACGAGCAACCTTCCAGGCGAGTGGGACGTCGGCTGAGCCACCCAGCGGTGTCCTGGGCTGGCGGCTTAAGTAACCGCGGACCGGCGCGCGCATGGCCTACGTCCTACTAAGCCCTGAACTTAGAGATCCCATTCCCCCGAATGCCATCACCATTGGAAGACCTGAAATTCATGTTTCAGCCGATCGCCAGCTTGGCGAGTGAGCCAGACGGTTGGTCAGAAGCGTTAGTTCGCTGGCAGATGCCAGACGGCACCGTCCGCGGTCCGCTTGATATCTTGCCGCGCTGGTTGGCTCCAGCACGGATCGAGATGTTCACGCATTTCACGCTGCTGAGGGGAGCGCAGGCGCTCGCCGCGCACCCTACGGCCCGCTTGTCCATCAATCTAACGCCCGCCCAGATCCACCTTCCGGAGGCGCTGCGCACGTTGGAGGGCATGCTGCCAAGCGTCACCGATCGGCTCTACATCGAGGTGGTCGAAGGTGGCACCTCGGAAACGCCAGCAATGGCGCGCCAGCTATGGCTCCTGCGCGAGCGCTGCGGCGGCATCTACCTAGATGACGTCACCCCGCACGACCTGAGCAACCGCGTCCGTTTCGACGTGCCGGTGGACGGCGTCAAGCTCGACCGCAGCGTGGTGTACACGGCGCTTTACGAGGGTAACGACGACCTGCGCCAGGCGGCGCGGGAGTTCGTGAGGAGCACGAGCGAGCGTTACGCGGTCGTGGTGGCAGAGGGCATCGAGGACTTGTCCGCATGTGAGGAGTTGAGGGCACTTGGCGCGAGCCACGTGCAAGGCTTCGGGATAGCCAAACCCGGCGCTGTATTGCGGACGGCTATGGACGGTTTGCTCGACCTGCCTTCAGGGCGCACGGCGGTACTCAGAGCACCCGTTGCCGAAGCCGAGTTGGGCGCAACGCCACCAAGCTGAGGGCCGCGCCAAGAAACACCGTCGAGCGGCACGCTGCCAGCCGCGCCGCTCGGCAGGGTCAGAGAGAGGGAAGTTCGCGCTAGGGGCGCGACCAGGACACGGGGGTCCTAACTGGAGGAGGCCGCAGTAGGCACTAGCCAACTGCGGCCTCCTTTCTAGCCGCCCACGTGGACTGCGCGATATCCTCCCCGAAACCGCGCCGGTCACCGGCAGCAGGAAGGAGTGACCTTTGCGCTTCAGGTTCGCTCACCTAGCAGACCTCCACCTAGACACGCCGTTCCAAGGGCTGCGCGCCAACCGGCCAGGTTTGGCCGCCACCTTGCGCGATGCGTCACTGACCGCCTGGGATCACGCGGTGACTGCCTGCCTGGCCGCCGAGGTGGACTTCGTGGTCATAGCAGGCGACGTCTACGACGGTGCAGAAGCCGGCGTGAGGGCCCAACTGCGCTTCCGCGACGGGCTGGCGCGCCTTGCCGCCGCTGGGGTTCAGTCCTTCGTCGTGCACGGCAACCACGACCCGCTAGCTGGCCGCTGGTCGGCTATAAGCGACTGGCCGCCAGGTGTCACGGTGTTCGGCCACGACGAAGTAACGAGCGTGCCCGTGGTCAAGCACGGCCAGCCACTCGCGCTTGTTCACGGCATCTCCCACGCACGGCCGGAGGTCACGGAGAACCTCGCGCTGCGCTTCCAGCGCGACAGTAGCTTCGTCGGTTATCAAGTCGGCTTGCTGCACGCGAACATCGACGGGCGCGGCGGGCACGCCAACTACGCGCCGGCCACCCTCGCCGACCTGCGCGCTTCCGGCATGGACTATTGGGCGCTCGGCCACGTGCACGTGCGCGCCGTGCTGAGCCACGAGCGGCCCCTCGCCATCTACCCAGGCAACCTGCAGGCGCGTCACGTCAACGAGACGGGCGAGAAGGGCTTCTACCTCGTCGACGTGGAAGACGGGCGGGCGTCAGCCAGCTTCGTCGAGGTTGGCCTCGTGCGCTTCGACACCATTCACCTGGACATCGCGGGGCTGTCTAGCGTCGCCGAGGTGCACTCCGCGCTGACTACCGAGGCGCGACTTCCGAGAGGCACGGCGCTCACGCATGTCCTGCGCGCTACCCTGCACGGCTCGGGGCCGACTCACAGTGCTCTGCATAAGGCTGGCGAGGCCGGACTCCTCGAGTACTTGGCGGACGTTGCCCCCGCTGGCGTGTGGTGGAACGAGGTCCGGCTGCGCACTAGGCCTGAGCTTGACCGCGAGACACGGCTACGAGCGGGCGACTTCGTCGCTGACCTCCTGACCCTCAGCGACGCACGCAGGCCAAACGCCGCCGAGCACGTCGCTACCCTCGTCGCCGAGTTGCAGTCGCACCCGCAACTCCGTAACGTCGCCGACCACTTGGGTCTCGAGGCGCTGATCGACGAGGCTCAGGCGCTATGGGACGAGGCCGCGATAGCCGCCTTCGACCTGATCGACGCAGAGTTGGCGGAGGGCTAGAGCGTGCGCATAGACCGCGTGGTAGTCACGCGTTTCCGCGGGCTGCACGACCTCGACCTCGAGTTCGGCGCGGGGCTGATGGTCCTGGAGGGCCCAAACGAGGCAGGCAAGAGCACCCTCATGGCCTTCATTCAGGTGCTCCTCTTCCCGACCACGCTGACCGCGACGACGCGGGTGGTTGGCAGCGTCGACATCAGCGTTTCCGGCCGGCGTTACCGCATCTCTCGCAGCGGAGCGCGAGCCACGCAGCGGCTACGTGACCTGGACACGGGTGAGTCACTAGATCTGGCGCACCTCACTGCACTCACCGGCCAGCTTGACGCCAGCGTCTACCGCAACGTGTTCGCGTTCGGACTCGGCGAGTTGCAGTCGTTCGAAGCACTCACCGACGCGGCCGTAAAGGAGCGCCTCTACTCGGCGGCCGTCGCGGGGGCGGGGGCCAACGCCAGTCGCGCCTCCCGTGCGCTAGATGACGAACTGAATGGCCTTCTCAAACCCAGGAGCCCCGCCACGACCCTGGGCCAACTGGCGGGAGAGCTTACGAGCGCGCTCAACGCAGCCCACGCCGCCAGGGGTGAGGCGGCCAACTACTCGGCTGCGGTTCGCGAACGGGACAGAGTGGCAGCGGAGGCAGAGCAGCACGCGGTGGAGCGCGCGGCGGCCGCCGAACGCGTTGGGTGGTTCGCCGCCCTGCTAGACGCATGGCCCAACTGGCAGGCGGGCGCTGAAGCCGCCGTCGAGCTCGCCACCTTGGAGGCCGAATTCGCAGACTACGCGGAGGGCACGGGCGCTGGCCCTGCGCCCGCTGTGTGGCTTGCGCATGCCGAAGACGTCAAGGGGTTGGACGCCGGGCTGGCCGCATTCGAGCAGACTGCGGCCGAGGTAGAGACCCGGCAAAAGGAGCTAAGCCAGCACGTATCCGACTTGCGCGCTGGCCTCCTCGCGTTAGGGCCGCATTGGACCCCTAAGCGGTTGGCTGACTTCGTGGATGGCGCGCAGTGGCGGGCGCGGGCCGCCACCACGAGGGCGGCGATCGAGGAGAAGACTGCGGCCATTGCCCGACTGGAGGGGGCCAAGGCGGAGGCGGAACTTCAGGTCGGCATGGCTGCGAGACGAGAAGACGCGGCCCGTGACGAGCGCGAGCGTCTCCTGCGCGAACCTCTGCTCGTACAGGCGCTCGCGCGGATACTGCCGGAACTCCCCGAAGGTGACGCAGCAGTCGAGCCCGCCCTGGCGCGGCTAACCGAGCACACGCGAGAGCGGAAGGCCGGCATGGCCTACGTGACTGACCTGTCCACCGAGTTGGCTGAGGCGCGTCGCGCGCGCGCCCAAGCCAACGAGCAACTGCAGGCCGCCGCAGTGGAGGCTGGGCGCTGGCAGCGTTGGGTTGGCTGGGCGCTCGTTCTGTGCCTCACGCTCGCCGCTGGCTGGCTCGGGTGGCGCTCAGACCGAGAGTACCTGGCGGCCGCGACTGTCGGCGTGGTGGCAACCATGCTCCTGTGGCCGCGTTGGCGGCGGGCAGGGCCGGGCGCTGCTGCGCTGAGAGAGCTCGAGGAGCGGGCCGCGGGGTTGCATGCTGAGGAGAACGACCTCACTGCAACCCTACAGTCGGCGTTGGCCGGCCTTGGATTGCAGGGCGACGCACGCGCCGCCGAAGTTGCGGCGGCAAGCCGCGAAGCAATGGAACTCGACGCCGCACTCGAGGCGGCCGCCCGCAGCGGGAGGGACTTTGGCCGCGCTGCACGAGAGACCCAGGGCGCTCGCGCGGCCTTTGCAGCGCACGCAGGCAACGCCACGAAGCTCGGCGAGGAACGCACGGCGATACTGAACGCCTGGGCGGAGTGGTGCCGCGCGTCCGGCGTGCCAGACAACTTGCCGCCGGACGAGCTGCCAGCCTTCGTAGCGCGCATCGAGCGGCTGCAGGCGGTGCAGTCTGCCTTCAGGGACGTCGACGCCAAGCTGCGGCCCGCCATGGCGCGGGCCGAGGATTTCCGCGCGCAGGTCGGCACGCTGGCTACGGCGCTCGGCCTGCGCTTCGAACCCGAAGCCGCGGCCGGCACGGTTCGGGAATGGGCGGCGCGCGCCCGGGCGGTGGAGGCTCGCTACCTGGAACTAGAGCAGAAGCGCCTCGATTTGCAGGCAAAGGTTGCTACGGCACTGCGCGATGTCGATGCCCGCTTCGGGACCCGCGTCGACCAGGCACGTGAGGCGTTGGCGGCGAGAGATCCGCATGGGTGGCAGGCGAGCCTCACCGTAGAGGAGGAGCGCGAGCGCACCCTGGCGACCGAGGCACGCAGGCTCAACGAGAAGACCGGAGCGCTCACTCAGAAGCTGGAGGAGGTTGAAGCCTCCGCCGACCTAGCCACGCAGTTGCAGACCGCTGAACGCGTCGCAGCAGAAGCGCGTGCGCACGTGCGACGTTGGGTGGTCGCGCGCCTAGCCAAGGGCCTTATCGACGACACGCTCCACGAGTACGAGCGCACGAAAGTGCCAGAGGTGCTGCGCCGCGCCGGACACCACTTCGGGACCATGACCGCGGGCCGTTACGTGCGCGTTCACCTCCACGAGGGCCGCGAATTGCGCGCGTTCACTCCAAACGACGATGTGCTCACGGCGCCGGACCTAAGCCGCGGCACGTTCGAACAGCTCTACCTCGCCGTGCGCCTCGGCCTCATCGAGTCGTTCTCCGCCGCCAACGTCGCCCTTCCGCTCGTGCTCGACGACGTCCTCGCCAACGCGGATCCTGAGCGCGCTGCGCGCCTTGCGGCGGTGCTGGCCAACCTCGCCGAGCGCCAACAGCTCCTCTTCCTGACTTGCCATCCGCACACGGCCGCGTTGCTCGTTGCGCAGGTCCCGCACGCCAAGCACGTGGTATTGCCGCAACTGGCGGGAGCCACACTTGCGCTTGACGACGGCTCCAGCTGAGCCACCGTTCTACCGACAACTCACGCCCGGCCTTGACACGCCTCCGCCCAAGGGATTAACTGAACCTGACATCTGAATCAGTAGTCAGGTTAGGGCGCGGCGCCAGAGCGGTCGCCGCCCGGCCATCAAGAGGAAGGCTCGAGTTGAACGTACTCCCACGCCCAAGCACAGCGCGCGGCGAGGCAACGCGCCGCAAGCTGCTCACTGCCGCCGAGATCGAGTTCGGGCAGAACGGTTACGTAGCCACCGCCATCTCCGACATCACGGGCCGCGCAGGAGTGGCGCAGGGGACCTTCTACCTCTACTTTCCCTCCAAGATCGACGTGCTACGTGAACTCGTGCGAGACATGGGCAGGCAACTACGGCACGCACTTAGCGAGGGCACGGCGGGCGCAACCGACCGCCTCAGCGTCGAGCGCCTCGGCCTCGAGGCGTTCATCGCCTTCTCCCTCAGCCACCAGAACCTCTACAAGGTCGTCATGGAATCGCAGTTCGTCGACGAGACCATCTACCGCGAGTACTACCAGACCCTCGCGGACGCCTACACCGTCAACCTCGAACGCGCCCAGGCCAGCGGCGACGTGCGCCAAGGCAACGCCAGTGCGCAGGCGTGGTCGCTCATGGGCGTTGCTCACTTCCTCGGGCTGCGTTACGCCATCTGGCGCCACGAGGCGCCACCGCAAGAGATCTTCGACGCCACCTTCGAGCTGATCGCCAACGGCCTCGCTCCCGACTCGGACGGCGCCGCATGAACCGCAACCACGTCGGCATCACCGGACTCGGCACCTACGTTCCGGCCGGGCGTCTAAGCGCCGCCGACCTCGCGGAGGCATCCGGCCTGCCCGAGTGGGTAGTGAGGGAGAAACTCGGGATAACGGCGCGGGTGCTGCCTGGCGCGGACGATCACCCCGTAGCCATGGGCGTAACGGCGGGCGCTCGCGCCCTGCAGGACGCGGGTGTGAGGCCGGAAGACGTCGACGTCGTCATCTCGATGACCGAGGAGTACAAGGAGTACCCGGTTTGGACGGCGGGCATAAAGCTCGCGTACGACGTCGGGGCGCGTAACGCCTACGCATACGACCTTGGCCAGAAGTGCGGCACTGCCGTCCTCGCCCTCAAGCAGGCCAAGGATCTACTCATCGCAGACCCCAGCGTCGACGTGGTGCTCGTGGCCGGTGGTTACAGGAACTCCGACCTCATCCGCTTCACCGACCCGGACGTGCGCTTCATGTACAACCTCGGGGCCGGCGCGGGCGCGGCCGTCGTGCAGCGCAACGCAGGGCACCAGCTGCTTGGCGCCAGCATCGTCACTGACGGCAGCTTCTCCCTGGACGTGCTCGTGCCAGTCGGCGGCACCAAGGAGCCGCTTACGAGCGCCAACCTCGACGATTACCGCCTGCGCGTGCCCGACCCGGCAGGCATGAAAGCGCGACTCGAGAGCACCAGCCTCGACAACTTCGTGACGGTCGTCGAGCGGGCCGTGGCCAAGAGCGGCGCCGCCCTCGCAGACATCGATTACCTCGCCATGCTGCACGTCAAACGCAGCGCCCACGACTACCTGCTCAACCGCCTTGGCTTGACCGAGCGCCAAAGCACCTACCTCAGCGACTACGGCCACCTCGGTCAGGTAGACCAACTCCTCTCGCTAGAGATCGCGCGTGACAATGGCACTCTCAAGCCAGGCGACCTGGCAGTCGCCGTGGCGGCGGGTGTTGGCTACGTGTGGAACGCCATCGCGCTCCGTTGGGCGGGCGCTGCCGAGGCGCCAGCATGATCCTCGACGTCGCGGCCCGGCGCGCCGACCTCACCCCTGAGCGCGAGGCGCTGTGGTGGAACGGGCGCTGGTACACGTACTTCGAACTCAACGAACGCGCCGAGCGCACCGCCGCCCTGCTAGCCAGCATGGGCGTTCGCAAAGGCGACCGCGTGGCCATTGCGGCGCACAACCACATCGGCCACCTCGACCTCATCCTCGCAACGCCCAAGCTCGGGTTCATCTTCGCCCCCCTCAACGTGCGCCTCGCCCAGCGCGAGCTCGAGGGGCTAGGCGCCTATCTGAAGCCAAGCGTTGTACTGCACGACGCCGAGCACGCGCTTGCAGCAGCTGCAGCCGCTGGTGACGGGTCAGTGCTTGACCTGGCGACCTTCGAACGCGAGGTGGCCGCCACTGGCGGTGCCGTGCCCGCGTCAGCGAGTCCAGACTTGGGCCCCGAGGACGTGCAGATGATCCTCCTGACCGGCGGCACCACCGGCCTGCCGAAGGGCGCCATGCTGCCGTACCGCCAGAACTTCTACAACGCCGTCAACACGGTGTTCTCGTGGGGCTTGAACGAGAGCGACTGCGTCGTGCAAGCGACGCCCTGCTATCACGCAGCCGTCAACGCCTTCACCACGCCGTTGTTCCAGGTCGGCGGGCGCACCATCCTGCAGAGGAAGTTCGATCCGGAAGAGTACCTGCGGCTCGTGGAGGAGCTAGGCGCGACCGTCCTCTTCCTCGTGCCGACCATGTACGCCATGGTCGCCAACGACCCGAGCTTCGCCACGCGCGACCTGAGCAGCGTGCGCTGGGCCATCTCCGGCGGCGCCGCCTGCCCAGAGCCCGTTCGTCACGCGTTCGCTGACCGCGGCGTGCGCTTCAGGCAGGGCTATGGCCTCACCGAGGCGGGCGTCAACTGCTTCGCCATCACCCTAGACCAAGCAGAACAACGGCCCGAGTCGGTTGGCAAACCGCTCCTGCACGCAGAAGCAGCCGTGCGCCGGCCGGACGGCAGCGTGTGCAACCCGGGCGAGGTCGGCGAGCTCACGCTGCGCGGACCCCACGTCTTCCTCGGGTACTACGAGCGGCCGCAGGCCACCGCCGAAGCCCTCAAGGACGGCTGGTTGTGGACGGGCGACCTCGCCACCACCGACGCCAACGGCTACTTCACCGTCGCAGGCAGGCGCAAAGAGATGTTCATCTCCGGCGGCGAGAACGTCTTCCCCACCGAGATCGAGAGCGCCCTCTACGACCACCCCGCCGTCAACGAGTGCGCGGTCCTTGGCGTGCCCGACGAGCGCTGGGGCGAAGTCGGCGTGGCGTACGTGACCTTGCGTCCCGGCGCGGCCACCTCTGTGGAGGAACTGCGCGAGCACCTCCTCACGCGCCTGGCGCGCTACAAGGTCCCGAAGCACATCGAACTCACCAAAGAGCTCCCCAAGAGCGGCGCAGGCAAGATCCTCAAGACGACGTTGCGGGAGCGCTTCGAGCACTCCCACGAAGGAGGAGCAGCATGACGGCAGGACAGCGGATCGGCGTGCACGTGCCGCGCCCAACTGGCGGCGCAGCGGCCGACCTCACCATCGACTACGTCCGCGCTGGCGCCGGCGCCCCCGTGCTGCTCGTGCACGGCAACTTCGCCAGCCGCCAGTGGTGGCTCGAACAGTTGGCCGACCCGGCGCCGGGCCTCGACCTCATAGCCCCAGACCTACCCGGCTTCGTGCGCTCAGACCCGCTGCCAAGCGACTGGCCGACGAGCGAGTGGGTTGACGGCTGGGCGGACGCCATGGCCGCGTTCCTGCAGGCGCTCGGCGTCGAGCGCGCGGGCGTCGTTGGGCACAGCCTCGGAGGTGCGGTCGCGCAGACGTTGGCGGTGCGGCACCCAGAACTCGTAACGGCGCTACTGCTCGTGGACGCCGCACCACCGGCCGGGTTCGTGACGCCGGAAGCGCACTTCCCCGTGCTGACCGCCTACCGCACCAACCGTGAACTCCTCACGGCAGGCCTCGGCGCCATCACCCCCACGCGTCAACCCGACTACTTCCCCGCGCTCATCGACGACGCCATGGGCATGGACGAGCGCAATTACCAAGGCAACGCCAGGGCTCTAGGGGCGTACGACCTCACCGGCCGTACCGCCGCAGTAACGGTGCCAGTCACCGTTCTGCACGGCGGCAAGGACCTGCTCGTCCCGGCGGCCGCAGCCGAGGCCACCAAGGATGCCTACCCGAACGCCACCCTCATCACCTGGGAGGACGTAGGCCACTCACCGCCGCTAGAGGCGCCAGCCGCCTTCCGGGACCTACTGACCAAGACCTTCTCGGGGGGCGCCAAATGAGATGAGCCCGCCTGCTACCGCCCAGAAGCCCGACACCCATCAGACACCGGGCAACGCCCGGAGACAGACCTTCCAAGGAGGAAGCATGAAGCGCATACTCGCCACCCTCGTCCTCGCCGTACTCGCCTTCGCTGCGGCGCAAGGCGTGACCATCGGCGTCCTAGCGCCCCTAACCGGCGGCGCAGCCGGCACCGGCCAAGCCCAGAAGGCCGGCTTCGAGCTGGCCCTCGAAGAGATCAACGCAGCAGGCGGCGTACTCGGCCAGCCACTCAAGATGATCATCGAAGACACGAAGGCCGACCCCGCCACCGGCGTAGCCGCGTTCGAGAAGCTCATGACGGAGGACAACGTCGAGTTCATCGCTGGCGGCTACTCCTCCGGCGTGACCCTCGCCCTCGTCGAGTCGTTCAAGACCTTCCAGCCCATCGTCAGCTGGATCGGCGGCGCGGTCTCCGGCATCGGCATCGACAACTTCGACGGCATCGAGGAGCTCCTCGGCCAAGAGGAATGGTTCTTCCACATCCACCCGTGGGATTACGCGAATACCGAAGCCTCGACCGCCTTCCAGGTCTACACCGGCGTAGACACCGTTGCGCTGCTCCACGAAGACGGCGCGTTCGGCGGCCCAGGCGCAGCAGGCGCCCAGGCGCTCCTGGAAGCAGCCGGCATGAAGGTCGTGCTCAACGAGGCCTTCAAGTCCACCCTGACCGGCGGCACGGGCGACTTCCGCGCTGCCATCAGCAAGGCAGCGGCCAGCGGCGGCGAGATGCTCTACTGGATCGCTTACGACGGCGACGCCCAGCCCCTCGTCAGCCAAGTCCGCGAACTCAACTACCACCCCAAGTACATCTTCGGCGCCCCTCCGGGCTGGCCGTCCGACTTCGACAAGGTGCCGGAAGCGCAGTGCGTTACCGGCATGATCGGCTACCTGCCCAACCTGCCCAACCCCGAAGCCAAGGCCTTCCTCAATAGCTACCAGGCCAAGTTCGGCACGGCGCCAGACAACTACATGGCCGCCCTCGCATACGCCAACCTCTGGAGCTATGCCGACGCCATCAACGCCGCCGGCACCACCGACCAGGCCGCCGTCATCAAGGCGCTGCAGGAAGGCACCTTCCGCTCGCCGATGGGCGACTGGAGCTTCAAGCCCTCCATCGAGGCCCTGCACCAAGGCTTCGGCGCCGAGATGTGGTTCATCTTCCAGTTCCAGAACGGCGTCCGCGAGATCGTCTGGCCCGTCGACATCAGCACCTCGCCACTGCAGACCTGCCCGTAAGGTTCGCGGCTAGCAACTGACAAGCAACCGCCGGGGAGGGAGCAACCCCTCCCCGGCAACCTAGAACCGCGAAGGGACGCGCACGCTCCAACGTCATGGACCTATCTCTATTACCGCAAGCGCTCGTCTCGGGCGTTCTCGCCGCCGGCCTCTACGCGCTGGTGTCCGTTGGGTTGGCGCTCGCCATCGGCGTCATCGGGATCGTCAACTTCGCGCACGGCGAGTTCTTCATGGTCGGGGCGTTCCTCGCCTACCAGCTCTTCGTAAGCTTCGGCTTCGACCCTCTCTTATCCCTGCTCTTCGTGGCA
>ERZ778018.946-NODE-946-length-31273-cov-11.015664_pt1 | contig 31273 bp, 24 predicted proteins | sample MGYA00375748_ERZ778018 | MGnify/ENA primary metagenome ERZ778018 (study PRJEB29350, sample SAMN05509839) | bioreactor metagenome | biome: bioreactor; material: wastewater | place: South Africa: University of Cape Town | collected 2014-04-22 ... | reverse complement strand
TTCATCCTTCCCCCCTCGCGGGGGAAGGTGGCCCGAAGGGCCGGATGAGGGGGGGACGCGCCAGAACGCCTTCGACGTCCAGGGCTTGTCGGACGGGCCTCCGTGAATTCCGACGGTCGTCTCGCGCGTCGTCCCCCTCATCTGACCGCTGCGCGGTCTGTCTTCCCCCGCGAGGGGGGAAGACCCGTTCAGGCCCCCAAAATCCGTGACGGTCAGCTTTTTCCGGGTCAGGCCGTCGCCGGCTTGAGCCAGGCCGGCGCGGCCTGTTCGTGGCGGGCGATGTCGGCGTCCAGCAGGAGGGTCTCGGCGACGGCGTCGAGGCCTTTCAGGAGGCGTTCGCGGCGGGCGTCGGGGATTTCGAAGGGGACTTCGACGGTGGCGGGGCCGTTCTGGACGACGACGGTCTGCTTGTGCAGGTCGACGACGGCCTGGGCCCCGCCCGCGCCGGCGACCTCGACGATCCGCTCCCAGTCGGGAGTGGGGATTTCGATGGCGAGGACGCCGTTGTTCAGGGCGTTGCCCTCGAAGATGTCGGCGAAGCCCTCGTCCTTGCCGGGGGCGACGAGGACGGCGAAGCCGGCCTGGGCGACGGCCCAGACGGCGTGCTCGCGGCTGGAGCCGCAGCCGAAGTTCTTGCCGACGACCAGGACGCTGGCCCCCTGGTTTTCGGGGCGGTTGAGCGGGAAGTCGGGATCGGGCGCGCCGTGCTTCTCGGGGTGGTCGATCGGCGGCGCCCCGCCCTGGACGTAGCGGCGGTCGGCGAAGAACAACGGGCCGTAGCCGACGCGCTCGATCCGCTTGAGGTAGCGCGCCGGGATGATCAGGTCGGTGTTCACGTCGGTCCAGTCCAGGACCGCGACCTTGCCGCGATGGACGGTGAACGGCTTCATGGGGGCTGGTATCCGGAGGGGGCGTCGAGTGGTCGTAAGGTCGGTGAATCCGAGTCCCCTCTCCCGGTGGGAGTGGGGACGGCGCGGCGCGGTTCGGTCGTCAGACTTTCGGCAGGCGGCGGACGTCGGTGAGGCGGCCGGTGACAGCGGCGGCGGCGGCCATGGTGGGGCTGAGCAGGTGGGTCCGGCCGCCGGGCCCCTGGCGGCCCTCGAAGTTGCGGTTGCTGGTGCTGGCGGCGCGTTGGCCGGGTTGGAGCTTGTCGGGGTTCATCGCCAGGCACATGCTGCAACCGGGCTCGCGCCACTCGGCGCCGAACGCCGTGAAGATCCGGTCGAGCCCCTCGGCCTCGGCCTGGGCGCGGACCTGCTCGCTGCCGGGGACGATCAGGGTCCGGACGCCCTGGGCGTTCTTGCGGCCCTTCATGACCTCGGCGACCCGCCGAAGGTCCTCGATGCGGCCGTTGGTGCAGGAGCCGATGAAGACGACGTCGACGGGGATTCGCTCGATCGGGACGCCGGGGGTCAGGCCCATGTACTGGTAGGCGCGTTCGGCCTCGGCCCGCTGGGCGCTTGGGAGTTCGTCGAGGGTCGGGACGTGGCCGTCGGCGTCGACGGTCATGGCCGGGTTGGTCCCCCAGGTCACCTGAGGGGCGATTTTGGAGGCGTCGATGGCGACGTGCTGGTCGAACTTGGCGTCGTCGTCGGTCTTGAGGGTCTTCCAGTCGGCGATGGCGGCGTCGAGCGCCCGGCCCATGGGGGCGAAGGGGCGGTCGCCGGCGGCGAGGTATTCGAACGTCACGTCGTCGGGCGCGATCAGGCCGGCGCGGGCGCCCCCCTCGATCGACATGTTGCAGATGGTCATCCGGCCCTCCATCGACAGGCCGCGGATGGTGGGGCCGTAGTACTCGAAGACGGTCCCGGTGCCGCCGGCGACGCCGAGGGCGCGGATCGCGGCGAGGATGACGTCCTTGGGTTCCATGCCGAAGCCGAGTTCGCCCGTCACCTCGATCCCCAGGGAGGCGGGTCGTTTGCCCTGCCAGAGGGTCTGGGTGGCCAGGACGTGTTCGACCTCGCTGGTGCCGATGCCGAACGCCAGGGCGCCGAACGCGCCGTGGGTGCTGGTGTGGCTGTCGCCGCAGACGATCGTGGTCCCCGGCAGGGTCAGCCCCAGTTCCGGGCCGATCATGTGGACGATCCCTTGCCGGCCGCTCTTGACGTCGAACAGTTCGACGCCGAACTCCTCGCAGTTGGCGCGGAGGGTTTCGATCTGGCGTTTGGAGAGCGGGTCCTTGACGTGGAGTTGGTCCTCGGTGGGGACGTTGTGGTCGATGGTGGCGAACGTGAGGTCGGGGCGGCGGACCTTGCGGCCGGCGAGGCGGAGGCCGTCGAACGCCTGGGGGCTGGTCACCTCGTGGATGAGGTGGCGGTCGATGTAAAGCAGCGTCGACTCGTGGGTGACGGAGAGGACGTGACGGTCCCAGACCTTCTGAAACAATGTCGAGGGCATGCCCGATCCACCTTGGAAGATCGTCGGAGGGTTCAGTTCGATTCGGGGAGGGTGATTCGGCGAGGGATGGCGCGGGCGGTCAGGCGCGGGCCATGTCGTCGGCGTGGTAGCTGGAGCGGACGAACGGGCCGCTGGCGACCCGGGCGAAGCCCATCGAGCGGGCCAGGCGGCCCAGTTCGTCGAACTCCACGGGGGGGACGTAGCGGGCCACCGGCAGGTGTCGCGGCGAGGGTCGGAGGTACTGGCCCAGGGTCAGGTACTCGCAGCCGACGTCGCGGAGATCGGCCAGGGCGTCCATCAGTTCCGCGGTCGTCTCGCCCAGGCCGAGCATGAAGCCGGTCTTGGTCCGGGTCTCGGGGCGGAGCTTCTTGGCGGTCTCGAGCACGCGGAGGCTGATTTCGTACTGGCTCTTGCGGCGAACGTACTGCTGGAGCCTGGCGACGGTCTCCATGTTGTGGTTGAAGACCTCGGGGGCGGCGTCGAGGACGGTCGCGATCTGGTCCTCGCGGCCGTTGAAGTCGGGGGTGAGGACCTCCACGGTCGCGCCGGTTCGCTCGCGGACGGCCAGGATGCAGCGTCGGAAGTGGTCGGCGCCGCCGTCGGGAAGGTCGTCGCGGGTGACCGAGGTGATGACGACGTGCCGGAGCCTCATCCGGGCGCAGGCCTCGGCGACGCGGTCGGGTTCGTCGTCGGCGACGGCCTCGGGGCGGCCGCGCCTCACGGCGCAGAAGCCGCAGGGGCGGGTGCAGGTCTCGCCCAGGACCATGAACGTGGCGGTGCGTCGGGACCAGCATTCCGAGCGGTTGGGGCACTTGCCCGACTCGCAGATGGTCTCCAGCCCCAGCTCGGCGATCAGGTCCTTGGCGAAGTACATCCCGCCGCCGGAGGGGACGGGGCGCTTGAGCCATTCGGGGAGTCGGCGGGGCTTGCGGCCGATCTCCACGGTCGCCGGGCCGTCGGCCGGGGGGTCGTCCGGCTTCTCATCCAGGACTGGGAGCGTAAGCATGGGTCGAGACCTTCCGCGTCAGCCGCGGGTGTCGCGTATACAGATGGTTGCGGTCCAACTCGAACGCCGCTTCGGTTCGGCGGACGATCGCCGCTCGCGCCTGGGACGTCGGGGTGGGGCGCTGGCGTCGGGATTCCATCGAGGTTTGCCGGAGGATCGAGCCCTTCGGCCCCGGTTCGACGAGAAGGTCGAACGGTTCGAGGAACGGCCCCACGTTGAGCGTGAACCCATGGTAGGCGATCCCCCGGCCGACCGCCACCCCGATCGTCGCCACCCGGCCGCGGCCGAGGAAGACGCCGGGGACGTCGCGGAACTCGCCGGTCAGGCCGAACTCGTCCAGCACGCCGAGCAGGACCGTCTCGATCCGACGGACGTGGGCGCGGGCCGCCTCGGCCTTGCGGCCGATCGGGGCGACGAGGTAGCCGACGATCTGCCCCGGCAGGTGCAGGACGCAGCCGCCGCGGCGGTCGACCCGGCGCGTGGCGATCCCCATCCGCCGCAGCGCGACGTCGTCCGGGACGATGTGCGCCCGGCTCCCCGACCGTCCCACGCTGATGGTGGGAGGGTGTTCGCAGAGCACCAACGTCGCCCCCTCCCGCTCGCCGTGCTCGAAGACGAGCCGGCGCTGGAGGAGCTGCATCTCGTCGAAGTCGACCGTCCCCAGGAGGTAGACCTCCAGGGGAGGCTTGACGGGCTCCGGCATCGACTGGCGGCCTTCCCTTGGAAAACGAAGCCACCCCCGAACGGTCGGGGGCGGCGCGCCCTCATTGTACTGTCGCCCGACCCGCGATCAACCGCGACCGCGGCGGCGTTCGGCTCCGGTCCGCGGCGGGGACGTTCCGAAAAGCCAACGTCACCGACGCGAGCCCGACCCGTTACTCCGTTGCACGCAAGACGCCATCGACGCGCGGGCGACGCCGGCCAGGCCCGATCGTCCCGGCGCGACGGAGTTGGAGGGGACACGGAGGCCGGACGCCCGCGACACGATCAGGAAAGGTTTCAGGCCATGTGGACCCAGTTGATCCAGCCGACGTTCGACCCGAGGTGCCATCGCGTCTTTTATCCGGATCGCCAGGGGGCGCAGGCGCATCTGGTGGCGATGGAGGTCTGGAATCGGGCGACGGGGAGGGATCTGGGGGGGCGTCGGCTGGTCGTGTATCGCTGTCCGCGCTGCGGGGGCTTCCACGTCGCGGCGCGGTTCGCGCCGGTGCGAAAGCGGCGATCGTCGGAGCCCGTCGTCGCCGGGGACGACGGGGCGACGGTCGATCCCGGTTGACCGCGCCCCGGCGGAATCCATCAAAAGAACCACGGAGTCACGGAGAAGACCGAGAAGAGAAGACGGAGAGGAGGAATTCATCAAGGCGCTGAACTGGCCATCGACCCCATTTGTCACTCGGACTCCGCTTTTCCGCGGTCGATTGGATTGATGGATTCAATTTGAATCCACCATTTCCTGCCTTCTCCGCCCCTGGGTTCTCTCTCCTCTTTTTTGATCTTTGTTATTTCTTTCTCTTCGCTTTTTCTCGGTGTCCTCCGTGACTCGGTGGTTGGTTGATCGCGGGCTCGTCCTTCCCATGGGGCGCGGCGGGACGTCAGCGCGTCGAGGCGGCCAGGTCGTCGGCGAGGCGTTCGAGGACCTCGCGGGTGAGTTGGCAGGGGACGCGGCCGCGACGGCGCTCGACGTCGTCGAAGGCGAAGCGCTCGACGCGGCAGGAGCCGTCGCGTCGGAGTCGGATCTCGTAATAGTTGCGGGCCTCGCCGCGGCGGGAGGGGGTCTTGCTGCGGAGCAGGACCTCGCCGGCGCCGCCGTCGACCTCCAGCACGTGGACCGGCTCCATCAGGTACGTCAGGCGGTCGCGGAGGCGGTCGCCCCAGGCGTTCAGGTCTTCCGCGGTCCATTCCTTGCGTTCCGCGTCGCGATACTCCAGGGCGTCCAGGGCGACGCCCACGGAGTCCAGCGCGGCGATTTCCAGGGTCAGACGGACGGGGCCGTCGTCGATCGCGATGGAGCACGGCGGGGTGAAGGCCCGGGTGTTCTCGTCAAGCGCGGCGGCGATCTTTCGGCTCGGAGTCATTGGAGACGCCTCCCAAGGGTCGGATGGAATGATCGGTCCCGTCGAACGACAAGAGGGTCGGCCGGCCGTCCATGTTGGTCTCCAGGTGGACCGGCCGGGTCCAGAGGCGGTGGAGGTGGCGGAGCGTGTCTTGCGCGTGGTCTAGCCGCAGGTCGACGCCGAAGTGTTCCTGGGTCAGGTACAGCTCGCCGCGGTTGCGGTGGTTGGCGTCCCTGACCCGGACGATCGGCTGGCCGAAGTTCGTCAGGTTGAACAGGAGCCGTTCCTTGATCTTCTTGAACTCGCGGCTCTCGATCGCGTAGACGTCGTTCTGGTCGTCGTGCTTGAAGCTGAACAGGTTGTAGCGCTTGCAGAAGTCCTGGGTGAGGAAGGTGTCGATGAACGTGACGTCGTTGTGGATCCGGCGGACCTCGAAGATCTTCTTGCGGCCCAGGCCGGTCCGCTTGTCCCAGCGGCGTTTCTCCTCGTAGTCGTCGCACTCGTCCCATTCGGGGCCGAACCGGCCCTTGTTCCAGCGGTCCTCGATGTCGCGCAGCAGCTCGATGCCCAGCTTGTACGGGTTGAGCCGTCCCGGCTGGGTGGCCATGGTTCCGGAGTGGTGGTCGGCGTAGTCCAACAGCTCCGAGGAGTCCAAAAGCTTCTGGGTCATCATGGTCGAGTGCCAGTACGACGCCCAGCCCTCGTTCATGATCTTGGTCTGGCCCTGGGGGGCGAAGTAGTACGCCTCGTCGCGGACGATCGCCAGCACGTCGTGTTGCCAGGGCTTCAGGGGCGCGTGCTCCAACAGGAACAAGAGCACGTCGCGCTCGGGGCGCTCGGGGAACGACGACGGCTTGGCGTTGCGCTTCTCCTCCTCGCGGGCGCGGACCTCTTCCTTGAGGACGTCCCTGGGGTTGATGAACTCGTCCATGTACGACTTGCTCTGGAACCGCGACGGCTGGACCTCGTCCTCCTTCTCCTCGTCGAAGTCGTAGCGGGCGGCGGGTTCCCGGCGCTTGGAGTGGGCGGAGTAGACGTCGATCAGGTTCTCCAGCGACAGACACGAGTCGATGAAGTCCTCGACCGCGTCCTCGCCGTAACGGTCCATGTACGACTGGATCCGGCTGCCGTGGTTGGCGGTCTCGTCCATCATCTTGCGATTCGTCTGGCCGAACCAGATGTTGTTTTTGAAGAAGTCGTTGTGGCCGTAGACGTGGGCCATGACCAGCTTCTGGTCGACCATCTGGTTGCAGCGCAGGAGGTAGGCGTAGCAGGGGTCGTTGTTGATGACCATCTCGTAGATCTTCTGGAGTCCGTAGCGGTAGCCCTTGGCGAGCTGCTGGTACTCCATCCCGAACCGCCAGTGGGGGTAGCGGGTGGGGAAGCCGCCGTAGGCGGCGATCATGGAGATCTCGTCGTAGTCGCAGACCTCGAAGATGCAGTCGTAGAAGTCGAGTCCGTAGGAGCGGGCGTGGCCCTCGGTCTCGACCTGCATGGCCCGCAGGTCGGCGGGGAGTTCGTGGGTGTTGCCGATCGACATGATTGGGACCTCTCTCTCGTTCGGGGATCGGTCGCGAATGGCGGGCCGGCGGTCACGTTTCGTCGACTGGCGTTCTTCGGGCGCCCCGCCTCGGGGCGACGACCTCGGCGGCCCAGCGCCTCACCTCGTCCATCCAGGCGGTCGCGCCGGCGTCCATCGGCCGGGCGAGCCAGTCGCGGACCTCGGCGGGCGTGACGCCGGGGACCGCCGCGCTGGCCGCGGCCGGGGCGTATCGGCCGTCCTCGCCTAGTACGAGCATGACGACCTCTCCGGGCGCGCAAATCCAGACTTCCGGCACGCCCAGCCGGCGGTGGACCTCGACGGCGTCGTCGGCGTCGTGAGTTACCACGACTTCGACGGCCAGGTCCGGCGGCGGGTCGACGCGAAGGTCGATGGCGGTCTTTCCGCGCATCCCGGCGTAATTGGCGATGTAGTAGGTTTCGTCCCCCTCGACGCCTCCGCGTTTCCCGCGACGGCGCAGGGTCGTCGAGCCCGCCGGGACGAACGGTACGTCCAAGCCGGCGAGCGTCGCCGCGATGAAATAGTCGAGGAGCTTCTTCAAGGTCTCATGGCGGTGGGAGGGCGACACGAGCGACAACCTCCCGTCGAGATAGGTCATCCGGGGCAGTCCGCGTTCCCCGCGAAGCCGAAGCATCGCGACGTAGCCGGGCCAGTCGATCCCCTCCAGGGCGACGAGTTGGTCGCTCTCCATCCCGGCGGCGTGTTTGGGTTCCACGACGGTCGCCATCGCTGCCTCCCGCGTCACTCTCCGAAACGTCCCTCGGCCCGCTCCAGCTTCTTCAGTTCCCGTAGGCTGGGTCGAGACCCAGCTTGGAGAAGCCTCGGCTTGTGAGGGCTGGGTCCAGACCCAGCCTACGAAGACTCGTCTTGCCGCCGGACCCGCCGCGCGGCGAGTTCCTCGGCGACCCAGCGGCGGATCGCCTGGCGCCACTCGAAATCGTCCGGGAAGTCGTCGCGGAGGGCCCAGGAAAGCGCCTCCGGGCCGGTCAGGCCGGGGAGGGCGATGCTGGTCACGGTGGCGGCGTAATCCCCGTCGTCCCCGAGCGTCAAGAAGGCCAACTCCAATTCCGTGCAAACCCAGACCTCACGGACGCCCAGCCGGCGGTAGACCTCGATCGAGTCGTCGGCGTCGTGGCTGACGACGACCTCGACGACCAGGTCGGGCGGCGGGTCGACGCGAAGGTCGAGCCGTTTTTTGCCGCGGAGGGCTTCCAGGTTTCTCAGGTAATACGTCTCGTCCCCCTCGACGCCTCCCCGCTTCCGCTTGCGGCGGAGCGTGGTCGAGCCGGCCATGACGAATCGGACGCCGAGCCCCTCCATCGCGGTCTCGATGAAGACCCCCAGCCGTTTCTTCAGATGCTCGTGAGTGTAGCCGGGGGACATGAGGGAGAGCCTCCCGTCCAGGTAGACGACCTTCGGCCGGGCGCGTTCGCCGCGCAACCTCAGGAACGCGGCGAAGCCGGTCCAGGAGACGCCGTCGATGACGACGAGTTGGTCGCCCTCGGTTTCGATCGTGGATTCAGGGCTCGCGACGGTCGCCATCGCCTCCTCCGTTCTCAATCTCGATCCCTCGGCTCGGCCTCGCCTTTCCGACGGTCCCGCCGCGGGGCGAGTTCCTCGGCGACCCAGCGGCGGATCGCGCGGCGCCATTCGATCTCGCCCGGGAAGTCGTCGCGGACGATCCAGGCGCGCGCCTCGTCGGCCGTCAGGCCGGGGATGGCGAGACCGGTCTCGGAGGCGGCGTAATCGCCCCGTTCGTCGAGCAGCAGGAACGTCAACCCGGTTTCCGTGCAAACCCAAACCTCCGGGACGCCGAACCGGCGGTAGACCTCGACGGCGTCGTCGGCGGCGTGGCTGACGACGACCTCGACGGCCAGGTCGGGCGGCGGGTCGACGCGCAGGTCGAGCCGCTTCTTGCCGCGGAGGACTTCCAGGTTTCGCAAGTAATAGGTTTCGTCCCCCTCGACGCCCCCCCGCTTCCGCTTGTGGCGGAGCGTGGTCGAGCCGGCCGGGACGAACTGGATGCCGAGCCCCTCGAGCGCGATCTCGATGAAGACCCTCAAGAGCGTCTTCATCCGTTCGTGAGCGAAGCCGGGGGACATGAGGGAGAGCCTCCCGTCCAGATAGACGACCTTCGGCCGGGAGCGTTCCCCGCGCAGCCTCAGGAACGCGGCGTAGCCGGTCCAGGAGACGCCGTCCATGACGACGAGCTGGTCGCCCTCGGTCTCGATCGTGGGAATGGTCGTCGCGACGGTGGCCATGTCAGCGTCCTCGGCCGAGGAATTCCTTGATGGACTCGTAGATGCCTTCCTTGTCGCGGATCTCCGAGAGGGCCAGGTTGGGGACGTCCTCGAAGGCGTCCTCCAGTTCGCGGTAGAACTCGCCGGAGCCGTAGGGGCTTTCGACCTGGCCGTAGCCGAAGAGGTTGCACTTGGGGAGCAGGCGGTCGCGCAGAAGCGCCATGCACTGGCGGTTGTCCTCGCCCCAGTTGTCGCCGTCGGAGAAGTGCAGGACGTAGACGTTCCAGTCGATGGCGGGGTGGTCCTCCTCGACGATCTTGTCGGCCAGGGCGTAGGCGGAGCTGATCCGGGTGCCGCCGCTTTCGCGGGTGTGGTAGAAGGTGTGTTCGTCGACCTCGCGGGCGACGGCGTCGTGGATGACGTAGCGGGTGGTCACGCCGTCGTACTGGTTCTTGAGCCAGGCGTCGATCCAGAACGCCTCGGTGCGGACGATCTCCTTCTGGTCGTCGGTCATGGAGCCGGAGACGTCCATGAGGTAGAGGACGACGGCGTTGAACTGGGGGGCGGAGACCGGGTTCCAGGAGCGGTAGAGCTTGTCCTCGCGGATCGGGATGACGATCGGGTCGCGCGGATCGTACTGGTTGGAGGCGATCTGCCGTCGGAGCGCCTTCTTGTAGGTGCGCTTGAAGTGGCGGAGGCTTTCCGGGCCGGTCTGGCGGATGCCGGTGTACTTGTCCTTCTCCTCGGTGATGTTGGCCTTCCCCTTGGGCTCGATGCGGGGGAGGGCCAGTTCCTCGCCCAGGATCTCGGCCAGTTCGTCGAGGGTCATCTCGACTTCGAGGATGTGACGGCCCGGGGCGTCGCCGGCGCCGGGGCCGGCCTCGCCGTCGCCGGAGCGGCCGATGGGGGTGCCGACGTCGCCGGGCCCCTGGCCGACGCCGCCGCGGTTCTTGTCGCCGTAGCGGAACTCGGGGATCTCGATCTGGGGCAGGGGGATCGAGACGTATTCTCCGCCGGTCTTGCCGATCAGCTCGCCGTGCGTGATGTACTTCCGCAGGTCGGTCTTGATCTTGCCCCGGACGATCCGCTTGAAGCGACTGGCGTCGCGATCGATTTTTCGCACCACGGCTTTGGTCCCCGCCGCTCGCTTGGTGGTTGACTGGCCCTTGCCCCCCGCGCCCGCCGCGGCTCCGGCGCGAGCGTGACGACGAACGCTCCGGCGGGCGTCTCACCGCCGGACTCGATTGACAAAGAGCGACTCGGGCGTCGTGGCCGGCGACCTGGGCGTCGATGGGCCGCCGTCGGTCGATCAGGGTGGGCGAAGGATGAGGCCGGCGATTCGACGGGCTCGGAAGGCTCGGAGCCCGCGCCGGCCTTTCCGTCGCAAATTGTAGGCCGTTTCCGAAATCGTTCAAGGCGGGCCCGCCGCCCGCGGCTTCGCGGGGGGCGGGGCCGGGACGTCAGTGGGCGCCGCGCTTCACGTCGCCGCGGGCGAAGATGCTGGCGACGTAGTTCAGGACGTCGGTCGCCGAGTCCTCGTCGTAGCCGTAGCTGCGGATCAGCCGGGCCTTCACGATGTCGATCTTCTCCTGGGTGTCCTTGTCGACCACGCTGGAGACCAGGCTGGTGAGCTTGATCGTGTCCTTCTGGTCCTGGAACAGCTTCAACTCGAGCGCCTTCTGGAGCCGCTCGTTGGTCCGGTAGTCGAACTTCTTGCCGTCGAGCGCCAGGGCGCCGATGTAGTTCATGATCTCGCGGCGGAAGTCGTCCTTGCGGCTCTCGGGGATGTCGATCTTCTCCTCGATCGACCGCATCAGCCGCTCGTCGGGCTCCTCGGCCTGGCCGGTGTACTTGTTCTTGACCTTCTCGCGCTGGGTGTACGCCTTCACGTTGTCGATGTAGTTGCCGCAGAGCCGCGTCAGCGCGTCCTCGTCGGCGGCGATGGCCCGCTGGACCTCGTTCTTCACGACGTCCTCGTACTCCTCCTTGACCAGGGAGAGGAGCTGGCGGTAGTGCTTGCGCATCTCGTCGCTGTTGATCAGCGAGTGGTGCTTCAGCCCCGTCTCCAGCTCGTTGAGGACCATGAACGGGTTGATCGACCGCTCGTCGGGGTGGGCGACCAGGGCGTTGGAGATCTTGTCCTGGACGTAGCGGGGGCTGATCCCCTGCATCCCCTCGCGCTCGGCCTCCTCGCGGAGTTCCTTGATGTTGTCCTCGGTGAAGCCGGGGAGGGTCTTGCCGTTGTAGAGCTTGAGCTTCTGCATCAAGGTCAACCCGGCGTTCTTGGGCTCCTCCAGCCGGGTGAGGACCGCCCACATGGCGGCGACCTCCAGGGTGTGGGGGGCCAGCCGCTTGCCGCGGACCTTGCGCTCGTTGTAGTCCTTCTCGTAGATCTTGATCTCGTCGGCCAGGCGGGTGACGTAGGGGACGTCGATCTTCACCGTGCGGTCGCGGAGGGCCTCCATGAACTCGTTGGACTGGAGCTTCTTGTACTCCGGCTCGTTGGTGTGGCCGATGATGACCTCGTCGATGTCGGTCTGGGCGAACTTCTTGGGCTTGATCTTGTGTTCCTGGCTGGCGCCCAGAAGGTCGTAGAGGAACGCGACGTCGAGCTTGAGGACCTCGATGAACTCGACGATCCCCCGGTTGGAGATGTTGAACTCGCCGTCGAAGTTGAAGGCGCGGGGGTCGCTCTCGGTGCCGTACTCGGCGATCTTGCGGTAGTTGATGTCGCCGGTCAGCTCGGTGGCGTCCTGGTTCTTCTCGTCCTTGGGCTGGAAGGTGCCGATGCCCACCCGGTCCTGCTCCGAGAGGATCACCCGGCGGACCTCGACGTCCTGCACGACCCGGCCCCAGTCGCCGCCGTACCGCTCCATCCGGTCGTTGAACATCTGGCGGCAGAACGGGCAGAGGTCGCCGGCGACGCCCAATTCGTAAGGGTGGTCCTTGCCCCCGATCAGGCTCGCGAGCACCTCGTCGCGGATCCCGACGGGGACCAGGTGCAGCGGCTCCTCGTGCATCGGGCAGTCGTGGACCACCTCCTCCCCCTCGGGGCCGACGTCCCTCCAGCCGAAGCTGAACAGCCGCCCCTCCGGCGTGTGCGAGTAGCGCTCCAGCCCCTTCTTCAGGAGTCGGGCCAGGGTGCTCTTGGAGCTGCCGACCGGCCCGTGCAGGAGCAGGACGCGGCGCTCGGTGCCGTAACCGTGGGCGGCGCTTTTCAGGACGTTGACCAGGCTGACCATCGTCCGTTCCAATCCGAAGATGGCGTCCTGGCCGCCGTCGTCGGGGTCGTCGAAGAAGCGGTAGCGGGTCGTCTTCTCCTTGTTGACGACGATCTCGTCGGTCCCCTTGCTGACGATCATGTCGTAGAGCCGCTGGTAGGCGGTGCGGACGACCCCGGGGTCCTCGCGGACGACGTCGAGGTAGGCGGCGAACGAGCCGGTCCAGTGCTTCTGCTTGTATTCGTCGGGGTCCTGGCGGCGAGCGACCAGGGCGATCAGATCCGTTCCCGCGGACATGTCTGGAATCCTCCTGAAAGTCGATCGATGAGGACGGAGGCGAATCGACGCTGGGGATCGGCCGCCCCGGGGGGGCCGACCTCGGGCCCCGAGCCGCGGCGCGGGGCGCGCCGCCCCGATCCGGCTCTGAGGCGCGACCGTATTGCCAACGGGGGCGAGGCGGCGGGGCGGGCCCGTCCGGTCGGCGGCCCCTCGTGAAATTCGACCGGCGGGCGAACGAAGGTCCAAAAAGCGGACGAGACGCGCGGGGCTCCCAGGGGCGTCCTCGGGACGCGATCGGGCGTCGCCCCGAGGGGCGGGGCCGTCGATCGTCATTACAACCCCGCCGTCGCGAATCTGTCAAGCGAGCCGGGCGCCCGTCGAACCCCCGCGACCCTCCCATTCAACTGTACGACCCAAGTCGCGTTCCGGGATGACGCCTTCGTGAATTTCCCGGTCGTCGCGCCCTCCCGTCCGGTCGTCCCGGGGCCCCGCCGCGTCCCTCGGGGTCCCTCCGTCAGGTTGGACGTCGGCCGCCGCCGGAAGGTTCGACGCAATCCTTCGGCGTTCGCGGCCGGGCCGTCGCCGCGCCTCGGGGTCGAACCCGCCTCCCATCGACGGCGGACGTCCCCAGGATCGAAAATCCCTGACCGTCACGGATTTTGGGGGCCTGAACGGGTCTTCCCCCCTCGCGGGGGAAGACAGACCGCGCAGCGGTCAGATGAGGGGGACGACGCGCGAGACGACCGTCGGAATTCGCGGAAGCCCGTCCGGCAAGTCCTGGACGTCGACGGCCCTCTCGCCCGCCCCCCCTCATCCGGCCCTTCGGGCCACCTTCCCCCGCGAGGGGGGAAGGCCGTTATGGCCACCACCCTCAAAATCCGTGACGGTCAGGAAAATCCGCCGCGCGCCGCCGCCTGGTTTACCTATTATTCCCATGTTTCGGTGGCGATTGATCTTTTTCTAATTTCGGCAATGCGCCTAGTAAGATATTTTCGACCGGCCGTATCGATGGGGTGACGGTGGGGCGCGATCCGCGACCCTCGGGGCGGGTAAGCCCCGGGCGCGAGGCGGGCTCGACGGAGGCCCGCCCCGGGGCCGTCATCGACCACGGCGCGCACGCCGCGGACAACCTCAGGAGAGACATCGATGCGGAAACACCGATTCACCCCGGACGGCGTGGCGGCGATGGAAGACCGGGCGCTGATGAGCGGGATGCGGGTCGCGCCGGTCGGCTTCGGCGCGCCGGCGGCGCTCGGCGCGCCGGTGGCGCAGGTCGCCGCGAGCCAGCCGTACGTCCAGGTCCAGAACCACGGTTACTCCAACGGCGCCGGCTTCGCCCGCAACCCGGGGCTCGGCGGGGCCAACACCCTCGGCATGTCCGGGGCGTTCGTGCTCACGAGTCGCACCTACGGTCAGATTCAGAGGACCGTCGACTCGACCATCACCAACTTCACCCGCAACGCGTTGACGCTCCTCAACCGCCAGGGCGGATTCACCAACGCCTTCTACGACACGGTCGGCGTGGGGACCCAGGGCATGGGGGGGCAGTCCTTCATGTACGGCCGGGGCACGGCCCTGGCGCACGTCGACTCCCAGATGAGGGCGGTCGAGTTCCGGCTGCCGTTCGGCGGCGGCCTGGGGGCGAACAATCCGACCGGCGGCTCGGGCCTCTCCAGCGCCACGTCGCAAACCAGCGTGAACCCCGGTCTGGCGGCGACGGGGTATCTCTCGGTGGCCGAGGCGTTGGAGAACGCCGTCGCCGTCTCGTCCACGCCCCAGGATCTGGCCGCCAACCTGAACATGGTTCGGTACCAGGTGGTGGGCGCGGGCGGCGTGCTGCCGTCGTACATCAGCGCGTTCGGCCCCGGCGGCGCGCGTTACTTCGGCACCCGCAACACCTGATCGGCCTCGCCGAGGGGCCCGCGCCGACCTCGGCGCGGGCCCGCGTCGCGCGCGGGTCGGCGCTCCCTCGGGTCGGCCCGCGTTCCCGCGTCGCCTCTTGCACTCGACCTTCCGCGCCGCCAGATTGGATTCGAGCCGTTTCGACCCGAGTCGACCGAGAGCGAGCGCGCCCGTGGAAGCGACCCCCGAGGATCCCGTCGAACCGAAGCCCGGCGGCGACGCCGTCGTCGAACCCCCCTCGTCCTCGTCGTCCGCCTCGACGTCGGCCGTCGAGCTTCTGGGCCGGGCGACGGAGATCGACGGCCTGCCGACGCTGGCGCTCGTCCTGGTCATCGTCGCGACCAGCCTGTACCTGCTGGAGCGATTGGAGCCGGTGCTTCGTCCGCTTTTGATCGCGGTCCTGCTCTGCTACCTCTTCCTCCCCTCGTACCATGGCCTTCGGCGCCGCACGTCGCCGATGATCGCCTTCCTGCTCATCAGTTGCGGCTTCGCCGTGGGCGCGACGGCGATCGGCCGGCTGGTCTATCACGACCTGGTGACCATCGACCAGAACCGCCCCCAGTACCAGAAGCGCGAGGCGGAACTGGAGCGGTTCTTTCGGAAGTCCGTCGCGAATCTGGCCCCGGCGGCCGACCCGAAACCGACCGACGCCGCGACCGCGGCCGACGCCGACTCCGAGGACTCGCTGGCGGCGACGTTGTCGCAACGGTTGGTGCGGTCGGCGTCGTCGGCGTTCGTGACGATCGGGCTGGAATCGATCGTGATCGCCTTTTACATGATCTTCCTGCTTCAGACGGCGGCCGGGCTGCCGGATCGGATTCGGTCGAGCTTCTCGTCCGAGCGCGCCGGGCGGATCATGGCGATCGTCGAGTCGATCAACCGGGCGGTCTCGGACTACCTGCGGGTGAAGGTCCAGGCCAGCTTGATGGTGGCGCTTCCGGTCTGGGCGCTCTGCCTGGGGTTCGGGGTCACCGGGGGGGCGACCTGGGGGGTGATCACGTTCTTCGGCAACTTCCTGCCGTACATCGGCCCGTTGATCGCGATCGTGCCTCCGCTGGCGATCGCGTTCCTGGAATCGACCGCGGCCTGGCCGCCGTTGGCGTTCGCGGCGATCCTGTTGACGATCCACGGGGTGACGGCCAACGTGATCGAGCCGGCGATGACCGGCAAGGCGCTGGGGCTCAATCCGCTGGTGGTCCTGATCGGCCTGGCGTTCTGGAGCCTCTTGTGGGGGTTCGTGGGGATGGTGCTGGCGGTCCCCCTGACGGTGATCTTCAAGATCGTGCTGGAGCACGCGCCGGCGACTCGTCCGTTGGCGCGCTTGATTTCCGAGGAGGGTTCGCCGTAATCTCGGTCGCTCCGGAAGGGACTCGGGGCGGGTCTCGCGGTCGGGCCCGGGCGCGGAATCGAGGGAGCGAGCGGCCTATGCGGCGGCGGAAGCGGGTGGTGATCGTGGGGGCCGGGCCCGGGGGGTTGGCCGCGGCCATGCTCCTGGCGGCGGCCGGTTGTCGGGTGACGGTGCTGGAGCGGCGGTCGCGGGTCGGCGGGAGGACGTCGAGCCTCCAGGCCGACGGCTTCCGGTTCGACCTGGGTCCGACCTTCTTCCTGTACCCCCGGGTGCTCGGGGAGATCTTCCGGGCCGTCGGCCGCGACCTGGGCGTCGAGGCGCCGATGGCCCGGCTGGATCCGCATTACCGCCTGGTCTTCGGCGGCGGCGGCGAGCTCGACGCCACGCCCGACGTCGCCCGGATGGAGCGCGAGATCGCGGCGTTCTCGCCCGAGGACGCCGGCAACCTGCGGCGGTTCCTGGCCGACAACCGCCACAAGATGGACCGCTTCCGATCGGTGCTGGAGTCCCCGTTCCTGCGGTTCCGCGACATGGCGTCGCCGCGGCTGGCGCGGATGCTGCCGCTGTTGCGGCCCTGGCTGTCGCTCGACGGCGAGCTTAGGCGCTACTTCCGCGACCCGAGGGTCCGGCTGGCGATGACGTTTCAGTCGAAGTACCTGGGGATGTCGCCGTTCAACTGTCCGGGGCTGTTCTCGATCCTGTCGTTTTTGGAGTACGAGCACGGGATCTTCCACCCGATCGGCGGCTGCTCGGCGGTCTCCGAGGCGATGGCGAGGGTCGCCGAGGACCTGGGGGCGACGATCGCGCTGGACGATCCGGTGGAGGAGATTTTGTTCGAGGGCCGCAGGGCGACGGGGGTCCGCGCGCGTTCCGGAGTCCACGAGTGCGACGCCCTGGTCATCAACGCCGACTTCGCCCGCGTCATGACCCGGCTGGTCCCCGACGCGCTGAGGCGACGGTGGTCGGATCGTCGGCTGGCGCGGTCGCGGTTCTCCTGCTCGACGTACATGCTCTATCTGGGTCTCAGGGGGCGTTGCGACGACCTGGCCCACCACACGATCTACCTGTCGCGCGACTACCGCGGCTACCTGGACGACGTGGAGCGCCGGCACGTCCTGTCGCGCGATCCGTCGTTCTACGTCCAGAACGCCTGCGTCACCGATCCGTCGCTGGCGCCGCCGGGGATGAGCACGCTCTATGTCCTCGCGCCGGTGACGCACCAGCACGAAAACGTGGATTGGACCCGCGAGGCGCCGGCGTTTCGCGGGCGGGTGCTGGACCAGCTTTCCAGGGTGGGGCTGGGCGACGTCCGCTCGCGGATCGTCTTCGAGCGTCAGATCACCCCGGCGGATTGGGATCGCGACTTCGAGATCCACCTGGGGGCGACGTTCAACCTGGCGCATTCGCTGTCGCAGATGTTGTACTTCCGGCCGCGGAACCGCTTCGAGGATCTGGAGTCGGTCTACCTGGTCGGCGGCGGGACGCATCCCGGGAGCGGGCTGCCGGTGATTTACGAGTCGGCCCGGATCACGTCGAAACTGGTGGCGGCCGACCTGGGGCTGACGCTCACGACGGCCGAGGACGACGAGCCGCCGATTCGGTCGAGCGTCGAGGCCGCCGTCTCGGGCGTTTTGGAGGGAGTCGAGCCGTGAGCAAGCCGGGGCGCGTCGGGGTCGTAGGCGGCGGTTTGGCGGGTTTGGCGTCGGCCTGCGTCCTGGGGGCGCGAGGCTACGACGTGGTCCTTTTCGACAAGAACCCGTGGCTGGGCGGCAAGGCGGCCGCGCTGGCGGAGGAGGGTTGGCGGTTCGACATGGGGCCGACCATCCTCTTGATGCCCTCGGTGCTGGCCCGGATCCTGGCGGAGGCCGGCCGGGAGTTGAAGGACGAACTGGACCTGATCGCGCTCGATCCGCAGTGGCGGTCGTTCTTCGACGACGGTTCGGTGCTGGACCTTCGGCCCGACCGCGAGGCGATGGCCGAGGCGCTGCGGGCCTTCGCGCCGGGCTCCGGCGTCGACGAGCAGTACGGGCGGTTCATCGACCACTCGGCGCGGCTGGACGACGTCTCCAGGCGGTTCTACTTCTGGCGGGCCGTCGGCTCGATCCGGGACATGTTCGACCCGTCGGCGACCTTCAACGCCACGACCCTGGGCGACCTGGTGGCGATGCGGCCGTGGAGCACGACGGCCGGGACCGTCCGCTCGTTCGTCAAGGACGCGCGGGTGGCCCAGATGCTCGACCACTTCACCCAGTACGTCGGCTCCTCGCCGGAACTGTCCCCGGCGATCCTTTGCGGCATCGCCCACATGCAGACCGGCGAGGGCGTCTGGTATCCCCGCGGCGGCACCCGCGCCGTGGCCGAGGCGCTGGCGAGGGTCGCCGGTGAGCTAGGGGTGGAATTCGTGACCGACGCGGAGGTCGCCACGATCCGAACCGACGCCGCCGGCGCGGTCTCGGGGGTGGCGCTCGCCGACGGCCGCGCGTTTCCCCTGGCGGCGGTCGTCTCCAACGCCGACGCCGTGCGGACCCACCGCGAACTCCTGGCCGGACGCCCCGCCGCCGGCGCGTTCGAGGACCGCCGCAAGTACGAGCCGGCCTGCTCGGGGGTCGTCCTGTACCTGGGGCTGGACCACCGCTACGACCACCTGGCGCACCACGACTTCGTCTTCTCCCGCGACCCGCATGAGGAGTTCGACTACATCTATCGCCGGGGGGAGCCCGCGCCCGACCCCACCTGTTACCTCTGCGCCACCGCCGCCACCGAGCCCGAGACCGCTCCGCCGGGGGGCGAGGCCCTCTACGTCCTGGTCCACACTCCGTATCTCCGCCCCGGCCAAGACTGGGACGCCATGTTCCCGGCCTATCGCGAGGTGATCCTCGACAAGCTGGCGAGGACGGCCGGACTGACCGACCTGCGGGACCGGATCAAGTTCGAACGCCGACTGACCCCGCAAGACGTCCACGACCGCTACCGAGTCCTGGACGGGGCGGTTTACGGCCTCGCCAGCCACGGGCGACTCAACGGCGCGTTCAAGCCCTCCAACCGCAGCCCGGACGCGCCGGGGCTCTACCTGGCCGGAGGCGCGGCGCATCCGGGACCGGGGATGCCCATGGTCATGATGTCCGGCTGGATCGCCGCCGACGCCCTGGATTCCGACGGGATCGTCGAGCCGATCCGCGAGCGCGCGAACGCGGGCGCGGTCGGATGAGCCTCCCCAGGCGCTCGGCGTGGTTCTTCCGCGGCTTCCGTCGCCACGCGCGGCGGTACGTCGCGCGGAACTTCCACGCCCTGCGGCTCGACCGCGACGGCCCGCCCGTCGATCCGAGCGGGCCCCTGGTCGTCGTCGTCAACCATTCCTCCTGGTGGGATCCGATGACGGGGCTGGTCCTGACCGGGCTTTTCAACCCCGGCCGCGTCCATTACGCGCTGATGTCCGAATTCGGCTTGAATCAGTATCGGATACTGGAAAGGATGGGTTTCTTCGGCGTCGAGCCGGGGACGACGCGCGGCGGCGCCGCGTTCTTGCGGAAGGCGAGGGCGATCCTGGCCCGGCCGGAGTCCGCGCTTTGGTTCACGCCGCAAGGCCGGTTCGCCGACGTCCGCGAGCGGCCGACGCGGTTCCAGGAGGGGCTCGGCAGGTTGATGCGGCGGTCGTCGGGCGCGACCGTGCTGCCGCTGGCCCTGGAATACCCGTTCTGGAACGACCGCCGCCCCGAGGCGCTGGCGCGGTTCGGCGCGGCGACGGTCGTCGAGGACGGGAGATCGCGATCCGCCGAGGACTGGAAGCGACTCGTCGAGACCGCGATGGAGGCCGCCCAGGACGCCCTGGCCGAGTCCAGCCGGTCGCGCGACGCCTCCCGGTTCGAGACGGTCGTCGCGGGCTCCGCCGGGGTCGGCGGGGTCTACGATTGGGGACGACGGTTGAAGGCCGCGGCGCGCGGCGAGGGGTTCTCCAGGGAGCACAAGGCCCGCGCATGACGACGTTCCTGATCGTTTGCCTGGTCCTGGCGCTCGTTCCGGCGGTCCTGACCGTCGTGAACCTCCTGGCCTACCGGCCGCCCCCGCCGGTCGGCGACGCTCCCGCGCCGCCGATCTCGGTCATGATCCCGGCGCGGAACGAGGAGCCGCTGATCGCCGAGGCGGTCGCGTCCGTCCTGGCGTATCGCGGCCCGATGGAGGTGATCGTGGCCGACGACGGTTCCGAGGACCGCACGGCCGAGATCGTCGAATCGATCGCCGCGGGGGACGACCGGGTCCGCTTGATCCGGGAGTCGGGTCCGCCGCCGGGCTGGAACGGCAAGGCTTACGCCTGCTGGCGGCTGGCCCACGAGGCCCGCTTCGACCCGTTCGTCTTCATGGACGCCGACGTCCGCTTGGAGCCGGACGCCTTGCCGCGGCTGGCCCGGTTCATGGCCGAGTCCGGGGCCGACCTGGCCAGCGGCTTTCCTCGGCAGGTGACGGTCGGGTTTCTGGAACGGTTGCTGATTCCGCTGATTCATTTCGTCATGCTGGGGTTCATGCCGATCCCCGCCATGCGACGGACTCGGATGGCGGCGCTTTCGGCCGGCTGCGGGCAGTTGATCGTCGCGCGTCGCGAGGCGTACTTCCGCGTCGGCGGCCACGCGGCGATTCGGACGTCGCGACACGACGGCGTCAAGCTGGCGCGGGCGTTTCGCGCGGCCGGGTCGCGGGTCGATCTGTTCGACCCCACCGACGTCGCCCGGTGTCGACTGTATCGCTCGGCCGGCGAGGTCTGGTCGGGCCTGTCCAAGAACGCCGACGAGGCGTTGGCCGCGCCGGGGTTGATCGTGGGAATGTCGGCGATCCTGCTTTGCGGCCAGGTCGCGCCGTTCTTCTTGGCGGTCGCGGCGGTCCTGGGCCCGCCGCGGCCGTGGACGACGGACGAACTGGCGATGGTCGCCGCGGCGGTGCTCGCCGCATGGGCGCCTCGGTTCGCCGCGGCGTGGCGGTTCCGGCAATCGTGGCTCGGGGCCTTGCTGCATCCGATCGGCGTGGCCGTGCTGGTGGCGCTTCAATGGCACGCCTTCGTCGGCGTTCTTCTGAATCGGCCGAGCCTCTGGAAAGGCCGTGATCGGATCAGGGTCTCGACTGATTGATCGGGCGAGTTCCGTCGATCATAATCAAAGCGATCTAATGACAAGCATCCCTTCTCCCCTTGTGGGAGAAGGTGGCCGAAGGCCGGATGAGGGGTGGGAGCCCCGTCGGCTTCCGGTCGCGCCCCCCTCATCCGCCCCTTGGAACGCTGCCGAAACAACTTCCCGGAATGGAACCACAGAGTCACGGAGGGCACGGAGAGGAAATTGAGAATTGAAAATAAATGAATTTATAAATTCAATGATTAAAGACGGCCGGATCGCTCCTCGTTCTCTCTCTCCGTGTCCTCGGTGACTCCGTGGTTCCCTATCTTCGTCGCATGGATTCGACAAGTTGTTTCGGCAGCGTTCCTCGGGGCACCTTCTCCCACAAGGGGAGAAGGGGGGACATGTTTGCTTCTGATGATCTCGATGGATCGTGAGTATAGCCTAAACTTGATGGTGGACCTTTCACCCTTGGGAGCAAGACCGCCGATGCGAACCTTCCTCGCGCTCGTTCTGGCGAGCCTCGCGGCCCCGGCGTGGGCCGCCGACCACGAGATCCCCGCGCCGTTCGCCCCGCTGGAGTATCTGACGGGGAGTTGGAGGGGGCGGGGGGTGCCGCTGGACGATCCGGTCCAGAGGCTTCGGGGCTGGACCGAGACCCACGCCTGGGCCTGGATCTTCGACCATGGCGAGCCGGTGGGGATGTCGGTGACGATGGAGGCGTCGAAGACGCTGAAATCCGGCAAGCTCGCCCACGACGAGGCCCGCGAGGTCTACGTTTTGACCGCCGAACCCGCCGAGGGGGAGGGGCCGGTCGTCTACGAGGGGACGCTGGACAAGGCCGGCAAGCTGCTGACGCTCGATCGCAAGGGCGTTCCGGATGGCGAGCCGGCGGAGCGGATCACGATCAGGCCCAACGCGAATTACGTCCGGTACACCATGTACGCCGAGCGCCGGGCGTCGCGCGCGGGGTCGTTTCACAAGGTGCTGGAGACGGGCTTGACCAAGGAGGGGGAGACGTTCGCCGCGGGGTCGAGCAAGACCGAGCGGCCCCGGTGCGTCGTGACCGGGGGATCGGCGTCGGGGTCCCTGACCTACCGGGGGAGGACGTACCCGATCTGCTGCTCGGGGTGTCGCGACGAGTTCATGGAGTCGCCCGAGAAATATCTCAAGAAGCTCGCCGCCGCGTCGGCCGCCGCCCCCGAGGCCGGCGGGAAGCCCGCGCCGGCGAAGCGCCGGAGCGGCGGCGAGGACGATTTTTGATCGGCGCGCGGGTCGCTTCGGCGGCTTCTCACCAGAAGCCGCCGAAGCCGCCGACGCCGAAGCCGTAGCCCCAGTAGGGGCGGGCGTAGCTGTCGATGTGCCGCTGGATGGCGTTGTAACGCTGGGTGCCGGCGTTGTAGGCGGCGATCTGCTCGGCGCGGTCGGGGGCGCCGTTGGAGCGGTCGAAGGTGGCGACCTGGGTCGGGTCGCGCCCCTGGGTCTTCAGGTCTTCGGGGGTGTAGTACTCCTCGAAGCGGCCGCGGCTTTCGGGATCGCGGAAGCCGGCGGCGGATTCGCCGTGGTAGTAGGCGGGGTACGGATACGGGTAGTGCTGGACGATGCTGCGTCGCTGTTGGGGATGGACCGCCTGGGGTCGGACGTGGGCCGGGTAGGGCATTCCCGACTCGGTGGAGGCGTCGGCCAGTTGCAAAAGACCGTTTTCGGTCGTTCGCGGGACGGGCGCGGCTCCGTCCTGCGAGACGGCCGGGCGCGACAGCGCCGCCACCGCGAGCAGGGTCGCGGCGGACGTCGCCGCCAGGTGAAGACGCGAGAATCTCATGGGTGTCAAGCCTTCGCGAGAACGGCGGCCCGGGGGAGTCGCCGCGCGACTCGCGCGCCGGGGCCGCTTGATGAATTGTAGGCGATCGGCCGCCCGGGCGGCCGGGATTCCACGAATTCCGTCGCGGCGGCCGGATTTCCGGCTCAGGCCGGGTCGTAGGAGAGGTTGGCGGCCAGCCAGTGTTCGACTTCGGCCAGGGGGCGGCCCTTGCGTTCGGCGTACTCGCGCACCTGGTCTTGCTTGAGGAAGTCGACGGCGTAATAGCGGGCCTGGGGGTGGGAGAAGTAGAGGCCGCTGACCGACGCGCCCGGGTGCATGGCGAACGACTCGGTGATCTCGATGCCCGAGGCGGTCGGGTCGATGAGCTTCCAGAGGGTTTCCTTCTCGGTGTGGTCGGGGCAGGCGGGGTAGCCGGCGGCGGGGCGGATGCCGCGGTACTTCTCGTCGATGAAGTCTTGCTTGGTCAGTCCCTCGCCGGAGCCGAAGCCCCAGTCGATGCGGGCCTGGGCGTGCAGGGCCTCGGCGAACGCCTCGGCGAGGCGGTCGGCGAGGGCCTCGGCCATGATGGCGTTGTAGTCGTCCATGTCGCGCTTGAAGCCCATGATGAGGTCTTCCGAGCCGATCCCGGCGGTGACGGCGAACGCCCCCAGGTAGTCGGCCATCCCCGACTCCCGCGGAGCGACGAAGTCGGCCAGGCAGCGGAACTCGTGCTGGCCGTCGCGCTGCCATTGCTGGCGGAGGAAGTGGAACCGGGCCAGTTCCGTCGTTCGAGACTCGTCGGTGTAAAGCGCCACGTCGTCGCCGACGGCGTTGGCCGGGAAGAAGCCGTAGACGCCGTTGGCCTTCAGCAGCCGCTCGTTGATGATCTTCTCCAGCAGGGCGTTGGCCTTCTGGAAGACGTCGGTCGCCTCCTTGCCGTACTTGGGGTCGGAGAGGATCGCGGGGTACTTCCCCTTGAGTTCCCAGACCGAGAAGAACGGCGACCAGTCGATGAACGAGGCGAGGGTCTTGAGCGGGAAGTCGTCCAGCCGGCGGACGCCGGTGAACGACGGTTTGGCGATCGGCACGTCCCACTTCACCCGGGTCCGCCGGGCGCGGGCCTCCTCCAGCGAGACCAGGTTGCGGTTGCGACGGCCGGCGAACGACTCGCGCTCCTTGCGCTGCTTCTCGCGGTTCTCGCGGTCGAACTCCTCGAACGCCTCCGGCCGGGTGATCTTGTCGACCACGCCGACGCTCCGGGAGGCGTCCTTGACGTGGACGACCATGCCGGAGTACCGAGGCGCGATCTTCACCGCGGTGTGCTTGGGGCTGGTGGTCGCCCCGCCGATCAAGAGCGGGATCGTAAAGCCCTGGCGCTCCATCTCGGCGGCGACGTGGACCATCTCGTCCAAGGACGGCGTGATGAGCCCGGAGACGCCCACGGCGGTCGCGTTTTGCTCGCGGGCGGTCTTCAAGAGGGTCTCGCAGGGGACCATGACGCCGAGGTCGACGATCTCGTAGTCGTTGCACGCCAGGACCACGCCGACGATGTTCTTGCCGATGTCGTGGACGTCCCCCTTGACCGTCGCCATCACCAGCTTGCCCCGCGCCTGGTGGTCGGCGGAGACTTCGCCGGCGGCGGCGGCGCGGGCTTTTTCCTCCTCCATCAAGGGGGTCAGCCGGGCGACCGCCTTCTTCATCACCCGGGCGCTTTTGACCACCTGGGGCAGGAACATCTTGCCGGATCCGAACAGGTCGCCGACGACGTTCATGCCGTCCATCAGCGGCCCCTCGATGATCGACAGCGGCCGGGGGTACTCCTTGAGCGCGGCGTCGACGTCCTCGTCGATGAAGTCGAGCGTGCCGGTCACGAGCGCGTGTTCCAGCCGCTTGGCGACGGTCGCCTCGCGCCAGGAGAGATCCTTCCCCTTGTCCTTGGCGCCGCCGGCCTTGACGGTCTCGGCGAACTCGGTGAGGCGGTCGGCGGCGTCGGGGCGGCGGTTGAGGAGGACGTCCTCCACCTTCTCCAACAGGTCCTTGGGGATCTCCTCGTAGACCTCCAACTGACCGGCGTTGACGATCCCCATGTCCAGGCCGGCCTTGATGGCGTGGTAGAGGAACGCCGCGTTCATCGCCTCGCGGACGACGTCGTTGCCGCGGTAGGAGAACGACACGTTGCTCACCCCGCCGGACGTCTTGCACCGCGGCAAGACCTTTTTAAGCTCCCGAACGGCCTCGAAGAACTCCACCGCGTAGGCGTTGTGCTCCTCGATCCCGGTGCCGACGGTCAGGATGTTGACGTCGAAGATGATGTCTTCCGGCGCGAACCCGACCTTCTCGACCAGCAGGTCGTGGGCGCGCTTGCAGATGCGGACCTTGTCCGCGCGGGTGGTCGCCTGGCCCTTCTCGTCGAAGGCCATCACGACGACCGCGGCCCCGTAGCGCTTCGCCAGCCGGGCCTGCTCCAGGAAGGGTTTCTCACCCTCCTTGAGGCTGATCGAGTTGACGATCGACTTGCCCTGCACGCACTTCAGCCCCGCCTCGATCACCTCCCACTTGGAGGAGTCGATCATGATCGGGACCTTGGCGATGGCGGGGTCGGCGGAGACCAGGTTGAGGAACCGCGTCATGGCGGCGACGCCGTCGATCAAGCCCTCGTCCATGTTCACGTCGATGACGTTGGCGCCGGCCTCCACCTGGTCGCGGGCGACGGCGAGCGCCGTTTCGTAGTCGCCCTCCTTGATGAGTCGGCGGAACTTCTTGGAGCCGGTGATGTTGGTCCGCTCGCCGACCATCATGAAGTTGGAGTCGGGGAGGAGGACCAGGGGTTCCATGCCGCTGTAGGTCGCGTGTCCGGAAGGCTCCGGCGGCTTCCGCGGCGGCGCGCCCGCGACGGCCTCGGCGATGGCGGCGATCCATTCCGGGGTGGTGCCGCAGCAGCCCCCCACGATGTTCAGCCAGCCGTTGCGGGCGAACTCGCCCAGCACCTTCGCCGTATGGTCCTTGTCCCCCTGGAAGCCGCCGAAGCCGTCGGGCATGCCGGCGTTGGGGTAGCAACTGACCCCGGTCTTGCAGATCGCCGAGAGGGCCTCGATCGACCCCCGCATCTGATCGACCCCCACCGCGCAGTTGAGGCCGACGCTCACCGCCGGGTGGTGCGCCACCGAGTAATAAAACGCCTCCACCGGCTGGGCGGACAGAGTCCTATGATTGTCGAAGACGGTGCCGGAGATCATCACCGGCAGTCGGCTTCCGGTCTCCTCGAAATACTGGTCGATGGCGAAGAGGCACGCCTTCATCACGAGGGTGTCGAACGAGGTTTCCGGCAACAGCAGGTCGACGCCGGACTCGACCAGGGCGGCGATCTGGACCTTGTAGTTGGCGACCATCTGGTCGAAGGTGACGTCGCGGCGGCCGGGGTCCTCGACGTGGATGCCCATCGAGAGTTGCTTCTTGGTCGGCCCGATGCTGCCGGCGACGAACCGCGGCTTGCCGGGGTCGCGGCGGGTGTAGTCGTCGGCCGCGCGCCGGGCGATCTCCACGGCGCGGCGGTTGAGTTCGACGACGTGTTCCTCCAGGCCGAACTCCTCGAGCGAGAGGGGGTTGTTGTTGAAGGTGTCGGTCTCGATAATGTCAGCGCCGGCCTCCAGGTAGGCGCGGTGGATCTCCTCGATCATCTTGGGCTGGGAGAGGACCAGGACCTCGGTGCAATTCTTGAGGTGGATCGGGTGGCTGGCGAATCGGGCGCCGCGGTAGTCCTCCTCGGTCGGTTCGTGGGCGTAGATCATCGAGCCCATGGCCCCGTCGAGGACGACGATCCGCTCGGCCAGGATTTCCTCGAGACGCGACGACGCGGCGGCGATGTCCTTGCTCACGATGATTGCGATCCGATCGGAAGCGGGCCGCCGCGGCGGGACGTCGCGGGGCGCGGCGGAATCCCGGAAGGGGCGGGCCCAGGGAGGGGTTGGACATTCGACTCCGTTAGGATGAACGGGAATTATCGCGGCTCGGTCGCGAATAAGTCAAGGAGGCTTGAGGAGCGGAGGGTGCGATGGCGAGTTTCGATCCCGACATGGACACGGCGACGTACCGGATCTCGGTCGCGCCCGAGGCGCTGGCGGAGCAGCAACGGTTGATCGCCAATCCGCTTCTGGCGGTGGTCGCGCTTCTGGGCGTTTGGGCGTTGTTCCGGTACTCGCTTGAGGCGAGGAACCTGTACCTGTTCCTGGCCACCCTGTTCGCGGCGACGGTCTGCGCGCTTTTGATCCAGTTCCACTGCCTCGACTGCGGCCGCGGCGACTTCGCCTTGCGGGCGCGTCGCCACGCCTGCGCCCCGGTCGTCCGGCGTCTCCGCGCCGGGGCCGCCCCTCCCTTGACGCCGCCCTTGCTGCGGACCCAGATCAAGGCCTGGTTCGTCGTCGCCGCGACGGCCCTGGTCCTCTTCGCCATCTTCCATCACGTCGGCTGACCGCCGGGCGGGATCGACCGCCCGGGGTCGCGATCGACGTCACTTCGCGTTCGGCCTCGCGCCGCGGCGGACCAGGGCCTCGACGACGGCGCCGACGCTGGCCGCGGGGCGTCGGGACTGCCGAAGGTCGGCGCGGGTGAAGGCGTCGCCGACGGGGAGGTCGACGTCGATGTAGCCGATCATCATCTCCTCGAAGGTTTGCTCGCCCCAGCGGACGGCCTTGGTCGGGTCGGGGTTGTAGGGGTTGGCGGGGGAGTTGTCGTAGTGGGCCGTGCAGTCGATGACGGTCCCCGCGGGGAGGGTCGTCGGCTCCTTGAGCGTGTAGTAGCTTTGCCAGCCGAAATCGTAGGCCGGCACCGAAAGCAGGGTCTCGGGCTCGCCGCCGGGTTTGGTGATGACGTACTTGAAGTCCTTGCCCCGGACGTGCATGTGGGGCATGAAGCTGAGCAGCCGGACCTCCTTGGGGAGGGTCATTTTGGCCGTGACCGGGACGTTCGACTCGCCGGGAGGGATGACGAAGCCGGCCTCGACGATCGGCAATGTGTACGCCTGACGGGTCACCGGGCCCTTGGCGAAGACGAGGCCGACCTTGGAGCGATCCTGGGTCGCCTTGCCGTTGGGCGTATAGTGCAGCTCGAAGATGAAGTCGGACCCCGCGGGGATCTTCTTGGCGGTCCCCTCGTCATAGACGCTGGGCATGTCGCCGGGGGCGTAACCGCACAGGTGCGCGCCGCCCAGGCCCCCGCCACGCTTGCCGGAGTGGTCGTCGACGTAGACGATGATATGGTGGACGACCGCGCGATGGCTGGGGACGGCCTCCGCGGCGCGGACCCAGACGTCTTCCTTGAAGTGGGTCGGCACGCGAAGCCGGACGTAGTCCATCACCCCTTGCGCGGGGACCTCCTGGGTCTCGGGGATCTCGAAGACGACGTCGGGCTCGCCGATCGACCAGCCGTCGGTGAAGGTCTTCTCCGGGGGGAGGGCCCTGGGGTCGCCCAGCGGCGTCCCCTGGTCGATCCAGGCCAGGAGCTTGGCGCGCTGGTCGGCGGAGAGGCTGCGGTCGTTGGAGAAGGCGCCGAAGCGGGGGTCGGCGTGCCAGGGGGGCATCCGGCGCTCGTCGACGACCTCGCGGATCATGGCCGAGTGCTTGCGGATCTCGTCGTAGTTGGTCAGGGGGAACGGGGCGACCTGTCCGGGGCGGTGGCACGATTGGCACTTCTCCTGGACGATCGCCGCGGCGGCCGACGCGAAGGTCACCGGGCCGACGTCCTCGGGCGCGGGACCGTCGGCGTCGCGAAGGGCGCGGAGTTCGTCGGAGGGGACGCGCACGCGGTCGACGTCGGTCTTGGCGACCGCCGGTTTCGGCTCGGCCCGCTCGATCAGGCAGCCGACGACCTCGGTGGCGGCGGTCTCGACCGGGCGGCGGGCGAGGAGGGCTTCGAGCGCGTCGCGGAGGTACTCGCGGGTGGGGCCGGGTTTGCGCTTGCCGACGACGTACTGGTCGTCGATCGCGCCTCGGTAGCGGACCTTGGCCCGCGCGTCGAGGACCACGACCTCGGGGGTGCGCGCGGCCTGGAGGGCGTCGGCGACGCGATTGCCGGGATCCTTGAGGACCGGGAAGTCGATGCCGAACTCCTTGACCTTGGCGGCGATCTCGTCCTCGGCGTCGCCGACGTTGGCGTCGATCGCCAGGAAGACGAACCCCTTGGGGCCGTACTCGCGGTTGAGTTCGACGAGCCTGGGGTAGTACAGGTCGCCGACGGGGCACTGGGTGCCGACGAAGATCAGGACCGCCCCGGCCTTGCCGCCGAAGCCGTAAAGCCGGACGTCGTCCCTGGTCGTGACGTCCTTGAGCGTGAAGTCCGTCGCGCGGGCGCCGACGAGTCGGTCGACGGCCGGCTCGTCCTCCTCGGCGTCGAGGGCCAGGGCCCGAGACGCCGCGAGCGAGGCGGCGATCGCCAAAAGCGCCGCGGTCCAAATCCGTGCCGAGCGAGGCATCAGCGTCCTCCTGATGATCTTACGACGGATCCCCGGCCGAGGCGACGCCTCGGGACTGCTGGAAACGACCTTGTACGATACCGAAATTCCACTATACCCGCGATGCGAACCGCCCGGCGCCGCCGGCCCGGATCCAGGACCGACGAACCGGAGAAGCCATGCGACCGGAAACGACCCGGCATTCCGCCGCGCCTCGACGGATGCGTCGGCTCGTCGTCGCCGAGGGCGTCTGGGCGGTCGGCGTCGGCCGGGTCGTCGCGGCGATGACGGCGCTGGGGTTGCTCGCGCGGCTTTTACGATACGCGCAGGGATTACCCTTCTGGTCCGACGAATGTTTCCTGGCCTCGAATTTCATAAGTCGCGGGTTCCTGGATCTGGCGGGCCCGCTGGACAACGGCCAGGTGGCGCCACTGGCGTTCCTGTGGGTGGAGCGGGCGGCGGTGCTGGCGTTGGGGTTCTCGGAGTGGTCGTTGCGGTTGTTCCCCCTGCTGTGCGGGTTGGCGGCGACGGTCCTGTTCGCGGCGACGGCGCGGCGGGCGGTTTCGGGATCGGCATGGGCGGCGGCGGTGGCGGTCTTCGCGGTCTCGGTCCATCCGATCCGGCACGCGGCGGAGGTGAAGCCCTACGCCGGCGACGCCCTGGCGGCCCTGCTCCTTCTGACGCCAGCCCTGGGCTGGCTCGGGCGTCGCGACGGCGCGCGACGGCTCTGGTTGCTACTGGCGCTTTTGCCGCCGTGCCTGGCCTTCTCCAATCCGTCGGCGTTCGTCGCGGGGGGCGTTCTGATCGGCCTGGCGGGCCCGGTCTGGCGGACGGGGAGGGCGAAGGAGCGCGGGGCGCTTGCGTGTTGCGGGCTGATGCTCGCCGGCTTGGTCCTGACGCTCCACGTCGGGTTGGGCGCGTCGCAAACCGCCGGGGCGATGGAGGGCCTGCGGCGGTACTGGTCGTCCGGCTTCCCGCCGCTCGTCGAGCCCTGGAAACTCCCCGGCTGGCTCCTGAACGCCGCGACGGGGAGCGTCTTCGCCTATCCCGGCGGCGGCGCGCGCGGCGCCAGCGCGGCGACGTTCGCGGCCTGCGTCCTGGGGGCGGTCGCGATGGTCCGGCGCGGTCGGGGGGCGATGGTCGTCGCGCTGGCGGCGCCGTTGGGGTTGAATCTGCTCGCCGCGGCGATCCGGCGCTATCCGTTCGGTCCCGAGGCGAGGCTGGCGCAGTACGCGGCCCCGGCGATCTGCATTCTGGCCGGCGCGGGGATCGGCGCGATTTTGGAGGCCGTCGGACGTCCCAGGCTCAGGCGGTCGTTGATCGTCGCGGGGCTGGCCGGCGCGGTCGCCTGCGCCGCGGTCCCGCAGATCGACAGTTGGCGGCGTCCGTATCGGATGCCGCACGATCGCGAGGCCCGCGAGTTCGCCCGGGCGTTCTGGCCTGGGTTGGCCGCGGGCGCCGAGGTCGCCTGCGCGCATCTGGACTTCGGCCTGGAGCGTCCGGGGACGTGGCAAGGGCGGCGGGCGTGGTATCTTTGCAACCAGGCCGTCTGGTCCCCCGCGCGGCGTCGCGGCGGGCCCCGGCTCAACCGGGTCGCCGACGACCGTCCCCTGCGCTGCGTCTTGTTCGACGAGGGTCCGGCCGATCCCGAGGTTTCCGCCTGGCTGGCCCGGATGCGGTCGGACTACCGCTTGCGATCCGTCCGCGAAATCCCCGTCCCCGCCACCCTCGGCGACCCGCCCCGGACGCTGACGGAGACGTGGCGGGTGTTCGAGTTCGCGCCGTCGGAGGGAGAGGACGCGGCCTTGTGAAACCCGGCGCCATCGACGCGCATTGTACTAACGGATCTAAAAACGCACGCATGAATCCCCTCTCCCGCCGGGCTGACGACCCGACACTTTTTCAGAAGTCGTCACGACG
>ERZ778018.939-NODE-939-length-31842-cov-64.920628_pt1 | contig 31842 bp, 24 predicted proteins | sample MGYA00375748_ERZ778018 | MGnify/ENA primary metagenome ERZ778018 (study PRJEB29350, sample SAMN05509839) | bioreactor metagenome | biome: bioreactor; material: wastewater | place: South Africa: University of Cape Town | collected 2014-04-22 ... | reverse complement strand
AGTGCGCCGCCACGATCACGCCTAGTTCCTTGGCGAGGGTGAGGGTGCGGAAGAGCTCCTCGTCGTTGATGCCGAAGAAGCCCTTGTAAGAGAGGAAGACCTTGAAGGAGGTCATGCCGTCCGCGACGATCTCACGGAGTTGCGCTTCCGTCTTGGCGTCGAACTTCGAGACCCCGATGTGGAAGGTGTAGTCGCAGGCGCTATTGCCGGCAGCCAGCTCGTTCCAGTGGCGGTAGCCGGCCATGAGGTCTTCCTGCCGCGCGGGCGCGAGCATCTCGATGTAGGTCGTCGTGCCGCCAACGAGCGCGGCCTGGCTGCCGGTCGTGTGCGTGTCCTTGGTGACGGTGCCCATGAACGGCAAGTGGATGTGCACGTGCGGGTCGATGAAGCCGGGAAAGACATACTTGCCAGCTGCGTCGACGATCTCGGTGCCAGCGGGCACGTCCAGGTCGGTGCCAATGCGGGTGATGGTCTCGCCTTCGCAATATATGTCCGCACGCATGCGGGATGCTGCCGTGACTATCTCGCCGTTCTTGATGAGCAGGCTCACGTTCGTCCTTTCGCGCATTCGGCATCGGTGGCGGGACCTAGGTCCCGCCACACACGGCCGTTAATGGATCTCTATGCCGACTTCCTTGCGGTAGGCGATCATGGCGTCCCAATCGGTGGTCACCTCTGGGCGCGTGCGTGTCAACTCGTTCCACGTGACGCTTGGCCGCAGGGGCGGGCGCTCCTCCATGACGATGCAGGCATCTACCGGGCACACGAGGCTGCAGAGGTCGCAGCCAACGCAGTCTTCCTCGCGGACTTTCGGCTGCAGGGTGGCGCTACCAGTGTAGGTCTCTGGGTCGACGCGCAGGCCGTCTGCCGTGAAGTCGATGCACTGGTGCGCGCCCTCGTCGCAAGCGACGTAGCAGAGGTTGCACTGGATGCACTTCTCCTCGTCGATGACGGCTACTGAGCGGAACGAGAGATCGAAGTCGCCGAAGTTGCCTATCCTGCTTACGGAAGCGCCGACGACCTCGTTGATGGAGGCTGCGCCCTTCTCGTCTAGCCAGTTCGAGAGCCCGTCGCACAGCTCGTGGATGATGCGGAACCCGTAATGCATGACGGCCGTGCAGACCTGCAGGCTGGTGGCGCCGAGGAGGAGGAACTCTGCCGCGTCGCGCCACGTCTCGATGCCGCCCATGCCGGAGATGGGGATGCCGGCGCTCTGGTACTTGGGGTCGGCGGCGACTTGCGAGAGCAGGTGCAGCGCGATTGGCCGCGCGGCTGGCCCCGCGTAACCGCCGTGGCTGCCCTTGCCGCCTACGTTGGGGCGGAGCTCGAAGCTGTCGAGGTCGACGCCAGCTATCGAGTTGATGGTGTTGATGAGGGAGATGCCGTTAGCGCGGGCGTTGATGGCCGCGTGCGCTGGCGGGACGATGTTCGTCACGTTCGGCGTCAGCTTGACGATGACCGGGATGCTGGCGGCCGCCGTCACCCAGTTCGTGATCATCTCGCAGTACTCGGGCACCTGCCCGACAGCGGCGCCCATGCCGCGCTCGCTCATGCCGTGCGGGCAGCCGTAGTTGAGTTCTATGCCGTCCGCGCCGGTGTCTTCTATCTGCTGCACGACCTGCTTCCAGGCGGCCTCGTTGCTAGAGACCATGGCGGACACGATGACGGCGCGGTCAGGCCACAGCTTCTTGACTTCGCGGATCTCGCGGAGGTTGACCTCGATGGGCCGGTCGGAGATGAGTTCCACGTTGTTGATGGCCACGAGGCGGTTGCCAGCGTACTCGAAGGCGCCGTAGCGGTTGCAAACGTTGAGGACCGGGTCGCCGATGGTCTTCCATACGGCGCCGCCCCAACCGTACTCGAACGCCTTGTTGATCTGGTAAGCGGAGTTGGTTGGCGGTGCCGACGCTAGCCAGAACGGGTTCGGGCTCTTGATGCCCGCGAAGTCAGTGGTTAGGTCAGCCATGGATCCTCCCGAACTCGTTGACGGTGGTGTGGAGGAAGCGGCCGCGGGTCGTGCCCGGTGCAGGCGCTGGTTCGGCGACGCCGAGTTGGTTGGCTATGGCGCGCGCAACGATCTTGCCGTCCTCGGCAGCAGTGACGGTGAGGGCGTGGCCGCTGGCGCGCACGCAGTCGCCCGCGCCGAACACCTTGGGGTTGCTCGTGCGCAGTTCAGGGTCCGTCGTCACGTAACCGCCTGTGTGTTCGACGCCGATGGCGTCGTAGAGCTGGATGAGCTTCTCCTGCCCGATGGCCTTGATGACCTGGTCGGCTGGGAGCACGAACTCGCTGCCAGGCACGGGTTCCGGCCGGCGGCGCCCGCCGGCGTCTGGCTCACCGAGGCGCATGCGCACGCAGCGCACTGCCGTCAGCTTGCCGCCCTCGCCGATGAACTCGACCGGCTGCGTGAGGAGTCGGATGTCAACGCCCTCGCTGCGCACGAAGTCGACCTCGAAGTCGTAGGCGGTCATCTCGTCGCGCCCGCGGCGGTACAGCATGGTCACGCGCTCTGCGCCGAGTCGCTTGGCGATGGTGGCGGCGTCGATGGCCGTGTTGCCGGCTCCGACGACGATGACCTCGTTGCCAACGGGGATCCTGGCTAGGTCGGTTAGGTCGTCCTTGTCCGCCATCTTGGTGGCGGCGATGAACGGCAGCGCCTCGACGACGCCCCCTAGGTCCTCCCCCGGGATGCCAAGGTCCGGCACTCGGCCAGTACCTGCGGCTAGCACCACGGCGTCGTAATCGTTGAGGAGCTGAGCTGGCGTGATGTCGCGCCCGACCTCGACGCCCGTATGCACTTCGACGCCGAGCCGCTTGACGAACTCGACCTCCTCAAGCGCGACCCGCGTCGGTTCGCGGAACACCACGATCCCGTAGGTCGAGAGCCCGCCCGCGAGGTCCTGGCGCTCGAACACGGTCGCCTTCACGCCGCGCTTGGCGAGTTCGCCGGCTGCGCTAAGCCCAGCCGGACCCGCGCCGATGACGGCCACGCTCTTGCCAGTGGCGGGCGCCGGTTCGAAGACTGGCAGGTCGTTGTCGAACACGTGATCCGTGGCGTAACGCTGCAGGCGCCCGATGGCGATCGGCCGATGCTCCTTGCCGAGCACGCAGGCGCCGACGCACAACTCGTCTACCGGGCAGACCCGACCGCACGAGTGACCCATGAGGTTCGACTCGAGGATGGTCGTGGCGGCGCCGAGCAGGTTGTCGTTAGCGATCTGGCGGATGAACGTTGGCACGTCGATGCTAGTCGGGCACGCCTTGATGCAGGGTGCGTCGAAGCAGTAAAGGCAGCGATCGGCCTCCACCGTAGCTTCGTTCTTCGTGTAGCGCGGATAGGTCTCGGAGAAAGAGTCCTGCAGCTGCGCCAGTGACAACTCGTGTTGCTCCATGCTCCTCCTGGGACTCCGCTACTGCGTAGGGGGTTCGCGGGGTGCTGATGGGGCCGACTATGAGATAACTAGCGCTCGCGGCCGCCTCCCTACGGCGACCGCGAGCGCGGCCTGGCTTAGAAGGTGCGGCTCCAGTTCTGGGGCCAGCGCTCGATGACGATCTTGGTCTGCGTGAAGAACTCGATGCCGTGTGCGCCCTGCGCGTGCAGGTCGCCGAAGAAGCTGTCTGACCAGCCGCTGAACGGGAAGAATGCCATGGGTGCCGCGACGCCCAGGTTGACGCCGATGTTGCCTGCGATCGCCTGGTGGCGGAACTGCCGTGCCGCGCTACCCGAGTTCGTGAAGATCGATGCCTGGTTGCCGAAGGCGCGGTCGTTGACCCACTCGATGGCCTCCTCGAGGCTCGAAGCGTGCATGAGTGAGAGCACCGGCCCGAAGACTTCGGTCTTGGCGAGCTCGCTTTTCGGGGCGACGTCATCGATGAGCGTCGGGTGCACGAAGTAGCCGTTACGGAAGCCGTCGACCTCGGCGTCCACGCCACCGGTGAGGACGCGCGCGCCTTGGCTTACGCCCTTCTCGATGAGCCCGCGGATGCGGTCCTTCGACTCGCCGGAGATGACCGGGCCCATCTCGACGCCCTTGTCAAGGCCGTAACCGACCTTGCGCTTGGAGGCGGCGGCGACCATGCGCTCGGTGAACTCGCCGCGCGCGCCACCGACGGTGATGGCTACTGAGGTGGCCAGGCACCGCTGACCAGCGCAACCGAACGCCGAGTCCGTGAGGATGCGCGTCGCCATCTCCATGTCGGCGTCAGGCAGGATGACCGCCGGGTTCTTGGCGCCCCCTTGGCACTGCGCGCGCTTGCCGTTCTGCGCGGCGCGCGAGTAGATGTAACGCGCAACGGGCGTAGAGCCGACGAACGAGATGGCCTTGACGTCCGGGTGATCGAGGATGGCGTCGACCGTCTCCTTGCCGCCGTTGATCAAGCCGACCACGCCCGACGGGAAGCCGGCCTCCTCGAGGAGGCGGTAGAGGAGCTGCGTGGTCATCGGCACTTTCTCGCTCGGCTTCAGCAGGAAGCAGTTGCCGGTAGCCACGGCGTAAGGCAGGTACCAGAGGGGGATCATGCCTGGGAAGTTGAACGGCGTGATGGCCGCCACCACCCCGAGCGGCTGCCTGATCATGTGCTCGTCGATGCCGTGCGCGATGTCCTCGTTGTTGGTGCCCTGCATCATGAACGGCGCGCCGCAAGCTACTTCCACGTTCTCGATGCCGCGCGCCATCTCGGCAGCTGCCTCGCCGTACGTCTTGCCCGCCTCGTTGGTGATGGTCCTGGCAAGTTCGTCGAGGTTCGCAGTGAGAAGCTCGCGGAGCTTGAACAGCGGCTTGATGCGGTCGACCACGGGCGTCTCGCGCCACTCCTTGAAGGCGGCGACACCGGCCTTCACCGCTTCGTCCACCTCGTCCTTCACGCTCATGGGCACGCGCGCGATGGTCGCGGCAGTAGCGGGGTTGTGCACTTCGTTGTGCACCCCTGAGCGCGAGGGCTGCCACTTGCCGCCCACGTAGTTGAGAAGGTCTTGAGCTGTTTCGATCATCTTAGGTCCACCGTCCCTGCGAAGTAGATATGAAGGCGCGCGGCTACTTGCCGCGACCGATTTTCGGTAGGCGCATTCTACGCCTAAGGTCGGCCTGCTGGCAAAGAACGCGTTGCGCATGGGACTTCCTCACCCTTATGAGCCGCACGGCCCGTGCACTTCTGCACGGAGTACAAGGGCCCACTGCCGCCAACCAGCCTCTAGACTTGGGCCATGGCAGAGAACAAGCTGAGCGGCTTCGCAACTCGCGCGGTGCGCTCCGGGCAGCAGCACGACCCGGAGACCCTCGCGCACGCCACACCCATCTACCAGACGAGCACGTTCGTGCTTGGCAGCATGGCGCGCGGGGCTGACCTCTTCGCTGGCGCGGCTAGCGGCAACGTCTACTCGCGCATCGGCAACCCGACCGTCAGGGCCGTCGAGGAGAAGATCGCCGCCCTCGAAGGCACCGAGGAGGCCGTGGCTTTCGCGTCGGGCATGGGCGGCATCGCGGCCGTGTTCCTCAGCCTCCTGCGGCAGGGCGACGAGGTGCTGATCCTAGGACCGCTTTACGGCGGCACGCGGGGCCTGCTCGAGGACCTGCTGCCGCGCTTCGGGGTCACGGGGCGGGCCGTGAACGAGGCGGAACTCCCAGCGGCCGTGGGGCCGCGCACGCGCATGATCTACGTGGAGTCGCCAACCAACCCCGACCTGCGCATACATGACCTCGCCCTAGTTGGCAGGGTGGCGCGGGAGCACGGGATCATCAGCGTGGCAGACAACACCTTCGCAACGCCATACCTGAGTAGGCCAAGCGAGTTCGGCATCAGCATCGTGCTGCACTCGGCCACCAAGTACTTGAGCGGTCACGGCGACCTCTTGGCTGGCGTCGTCGCCGGCCCAGCCGACCTGCTGCACGAGGTCCGCATGGAGGGCCTGCGGCACCTCGGCGCCAGCCTCGACCCGCATGCTGCTTACCTCCTCCTGCGCGGCGTGCGCACGCTCCACCTGCGCATGGAGGCGCACTGCGCCAACGCCAGCGCCGTAGCGCACGCGCTGCGCGGCCAGCCTGGCGTTGCCAAGGTCCACTACCCTGGCTTCCCCGAGCACGCAGGCCATGCATTGGCGGCCAGCCAGATGAGCGGCTTCGGCGGCATGGTGTCACTTGAACTCGATGGCGGGCTGCCGGCAGCGGCGGCTTTCCTAGAAGCGCTGCGCCTCTTCGACCACGCAGTCTCGTTAGGCGACGTGGCGTCGCTCGCCTGCCACCCGGCGTCAACCACGCACCAGCTCCTCCCCCGCGAGATGTTGGAGGCCGAGGGCGTTACCGACGGGCTCGTGCGGTTGTCAGTCGGCATCGAGGCGGCGGATGACCTCGTGGCGGACGTGCTGCAGGCGGCCGCAGTGGCGGCGCTGGTGGCCGTGCCTGGCTAGAGGCTGTACACCGCGCCCTGTGGGTCGCGTGCGTACTTGGCCTCCGCCGCGCTCAGCGCCTCCTCCATCTTCCTAAGGAAAGCGCTCTCGAGTTCCGGGCGGTCCTCGATACGCGCCCAATGGCTGGCGCGCTCGTAAGCCGCCGCCGCCTCGGCGCTCCTACCGCTGTCCGTGAGGATGTCGCCCATGTTGGCTGCGCCAAGGCGCGCGCCGTACGCGTAACCGATGCGTTCGCTCAGCGAGACGCACTCGCGCGCCAAGTCAAGCGCCTCGCCCGGCGGCAAGAGCTCGCCTTTGGTTGCCACTTGGGCGAGGCTCGCCAACGTGAGGGCTAGGCCGCTGTAATGCTTGACTGCCGCGTAGTTGGCGCGCGCTTCCTGCAGCGCCGCGAACGCCTCCTCGTGCCGCTGCTTCGAGGCAAGCACGAGCGCCATGTTGCCGCGTGCCTGGGCCTCGCCCAGGTGATCGCCCAACTCCGCGCGCATGCTGGCGGACGCCGCAAAGTGCGCCAGGGCAGCGCTATCGCCGTCGTCTCCGCCCACCGAGCCAGCCACGATGCCCGCTGTGTTCAACGCCAGCGCGTGCGTTTCGTTCGGCCCTAGAGCAGCGAGCATCTCGAGCGCTTCCGCGACGCGCGCAGCGGCCGCCTTGTTCTCACCCCTTTGCCAGTGGAACAAACCAACTGACTCCCTCACCCAAGCGCGCAACTCGAGGTCGGCATGTTCGGAGATGGCCGCGTCTACCGCGCGGAAGAGCTCGAGCCCTTGGCGCGCGCGGCCGCGCACGTCGAGGTAGCCGCGCATGAACTTCACGAGGGGCCAGAGCGCTGGCCCGTCGCCACTACTTGCCAGCCAGCGGAGCGCGAACTCTAGGTTGGCGCGTTCCGCGTCGGCCACCTTGAAGCCGTGCTCGCTGCGTTCGTGGACGGGCAGCTCGTTCAGTTGCCGTGCAAGGTCGGAGTACGCCCTCGCCACGCGGCCATTCGCGGCGGGCGCGTCGAGCAGGGCGTCACGGAAGCGCTCGGCGACAGACTCGTGGACGGTGTAGCGCTCACCTTCGCGCCTTAGCAGTGAGCGTTCGAGGAGCGCGAGGAGGAAGAACGGTGAGGCGCTGCTTGCCGCGCGCCCCTCCTCAGCCCTGAACCCGCCGCGGATCAGGGCGAGGGTTCCGAGGGCTTCTTGCTCCTCGGCGCTCATGAGTTGCCGCGCGACCTCGATGAAGCGTGTGGTCAGGGGCTGCGACCCTGGCACGGCCATCAGTGACTCGGGTTGGCGATCGAGTTGTTCGATCAGCTCATGCAGGGCGAGGATGCGCGTCCAGGCCGCGGCCAACTCCAACGCCAACGGCTCGCGGCCGACGCGCGTGAGCACTTCGTCCAGCTCGTCGTCGTCGACGTCCTCGGCGGCGCCCACGCGCTGCATGCCTTGGCGGAAGAGTTCACGCGCCGCCTCCGCGCTTAGCTCCGGTACGACCAGCACGCGTTCGCGCTCCAAGCGTAGGGGCATGCGGGCCGTGACAAGCAGCCGCAGGCCAGGTGCTCGCCGCAACAGACCCGTCAGCACGCCAGCCTGCTCGGCACCGGCGTCGGCGTTGTCTAGCACTACCCGCACGCGCCTGGCTCCCAAGCGCTCGACTAAGGCGTCGACGTCGTCAACGCGGTCGAAGCCGAGGGCCTCGGCGACAAGACCGGGCAGGGAGGCGGCCGAACTCAGGTTGCGCAAGTCGACCCAGTAAGTGCCGTCGTCGGCTCCGCCATCTTGTGCGTGGGCTAGTTCGAGGGCGAGCTGGGCGGCCAAACGCGACTTGCCTGTGCCGCCCGCTCCGACAAGGACAACGAGTTGGCGTTCGCGTACGACTGCGGCGGCCGCCTCAAGCCAGGCGCGGCGCCCAACGAGTGGCCGCTCCCAAGTCGGCAGCACAACGGGCGGCCGTGAGCGCTGCTCGAGGGCCCCGGCGATGCCGCGCTTGACCGCGCCAACGTCCGCGCTCCAGGCGCCGCCTCTGCGCTTCAGCACGCCGTCCTCCACGAGCTTCAGCGTCAGTCGTGAAGTGGGGCCTGGCAGTCCGCCGCCGCTGGCAGCGAGTTCGTCGGCCACCTCGCGCGCTAGCGGGCCTCCGAGCGCGGCGCTCAACCAGGCACCAACCTGGGCAGGCGTCAATGGGTCGAGTACGACTTGCTGGTCGGCTGCGAACGCGCCGCCTGCGCCGTCCATCACGACCTCGACGACCTGCGTGCCGCCCTGTTGAAGGCGCTCGGCGAGGAGTTCAGCGCTGCCCGGGTCGAGGCGATCGCCGCCCGTCAGCAACACGACGAGGCCGTGGGCGTCCGCGTCGTTGCGGAGGAGGGTGCGCAAGTCGTGCTCGACGGGCTCACCCTCGACGTCGCCCGCGTAAACAGCCCCGAGCGCCCACAGGTGAAGGCCCCTACGAGTCTCCTGCGCCGTTAGCTGCCTGACGACGCGGCCAGCTTGACGGGCGCGCACCGCGACCTCCGCTAGGAAACGCGTCACGCCCGCGCCGGGGGCGGCGTTGACGCGCAGCACGTTCGCGCCAGTTGCCGCCAGGAACGCGGTGGCGGCGGCGAGGTGCGCGTCGCGCCCCTCCAACCTCACCTCCTGCAGGGTCTTGGAATGCTGCTGCTCGCTGCGGTCATGAGCCATGACGGAACTGCGCCCACCGCGTTTGGCGAGGCGCACGCGTTCGTCTGCGCGCTCGAACAGGTCGCGGTCGTCGTCCTCGTCGGTGGCAGCCACGCCAACGCTGGCGCTGATCGACACCCACACCGCGCCCTCGACGGGGTTGGAGGTGACTTGGTCGTGCACCCGGCGCAAGATGGCCTCCGCCTCCGCGCGGTTCGTGTCAGGAAGCAGGACTACGAACTCGTCGCCACCGAAGCGGTAGAGCTGGTCGTTGCCGCGCAGGCCCTTGAGGGTGCGCTCGGCCACCGCGCGTAGGGCGGCGTCGCCCGTCGCGTGGCCGTAGACGTCGTTAAGTGACTTGAGGTGGTCTACGTCTATCACGGCGAGCGCGTAGTGTTCAGCCGTTTCCTGGCGGTTCCGCGCCAGCGCCTCCAGGGCGGGCGCTAAGTGCGCCCTGGTGCGTGCCCCCGTCAGGTCGTCGAGCAGCCATGACTCCATCTAGGCCAGCTTACCTAGGCCCTCTTACACCGTTATAACGACCCCAACGGCGTTCGCCTCACCTACCGGCCGGTTGGCTCTTGGTGGGCGAGGCGAACGCGATGCGCGCCAGTCGCGCTTCAGACGTGCGACTGATCGTCGTCTTTGACGACGCGGTCGACCGTGATGGTGAGGTTGGCGACCATGGCGGCGATGGCGCCGACGGCAGCCCACACTGGCAGGAGCACCGTGCCGATCACGCCGAGGGTCAGGGGGATCTCGATGAGGGTCTTGCCGTCGTCGTTCTTGATCGCGATGCGGCGCACGTTGCCCTCGCGCACGAGTTCCTTGACCTTGGAAACCACGGCCTCGCCCGAGAGCCTGAACTCCTCGGTGGTGGTGCGGCCGGACTTGGTGTGCGTGCTGGAGTTACTGTTGTGCTGCTCGGCCCCTTGGTTGTTTTCGTTCGCGTCCACGTTGGCCTCCTTGGCTAGTAGGTTAGGCGCTGAGTGGGCGGCGGCACATCCGCCGTTAGGATGAGGTGGCAAGTGAGTAAGTTTCAAGGCGCCAAGCAAGGCAGGCGCTGGCCGCGGTTCGGGGTGACAGCGCTAAGCAGCTGTACACATCGCCCCCATTTTCGCCGCAAGTTCGGGGACGATGTATACAACCTTCGTTGCGGCACCGTGATTGGTTCGCTGGGCCACGGGGCTAGGTACGACAGCGCCGAAGCCGACTTCGTTTAGTGGCACCTCGCAACGGCGTGCCGGTTTTGTGCAAGTGCCTCTTGAGCAATCGCTTGATTTAGCTGGTCTTTACCGCAGGCTCTAGTTTCGGATTGTGAGGATTTGACCCCTCGGATTGTGAGGATCAAGCTTTTCGGATTGTTAGGATCCGATAGTTCGGATTGTGAGGTGAGATGTTATGGTGCCGGAGTGGACGGCGCCAACGCACAGTACCCACGCGGGCTGACATCTGTACTAACCCAGCGCATGGCCGAGTACCCAACGGTCATCATCCAAGGCCCCAGGACCGTTGGAAAAACTACCCTTCTGCATAGTCTTGCCAGCAAAGCTGGCGTCCCAATATTCGACCTCGACAGCCCAGCTACCCGCGACCTAGTGACGGCGGACCCCGAGTTCTTCGCCGCTGGCGCCCGGCCCGTGCTGGTAGACGAGTACCAGAAGGCCCCGATTATCCTTGACGCCATCAAGGCTGAACTAAACCGGTCCAGCCAGCCCGGGCAGTTTGCCCTCACCGGATCTGCTAGCTTCTACGCGCTGCCTCAGGTGGCACAAGCACTGACCGGCAGGCTGCACATTCTGACTTTGTACCCTTTGGCGCAAGCGGAGCTTGAACGGACTGGCACCAACATCATCACTACTCTCTTCGAGGCCCCAGAAGACCTAAGGGCGGCGCCCACCTCGCCAACTTCGCGGGAGGATTACGCTCGGCGGCTAGTAAGGGGCGGGTTCCCGCTAGCCCTATCCGTGTCCTCGGCCGCGGCTCGCAACCGCTGGTTTGATGATTACGTCAGCCTCACTCTTGAGCGCGACGCAATCGAACTCAGGCAGATCGCCCGGACCGACCGCCTAACCCGCCTCCTCCACCGCTTGGCGGCGCAAACCGCCCAGGTACTGAACATCGCTAACGCCGCAGAAGCCGTTGGGCTCGATAAGAACACCGCCGGGGAGTATCTAAAGGTACTCGAGGCCCTCTTTCTGCTTTACCGCCTGCCTGCCTGGGGAAAAACGCTGACTTCCAGGTCAACTAAGAGCCCAAAACTGCACGTTCTCGACTCTGGAGTTGCTGCGCGTCTATTGCTACTCTCCGAAGCGAAACTAGCTGCGCGCGATCCCTCCGCCGTCACCGAGTTCGGGTACCTCCTAGAAACCTTCGTGGTAGGCGAGCTTTTCAGGCACTCCGCTTGGCTCGACGAGCCCTTGACGCTGGGTCACTGGCGCACCCACGACAACGCTGAGGTCGATGTAGTTATCGAACGCGACGACGGCCGGGTGGCCGGGATAGAGGTGAAGGCCACTGGGCGCATCACCGATGCGTCGTTCAGGTCGTTGAGGGAGTTCCGCAACGCCTTGCCTGGACGTTTCGCAACCGGCGTGATTCTATACCTCGGCCAGCACGCCATCCGCACAGCCGACGGGCTCTATGCGGCGCCGGTGGATTCGTTGTGGCGGCTGGGCGGCCAGCGGCACACGAGCACCTCTACCTGAGCCCCGGAACCGATGACATATGCTGGCCGACAACATCGCCGAGTGCCGGGCTAACCTTCTCGACATCTTCGCTGAATACTTGGCGCTGAAGCCGTCCGACGACGCCTACCGAGCAGCGATCCACGTGCTGCAAGTGAATCTGGTGCACGGCGACGCGCTAACCTTGCGCACTAACGACGACCGCGCAATTACGTTTGCGGAGTGGGGTTACCTCGGCAAGGGCAGGTTCCAACGCCGCGATCTCCGCTACGACAACCTGACGCAAATGTCGGCGCTTGCGGCAGAAGGCTCGCTCTTTGCCGGCGTGCCCAAGCAGGAGATCTTCAGGCCTATCAAGACGTATCCGCCAGTGCGTGCGAGTTCGACGAGTTCGACCTTAACGAGTTCTTCTCCGCGGCGGGTCGGGGCAACGACGCGAAGTTCGAGCACAAGAACGACGTGCAGAAGTGGCTCGACATCATACGTGGTTCCTACACGCCGTGGGCAACGAGCAGGCCTGCTCCGACGCCATCTTGAGCCTGCGCCGGCGCGGCAGGCACGTTCAGGTCGGGCTTCTACCTCCTGTTGAGGGGCACCCGCGCGTTCCTATGGCGCGAGCTATCGCCTGGGAACTAGACCTGCTCGGCAGCCACGGCATGGCCACCGTCGATTACCCGCAGATGCTCGATCTCATCGAGCGCGGCGTGCTGCAGCCCCAACGGTTGATCGAACGCACCATCGGCCTAGAGGAGGCCGCCGAGCTGTTGCCCACTTTCGACCGCGCCGCTGTGGCCGGAATGACGATGATCGAGCCGACGCCATCGCGGTCCGACGGCACGAACTAGCGGCCTAACCCGACCCCTCCCCCATCCCAAGGTGGCAAGATTGGGCATGACCGTGAGCCGCCGATGATCTACTTCGTGGTGCGCCTGCTCGTCTACACCCTCTCGGCTGCGGTGGTGCTCAACGTCGTGCCTGGCCTCCTAGCTCGCGGCACGGAGGCGCCGGCGGCCACCTTGCCGCCGATCCTCGCCTACTTGGTCGTGGGCACGGTGTTCGGGATCCTGCACTCCTTCGTGCGGCCCATCATGCTCTTCTTCACCGGCCGCCTTTACATCTGGTCGCTCGGGCTGGTGGCGCTCCTCGTCGACATCCTCATCTTCTTGGGCCTCAGCTACTTAGCGCAGGAAGGGTGGGCTGACCCCACCAAGCGCCTGCTCTCGGCGGCAGGCGGCGCCGTGTTGATGGGAGTGCTGGTGTCGGCCATGGACGCCATCGTGGGCTTCGATAGCCCGCGCCTACCGGGAGAAACTCGCGCCTCGCCAGCTTACTGGCGTTGGCTGGAGCGCCTCCCGGGGCGGCAGCGCAACCGTTTCGCGGAGAGCCTGCGCACCGTGCAGCTCATCACGATCTTGCGCTCGTACGTCGTCGACATCGCCCTCGGTTTCACGTTCCTCGCACCCGTGCGCAACTTCATGAAGCGCGCCCTCTACCGCGTGCGGCCGCGACTGGTGGAGGAGAACCCGGCCGTCAAGCTGCGCCTCATGCTTCAGGAGCTGGGGCCGACGTTCGTGAAGTTCGGGCAGTTGGTGGCGGCGCGCATCGAGGTCCTGCCGGGGACGTGGCGCGAGGAGCTAGAGCAACTCCAAGACCACGTGCGGCCGTTCACCTTCGCCGAGGCGTCCGCCCTCGTGGAGCGCGAGTTGAAGCAGCCCCTCAGCAAGGCGTTCGCGAGCTTCGACCCCGTGCCATTGGCCGCCGCCTCCATGGGCCAGGTGCACGCGGCGACGCTTCCGGACGGCACTCCAGTAGTAGTCAAGGTCCAGCGCCCCAACATCGACCTGCTCGTGCGCAGCGACCTGAACGTGCTGCGCGACCTGATAGCCACCCTGGAGGCGCGCCTCGCTCGCCTGCGGCGCTTGGGTCTGTCGCCGCTGTTCGACGAGTTCGCCGACATGGTCGTGGCGGAGCTGGATTTCGACAACGAGGCCTACCAGGCCGAGCAACTCAAGCACAACATGCTTGAGTTTCCGTTCGTGCACGTGCCCGCCGTCTTCCCAGACTGGTCTGGGCCGCGCATCCTCACTCTGGAACGCGTCACGGGCGTGAAGATCACCGACGTGGACGCGCTTGGCCTTAGCGAGCGTGGCCGGCGCGCGCTGGCGCTGCGTTTCTTTCAGGTGCTCCTGCAGCAGGTCGTGATCGACGGGTTCTTCCACGCCGACTTGCACGGCGGCAACGTCTGGTACGACCGCCAGCGACGCCAGATCGTGTTCCTCGACATGGGCCAGGTGGGCCAGCTCTCGCGCGCGGACCGCGTGCGCCTCGCCCAGCTCATCTGGGCGCTGCACGACCGCGCTGCCGGGCCGACGGCGCAAGTTCTCCTCGCCCTGTGCCAACCGCACCCGCAGGTCGACCGACCGGCACTGGAACGCGACGTGCGCCGCCTGCTGAACCGTCACCTCGTGCTACGCAAAGCCGACCCCGACGTCGGCGAGCTGCTCGGCGAGCTGATGACCTTGCTCATGCGCAGCGGCCTGCGGCTGCGGCGCGAGTTCACCTTGGCCTTCAAGTCCATGGGGCAGGGCGAGGCCGTGATGCGCGGCCTCATGGGCGACGAGGGCGCCGACGAGGTCGTCGACATCGCTTACCGCACCATGCGCGACCTCGTTATCAAGCGCCTCGACCCGCGCAAGTTCGTGCCCGAAGTCGTGGGCCCGATCACGCGCGAGGGGTTGGGGCGCTTGCCGAACTTGGTGAGCGCCGCCTTCAACATCCTCGAAGACTTCGAGCAGGGCCGCACGGCGCTGCAGCTTGACGCCAGCTCGCTCTCGCACCGCCTAGCGTCTGTGGAGCGCGGTTTCGAGCACGGCTTCCGGCGCATGGTGCTAAGCATCTCGCTCGTGGGCCTCATGCTCGCGTCCGCCCTCGTGCTGGTGGCGCCGCTAACGGAGATCGTGGAGCCGACGGAGCGCATCATCATCCGGTTGGCGGCGATCGTTGCCGTGTCCGTCAGCTCGGCGTCTACGGTGGTGGTGCTAGCCGGCGTCATGCTGCCGCGGCGCAATCAGGACCGCGGCTGAACTCAGGCGGCGGGGCTGGCTACCGCCGCCAGGGTGATGAGCACGGCAGCTGCCGCGGTCGAGTCGTTCCTCGGGCTGACCATGAGTTCACCGGAGAAGCTGACGAGTTCGTTCTCCTTGAGCGGGTGAGGTACGCCGTCGAGGAACACGGTGGCTTCACCGACCATGCCCTGGATGGTGACGTTGCAACCAGGGTGGTTGTGCAGCGGCATGCCCTGACCCGACTCCATGGTCAGGTAGAGCATGGTGAGGCCGGGTTCCTTGACTAGAAAGCGCTTGCTCGGGCCGGAGCTGTCCGGAACGAAGCAGGCGCTGAGGTCGTGACGCGAGAGTGACATGCAGGCCAGCATCTCATCTCGGCTGGCGCCGTGCCTTGACTCAGGTTAGGTCTGGTCGGACTAGCCTGCCGAGACCCTGCGCCCCGCCCGCGCAGCGAAGTCGTCTAGAACGCCTGTGACTTCGTTGGCGACCCACATGCGCGAGCGCGCCTTGCCAGTGAACTCGCGAAGGATGCTTGCCTCCTCGAGTTGGCCAAGCGCCCTAAGCGCAGCTACGGCCGACACGCCGAAGTCCCGCTCGACGAATGCCGAGTTGACCACCGGTTGACTCGGTAAGGCGTCGAGTAACCGCCAGGCAACGGAGTCCCTCCGCGCCACTAGTCGTTCGGTCCAGTTAGCGCGTATGGTCACGAGCTCGCCCAGCAACCACCTTCCGTTGCTCGTGGCAGCAAAGACGGCATCGCTGAGGGCGAAGACGATCGCGTCTAGGTCTCCGCGGCGGTAGGCGTCTAACGCCGCGAAGTAACCACGCGTATCCGTCAGGAGGCCGGCGGACACGGGCACCGTTACTGACCTGACCAAACCGCGGCCTTTCAGCAGCGCGTGCAGGAGTGCTCTGCCCGTTCGGCCGTTACCGTCAGGAAACGGGTGAATCGTCTCGAACTGAGCGTGCGCAACGGCGGCCTGGACGATGACGGGCAGGTCGTCTCGCGCCATGAACGCCACCAGGTCGCTCATCGCATCTGCAACGCGGTCTGGGTGCGGCGGCACGAAATCGGCCATGTGCGGTCCGGCTCCGTGCCCACCGATCCAGACCTGCTCGCTCCGCCACGCTCGTACTGCTAGGTCTCCTAGCAGAGCCTCTTGCACCGCGATCATGGCTGCTGCGTCAAGCGTCTCAGACAGCGCCAAGGCCGCCTCCATGGCGTGCACGTTGGCGGCTATCAAGCCTGCGTTCTTCGTTGCGCTCTCACCCAACGTTGCGACGGCTACTTGGCGCGCGCCTGACGTCAAGTTCTCGATCTGCGACGACGAAGCCGACTCGCTGCGCAACAAGACAGCGGTTAACGGGGCGAGTTCCTTGTTAGCGGACTGCTCAGCGTCGAACCGCGCCAACTCCTCTGCCGATTCAGCAGCTGCGAGGCGCGCTTCCTTCGATGGCACGGGCTCTAGTCCTGCGATTCGTGGCACGACTACCGCTTGGTACGGACCGCTGTGCCTGCGTCTTGCCGCTCGACTCTGACCGTACTGCAGCAGGCCGACGTCCCACTTCCGCTCTTCATACGCAACTTGCGGCCAAGCCGGAAGGTTCGCCACTTCGCCAGCTTAACATACGTTAACCTATTAGCGTTAAATAACGCTCCCCGCTATTTAACCTTCCCGGGTCCTAACGCTCCCCGACGTACACAGCCAGGTGCTGCCCTGTAAGCGTCGCGTGCTCAGCGACGAGGTCAGCAGGCGTGCCCTCGAACACCACGCGCCCGCCCTCGTGCCCCGCACCGGGACCGAGGTCGATGATCCAGTCAGCGTGCGCCATCACGGCCTGGTGGTGCTCGATGACGATCACCGATTTGCCTGCATCGACGAGGCGGTCGAGTAGTCCGAGGAGTTGCTCGACGTCCGCGAGGTGCAGGCCCGTCGTTGGCTCGTCGAGGACGTACACGCCGCCCTTCTCGCCCAAGTGAGTGGCTAGCTTGAGGCGCTGACGCTCGCCGCCCGACAAGGTCGTCAGGGGCTGGCCGAGGCTGAGGTAAGCGAGGCCGACGTCGGCAAGGCGCTGCAGGATGGCGTGCGCGGCCGGGAGGCGCGCCTCGCCCGCGCCGAAGAAGGTCTCGGCCTCCGCAACCGGCATAGCGAGGACCTCGCTGATGTCGCGGCCGCCGAAGTGGTACTCGAGCACCGCGGCCTGGAAGCGCTTGCCGCCGCACTCCTCACAAGTAGTGGCGACGCTGGCCATGATGCCCAGGTCGGTGTAGACCACGCCAGCGCCGTTGCACACGGGGCAGGCGCCCTCGGAGTTGGGGCTGAACAGCCCAGGCTTGACGCCGTTGGCCTTGGCGAACGCCTTGCGGATGGGGTCGAGCAACCCGGTGTAGGTGGCTGGGTTACTCCGCCGCGAGCCCTTGATGGCGCCCTGATCGATAGCGACCACGCCGGGCAGGCCAGCAACGGAGCCGTGGATGAGCGAACTCTTGCCCGAGCCAGCGACGCCCGTCACGACGACGAGCACGCCTAGCGGGATGTCCACGTCGACGTTCTGCAAGTTATGGGTGTTAGCGCCGCGCACCTCAAGGGCGCCCTTGGCCTTGCGCACCTTAGGCTTGAGCGCCGCGCGATCGTCTAAGTGCCTGCCAGTCAGGGTGCCGCTGGTGCGCAGGCCAGCCACCGAACCGGAGAACACGACCTCTCCACCTGCCGTACCCGCGCCCGGGCCAAGGTCAACGACGTGGTCTGCCACTTCGATGACCTCCGGCTTATGCTCGACGACCAGCACCGTGTTGCCCTTGTCGCGGAGGCGCAGCAGGAGCTCGTTCATGCGCTCGATGTCGTGGGGGTGCAGCCCGATGGTCGGCTCGTCGAACACGTACGTGATGTCGGTAAGCGCAGAGCCGAGGTGACGGATCATCTTGGTGCGCTGCGCCTCGCCGCCAGACAGGGTGCCCGCCGGACGGTCTAGGGAGAGGTAACCGAGTCCGATCTCGACGAACGAGTCGAGCGTGTCGCGCAACGCGTCAAGCAGCGGCTCCAAACCGGGCTCCTGAATGGTGCGCACCCAGTCGGCCAAGTCGCTTATCTGCATGGCGCAGGCGTCCGCGATGCTCTTGCCCGCGATCTTCGACGAGCGCGCGCCCTCGTTGAGACGCGTTCCGCCGCACTCTGGGCAGGTCTGGAACGTGATGACGCGCTCGACGAACGCCCTGATGTGCGGCTGCATGGCCTCAGGGTCCTTGTTGAGCATCGTCTTCTGGAGCTTCGGTATCAGCCCCTCGTACGTCAGGTTGATGCCCTCGACCTTGATCTTCGTCGGCTCCTTGTAGAGCAGGTCGTTCAGCTCGCGCTTGTTGAACTTGCCGAGCGGCTTGTCCATGTCGAAGTAGCCAGAGCCGGCGAAGATGCGCCCGTACCAGCCGTCCATGCTGTAACCGGGCACGTTGAGGGCGCCTTGGCTTAGCGACTTGTCGGCGTCGAACAGGGCCGTCAGGTCGAAGTCAGTGACCGTGCCCCTGCCCTCGCAACGGGGGCACATGCCGCCGGTTATCGAGAAGGCCCTCGCCTCGGTGACCTTGGCGCCAGCACGTTCGACGGTCACTGCGCCCTTGCCGCTGACGGATGCGACGTTGAACGAGAACGCCTGCGGCGAGCCGATGTGCGGCTGCCCGAGGCGGCTGAAGAGGATGCGCAAGACGGCGTTAGCGTCTGTGGCCGTGCCCACGGTGGAGCGCACGTTCGCGCCCATCGGCTCCTGGTCGACGATGATGGCCGTCGTGAGGCCCTCGAGCACGTCGACGTCCGGCCGCGCCAAGTTCGGCATGAAGCCCTGCACGAACGCGCTGTAGGTCTCGTTGATCATGCGTTGCGACTCGGCGGCGATGGTGTCGAACACGAGCGAGCTCTTGCCCGACCCTGACACGCCCGTGAAGACCGTCAAGCGCCGCTTCGGCAGCTCGAGCGATACGTTCTTGAGGTTGTTCTCGCGCGCACCCTGAACGCGAATGACATCGTGGCCGTCCGCCGCGTGGCGAGCTAGCTGTTCGGCGACCGGTTGTTCTCTCGTGCTCATCTAGACTCCGTCGTTTCTAGCGTGGGCGCCAGGGCTCGGCCGCCGCGCCAGCGCGCAGCTCAGGGCCGCTCTTGAATGCGGAGGAGGTTGCCAGCCGGGTCGCGGACGGCGCAGTCGCGCACGCCGTAGGGCTGCTGCGTTGGTTCCTGCACTACTTCCGCTCCGCTCGCCCTGATGCGCTCGAAGGCGGCGTCCAGGTCTTTGGTCGCCAATACGATGGTCGCGTAAGTGCCCTTGGCGAGCATCTCGTTGATCATGTTGCGTTCCTCGTCCGTCAGGCCGGGCGTTGCGGCCGGTGGGTACAGGACGATCGCCGTGCTCGGCTGGTCCGGTGCGCCGACGGTTATCCAGCGCATGCCGCCGTAGCCAACGTCGAGGCGGACCTCGAAGCCGATGGCGTCACGGTAGAAGGCCAGCGAGGCGTCTGGGTCAAGCTGCGGGAGGAAACTCGAGTAGATGGTGATGTCCATGGCCGCCATTCTAGGAGCCTACGTTCTGCAGCGCTTCTCGATTCCTGACCGGTCTCGTCACGTGCTTGGCGACGCACGCTGGCAGCCCGATGGTGGCGAGGGCCTCGCTGCGTTGGTAGACGCTGGGCGGCACACCGACGAGCTCCTTGAAGCGCGTGCTGAAGGTCCCTAGCGAGGTGCAGCCAACCGCGAAGCACACGTCCGTGACGCTGAGGTCGCCGCGGCGCAGGAGCGCCATGGCGCGCTCGATGCGCCGCGTCATCAAGTAGCTGTAAGGCGGCTCGCCGAAAGCGAGGCGGAACTGGCGGCTAAGGTGCCCGGCCGACATGTGAACCGCGCTCGCGAGCGCTTCCACGTTGAGGGGGAGGACGTAGTCGCGGTCGATGCGGTCGCGCACGCGTCTGAGCCGGCGCAGGTCGTGCAGGCGCTGCTCGTCCAGGACGACCCTTTCGTCCGGCTCCGCGCCCTTGAGCAGCTCGCTTGCCTGGTCGCTTGCCACGGTCGCGATGATGCCACACTTGCGCGGCGCCAGTAGCTACCGCGGCCACACGCCCGTATGCTGCCGGGCGTGAACTGGCTAGCCAGCGTGAACTGGGTTGAGATCCTCGTCTGGGTTGGCACGCTGACCTTCGCGGCCTCCGGGGCGCTCGTCGCGGTGCGGCAGCGCTTCGACATCATCGGCGTGCTCGTGCTTGCCACCGTCACCGCCATCGGCGGCGGCTCCATCCGCGACGTCATGGTGGGTGCACTGCCCCCAGCTTCCCTCTCCAACGAGGCGCTGCTCTGGGGCGTCGGCCTCACCGCCATGGCGGTGTTCGTCTTCCACCACCGCCTGCGCGAAGATAGCCGCCTCCTCTACGCACTAGACTCGTTCGGCCTCGCGCTGTTCGCCGCCCTCGGTGCCGAGCGCGGCATGGCGTACGGCATGGGGCCGTGGGGCACCGTCTTCGCCGGCGCCGTCTCTGGCGTTGGCGGCGGGGTGCTGCGCGACGTGCTCGTCGGGCAGGTGCCCGGCATCTTCTACCGCTTCGGTGACTTCTACGCCTCGGCGGCGGCGCTTGGCGCGCTCGCGTACTTCCTGCTGCACGGCCTCGACTCGCACCTCGCCCTGGCGGCCGCCGTCGCCGTTACCTTGGTGGTGCGCATCGGCAGCCGCGTGCTGAAGCTCAAGTTGCCGGTGCCGCGCTCGGCGCCGACTGGCCAGCGGGAAAAGTAGCGCCGCTACAAGAGCCACCACACGAGGCCGTAGGCCGCCGCTCCAGCTAGGGTGGCGCTCGCGACGCCACGCCGCCAGCGGAAGACCAAGGCGGTGACGACCACGCCAACCAGCGCGGCGCCAGCGGCGCGGACCTCCTCACGACCAACGCCCCCGGCAACGACCTCACGCGCGAACGGCGCGATGTACGGCGCTAGCGCCGCCGCCAGCAGCGCGGCCACGGCGCCAAGGCCGACGCTCGACAGGAACTTGCCAAGCGGCCCAGCCAGTGCCCCGTTTGAGCGTCCTCGCCCCCCGAAGTGCGTAGGCAGGTAGCGGAACAAGTAGGTGCCGACGCCGACCGTCACGCACACGAGCACGAACGTGAGGCTCACGGGCGCTCCCCAGCGCTGGTGGGGTCCGCCCTACTCGTGATGAGGACGCCAGCGAGCCCACCACCCAGCATGCCAAGCAAGATCCCGGTGCTGGTGCTGAGGAGCGCAGCTCCGAGCGCGAAGGCGAGCATGGCGACCACGATCACGGGCCACTGCCGCCGCTCGAACATGGCGAGGAGCAGCGAGAGGAACAGCGCGGGCATGAGGAAGGCGAGGGCCGCGTCGACAGCCGGCCAGCGCTCGAACGCCCCGCCGCCGAGGAGGGCGCCGACGACCGTGCCGGACACCCAAGCCGCGTAAGCGCCAAGGCCGATGCCCGCCTGCCACGCCTCACGCCAGTGCAACTGTCGACCAGCAACGCGCGCGGCGGCGCTCGCGAACACCTCGTCAGTCAGGCCGTGCGCCCAGAACCAAGACCAGCGGGTGGAGACGGCGCCGGCCCCCGTCCGCCGCACCAACGTCAAGAGCGCGGGGGCGTAAAGGAGGTGGCGTGCGTTCATGGCTAGTAGGGAGGCGACGGCAAGCAGTGGGGACGCGTTGCCTGCCAGGAGGGCGACGGCCAGGAACTGGCTGGCGCCAGCGTAGATGACGATCGACATGAAGGCAGCCTCTGCGAAGCTGAAGCCCGTCTTGGCCGCGGTAACCCCGAACGACACCGCCACGGGAAAGTACGCGAGGGCGATGGGCAGGCTGCCGAGCAGTCCGTTCCCGAAGCGCCCAGTGGCCTCTCGCTCCATGAGGGTCCAGCGTACCCGTCCACTGGCCGATGCCACCAGTCCACGCTAGAGCAGGCGAGCCAGTCATGAACGGCCGCTCGCTGGCCCGTCGAGTAGCATCTCCCAGTGCTGCGCCGCTTCTTCTCCTATTACGCTCCTTACAAGAGGCTGTTCGCCATCGACTTCACCAGCGCGGTGGTCGCTGGCGTGCTCGAGCTTGCCTTCCCGCTCGCCGTGCAGCTCTTCATCGACCGCCTCCTTCCGACCGGTCACTGGGCGTCCATCACCATGGCTGCCGTTGCGCTCGGGGCGGTCTACCTCCTCAACACGGGCTTGATGGCGGTCGTGACTTACTGGGGGCACATGCTCGGCATCAACATCGAGACGGACATGCGCCGCAACGCCTTCGACCACCTCCAGAAGCTCTCGTTCGGTTACTACGACGAGCAGAAGACCGGCCACCTGGTAGCGCGCCTCACGAAGGACTTGGAGGAGATCGGCGAGGTCGCGCACCACGGCCCGGAGGACCTGTTCATCGCCGTCATGACCCTCCTCGGCGCGTTCGTCCTCATGTTCACCGTCAACGTGCCCCTCGCCCTCATCACCTTGGCGGTCGTGCCGTTCACGGGGTGGTTCACGGTGCGTTACGGCGGCCGCATGACGCGCAACTGGCGGGCCATCTACGACCGCGTTGGCGCGTTCAACGGCCGCATCGAGGAGAACGTCGGCGGCATTCGCGTAGTCCAGGCGTTCGCTAACGAGGACCACGAACGCGGCTTGTTCGCGGCCGATAACGAGGCGTACCGCACCACCAAGCTCGAGGCCTACCGCATCATGGCGGCAACGCACGCCTTCTCGTACCTCAGCATGCGTTTCACGCAACTGATCGTCATGGTGGCGGGCAGCTACTTCGTAGTGAGCGGCAACCTGAGCAACGGTGGGTTCGTGGCGTTCATCCTCCTCGTCGGCGTGTTCTTCCGGCCGCTCGAGAAGATCAACTCGGTCATCGAGACGTACCCGAAGGGCATCGCTGGCTTCAAGCGCTACACGGAGCTGATCGACACCCGCCCAGACATCGAGGATCGCCCTGGCGCCACGGCCGTATCTCACCTGAGCGGCGACATCGTCTACGAGGACGTTAGCTTCGGTTACGCGTCAGGCAAGACGGTCCTCTCGGGTATCGCCCTGCACGTCGCCGCCGGCGAGACGGTGGCCTTCGTGGGACCGTCTGGCGCTGGCAAGACCACGATCTGCTCGCTCCTGCCGCGCTTCTACGAGCCGACGGCTGGGCGCATAACCATCGATGGCCGCGACGTGCGCGACATGACCCTCGCTAGCCTGCGGCGCAACATCGGCATCGTGCAGCAAGACGTTTTCCTCTTCGCTGGCACCATCCGCGCGAACATCGAGTACGGCAAGCTCGGCGCTTCGGAGGCCGAGATAGTGGAAGCCGCGCGCCGCGCGCGTCTCGATAGCCTGATCGCGGAGCTCCCGCTCGGCCTAGACACGGTCATCGGGGAGCGCGGCGTGAAGCTCTCAGGTGGGCAGAAGCAGCGCCTCGCCATCGCCCGGATATTCCTCAAGAACCCGCCCATCCTCATCCTGGACGAGGCGACCTCGGCGCTGGATACTCAGACCGAGCGCGCCATCCAACAATCGCTGCTCGAGTTGGCCGAGGGCCGCACCACGCTCGTGATCGCGCACAGGCTAGCCACCATCCAGGGCGCGGACCGCATCGTCGTAGTCGACGAGAGCGGCATCGCGGAGCAGGGCAACCACAGCGAACTGCTGGCGCAGGACGGCCTTTACAGCTTGCTGCACCGCGCGCAGAGCGTCTGAGGCAGGGGCGCGTGAGCTGAGTGCGTCAGGCGCTCTCCCGGTAGTCGTCGCGTAGGCGCCTGACGCGCGCTCTTGCCACCGTCAGGCGCGGGTCGCCAGGCAGCAGCGCGGCGGCGGCCGCCTCCCAGCACTCGAGGTCGTCGGTCAAGCGTTCGGCTAGGTCGAAGAGCGCGTCGCCGTCGCCCGCCCCGAGCGCCGCCTGGCGCAGCAACTCCTCGAGGTCGAGGCGTTCACCTACCACCCCTGGCGCCTCGCTGCGCGGCAGCAGCGCGCTGCGGTAGAGCGCCACGGCCTGCCGCACCTCGCCCTTGGCGAGGTGGGCGCGCAGGTCGAGCACGTCGGACGAGAAGGGAACGAGGAAGCGGTACGGCGCATCGCTAATGGGCAGGGTCTTGCGTAGGCGGGTGAGCATGGCGCGCATGCCGCTCTTGGTGAAGGGCGTCTGGCCGTCGGGCACCAGGTAGTCGTTGAGCTCCTCGAGGTCGATGCCGTCGACGTTGTGCACGAGCGCAGTCGTCACTTCCGCCATGCGCTGAGGCAGCGGTTGGCTCTTGCCGTTGTAGCGCGCTGCCGGGGTTCCGAGCAGGCTAAGGCGGAGGTTGGCCTGCGGCACAGCCACGCGGTTCCATACGGGCGCGAGGAGCTCCTCCGGCCCGCTGACGATGCGCAGCGCGATCGGCGCCGCCCCAGCCACGAGCGCAACGGCGTCGGGCGGTAGGTTCACCGCCGCGCCTTCGCTTGCGTACAGGTAGTAGAGGATGGCGCTGAGCCGATGCTCGGCGGCCAACTCTCGGTCCAAAGCCGCGGTTAGTAGGTCCGGGGCGGCGTCCTCGTCCCCGGCCACCGCGGCGACCATGCCGCGCGTTAGTTGGGCGACGGTCCACTCGTAACCGCGGTCGGCCTCCGCGAGCCCAACGACGTCGTCCGCTACCCGTCGCGCCTCGCCGACCCTGCCGAGCTCGAGCAGCACCCGCGCGAGGAGGTGACCGTGCACCGCCCGCGAGCGCCGCGGGCTCGCCTGGTAGTTGGCGAGGGCCAGCTCAAGCGCGGCCTCCGGTTGGCCCTCCGCTAGGTCGAGGAACGCGAGCGTGCCCCTCAATAAGGCCGCTAGTTGCGGGAGGTTGCCCTCCGCAAGCACCTGCGCGTTCTCCAGGACGCCACGCGTGCCGACGAGGTCGCCTGTCATGATGTTGGCCATGGCGAGGTCGTTGACGAGCTGGAGCCGCCTTGCGCCGTCCCGCACGTCGCCGCGATCGAAGACGTCGAGGGTCCAGCGCGCCCAGCGGGCGGCTTGAGCGTAGTCGCCCATGCGGGAGAGGCGCGCTACGAGCATGCCCGCGTTGCGCACTAGGTCGAACGGCCCACCTACGTCGTCGGCCAGCTGCACGGACTCTCGCAGCAGTTGAAGGGCTTGATCTGGGTCTGGGTGCAGCCTGCCGTACTGCCAGAGGGTGAGGGGTGTGCGGCGCGCCTCCACGGCTTGTTTGGCTAGCGCGAAACCGCGTTCAGGTGGCAACGCTCCAGCGCGCCGCGCCCTGAGTTCGGGGGCGAGGTGCACGGTGAGGTGATAGTCGACGTCTGGCAAGACCGTGGCCACGTCACCGACGGCGAAACCCGCCACGAGGCGCCACTCGAGCACGCGTTCGCTTACCGAATACTCTGCCGGCAGGGCCGAGAGGATGAGGTGGAGGCGGGCAAGGAGCCCTTCTTCCTGATAGCGCGGCCCGGCTTGCTTGAGGAGGTCCTCTACGAGTTCCGGCGCCTTGAGGCTGGCGAGCTCGAGGGCGGCAACCAGCTCACCCTCACGCCTGAGGGCCTGGACGGCAACGGAAGCGTCGACGAGTTGCGCTTCTGGGTAATCGACGAGGGCGCCGTCTGGGCTCGGGATGGTGATGGCGGGGATACCCGCCAGGCGGCTCCCACGCTGCAACAGCTCGGTGAAGCGCCCGCCTACCGCGTGCCATAGCTCGTCGATTTGCGGGGTGGTGACCGCGCGCGGCAGGAGGAGTTCCGCCTCGTCGAGCGGCACGCGCAGCTCGTCCGGGCCTAACAAGGTGGACCCTGCCGTGACCGCGGCCGGGGGCGTTAGGCTCCCGCGCAGGTCGAGCAGCACGCGGAAACCGTCGTGCTGCATGGCGAGCACGGCCGGGAGCAGCGGCTCGTTCACGAGTTCCGTTGTCAGAGCAAGCCACAGCGGACGCACGTCTGCGCCGTAATGGCTCAGTGCAGCTAGCTGGGCTTGGTAAGGGAGCGCCGAACCGAGCAGGCGCGTGCCGATGGCGTCATTGACGGCGCGCGCGAGGGCGTTGCCTTGCGCCACGGCGTCCCCAGCTGCCCCGCGCCCGACCTCGAACCAGGCCACGGTGGCCTTGTCCTTGAGTCCTTCTAGGAGGAACGGGGCACCGTACGGCTCACCGCCCGTGAGGACCACGGGTCTGCTCGCCCCCGTGATGGCGGTGAGTTGGCGTTGGAGCCACATCGTCTCAGGATAGCCGCCGCGTTAGCTGGCGGCAGCGGTGTTACGGGATTCATGTTGAGAGCAAGTGGTCTTTTGTCGGCAGTGCCTGCCCCTGGTGGTTGTCAGGCGCTCTGCAACAGGCGGCCGTACGCGGCCACGGCAGCGCGGTCGCTTGGGGCGTTGGTGGCGTACGTGAGTTGGCGTTCGATCTCGGCGGCCGCTTGCAGAACGCGTGCCTGACGCAGCAGGACTTTGTCTCCTACGAACGTGAACGTCGTGGTTGCCTGCAGCTTGCGGAGCGCTTCTTCTCTGTCCATGGTCGAACTCACCCTCTTCCGATGTGAGACTAAGGGTAGGCGCTAATGCGCTTCAGTGTCGCTTCACATGAGATGCGCAGGCGGTGAAGCGCCTTTGAAGCGGGTCGCGGATTACCTTCTGGTCACTACGCCACGGAGGTACTCCCCCATCATGCGCAACCTCAAGAACATCTTCACCGCCCTGATCGTCACCCTCGCCGTATCCGGTCTCGCCGTCGGTAGCGTCGCCGCTTACAGCCCTGCCAATGCCGTCTTCGCCGGCACAAGCAACCTTCCAGGCGAGTGGGACGTCGGCTAAGTCACCCAGCGGAGCCTTGGGCTGGCGGTTCAACTCGCCGCAGCTCAGCGCGCCCACGGTCTAAGCCCAACAAAGCCCTGAACTAAAGATCCCCTTCCCCCGAATGCCCTCACCATTAGAAGACCTGAAATTCATGTTTCAGCCCATCGCCAGACTGGCGAGTGAGCGAGACGACTGGTCAGAAGCGTTAGTTCGCTGGCAGATGCCAGACGGCACCGTTCGCGGTCCGCTCGATATCTTGCCGCGCTGGTTGGCTCCAGCACGGATCGAGATATTCACGCACTTCACGCTACTGAGGGGAGCGCAGGCGCTCGCCGCGCACCCTATGGCCCGCTTGTCCATCAACCTAACGCCCGCCCAGATCCTCCTACCGGAGGCGCTGCGCACGTTAGAAGGCATGCTGCCTAGCGTCACGGAACGCCTCTACATCGAGGTAGTCGAAGGGGGCACCTCGGAGGCGCCAGCAATGGCACGGCAGTTGTGGCTCCTGCGCGAGCGTTGCGGCGGCATCTTCCTGGATGACGTCACCCCGCACGACCTGAGCAACCGCGTCCGTTTCGACGTGCCGGTAGACGGCGTCAAACTCGACCGCAGCGTGGTTTACACCGCGCTTTACGAGGGCAACGACGCCCTGCGCGAAACGGCGCGGGACTTCGTGAGGAGCACGAGCGAGCGCTACGCGGTCGTAGTGGCAGAGGGCATCGAGGACCTGTCCGCATGTGAGGAGTTAAGGGCACTTGGCGCGAGCCACGTGCAAGGCTTCGGGATAGCTAAACCTGGAGCTGAACTGCGGACGGGCATGTGTGGCTTGCTCAACTTGCCTTCTGGGCGCACGGCGGTGCCCAAAGCACCCGTTGCCGATGTCGAGTTGAGTGCACGGCCACCAAGCTGAGGGCCGCGCCAGGGTAACCGCCGAGCGGCGACCGCTAGCCAGCCGCACCGCTCGGTAGGGTCAGAGAGAGGGAACTTCGCGCTAGGGGCGCGACCAGGACATGGGGGTCCTGGCCGGAGGAGGTCGCAGTGGGCACCAGCCAACTGCGACCTTCTTTCATAGTCACCAGCGTTGGGCTCGCGATATCCTCCCCGAAACCGCTCCGGTCACCGGTAGCAGGAAGGAGTGACCTTTGCGCTTCCGGTTCGCTCACCTAGCCGACCTCCACCTAGACACCCCGTTCCAAGGGCTGCGCGCCAACCGCCCAGACCTAGCCGCCACCTTGCGCGATGCGTCACTGACCGCCTGGGATCATGCCGTGACCGCCTGCCTAGCCGCCGAAGTCGACTTCGTGGTCATAGCAGGTGACGTCTACGACGGTGCGGAAGCAGGCGTGAGGGCTCAGCTGCGCTTCCGCGACGGACTGGCGCGGCTCGCCGCCGCCGGAGTTCAGTCCTTCGTGGTGCACGGCAACCACGACCCGCAAGGTGGCCGTTGGTCGGCGATAGGCGACTGGCCGCCAGGTGTCACGGTGTTCGGTCACGACGACGTAGCGAGCGCGCCCGTCGTCAAGGACGGCCAACAACTCGCGCTCGTTCACGGCATCTCGTACGCAAGGCAGGAAGTCACTGAGAATCTCGCGCTGCGCTTCAAGCGCGACAGTAGCTTCGTCGGCTACCAAGTCGGCTTGCTGCACGCGAACGTCGACGGGCGCGGCGGGCACGCCAACTACGCGCCAGCCTCCCTCGCCGACTTGCGCGCTTCCGGCATGGACTATTGGGCGCTCGGCCACGTGCACGTGCGCGCCGTGCTGAGCCACGAGCGGCCCCTCGCCATCTACCCAGGCAACCTGCAGGCGCGTCACGTCAACGAGACGGGCGAGAAAGGCTTCTACCTAGTCGACGTGGACGACGGGCGGGCGACGGCCAGCTTCGTCGAGGTCGGCCTCGTGCGCTTCGACGCCATCCAGTTGGACATCGCGGGCCTCACTAGCGTCGCCGAGGTTCACTCCGCCCTGACTGCCGCAGCGCTACTGCCGAGAGGCACGGCGCTGACGCAAGTCCTGCGCGCTAGCCTGCACGGTTCGGGGCCGACCCACGCTGCGCTGCAGAAGGCTGGCGAGACCGGACTCCTCGAGTACCTGGTCGACGTCGCCCCCGCTGGCGTGTGGTGGGACGAGGTCCGGCTGCGCACTAGGCCGGAACTCGACCGCGAGACGCGGCTACAAGCTGGCGACTTCATCACGGACCTCCTGACCCTGAGCGACGCGCGCCGGCCAGACGCCTCCGCGCACGTCGCTAGCCTCGTCGCCGAGTTGCAGTCGCACGCGCTACTCCGCAACGTCGCCGACCACTTGGGCCTCGAGGCGTTGATCGCCGAGGCTCAGGCGCTGTGGGACGAGGCCGCGATCGCCGCCTTCGACCTGGTCGACGCAGAGTCGGCGGAGGGCTAGAACGTGCGCATAGACCGCGTGGCAGTCACGCGTTTCCGCGGGCTGCACGACCTCGAGCTCGAGTTCGGCGCCGGTCTGATGGTCCTCGAAGGCCCGAACGAAGCAGGCAAGAGCACCCTCATGGCCTTCATTCAGGCGCTGCTCTTCCCGACCACGCTGACCGCGACCACGCGAGTGACTGGCAGCGTCGACATCAGCGTCTCCGGCAAGCGTTACCGCGTTTCTCGCAGCGGCGCGCGAGCCACGCAGCGGCTGCGAGACCTGGACACGGGCGAGTCGCTAGCTTCAACGCACCTCGCCGCGCTCACCGGCCAGCTTGACGCCAGCGTCTACCGCAACGTGTTCGCGTTCGGCCTTGGCGAGCTTCAGTCGTTCGAGGCCCTCACCGACGTGGCCGTGAAGGAGCGCCTCTACTCTGCGGCCGTCGCGGGGGCGGGGGCCAACGCCGGTCGCGCCTCTCGCGCGCTGGATGACGAACTGAACGGCCTTCTCAAGCCAAGGAGCCCGGCCACGACGCTTGGCCAACTAGCTGGAGAGCTGACGAGCGCGCTCAACGCAGCACACGCCGCCAGGCGTGAGGCGGCCAACTACGCTTCGGCGGTCCGCGAGCGGGTCAGCGTGGCGGCGGAGGCGGAGCAGCGCGCGGTGGAGCGCGCGGCGGCGGCCGAACGCGTCGGGTGGTTCAGCGCCCTGCTTGACGCGTGGCCCAACTGGCAGGCGGGCGCAGCTGCCGGCGTCGACCTCGCCTCCTTGGAGGCTGAGATCGCGGACTACGCGGCTGGCACAGGCGCTGGCCCGGCCCCCGCGCTGTGGCTGGCGCATGCCGAGGACGTCAAGGGGCTGGACGCCAGGCTGGCCGCGTTCGAGCAGACCGCGGCCGAAGTAGAGACGCGTCAGGAGGAGCTAAGCCAGCATGTTGCCGACTTGCGCGCTGGCCTCTCAGCGTTAGGGCCGCGTTGGAACCCCAAGCGGTTAGCTGACTTCGTGGATGGCGCGGGGTGGCGTGCGCGGGCCGCCGCCGCGAGGGCGGCGATCGAGGAGAAGACCGCGGCACTAGCTCGCTTGGAGGGGGCGAAGGCCGAGGCCGAACTTCAGGTCGGCCTGGCCGCTGGACGTGAGGAGGCCGCCCGCGACGAGCGCGAGCGCCTCCTGCGTGAACCCTTGCTCGTACGGGCGTTCGCGCAGGTCGAACCGGAACCCGCCAACGATGACGCAGCCGTAGACGCCGCCTTGGCGCAACTCGCCGAGCGCACGCGAGAGCGGAAGGCCGGCATGGCCCGCGTGAGCGACCTCTTCACCGAGTTGGCCGAGGTGCGTGACGCGCGCGCGCAGGCCAACGAGCAGCTGCGGGTAAGCGCGATGCGGGCCGCAGGCTGGCAACGCTGGGTTGGCTGGGCGCTCGTCCTGTGCCTCGCGCTCGGCGCCGGCTGGCTAGGGTGGCGTTCGGACCGCGCGTATCTGGCGGCCGCGGCCGCCTCGGTGGTGGCAACGGTGCTCCTGTGGCCGCGCTGGCGACGGTCCCGGGTCGCCGCTGCCGCGCTGACGGAGCTCGAGGAGCGGGCGGCGGCGTTGCGCGCGGAGGAGACCGACTTGACCGCCGACTTGCAGTCGGCGTTGGCGGCGCTTGGGCTCAAGAGGGACGCGCGCTCGGCGGACGTGGCGGCGGCGAACCGCGCAGCGCTGGAGCTAGACGCCGCGCTCGAGGCGGCAGCCCGCAGCGGAAGCGACCTTGACCGCGCTGCACGTGAAGCCAGGGACGCTCGCGCGGCCTTCGCCACTCACGCAGGCAACGCAGCCAAGCTCGGCGAGGAACGCACGGCGCTACTGAACGCTTGGGCAGAGTGGTGCCGCGCAGCCGGCGTGCCAGCCGACTTGCCGCCGGAAGAGCTGCCAGCTTTCGTAGCGGACATCGAGCGGCTGCAGGCCGTGCAGTCTGCCTTCAGGGACGTTGACGCCAAGCTGCGGCCCGCCATGGCGCGAGCCGATGACTACCGCAAGCAAGTCGGCGCGTTAGCTATGGCGCTAGGCCTAGCCTCCGAACCCGAAGCCGCGGCCAGCACGGTTAGGGCTTGGGCGGCGCGCGCCAAGGAGGTGGAGGCGCGCTACCTGGAACTAGAGCAGAAGCGCCTGGCGTTGCAGGCAGCGGTTGTCGCTGCAGAGCGTGATGTCGCTGCCCGCTTCGGGGCCCGCGCCGACCAGGCGCGTGAGGCGTTAGCCGCGGGAGACCCGCAGGGCTGGCAGGCGAGCCTCACTGTCGAGCAGGAGCGCGAGCGCACCCTGGCCACGGCAGCGCGCAAGCTCAACGAGCAGACCGGAGCCCTCACGCAGAAGCTAGAGGAGGCAGAAGCCTCCGCCGACCTAGCCACTCAGTTGCAGACCGCTGAACGCGTCGCAGCAGAAGCGCGTGCCCAAGTGCGGCGCTGGGTGGTCGCGCGCCTCGCCAAGGGCCTGATCGACGACACGCTCGAAGAGTACGAGCGCACGAAAGTCCCAGAGGTGCTGCGCCGCGCCGGGCATCACTTCGGAACCATGACGGCGGGCCGTTACGTGCGCGTTCACCTCCACGAGGGCCGCGAGCTGCGGGCGTTCACTCCGAACGACGAGGTGCTCGCAGCGGCGGACCTAAGCCGCGGCACGTTCGAACAGCTCTACCTCGCCGTGCGCCTCGGCCTCATCGAGTCGTTCTCCGCCGCCAACGTCGCCCTTCCGCTCGTGCTCGACGACGTCCTCGCCAACGCTGATCCCGAGCGCGCCGCGCGCCTCGCGGCGGTGCTCGCCGACCTCGCCGAGCGCCAGCAGGTCCTCTTCCTGACTTGCCAGCCGCACATAGCCTCCCTGCTAGTCGCCCAGGCACCGCGCGCCAAGCACGTCGTCTTGCCGCACCGTGTGGGAGCCGCACTGG
>ERZ778018.935-NODE-935-length-31940-cov-10.645601_pt1 | contig 31940 bp, 22 predicted proteins | sample MGYA00375748_ERZ778018 | MGnify/ENA primary metagenome ERZ778018 (study PRJEB29350, sample SAMN05509839) | bioreactor metagenome | biome: bioreactor; material: wastewater | place: South Africa: University of Cape Town | collected 2014-04-22 ... | reverse complement strand
ACGGCACCGCCTGCCGCGAGACCGAGGAGCTGATCGCCGAGATCATCGCCGAGGGCCGCGCGTTCAGCACCGACCCCGAGGCCCGCGCCGCCGCCCAGGCCGCCTACGAGGCGGCCCTCAAGGCCCCCGCCCCGACCCCCGAACCCCCGGCCGACGAGCCCTCGACGCCCGAGACCGCCAGCCCGGAGGCGCCCGTCGCCGAAACCCCGACCGTGGACCAGCCCGCCGTCGAGACCCCGGCCGTCGAGACGTCCGCCGCCGAAACTCCGACCGTGGACCACTCCGTCGCGGAAGCCCCGGCCGTCGCGGCGGTCACCGTCGAAGCCCCGGCCGTCGAAGCCCCGGCGGTCGAAGCCCCGGCGGTCGAGGCGTCCGCCGCCGAAACCCCGACCGAGGATTACCCCGCCGTCGAAGCTCCAGTCGTCGAGGCCGGCCCCTACGTCGTCCCCGACGGGCCCGAGGAGGAAGACGAGGAGCCCGACGACGAGGGACCGCCGCCGATCACGGGCGGCGCCCCCGAGGCCGAGACCCCCGAGACCGAGACCGGCGTCGGCGGCAACGGAGACGCCTCGCCGAGCGACGCCGCGGACCAGCCCCGGCCGCTCGACGGCGGCGATCAACCCCCCCCCGTCGCCGAGACGGCCGCGGCGAGCGAGCCCGTCGCCGAGGCCCCCGTCGCCGAGGCCCCCGTCGCCGAGACGGCCGCGGCGAGCGAGCCGGCTGCGGCGGAGGCGCCCGAGACGGTCGCCCCCGCCCCGTCGGAGCCGTCGGAGGAGGCCAGCCCCGCCGAGCCGGCCCCGCCCCGGACCAGGGAGCGAGAGGGGGGGCGAGGCGGAGGCCGTCGCGGCAAGGGTCGAGGCGCGCGCGGCCGCGGCCAGGCGGCCTCGCGGCAACTTCCCCCCGCGCCTCACGAGGCCGACGAGGTCATCGCCCAGCTCGCCTACGTCATCGTCAACGAGGCCGGCGCCAGCGTCTACTCCGCCAGTCCCATAGGCCGGGAGGAACTCCCCGAGTTCGACGCCACCCTCCGAAGCGCCATCTCCATCGGTCGCCGGCTTCAAGATCCGCTCTCGGAACTGGTCAAGATCGAGCCCCAGAACATCGGCGTCGGTCTCTACCAGCACGACGTCAGCCCCAAGCAGCTCAAGGAGTCGCTCGACGCCGTGATCGCCTCGTGCGTGAACTTCGTCGGCGTCGACCTGAACACCGCCAGCGTGCCCTTGCTCCGTCACGTCTCGGGCCTGAACCAACTGACGGCCCGGCGGATCGCCGACCGCCGCAAGGAGAAAGGCGGGTTCTTCACCCGCGAGGACCTGATGGAGGTCGACGGGATCGGCCCGGCCACCTTCACCCAGGCCGCCGGCTTCCTCAAGATCGCCGACGGCCCCCACCCGCTCGACCGCACCTGGGTCCACCCCGAGAGCTACCCCGCGGCGCTGAAGCTCCTGGAGAAGTTCGAGTACGGCCCCGAGGTCGTCCGCGACAAGGAGAAGCTCCCCGAGCTCAGGGCCAAGCTGGCCGAGGCCGACGTCCCCGCCCTGGCGACGGAACTGGAGATCGGCGAGCCGACGCTCAAGGACATCATCGAGGCCCTCGGCCGACCCGAGCGCGACCCCCGCGACGACCTGCCCAAGCCGATCTTCAAGAAGGGGATCCTCAAGCTCGAGGATCTGGCCGCCGGGATGGAGCTGAAGGGGACGGTGCTCAACGTCGTCGACTTCGGCGCGTTCGTCGACATCGGGCTGAAGGACTCCGGGCTGGTCCACATCAGCCAGTTGGCCAACCGCTACGTCAAGAGCCCGCACGACGTGGTCAGCGTCGGCGACGTCGTGACCGTCTGGGTCATGGCGGTCGACCAGGACCGCAAGCGGGTCTCGCTGACGATGGTCAAGCCGGGGACCGAACGCCACCGCGGCGGCGGCGGTCGCCGCGGCGAGGGAGGCCCGCCCCGAGGCCAGGGACCCGAGGGCCAGGGCCGTCGCGGTCGCGGGCCGCGGCCGGGACCGTCGAACCTGACCGCCCCGCCGGTCGGCGCGCCGCCGGTCGACTCCCGCCCCGAGGGGGGCGAGGCCGATCCCCGCCGCGGCGGCTTCCGCGGCGGACGCCCGCCGGGCCCCGGCGGACGCGGCCCCGGCGGACGCGGCCCCGGCGGCGCCCACGGTCGCGACGGAGGACGCTTCGGCGGCCCCCGATTCGAACGCGCCGAAGCCCCCCAGGCCCCGCGGCCGTCCCGCCCCGCGCCCCCGCCCCCCCCGTTGTCCAAGGACGCCCTCACCGGCAACGTCCCGCTGCGGAGCTTCGGCCAACTCAAGCAACTCTGGTCCGCCCGCGAGGACGAAGACCCCCCCACGCCGCAAGGGGGCGCGGCCCCTCCGCCCGCGACCGACGAACCCGGACGCGAGTCCGACTCGTAGAATAGAGATCGAGAGGCCCGCGTCCGCCGTGGAACGCCGCGGCGGACGTTCAGCACGGACGGGGGACGGGAGTTCCATGGGTGTCTTCGCCTGGCGCAACCTCTTGACGCGCCCCATGCGCACGCTCCTGGCCTTGATCGGGCTGTCGATCCCGATCCTGGGCGTGCTCGGCCTGTTCAGCCTCTCCGACGGCCTGCGGAACATGGTCGGCGACACCCTCAGCCAGATCGAGGGGGTCATGGTCATGAGCGAGAACTCCCCCAGCCCCGTCGCCAGTTCCATGACCACCGACGTGGTCGCCAAGATCCGCGCCATCCCCGGCGTCCGCGCCGCGGCCCCGGAGGTCTGGCGGCTCGCGCCGGACGTCGAGGGCCGCGGCCTGACCAGCCGCCTGATCGGCGGCGTGATGACCAAGAGCTGGAACAGCATGCTCGACCAGCCGGTCGTCACCGGACAGGACATCGCCGCGCACGCCAAGCTAAGAAGCGCCGTCTATCCGCGATCGCTGAAGACCAAGGGCGAGGGCCGATTCCTGAACGAAGGCGACGTCGGCAAGCCCAACGTCGTCATCAGCCGAAAACTCGCCAAGCAGTTCGGCGCCGGTCCCGGAGAGCCCAAGAAGGTCGGCGACCGCCTGCGGATCTCCGACGTCGACTGCACCATCGTCGGCCTCTACGACACCGGCTCGATGCTCCTGGACGGAGTGATCGTCATGGACATCGGCATGGCCAGGAAGCTTCTGGGGATGGCCCCGGAGACCGTCTCGGCGGTTTACGTCGAGGCCGACACCCCCCCCGGCTACGAGGCGATCCGCGAGGCCATCGAGAAGGCCGAGCCCACCGTCACCGCCCGCAGCATGAACGAGGTCCAGTCCAGCTTCAACGTGATGATGAGCGAGGTGGACAAGGTTCTGATGCTGGTCGTCAGCCTGGCCCTGGCCGTCGGGGTGGTGGGGATCGTCAACACCATGCTGATGAGCACCACCGAGCGATTCGTGGAGTTCGGCGTCCTGCGCACCCTCGGCTGGTCGCAGGCCGACGTCCTGCGGCTGGTGACCACCGAGAGCGCCTGCCTGGGCCTTCTGGCCGGCGTGGTCGGCTGCCTGCTGGCCTGGGCGGGGGCGACCGTGGCCAACCAGTTCCTGGGCGGCGGAATCCGCCTGGGCGTGACCCCGGGCTCGATGGCCCTGGGCCTGGGCCTGTCGGTCGCCACCGGCGTGCTCGGCGGATTCTACCCGGCATGGAAGGCCGCGCGGATGGCCCCCATGGAGGCCATCCGTCTGGGCTCGCGCTGACCAAGGGACGCCCCGGACGAAGGAGTCGCGATGATCGACGTGGTGGACGTCCACAAGACGTACAAAAGCGGGACCCGCGAGGTCCACGCGCTTCGGGGCGTCACCTGCCACATCCAAAAGGGCAGGCGCGCCTTCATCGTCGGCCCCAGCGGCTCGGGCAAGAGCACGCTCTTGTACATGCTGGGGGTCGTCGACCACCCCACCAGCGGCCGAATCCTGGTCGAGGGCCGCGACCTGACCGCGATGTCCGAGGCCGAGCGCAACGACTACCGTCGCGACCGCGTGGGGTTCATCTTCCAGTCGTTCAACCTCATCGGCAACCTCTCGGCGATCGAGAACGTCCTGGTCCCGTTCCTCCCCCGCGGCGTCACCCCCGAGCGCCGCGATCGCGCCAAGGAACTGCTGATCCGCGTCGGCCTGGGAGATCGCCTGGACCACCGCCCGTACCAACTCTCCGGCGGCGAGCAACAGCGCGTCGCCATCGCGAGGGCGCTGGTGAAAGACCCCGACCTGCTCCTGGCCGACGAACCGACCGGCGAGCTGGACAGCAAGGCGGGCGACGAGATCCACCACCTGCTCCGCGAATTGCAGGAGACGTCCGAGGCCACCCTCGTCGTCGTCACCCACGACCGTCGGTTCATCACCCCGCAAGACCTGGTGCTGGAGATCCAGGACGGCCTTCTGGCCGGCGACGACGACGCCGAACCCGCCGGCGGCCTCCGCTCCGCCGCCGACGCCGCGAGTTGACCCCCCCCGCGCCGTCCGCCCGACGAGTTCGGCGATTCGAGGCTTGAAACGTCGAGTGGGCCGGGCGAGCGCGGCCCTGCTCGCGGCGCCGAGCGCGTCGATGTCGACCGTCCCGTCAGGTATGACGACGGATGCGACGTACGGAATCTTCGTCGGATGGGATTCGCGACTTCCGGGATTCCGCCTTGAAGGGCGCCTTCCCCGAGCCGCGGCGGGGGCTCGCGAACGGGACCGGGATTTGCTACAAGCGATCTCGATCCGCGACGTTTCGTCCCGATTCCGCGCGAGGTCCCGCCCCATGTTCTTCGGCGCCGATCCGTTGTACCTCCTGTTGGTGGCGCCCGCGCTGGCGCTGGCGGCCTGGGCGCAGTCGCGGATACGCTCGGCCTATGGCGAGGGCTCGCGATACCGCGCCTCGTCGGGGGCCACCGGCGCGGAGGCGGCGCGGGTGGTGATGGAGCGAGGGGGCGTCCGGGACGTCGCCATCGAGCCGGTGGCCGGCATGCTGACCGACCATTACGACCCGTCGCGCAAGGTGTTGCGGCTTTCGGCCGGCAACTTCCGACAGGACTCGCTGGCGGCGGTGGGGGTCGCCGCGCACGAGGCGGGACACGCGATCCAGGACGCGACCCATTACCCGCCGCTGGTCGTCCGCAACTTCATGGTCCCGCTGGCGGCCTTGGGCTCCAACGCCTCGATGCTGCTTCTGGTCGGCGGCCTGGCGATGCAATGGGCCGCGCTCACTTACGTCGCGATCGGCCTGTTCTCGCTGGCGGTGCTGTTCCAGGTCGTCAACCTCCCCGTCGAGTTCAACGCCAGCCGGCGGGGGCGGGCGATGCTCCAGGAGTCCGGGTTGATCGCGCCGGAGGAGGACGAGGTCGTCGGCCGCGTCCTGAACGCCGCCGCGTTGACCTACGTCGCCGCGACCCTGACCGGCGCGGCGCAGCTCGTGTACTTCCTGATCCGTTCGGGGGCGGTCGGCGGGCGGAGCCACCGCGACGACCGCGCCTGACGCCTCAAGGCGTGAACTCGTAGAAGTACGCCGCGCCTAGCGACGCCTGGATTCCGGCCGACCGCCGGCCGCAACGGTCGAGCGCGCCGAGGAGCGCGCGGTGGTCGTGGGGCAGCGCGAAGCCCAGAAGCGCTCCGACCCGACGATGCTCCGCCAGCGCGCGGGCGTCTCGCTCGTAAGCCGCGGCGGCCTCCTCCGGGCTTCGAGGCGGCGTCCGGGTCGAGACGACCGCGGGGCGACGGTCCAGGCCCCGGAACCGCAGCCGCGCGACGTAGTAGTCGTAATAGGCGACCGCGTCCCAGTGGACGTAGATCGGGTCCTCCGGCCGTCCCTGCTCCGCCAGGAAGGCCAGGGCCGGCTTGACGTCCTCAAGCGCGCGGGCGTCGGGACGTCGGACGTATTCGATCTGGGTCCGGATCGGATGCGCCAGCGCGATCGCCAGGGCCGCGGCGCCGACCAGCCGGATCGAAGACCGCCGATTCGTCAAAAGCCTGGACGCGCCCGCGGCGGTCAGGGTCGCGGTCAACGGCGCGGCGTAGAGCATCGTCCGTTCGTTGAACGGATACTTGTGGATCATCGACGCCGCCAGGTTCAGCGCCACCGGCGCCAGCAGCATCGCCGCGAAGGTCCGGCCGTCCGCTCCGAACCGGCCTCGCGCCGCCGTCGCGATCCCGACCGCCCAGAGCAAGGCGGCCGCCCACCAAGGGCCGACCCCCAACTCCTGCTGGAACATCCGGCCGAGGTTCGTCGCGTACCAGTGGAAGTCTCCGGCCGACCGCGGCGGCCAGGGCGCGAACGCGAACCGCCACCAACCCAGCAGATAGGCGCTCCCCGCGTAGTATCGAAGGAGCCACGCGTAACCGACCATGAACGAGGCCGCGCAGGCCGCCATCGCCACGATCCACCGCCGCGCGGCGGCCACGTCCCGCCTCAAGAAGGCGCGCGCGATCAGCGTCGCGCCCGCGCCGCCGATGACGAAGACGACGGGGAAGCTGGCCCAAACCAGCGCCGCGCCCGTCGCGGCGACCGCCGCGAGGCGTCCGGGGGTCTCGCCGCCGGCCAGCGCCCATCGGGCGGATTCGAGGACCAGCAGGCAGGCCAGGGCGTCGCCGGAGTACGGCTTGAGCTGGACGCCCAGACCGATCAACGGCTCCGAGAACGCCAGCAGGGCCGCGGCGATCAGCCCGGCGAGCGGGCCGAACGTCGCGTGGGCGAAGCGATGCGCCAGCGGCAAGAGGGCGATCGCCGCGGCCAGGGCGGGGAGCCGAAGCGCCCGCTCGTCGTACCCGGAGAGGGTCGCCAGCGCGTCCTCGATCCAGAGGAAGACCACCGGCGCCGCCTGGTCCCCGTCGAGCGGGCGCGAGGCCAACTCGATCGGCCCCTTGTCGAACAGGTTGATCCCCACCGCGACCTCGTCGCGGACCAGCGACCGCGTCCCCTGGGTGGCGAAGCACCACAGGCGCAGGAGGATCCCGACCGCGACGACCACGCGGGCGGCCGTCGCGAATCGGTCGCGGGCGGGCGGCGGCTGGGGCTCAGCGGTCGCCGGCATCGGCGGGCTTCTCGGCCGCGGGCTTGGGTTTCTCGAAGACGATGACGTGCTGCCAGGGGAGGAACTCGTGCGACGTCTTGAAGGCGAAGCCGCGGGGCTCGACCTCCTTGCGGGCCTGTTCCACCGTCATCTTGTGCTCGGGCTTGATCGGGACCTCGGGATCCTCGCCGCGGAACTCGACCAGGACCAGCCGCCCGCCGGGCTTCAGAGCGGCGAGCAAGCCGTCGAGGAGGGTTTCGGGGTCGGAGCATTCGTGGTAGACGTCGACCATCAGGATCAGGTCGACTTCGCCGGCGGGGAGCTTGGTGTCGCGCTGGGTGCAGAGCACGGGGCGGACGTTGCGGACGCCGGCGTCGCGGGCGTTCCGCTTGAGCATGGCGATCATCTGGGGCTGGACGTCGGCCGCCAGGACGATCCCCTCGTCGCCGACCCGGCGCGCCAGCCGGACGGCGTGATAGCCCGCGCCGGCGCCGACGTCGGCGACGGTCATCCCCGGCTTGATCTCCAGGGCGTCGAGCATCGCCTCGGGCTGTTCCTCCTCGACGCGGGTCTGGCGGAAGAGCCACTCCGCGCCTTGCCAGGACATGACGTCGGCGATCCGCCGCCCCATGTAGAAGCCGGGAGGGTCGCGTCGCGCCGGCTCGACGGGCGTTTGCCCCCGAGACGCGGCCGGCGCGACCAGCGCGCCGACGCAGAGGATCGCGAGGAGGAGACGTGAGGATCGCATGGGGCCCCCGACGGTTCGTTCCAACGGGAAGGGCCTGGCCAAGCGTCCTTCTCCCCTTGAGGGAGAAGGTGGCCGAAGGCCGGATGAGGGGTGGGCGAGACCGGAAGCCTTCGGACTTGAAGTCGTTCTCAACCCGTGGCTTTCGCCGAGCCGCGACGGCGGTCGACCCCTCATCCGGCCCTCCGGGCCACCTTCTCCCTCAAGGGGAGAAGGGAGCGGGTCGAGCGGTCTTCGTCAGTCGCCGAAGGCGTAGCGGACGATGCAGTAGAGGGCCTGGAAGCCGTCCTTCACGCCGATCTTCTTGCCTTCCAGGTAGGTCCGGCCGTGGTAGGAGACGGGGACCTCGTAGATCCGGCAGGCGCGCTCCACGCCGTTCTCCTTGACGCGGTGGCGGGCGACCTTGGCCGTGACCTCCGGCTCGAAGCCGAAGCGGTCGCTCTTAAGCGGGATGCCCTGGATGATCTCGCGCTTGAAGAGCTTGTAGCAGACCTCCATGTCGGTGAGGTTCAAGTTGGTGAACATGTTCGACAACAGCGTCAGGACACGGTTGCCGACCGAGTGCCAGAAGTAGAGCACCCGGTGGGTCTCGCCGATGAACCGCGAGCCGTAGACGACGTCGGCCTTCCCCTCGACGATCGGCTGGAGCAGTTCGGGGTATTGCTCCGGCTCGTATTCCAGGTCGGCGTCCTGGACGATGACGACGTCGCCGGTGGCGTGCTGGAAGCCGGTGCGCAGGGCCGCGCCCTTGCCGCGGTTGACCTCGTGGAAGGCGACGGTCAGGTCGTCGTCGGTTCGGGCCAGCTCGCGGAGGACGTCGGCGGTGCCGTCGGTGGAGCGGTCGTCGACGAGGATGATCTGCTTGCGGATCGGCACGGCGCGGACGCGGCGGAGGATCTCGTGGATCGTCTTGCGTTCGTTGTAGACCGGGATGACGACCGAGAGGACGAAGTCCGGCGGCACGCGGTAGACGCCGAGCTTGCGGCAGAGGGACTCGCCGAGGTTGTTCAAGAGCCACTCGCGGCGCTCGTCGTCGAGCGGGTCGAGGGCGGCGACGGAATCGCCGCCGACGGATCGGGGCGACTCGGGGACGGGGGCGAACGTCAAGGTGCAAGCCTCCTGGAGTCGGAGCCGCCGCGGTCGGGGCGGGGGCGCTCCTCGCCTCCCGTCGGTTCGTGGGCCGCGTCGCGGGTGATGCAGCCGTCATGATACGACGGACGGCGGACGGGTGGGAAGTCGGGACTTCGGGACGGGTCAGGGGTCTTCGATGGTGATGTCGGGGCCGCGGACGGCTCGGCCGCCCGGCTTTCGGGAGCGTTCGGGCTCGTCGCCGTAATCGTAGTCGTCGTCGCGACGGCTGGCGGCGGGTCGGGTCGCGGCCTGGTCGCGGTCCTCGGGGGCGGAGCGGTCGTCGGCCTCGACCTCGGCGCCGCGGCCGCGGCCGCGGGCTCGGCTGGAGACCTCGACGTCCAGGAAGACTAGGACCTCGGTGCTGCTGGGGGCGCCGAAGGGGGTGCCCAGCCAGCCCCCTTTCTTGTCGATGACGCCGGGGTGGATGCCGCCGGAGATCAGGAGCGTCTGGCCCAGCCGCCAGTTCTTGAGCGTCTGCTCCATCCGGGTCTGGTAGGCGACCGGCACGTCGATGGTCATCTCGCTGGGGCCGACCTCGCGGGGGGCGATGACCTTGGTCCGCTGGAACGCCTGCACCGAGTTGACCGTCAGTTCCGTCGCCGCGTCGACCGTGTCCCCCTCGTAGGAGAGCAAGGGGCTTAGCCGCAGGAGGATGGACTCCTCCAGCTTGTCGGTCCTCGGCTGGTAGCCGGTCCCCGCGGCGCTGACGCGCTCGATGCCGCCGGAGTAGGTCCTCGGCTCGAAGGTCCGGACGCTGAGCGTCTGGCCGTTGACCATCTCGACCCGTTGGTCGACGATCCGGCGGAAGCCGGTCTGCATCTGCAACTGGGCCAGGACGTGAGCGGCGTCCTCCAGCGAGAGGGTCCAGATCTGCTGGCCCTGGGGGCCGGCGCCGACCGGCTCCAGCTTGGAGAAGACGGCGTAGCGCCAGCGGGTGTCGGCGGCGGCGACCACCTGGATGTGGACCGACAGGTAGTCCTCGATGGCGTCGGTGAAGCGTTCGACGACGTCGGCGACCTGGGCGAGGACCTCGGGGCTGTTGTACGCCCGCAGCTCGGTCTTGCCGGCGACCAGCACGGCGGTCTTCTCGCCGTGCCAGTCGGCGGTGCCGGTGCGGCGGAAGATCCAGTCGATGATCGCCTTTTGAGGGGTCTTCTGCTCGGCCGCGGCGCGGGTGTAGTTGCCGATGGGGAACCGCTTCCACTGGAAGCCGGGCTCGTTGACGAAGCCGGCGGGGGGTTGGTCGTCGGCGTCGATCGGGTCGCGGGCGGGGCGCGGGTCGGCCGCGGCCTCGGCGGTCGTCGCGCCGGCGGGGCGGAAGCCGGGATCCCGGCGGGGGCGTCTCCCGGTCGTTTCGGCGTCGTCTTCCTGGGCGAGGAGCCGCGACGGGAGGAATCCGCCGAGCAGCGTCGTCAGCATCAGCGCGGTGCGGCGGTCCATGCCACGAGGCCTCCTTGCCTTGACGGTGGGTGCGAGGGACGATCGATTCCGGGGAAACCGTAGCGGATCCCGGAAATCGGCTCAAGTCCAATCGCCCGACGGCCGAGGGCGCGTCAGGCGTCCGAGGAGCGAATCGGTTACGCCCGGAGATGCGGCGCGGGAGGCCCCGACCGCGTCGTCGAAGCCGTCCGGGGACGTCGGGCCGGGCTCGGGCGTCGTCGCCCGGCCGCGGCCGATCGGCGAGGCCGGCGGGGGCCTCGCGGGAGCGGCTACTTGAGGTAGTCGCCCCGGAGGTAGCGGTAGATCATGCTCACGTCGTGGTCGGACATCTCGTCCGGCGGGGACGCGGGCATGCGCTGGTCGGCTTCGAGGAAGCCGTAGAGCGAGTCGTGGGACGGCTGGCGGACCATCCGGCGGAACCATCGCGGGGAGCCCCAGGCGAAAAGATCCGGGGCGTCGCGGTCGCCCCCCTCGGTGATCTCGCTGGCCGCGCCGCCGACGTAATGGCACTTGCCGCAGTCCTTGACGAACGGGTCGTAGCCGGGATGGTCGGCCACGCCCTCGGTGTTGAGCCAGTCGTCGACGGTCTGGTCCTCGCCGATCGCGGCGAAGCCGGCCACGAATTCGGCGACCTGGTCGAGCTGTTCCGCGGTCAGCTTGGTGGTCTTTTTCCACTCGACCATGCCGTCGTTCTCCGGCGAGGTGCCGAAGTAGGCGTCGGAGCCGGGATTCTCAAGCAGGCCGCGGATCCAGGCGAGGGAGCCGAAGCCCTTCAGGTCCGACCCCGCCTGCGCGTTTTCATCCCCCTCGGGCCCCTTGCCGCCCATGACGTGGCAACTGAGGCACTTCTTCTCCATGAGCGCCGCGCCCCTGGTGAGCGGGTCGTGGCGAAAGAGGTAGTTGGAGCCCTCCGGCGGCACGCCGAAGTCGGGGTGCGACGCCAGGAAGAGCGCCCGGGCGTTCTCGGCGTCGGCCTTTTTCCGGGCGGCCTGGAAGCTCTCGCTGCGGGCGTCCTCGACGAACGACTGGATCGTCAGGAACGTGGCGCCGCCGACGACCGCGAACGCCCCCGCGCAGGCGAGGAAGTGCAGCGCCCGGGACGGAATCACCTTGTCCAGAAGCGGCAGCAAGGCCAACGTCGTCATCAAGGCGCCGGGGACGACGATCGAGCCGACCCACTCCAGATGGCCGGGGAAATACTTGAGCATCTGATAAAGGAAGCGGAAGTACCATTCCGGCCGCGCCGGGTAGTCCGGGCTCGACGGGTCCGCGGGCGCGTCCAACGGCGCGCCGCCGTGCCAGAAGACCAGGCCGAAGAGCAGACCCACGATCGCCACCACGACCAGCGAATTGCGGAACGTCTGGTCGGGGAAGTAGGTGGCCGTCCAGCCTCCCGGCGGCGGCTCGGTCGGCGCGCCTTCGGGGGGCTTCAAGCCGTGACGGTAGCGCAAGGCCAGATGGGCGGCCAGGGTGATCGTCAACAGGACCGGCAGGATCCCGACGTGCATGCCGTAGAACCGCGTCAACGTCTGGTTGCCGTAGTCGACGCCGCCGACGACCACCGTCTTGACGTAGGGCCCCAACACCGGCGCGCCGCCGGCGATGTTGGTGGAGACCTTGGTGGCCCAGAAGCCCTTCTGGTCCCACGGCAGTTGGTAGCCGGTGTGGCCGAAGCCGACCAAAAGACCCAAAAGGACCAGCCCCAGCCACCAGTTGAGCTCCCGAGGCGCGCGGTAGGCCCCGGCGAAGAGCACCTGCAAGAGATGCACCGCCGCCAGGACCATCACCGTCTGGGCCCCGAAGTGGTGGAGGCCGCGGACCAGCCAACCCATCCACATTTGTTTTTCGATAAAGAACACGCTCCCCCAGGCGGTCGGCGTCCCCGGGCTGTAGGCGGTCATCATCATCAGCCCGGTGAACGCCTGCACGAGCAGGACGGCCAGAAGCGCCGAGCCGCAGACGTAGCCCCAGCGCGGCCCGGCGGGGAGGTGTTCCTCGCGCATCGAGCGCAGGCGCGAGCCCAGCCCGGCGCGGTCCTCGAACCAGTCGGCGATGAGCTTACGCAAGGGGGATCTTCTCCGTGGCCAGGGGACGGAACCGCTCGAACTTGACGCTGACGATCGGGTCGGCGTCCTGGGACAGCTCGACCTCGAGCGCGTCCATCGGCCGCGGCGGGATCCGGTTCATCGGCTTGCCTTCCGCGTCGAAGGCGCTGGAGTGGCAGGGGCAGTAGAACCCCTCGCCGTCGGCCGAGCGGCCCACGGCGCAGCCGAGGTGGGGGCACTCGGCGTTGAGCGCCACGACGCGGGGTTCGACCCCCTCGGGCTGGCGGATCAGCCAGACCGAGCCGACCGGCTCGCGAGGGTACTTCACCCAGGCGTCGACCTGGTCGCGGACGATGCCGAACGACCGCGGCTCGCCGACTTTCAACTCGCTCAGCGGGACCAGGGCCTCGAAGGCCTCGGCCGCCGGCGTCCCGTCCTTCTTGCGCAGGGGGTTGAGCAAGAACGCGACGGCCGGGACGGCGACCGCCAGCTTGACCAGGCCGCCCAGGGCCCATGTCCCCAGGCGGTGGAAGTCGCGTCGATTCATGGGGTGCGTCTCGTCGGGGAGGGAGGGCGCGGCGGCGTCGGCGGACGGAACGACGTCCGCCGGGCCCGTCGCCGCGGAGGGTCGCTCGCGGGCTTTTCGGCGCCCGCGGCTTCCGCGCCCATCGTGGCGCCCCGATCAAGCCGGATCAAGAGCGTTCCGAACCGCCGCCAGGACTCGCTCCACCGCCACGTCCAACGGCGCGTCGATCGAGAGCCCCGCCGCCGCCTTGTGGCCGCCGCCGCCGAACGCCGCGGCGATCCGCGCGCAGTCGGCCCCGGCGCGCGAGCGGAGCGACCCCTTGACCCCCCCCTTCTCCAACTCCATCAGGAGCACGCCCATCTCGACGCCGCGAAGGCTCACGGTGTAATCGACCAGGTCCTCGGTGTCCGGCGGGATCGCGCCGGAGCGATGCAGGTCGTCGCGCGAAACGGTCGAATACGCGACCCGGCCGTCCAGGTCGGTCTTCAGCTTCGCGAGGAACTCGCCGGTCAGCCGCAGACGTCCCAGGGAACTCCGCTCGAACAGGTCGCGATAGATCTTGTCGATCTCCGCCCCCGACTCGATCAATTCGGACGCGGCGAGCAAGGTCGAGGGACTGGTGTTGGGGTGTCGGAACCAGCCGGTGTCCATGGCGATCGCCGTGAACAGCCCGGTGGCGACCTCCCGCGTGAACGAGCCCCCCAGCGCCTTGACCGCGCGCATCACCAGCGTGCCGGCGGCCTCGGCGGTCGTATCCTTGAGGAAGACGGCGCCCAGGTCGTCCTGGCTGACGTGGTGGTCCACGACGACCCTCGGGCCGGGGAACGCGCGCACGAAGTCGGCCATGTCGCCCAACTGCGACCACGCCGAAAGGTCCAGGATCACCAGGACCTCGCGATCCTTGAGGGTCGTCGGATCGATCGCGCGGAAGTGCTCGAAGAACGAGCCGTCGGGGTCGAGGAAGTCGTATCGCGGCGGGGTCATGCTGGTGTTGACGACCCGGACGTCCTTCCCCTTCTGGCGCAAAAGCCCCGCCATGCCGACCTCGGAGCCAAGGGCGTCGCCGTCGGGGCGGACGTGGGTGGTCAGCAGGAAGCGGTCGTGCTTCTCGATCAGGTCGGCGAGCGGCGTCCAGTCGATCATGTCGGGCTCGGGTCCGGGGCTTGGGCGGTGGGGGATGATGGTGGTTCGATCGATCCCCCCCTTTTAACCTCCCCGCCGATCACACGATAGTCGAAGTCGCCGCGAACCCCCGCCGCATGGGGCGTCCCGGATCGCCCCAGGCGCGGAGAGGTCGCGACGTCGCGACGAGCGCGACGCGGGGCGACTCGCGCCGGGGGGCCTCGCGCGCCCACGGCGACGGCCGGGAGGGCGCCGCGGCCTCGGCGGTCGGGACGATCACCGTCGTGAGCGCCGCTGGCTCCGCCGCCGCGGGCTCGGCCGTCGGACTCACCGCGACGGTCAGCGGGACCGTCGGCGTGGAGAACGGCACCCACACCCCTCCCGGCGGGTTGTCGACGCGGTTGATCCGGACGACGTCCGCCACGACGTAGTAGCCCGACGCGACCCCGGCGTTGGTCAGCTTCACCTTCAACGTCCCGCCCGTGATCAGAAACGATTGCCCCAACGATTTGTAACTGACGGCGACGTCATACGAGCCGGTCGGGGCTAGCTGCTGGTTCACGAGCACGGTGGACAGCGCCGTGGCGCCGTCGTAGACCGTGAACGGGCTGTTGGTGGCGCGGTTGGGGGCTTGAATCCAACTGGCCCAAACCTCGTACACGCCGGGGACCAGGTTGTCGAAGGTCCAGACGGCGTTGATCGAGCCGTCGCCGGCCGGGGCGGTGGCGTGGGTGCCGCTGTAACCGCCGGTTGCCCAGCGGGTCCAGCCGGCGGTCTGCTGGTAGATCGGCGAGCCGTCGGTGTCGTCGGCGTAGTACGCGCCCACGCGCTGGATCCGGATCGCGTCGGCGATGATGAAGCGCGACGTGGCGACGCCCGCGTTGGTCAGCTTGACCGTCAACGTGCCGTTCGTTATCGTGACGTTCTCGAACAAGCTCTTCCACGAGTTGGGGCCGGAGTAGACGCCGGACGGGGCCTGGCTCTGATCGACTAGGACGGAGCCACGCGACGTGGCGCCGTCGTAGACCGTGAACGGGCTGTTGGTGGCGCGGTTGGGGGCCTGGACCCAATTCGCCCAGACCTGGTACTTCCCCGACGCCAGGTTCGTGAACGTCCAGGTGGCGGTGGTGGAGCCGTCGCCTCCGGGCGCGGTGGAGGAGGTGTTCGAGTAGCCGCCGCCGGTCCATTCGGTCCACGGGCCGGTCTTGGTGAATCCCTGGGCCGCGGTCTGCGAATCGTCCACGACCCACGAGCCGAGCTTGCGGATCCGAACCGAGTCGGCCACGATGTACTTTCCAGGATCGGCGTCGTTGGAGAGGACCACCTTGAGCGTGCCGCTGTTGATGGTGAACCGCTCGCCCAGGGTGTTCCAGGAGCTTCCCGCGTCGTAGTAGCCCAGCGGCGCCCGCGTCTGGTCCACCCGGACGGTGGTCAGTTGGGTGGCGCCGTTGTAGACCGTGAACGGGCTGTTGGTGGCGCGGTTGGGGGCCTGGACCCAGTTGACCCACACCTCATAGGTGCCTTGGGGCAGGTTGTCGAATGTCCAGGTAATCTTGGTGGAGCCGTCGCCGGTCGGCGCCGTCGAGGACGTGCCGCCATGCCCGCTGCCCGTCCACTGCGTCCAGTTCCCGACCCGGGTCACGCCCTCGGCCGGGGTCTGGCTGTCGTCGAGGAAGATGGGGCCGGAGGGCTGGTTTCCGGTGTTGGTGACGGTCACGGGGACGGTCGCCGTGCGGACGAAGCCGCTGCCGTTGGCGACGGTCAACTTGAAGGTGTACGAACCGGGGCCGGCGAAGGTGGCGACCGCGTTCTTGGCGGCGTTGGTGCCGTTGACGCTGAACGTCGGCGCGGCGACGCCGGATGGTTGGGAGACGACGCTCCAGGTGTATGTCAGCCCCGGCTCTCCGCCGCCGTAACTGGCGTTGACCGACAGGTTGGTCGTCGTCGCGTTCACGACGCCGGCCGGCGACGCGACCGCCACGGGCGCCGGCATCCCGGCCAACAAGGCGTTGTACGCGCTGACCATCCCCCCGCTGATCGTCTTCCCCGCCAGGCTCGACAGCGGCTTGGTGTTCTGCACCAGGGCCTGGACGATCTGCTGGGCCGTGTAGTTGGGGTATTGGGAGGCCACCAAGGCGGCGGCGCCCGCGACGAACGGGGCCGCGAACGACGTGCCGGCGGCGAAGTTAATGTAGCCGCCCGTCCATTCGGTCGTGTAGATGTCGACTCCCGGAGCCCCGAGGTGAACCGTCGTGGGACTGTATGTGGAGAAGCTCGCTAGACCGCCGGAGGAATCGACTGCGGCAACGCTAATCAAGTTCGGCTTGTTCAGCGCGGCGGGATAGGTTGGGGTGGTGTTGCCTCCATTCCCAGCCCCCGCGACCACGACCACGTTGTGCTGAGCGGCATAGTCGATCGCGTCAACCAGATCCTGGTTATATCCCGAGTACGCGACGCTAATCGAGATGACCTTCGCGTGGTTGTCCACTGCGTAGCGGATGGCCGAGACGAACTGGCTGTAGCCGTTGACCTTCAGGGCCATCACGGGCGAGCCCCACGACACCCCGGCCATGCCCTGTCCGTTATTCGTCTCGGCCCCGATAATCCCCGCGATATTGGTCCCATGACCCGTCGACACGTTCTGGTTCGCGGAGTTGTCGGCGAAGCTCCAGGAGGTCGACGTCATTTTCGACTGAAGGTCGGGATGCGACAAGGCTACGCCGTAAGTCTCGATCTCCGCGACAATGACGGAGGAACTGCCGGTAGTGATGCCCCACGCCTCGGGGGCGTCGATGTCGACGTTGTTCGCATTGTGGAGACCCCACTGATAGGCGAAGCCCGGATCGTTTGGGAAGACGGAAAGGAGGGTTCGGGATTCGAGCAGGTCGAGATGGAACTTGCGGCTGTTCCGACGTCGGGAGATGCGAGTCCTGGTGAGATGCTCCAGGGTGATGCGAACCAATGGTGAAAGTGCCGTCGTGGTGAGACGGCACCCGAGCGGCAGTCCTTCAAGACCGTCGCGGCCTCTGACTCCCGAGCCGCCTCCATCCGAAACCAACCGCGGCAGCGAAGATCAGCAGGACACTCGGTTCCGGGACCGGGGCGGCTTCGAGCCGGGCGAAGACATCGACGGCGACGACCGACGGCTCGGACGAGAGATTCCAGAGCGGCGCCGTTTCGACCGGTTCTAACGTGAGGTTCAATCCAGCCGTGCGGAGAACGGCGTTCCCGCTGACTTCGTGGAACGTGGACAACCCCCCTGTCAGCGTTCCGTCCTCATAAACGTTCGCGTTCACGATGTTGTCGAAAGAGACCGTCGCTCCAGGATCGGCGACGGCCTCGCCGTTGATCGATCCGATGCCGAATGTCAATCGCAGGATCGCGTTGTCGAACGAGAATCCCTTGCCTGGCGTCGCTTGATGGACCAGGATCGTCCCCAAACGCAGCGTCGAGCCAGGCGTCGCGACACCGTTCGTCACGGGTCGGAACTCGAACACGACGTCGCCCGCCGAGGTCTTCAGCGGCTCGGATCCGGACGTACTGTAAGTGATCTGGGTCGGGATCGGCGCGGCGTGGGCCTCACCGACCGCGAGGCCGCAGACGAGGGCCGCGAGCGGGGCGAAGAACGGCGCGAGACGGGCGGTTCCATTCGGTAGCGACATCGATTCCTCCTTGACGTCCCATGACCTTCGCGCGGGTCCGCCGCGGTGGGTCGAAACCAGAATTCCGACGGAAGACCGAACCCCGACGCTCACGCGCGGCGGCGTAGAGTCATCGAAGCATCCGGGGAATCAACAAGCGGGAGCCTACCGAGAGGGCCACACCTCGTCGACACCGAATATGAATCATGAAAACGATTTCAGGACCGATTTCCGTCCTGGATGTTCGGGGGCCGGTCTTGGCGGCCTCGGCGGGAGTGGGGGCGGGACCGTTCCGCGGCGGCGCGGAGGCGGCTTGAAGGCGGGGCGGACGTCGCGATCGAACGCTTACGTCGCGTACTCGTCGGGGCGGAAGCGGTCGAGGTGGTCGCGAATCCAGGCGACGGTCTCGGCCAGGCCGTCGTCCAGGGAGTATCGGGGTTTCCAGTCCCAGAGGCTTTGGGCCAGCGCCGTGCCGGCTTGCAGCCGCTCGACCTCGCTGGCGGAGGGCCGCAGCCGCTGGGATTCGGTTTCCACGGCGATCGGCTTGCCGAGGATCGCGCCGATCCGCTCGACCAGCTCGCCGATGCTCACGTCCGAGCCCCGGCCGACGTTGACCACCCGCCCGACCGCCGCCTCGCAGCCGGCGATCGCCACGAACGCCTCGGCGGTGTCCTTGACGTAGGTCAGGTCGCGCCTGGGGTCGAGCCGGCCCAGCCTGACCGCCGGCCGCGTCAGCGCCTGGCTGATGATCGTGGGGATGATCGCCCTCGCCGACTGCCGCGGGCCGAAGGTGTTGAACGGCCGCAACACGCTCACCGGCGTGTCGAACGACCGGAAGTAACTCTCCCCCAGCGCGTCGGCGGCGATCTTGGTCGCCGCGTAGGGCGACTGGCCCCGCAACGGGTGCTTCTCGTCGATCGGGACGTACTGCGCCGTGCCGTAGACCTCCGACGTCGACGTCAACACCACCCGCTCCAACACCCTCGACCGCCGGCAGGCGTCCAGGACGTGGGCCGTGCCGTTGACGTTGGTCTGCACCACGTCATACGGGTTCCGGTACGAATACGGGATCGCGATCAACGCCCCCAGGTGGAACACCCATTCCCGCCCCTCCACCGCGCGGGCGACGGCGTCGGGGTCTTTCAGATCGCCGCGGTGGACCTCGATCTCGGCCCGGACGTCGCGCGGCAGGTCGTCGAGCCAGCCGCGATCGTCGCGACCGTTGTACCGGACCAGGGCGCGCGTCCGATGCCCCAGCCGTACCAGGCGTTCCGTCAGGTGACTGCCGATGAACCCGCCCGCGCCGGTGACCAGGACCGCCTTGCCCATCTCCGCCTCCTCCTCGATTCCACGCCTCCGCGAGACGCCCATCCTAATGCACCCGCGTCGTCTTGACCACGCGAACCCCGCGAGGCCCCCCACGATCGCGACGACCCGAACGGCAACCCCGCCGCGATCCGAAACCTCAAGGAGACGCGACAAGTCGACGCACCATCGCCAACATCTCCAATTTCTCGATATTTCGCAAAGCCGCGAGTCAACGTCGTCGATACCTTTTAACCAAGGAGATACCGATCACGTTAAGGCAAGCCACGACCATGCACGGAATCGACGTCCGATGATTTCGTCACGATCCGGAGATTCCCCGATGACGCTACGGCTCGTCCTGATCAGTTTGGTGGCGGGGTTGGGCCTGGGTCCGCCCGCATGGCCGACGGTCGAAGGCTGGGTCGAAGGCGCTCAGAAGTGGATGAACGCCCGACTCGCCGCGGCCGACGCCCGTCCGGGAGAGCGGCGGCTGGTCATCCACGAGCTGTTGGCGGCGGAGATGCAGCGGGCGCACGCCGCCCGTCTGGCCCGCCGAACCGCCGCCCCCGCCCTCGCGCCCCGCCCCGCCATCGTCGCGATCGCCCACGAGATCGCCCCCCGTCGTCCCGCGGCCCTCGCCCAGCCGCTCCCGTTCCCGCTGCCGAAACTCGACGATTATCTGACCGCCGCGGCGACGCCGCCCGCGGCCCCGGCCGTCTCCGCCGTCCGGCTCGACGAGTTGGCCGCGATGGTCTGGGATCGCGCCCGCCCCCTGGCCGCCGACCTCGGCGCGGGCCTTCGCCGAGCCGCCGAGCGTGACGCCCTCGCCCTCGCGGACCTGGAGGGATTCGACGGCGTTGAAATCGAGGGCGCGGCGATGATCGAGCCGGCCCCCCTGCCCGACCAGGTGTTCGCCGCCATCGAGGGCCCCGCGCCGATCGCCGTCGAGGGCCCGGCCCCCGCCGCCGTCGAACCCGAGCCGGCGTCGAGCTTCGTGGCGATGGAGCGAACCGCCGACCTCTACTTCGCCCCCTCGCCCCTGGACGAAGCCGAGCCCGCGCTCGCCGAGGCCGCCGAGTCGGCCGTCGCCGCGGAGGCGATCGACCTGGCCGAACTGCCGGCCGACGTCTTCGCCCCGTCCCCGGCCGAGACCGTCGTCGCCGACGCCGCCATCGACGCCGAGCCCGAGGCCGCCCCCCCCCGAGTCGGCCAGGCGATCCGCCTGACGCGCGAGGCGCTCTCGGCCTGGATCAACGTCCTGAGCGGTCCCGCCCTGGTGACCACCGCCTCCCGCGGCGGCCCGACCACCCGCTGACGCCGGCGACCGCCGGAAAAGGCGAAAACGAGACGCGGCGGTCGTCGGGGAATCCCCCCGGCGACCGCCGCGTCGTTTCGTCCGTCGAGTCCGCCTTACGCCTTCTGCTCCACCTGGGTGAACAACATGAGGCTGGCCTCCTCGTCGAAGACGGGGGGCGGGGCGTCGTCGACCGCCTTGCGATAACCCAGGCCGACGGCCACCTTGATCACCTCCGCGTAGGACGGGAACGACTTGCCGGAGAGTTCCTTGAACCGCTGCATCGCGTTCATGAACTCCAACTCGTCGTCGGTATACTGCTTCTCGAAGGTGGTGGGATCGATCCGCTTGCGCCTTTCCTTCTTCTCACGGCGCTCGCCGGCGCGGGGGGGCCTGGCTTCGCCGTCGGCGCCGCTCCGACCGCGAGCGGCGAACCCGCGACGGTCCCTCCCCTCCCGGCGCTCGTGGAAGACGGTGTTGGGGGGGTACGCCGAGAAGTCGAACGCGCCGGGGTCGGGCTTGGGGTCGTTCCTGGCGTCGTCCATCATCATTCACCTCCGGCCGCTGGATTTCGCGGCGTCGTTCCGCCCGGCGGCCCCGCGATCGACTCGACCGCGACCCGTCCGGATGATGAACCAGTAGGACGCCCCGGCGCCGTTGTCAAAATCGGGGCGACCGCGCCGTCTGGGAGGAAAATCCGGCGGATCGAAGAAAACGCCGGGCTCGGGCGTCTAAGGAGGACGGCGACGGCCGCGCGCCGGCCCTCGATTTGGCCGCGGCCGAAACCATGTGGCATAATGGTTGACGACGAACCGAACCAAGCCGGCATCGAACCGCCCCGCGGGGATCGTGGATTCATCCGGGAGCGGCGCCCCGGGAGACGCTCGCGCGACGCGCCTCCGGCGGCCCGATCGGATCGGCCCGGGTTCGACGGGAGCGCTCCGAGCCGACGTTCGCCGGCCGGCGGTCGCTTCCGTACCTTCAATCGCGACGAGTCGACACCAAAGCGCCCCGACCGGTCCAGGCGCCGGTGACCACCTCTGCTGGAGAGCCTTCAACATGCCCCGAACCGCGAGTCTATGGAAAGCCGCCGGGCTGCTGACCCTGGGCGGCGTGCTGCTGTCCGGGGCCGCGACCCGCGGCGACGACGCCGCCCCGCCCCTCCACCAACAGTTGACCGAGCTGGGCCGCCAGTCCCTCGCCAACGGCGCCGACGGCACCGCCCGGTCGTTCTTCCAAAAGGCGCTCGAGCTCGCCCCCGGCGACGCCGACGCCGCCCAGGGCCTCAAGGACGCCGACGCCGCCCGGCAACGGCTCGCCGACCAGATCGCGCTTCAGGACCCGGCGGCCCCGGCCCCCGCGGCCCAACCGGCGGGCGAGGCCCAGCCCGCCCCCGCCCCCGCCGACGCCCAGCCGACGCCTCCGGAACCTCCCAGCGCCGTCGACAACCAGAAAGCCACGCTGGAGGAGTCCAACCGGCTCGACGCCGTCGCCCGCCAGCAACTCACCAGCGACGTCCGCCAGCGGATGACCGCCGCCCGCGAACAGGCCGACCGGGGCGCGATCGAATCGGCCATCGACATCAACCACCTCGCCCAGAACGTCGTCCGCTCGGCCTCCAACGTCCCCCAATCCGTCCGCGACTCCCTGCTCCGGGAGCTTCAGGCCCAGTACACCGACCTGATGCGCAACGAGGAACGGATCGTCAACGAGCGGATCGAACGCCAGCGGCTCGCCGCCGCCGCCGCGCAGCGCGAGCGCGGGCTGTCCCAGTTCGTCCAGAACCAGCAGACCATCGAAGCGATGATGGACCAGTTCGACTCGCTGATGGGCGAGGGGGTCTACAACACGCTCTACAACGGCGGCATGGGCGACATCGGCCTGGCCACCGCGCCGTTTTACGAGGCCCGACTCCGCTCCCAGCAGGCCCGCGCCCTGATGCACAAGGGGACGCTCCCGTATAGCGACGAGAACCCCGCGCCCTACGCCGGCATGTTCGTCTCCACCACCATGGGCTTCCTTTCCCAGGAGCGGCAGTTCGAGGAGCTGAAGGAATACCGCTTCATGCTCACCATGCAGGACGTCGCCCGCGCCGCGGTCCCCTTCCCCGACAACAAGGTCATCGAATACCCCGACGCCGCGTTGTTCCGGGCCATGTCGGAACGGCGCATCCCCAAGTACGCCAAGGCCGTGGACGTCTTCGACCGCGACCCCAAGACCAAGCAGATCATCGCCAAGCTCGACGACCCCCTGGCGATGAACTTCCCCAACGAGACCCCGCTTGAGGACGTCCTGAAGTACGTCAAGCAGGCCACCCAGACCCCCGAGGACAACGGCATCCCCATCTACGTCGACCCCATCGGCCTGCAAGAAGCCGACAAGACCATGACCTCCCCGGTCAGCGTCGACCTCGACGGCGTCCCCCTGAAGACCACCCTCCGCTTGATCCTCAGGCAGCTCGGCATGACCTACACCGTCAAGGACGGCTTCCTGATGATCACCTCGGTCGAGTCCGAGGACCAGCAGACCGACATCCGCGTCTACCCCGTCGCCGACCTCGCCCTGATCCCCTACTCGCTCATGATGGGCGGCGGCGGCGGCATGGGTGGCATGCGCGGCGGCATGGGCGGCATGGGCGGCGGCATGGGTGGCATGGGCGGCGGCATGGGCGGCGGCATGATGGGCGGCATGGGCGGCGGCATGGGCGGCATGGGCGGCGGCATGGGCATGATGTCCATCCCGGTCGCTCCCGCCCAGGACGACCCCGCCGACGCCTTTCTGCAAAAAAAAAGCAACTGAGCGGTCTGGGGGCCGACCGGCCCCGGTCCTCCACTGACGCCTCGCGGGATCCGTCCGGCCGCAAGCCGACGGATCCCGCCGGCGTTTCGAAGCCGGCCGACGCCCAGCCCAGGGTCCGACCCTCGAGCTCGCCGCGCGCCGGCCTCATCCCCATCACCGGCGCCCCGGCCGCGCGACCCTCCGCCGCCGGCGACCCCTTCGACTACTGGTCGAACTTCTACAAGTCCCACGACGAAACCCCCGGCCAGTTCCATGAGACGATCCGCCTGCTCAATCAAAGCGGCAAGGTCAAGGACGTTCACGCGGCGCTGCTGTCTTACCTGAAACACCGCCCCAAGAACGCCGAGTTCTGGATGTACGAGGCCCTGGCCCTGGCCATCGAGATGGACGGCGGCAAGCCCGAGGACGTCCGGCGGGCGCTCGACCACGCCGCCGACATGGCCCAACGCTCCCACAACCCCAACCACCTCGTCAGCGCCGCCGACAAGCTGCTTTTGAAGGGCTTCACCGACCGCGTCGGCCCGCTCCTCGACGAGGCGATGGAGAAGGTCCCCCACCGCGCCGAGCCGATCCTGATGTCGATGATGCTGGCCAGGAAGCTCCACGACCCCGCGCGGATGACCGTCGCGATCGAGCGCCTGCTCTCGCTGGGCTGGCCCGGCCAGGACGAGTTCTTCCGGGCCGAGGCCCGCAAGCAGGTCGCGCTTCTGGCCAAATCGCTCAAGGAGGAAGGCCGCGGCGCGGACGCCGGGAAACTGACCGCCGCCCTGCCCGGGTCCGAGGCCCGCGACCTCTACGTCCGGCTCGCCTGGGACGGCAACGCCGACTACGACCTGATCGTCGAGGAGCCCCTGGGCGCGACCGTCTCCCGCGACATGCCCCGCTCGGTCTTCGGCGGCGCGCTCGTGAAGGAGGGTCGGGGAAGCCGCCCGGAAGAGATCTACGCCTGCCCCCGCGGCTTCGACGGCGACTACACGATCCGAATCATGACCGTCGCCGACGACCCCGCCAGACCGTCCACCCGGCTGACCCTGGAGGTCGTCACCCACGACGGCGCCGCCGCCGAGCGGAAGCGGACCTACTCCCTGACCCCCGGCGACCCCAAGGCCAAACCGATCGTCGCGACCCTCAAGGACGGCCGACGCACCCGCGTGCTCCCCTTCGTCAGCCCCACCGCGGTCCGCGACGCCGTCCAGGAAGTCCTTGAGGAACGCGCCGCGAAGGCCCGCTCCAAACCGGACGCCGAACCGTCAAAGCCGACGCCGGCCCCCCCGATCCGGTGAGAGCGACCCGCGGGCGCGCGACCCCGCGGCCCCGGCCGGCTTGGGTCGGGGCTTCCCAAACCGACCGTCTCCAGGCCACAATCGACGGGAATCGGGTCGTTCGAGGAGGATCCGCGTCGGGCCGGGAGGATGGAGCCTTATGAAACGCCGCGTTCTGACGGTCGACGACCAGAAGCTGGGCTGCGACTGCCTCCGGCAGATCCTGGAGCCGGAGGGGTACGACGTCGAGGCGGCCTACGACGGCACCACCGCGCTCGAGCTGCTCCAGGAGGGGGAGTTCCACCTGGTCGTCACCGACCTGCGAATGCCCGACATGGACGGCTTCGACCTGCTCCAGGCCATCCGCGAGCGCCGGGTCCCCGTCGGCGTCGTCGTCCTGACCGCCTACGGCGACGCCTCCGAGGCCCTCCAGGCGATGAAGGCCGGCGCCGACGACTTCCTCCGCAAGCCGTGCGAGCCCGACCACCTCCGCGCCGTGGTCCAACGCACCCTCGACCGCCGCCGCTTGATCGACGACCTGGCGCAGCTTCGCGCCAAGCTCCGCGGCAGCTACAGCTTCCACACCATGCTGTCGCAAAGCCCGAGGATGCGCAAGGTCTTCGACCTGATCCAGCACGTCGGCCCGGTCGACTCCACCGTCCTGATCCACGGCGAGACCGGCACCGGCAAGGAGCTGGTCGCCCAGGCCCTGCACGCGGTCAACAACCGCCGCAAGGGGAAGTTCGTCGCCCTCAACTGCGCCGTGCTCAACGATTCGCTCCTGGAGAGCGAACTCTTCGGCCACGAGCGCGGCGCGTTCACCGGGGCCGAGCGCCGCAAGATCGGCCGGTTCGAGAAGGCCGACGGCGGCACGCTCCTACTCGACGAGATCGGCGACGTCTCGCCGGCGATGCAAGTCAAGCTCCTCCGCGTCTTGCAAACCGGCGCGTTCGAGCGGGTCGGCGGGATGGAGACGGTGAAGGTCGACGTCCGAATCGTGGCGGCCAGCCACAAGCGGCTGGAGGACGAGGTGAGGGCCGGCCGCTTCCGCTCCGACCTGTATTACCGCTTGAAGGTCGTCGTCATCGACCTCCCTCCCTTGCGCGAGCGCAAGGAGGACGTCCCCCTCCTGGCGATGCACTTCGTCGAGAAGCACGCCTCGCCGGCCAACCCGATCGTGGAGATCGACGGCCAGGCGATGCAGGCGCTTCTGCGGCACCAGTGGCCGGGGAACGTCCGGGAGTTGGAGAACGCGATCAAGGCGGCCGTGGCGATGGCGGAGGGCTCGGTCCTGCACCGCGAACACCTTCCCGAGACCGTCGCCCCGCGCGCCCCGCGCGCGACCGGCCCGGACCCCATCGACATCGACGTCCGCCTCCCCGAGTTGATCGACGACCTGGTCGGCCGGGTGGAGCGCGACTACTTCCGTCGGGTCATGACCGAGTTCCGCGGCAACGTCGCCCGCGCCGCCCGCCACAGCGGCCTGTCCCGCCGCAGCGTCTCCCAGAAGCTCCAAAAGTACGGCCTCGACCGCGCCGAGTTCAAAAAACCCCGCGGCGAATGAAGACGAAGGAAGGCCCGGCATACTCCCCCTTCTCCCCTCGTGGGAGAAGGCGCCCCGAGGAACGCCGCCGAAATAACTTCCGGGAATCCTCCGGGGTCGACTCGCGTGGCCTCGAACCGTAAATCCGGGGAATCAAGAGCCTCGTAGACGGCCGGCGCCTTCTCCGTCGTGGAATTCATCCACGGATTACCCAGATTGACGCAGATTCAGATCGGAAAATTCAATTTAATCTGTGTTAATCTGATAAATCTGTGGATATTCTCTCTCAGGTCGTTCACGGGAAGTTGTTTCGGCAGCGTTCCAAGGGCCGGATGAGGGGGGGGCGCCAACGAAAGCCCGCGGGATCACCCCTCATCCGGCCTTCGGCCACCTTCTCCCACAAGGGGAGAAGGGATGTTTATGTCGCCGGTCCTAGAATCTTTGACGACGTGGCGGGGCGAGGAGGGGCGCGCGTCTCGTCCGCGCCGGATTCACGGCAGCGGCACGTCCTTGAACGCGACGTCGATCGGGACCGCGACGAACTTGCCGGGAGCCTCGTAGACCAGCCGATAATCCCTGGGCTCGCCGGGAACGTCCTCGAAGAGGTACTCGAAGACCAGCTCGCCGCCGACGCCGCCGACGCTTGAGGAGCCGCCGTTGAGGGCGAATTTCGAGCCGTCGGCCTTTTCGAGCCGGATCCGGTTGTCGAACAGGCCCTGGCGGAAGCTCTCGAACCCTGGGCCCTCGCCGGGATACTCAAGCGCGACGGCGATCCTCCAGATCTGCTCGTCGACCTCCACCGCTTGCAAGGTCGCCGCGACGTCCCCTTCCCGGACGGTTCGCGTCTCGTCGATCCGGGGGAAGCGGAACGTCTTCACGTCGGCGGGGACGGTCGCCTCGATCCGCGCGCGCAGGGTCGCCAGCTTGGCGGCCGAACGCTCGGGAGCGGCCAGGGTCGCGTCCAGCTCGGCCGCGGAGTTCTCCGGATGGACCGCCGTCGCGCCGGATTCCGACGCGATCAGGGGCCGGATCGCGCGGCCATGGTCGTCGACCGCCTCGACGCCCCCGGCCTTCATCGCCAGGAGCATCGGCCGGATTCGAGGCTCCCAGGCGACCTCGAACGCGACGTTCGCCGCCGACATCCCGGTCTGGAAGTCGCGCACCAGGGTGATCGACTCGATCGCCACCCGGAACGGGCCGACGTACTCCGTCGGCGGCCTCTCGGCGCCGCCCCCGTCCCCCGCGACGATCCCGACCGAGCCGTCGCCGGTGTACGGCGTGACCGTCACGCCGGCCCCGGCCGCGACCTCGTCCAGCGCGCGGAGCAACGGCGCGGCTTTCAGATCCAGGTCGATCGTCGGGTTCGCCGCTTCGACGCCGAAGCGGCCGCGCAGGTCCGTGAGCGCCTCGCCCGTCTGGTCCCGCATCCGTTGGAGGGCGTCGTCCAGGCGGATCCCGCGCGCCTGGATCGTCACCGTCGCGGGGGCCGTCGGCTCGGGTTCGTCAGCGGCGAGGGCCGCCCCCGCGGCCAGGACCGGCGCCAGGACCCACCCGAACCGTCTCGCGATCGTCGCGCCCATGGCGTCCGGCCTCCCAATCGAAACCGCCCCCGGCGTCTTGTCGAAAACCACCGCTCATGAGCATGAATCACCCCTTCTCCCACAAGGGGAGAAGGGATGTTTGTCATCACTTTTCCCCTGGGTTTTCGACGAAGCGGTCTTCACGTTCAGCGTAGCGGGCGCGGCGCGCGGGGGCAACGCGCCCCGCGCCGTCGCGCCACGGCGCGTCAGCCGCTCGGTTCCGGCGCGGGGCTGAGGTCGATCTGGACGCGGCGGATGGAACGGGGGGCGACGGCGAGGATGGTGAACTCGACGCCGGCGCGGCGGAAGCTCGCGCCGGGTTCGGGGAGGCGCCCCAGGGCGTGCAGGGCCAGACCGCCCAGGGTGTGGAAGTCGGCGTCGGTGGGGAGGTGGAGGCCGAACCGCTCGTTGAGTTCCTCCAGGTCGACGCCGCCGGCGACCGCGAAGGTCGAATCGCCCAGGGGGACGACCGGATCCTCGTCGGTCGGCAGGTCGTGCTCGTCGTGGATCGGGCCGACGAGTTGCTCGACCAGGTCCTCCAGCGTGACCAGCCCGGCGACGCCGCCGTACTCGTCCAGGACCAGGGCCATCGGGGTGCGGCGGAACCGCATGTCCTCCAAAAGTTGGAAGGCGTTCTTGGTCTCCGGGACGCAGTACGCCTCGCGGGCCAGCAGGGCCGGGGCGATCTCCTCGCCGGGCGCGACGGCGACCATGCGGTCGAAGAGGTCCTTCACCAGCAGCGTGCCGACGACGTCGTCGTGGCCGCGTCCGTAAAGCGGGATCCGACTCAACCCCGTGGCGAGGAACGTTTTGGCCGCGTCGGCGGCGGTGGCCGTCGCGGGGAGCATGACCATCGCCGTGCGGGGCCGCATGACCTCCGATGCCGTCGACCGGGTCAATTCGACGACGTTCCCCATCATCGCCCGCGCCCGTTCGGGGATCTCCGGCTCCTGGTCCTCGTCCTCCTCGTCGCCGGAGAACTCGACCTCCACGCTCGCCGGCCGCGCGCCGGCCTCGGGCGCCCCCAGCAGCCATTCCACCAGCAGCTCCAGCCCGGCGGCGGCCGTCGTCATCGGCAGACCGGCCAGCAAAAACAGGGGCGTCGCGGGCCAGACGCGGTCGAGGATCGTCTCCGCGTAGAGCCGACCCACGACCCCGGCGGCCAGATAACCGCCGACCCCTCCCAGCCCGACGACCAGCACCAACTCGACCTCGTCGGCGAGCGTCGCCTGACGTTCCAGGATCAAGCCCGCGGCGATCGCCAGGAACAGCCCGGCGGCCATCGCCACGGACTCGGCGGCGCGCTCCAGCCGGACGTCCGCGTGGGCGATCCGATCGGCCCGCTCGGGACGCCCCCGAGTCCCGGTCAACTCCTCCAGTCGACTGCGGGAGTACGACCGCAGGGCGTTGGTCAGGGCGACCGCCGTGACGTGCGCGAGGAACACGGGCGTGCAAAGCAGAATCAGCCAGACCGCGCCGGGCGCGTCCAAATCGGGGCCTCCAGGAAGTGGGGGAAGAGTCAGGGACGGGAGCCGGCGCGGCGGGACGCGCCGAAGGGGTTGGCCAGGCCGACGCGGGCCATCGCCTCGTCCTCGCCCCGGCGCATCTCGGCGGCCGACGCCTCGTCCAGGTCGTCGCGGCCGCACAGGTGGAGCAGGCCGTGGACGACGTAAAGGGCCAGTTCGTTCCAGGGCTCGACGCCCAGTTCCCCGGCGACGCGGGCGGCGGTCTCGGCCGAGACGACCAACTCCCCGTGGAGCCGGTCGTCCCCCGGCTCGGAGAGTGGGAACGTCACCACGTCGGTCGGCTCGTCGTGGCCGAGGTGGTCGCGGTTGATCCGGTGGATGGTCGGATCATCGACGATCGCCACCGAGATCGTCGCCGTCGTCACTCCCTCGCCCCGCAGGACCCGCTCCACCAGCGCCGCGACCGCCGCGCGGTCGACGGCCAACCGCGGCTGGGAGTCGGCGACGTCGATCTCGAACGCGGGGGTCGCTCCCGACGGGTCCATGCTCAGGCGGTCCTCTGTTCGGGGTACTTGACGCGACCGTGGTAGATGCCGATCAGCGACTTGATCAGGCTGTCGCGAATCTCGGCGATCTCCCGAAGGGTCAGCCCGGACTCGTCGAACTGGCCGTCGCGCAGCCGCTTGTCGATCAACTCCCGGACCAGGCCCTCGATCCGCGACGGCGTCGGCTCCGAGAGCGTCCGGCTGGCGCTTTCGACGCAGTCGGACATCATCAGGATCCCCGCCTCCTTGGACTGCGGCTTGGGGCCGGGGTAGCGGAAGGCGCTTTCCTGGACGACCGCGGCGTCGGGGTCGCCGCCGCAGCGGCGGTTGGCCTCGTGGTAGAAGTATTCCACCAACGTCGTGCCGTGGTGTTGCTCGATCAGGTCGATGATCCGCTCCGGCAGGTGGTGCTGCCGGCCCAGGTCCACGCCGTCCTTGACGTGGCCGATGATGATGAGCGTGCTCATCGCCGGCGCCAGCTTGGCGTGGCGGTTGCCGGAGCCCATCTGGTTCTCGATGAAGTAGTGGGGCTTGAGCATCTTGCCGATGTCGTGGAAGTACGCGCCGATCCGCACCAGCAGGCTGTTGGCGCCGATCCGCTCGGCCGCCGCCTCGGCGATCGCCCCGACGGTGATCGAGTGGTTGTGCGTCCCCGGCGCGCGGCGGACCAGCTCTTGCAAAAGCGGGTGGGTGTTGTCCCCCAGCTCCAGCAGGCTGATGCCGGTGACGATCCCGAAGGCGCTTTCCAGGAACGGCAGCGAGCCCCCCAGCAGGAACCCGGCCATCAACCCCCAGCCGGCGCGCCAGAAGCCGTCGGCGCGGACCAGTTCCACGGGCTGGCGTTCCCAGAGCCCCGCGGCCCAGGTCAGGGCCAGGAAGACCGCGGCGGAGGTCGCCCCCACCTTGATGAGCTTGGTCCGGGTCCGGACGTCGTTGAGCCCCAGGACGGCCGCGGCGGTCCCCCCCATCAGGATCAGGAAGTGGGCGATCCCCGTCCCCAGGGACATGCAGGTCAGCATCGAGAGCAAAAACGTCGCCATCAGCCCGAAGCCGGGGTTGTAGGCGATCGCCAGGACCATGCCCGAGACGGCCACCGGGATCAACTCCGAGCCCCACGCCTGATGCGCCAACAGCCGCGCCGCGCCGACGCAGACGACGACCAGGGCGCACAACGTGGCGATCCGCCCCAGGTCGGCGGCGATCAACCGCTCGTTGCGGCCGACGTAGGAGCCGGCGAGCATGAACAGGGCCGAGACCAACGCCAGGATCCCGCAGGCGCGCTGGAGCCGGTCGGCCCAGGTCAACTCGGCGGCGGCCTCGTCGTGCTCCATCCGCAGGAGGATCAACTGCTCCTCGCCGATGGCCTGGCCTTGCTCGACGAGCACCTCCCCCTCGCGGTACGGGTCGTACCATTCGGGCACGGCGTCGCGGGCCAACTCGCGGAGGCGGGCGGTCTCCTCCGGGTCGAACGTCAGGGTGGGGCGGCCCTCCAGACGGTCGGCGACCAGTTGGAAGAGGGTCTCGCCGATCCTGCTGGGGGTGAACGCGGCGGTGAACTCCTTGGCGACCGGGCCGTCGGGCTTGACGATCCGCTCCGGGACCACCCGCTCGCGGGGGAAGATCCGGGCCTCGTCGTCGGGCTGGTCGACGTTCCTGATCGACAGCGTCCGGCTCGACTCCTCGTTGCGAGGCAGCGCGCCGGGGCCCAGCACGCCGGCGTCCAGGAGCGGCTCGAACGCCTTGGCGATCTGGACGTGCAGGTTGTCGCGGCGCTGGGGGGTGTCGGTGGCGGCCTTGACGTCCAGGTAGGCCTCGGGCTTCAGGTGCCAGGTCGAGACCAAGGACGGGTCGACGTCCTCGAACCGCTGGGACTTGGCGATGGTGACGGTCAGGTCGTCCAGACGTTCGGCCAGGTCCTTGATCGGGGCCGGGTCGTTGATCATCACCAGCGGCACCTGGTCGGCGGCGGCCTGGCGGAGGTTGCTGGTCTTGGTCTGGTTGCGGATCCGGAATTCCTTGACCTTCACGCGGATCTCGCGCTCGGGGCGTTGGCCCAGGCGGTACACGAACGGCGGCCCGGAGCCGTGGACGACCGCGGAGGTGGCCAGGACCGTAAGGCCGATCAGCGCGAAGCCGACCAGGCGCGCCCGCTGACGGGCGGCGCGGCCCTGCTCGATGGAGACGTCGGGGATGGATCGCAACTGGGCCCGATTCGGTTTCGGGCGCCGTTTACCGATGCTCATGGATGGCGACTCGACGCGCCGCGGCCGCCTCGACGCGCGCCGCTCCGTTCCGCGCCGGGGCCGCTCGGCCCCGCGCGCCCCGACGCCGTCCTCGCGGGCGGGTCGTCGGATTTGCCGACGATCGACTGACTGGCCGGGACGAAAAAGTCCGACCGTCCCGGATTTTGGGTCGGACGTCCGTGGTAAACGGTCTTCCCCCCTCGCGGGGGAAGACAGACGCCGAAGGCGTCAGATGAGGGGGACGACGCGACC
>ERZ778018.931-NODE-931-length-32048-cov-400.753759_pt1 | contig 32048 bp, 30 predicted proteins | sample MGYA00375748_ERZ778018 | MGnify/ENA primary metagenome ERZ778018 (study PRJEB29350, sample SAMN05509839) | bioreactor metagenome | biome: bioreactor; material: wastewater | place: South Africa: University of Cape Town | collected 2014-04-22 ... | reverse complement strand
GGTCGAACTGCACGCCGCGGTCGTAGGTGATGCCGGCCATGCGGTAGACCATGTAGTCCTGGAACGGCAGGCGGATCTCGCGCGGGAACATCGCGTCGGACAGCGAGAACTGACCGAGCATCATGCCGATGCCGCTGCCGAAGATGTCGGCGTGGCGGAACCAGGCGTCCTCCACCACGATCTCGCCGTTGCCGCCCTTCTCGGCCATGATGGCGTAGAAGTAGTAGGTGATGTCCTTGCTCAGCGGCGCGCTGGACAGCAGCTTGAGCAGGTACGGCGACTGGAAGTCGGTCGGCGCGGACTGGCGCGCGCCGCTGACCGGGTCGATCGCCTTGCCTTGGCGGGCCTGCACATAGGCCTGGGCGCGGATGGCCAGCGGCACGTGGTCGGGCAGCGCGAGGCGGTCGTCGCCGAGCTGGTCGGCGGTTTCCATCCAGTTCGGCAGGCGCATGTTGTTCGCGATGAACAACTCGCCGAACTTGTTGAGGCGCGGGAAGGCGGAGTGGCAGGCGGCGCAGCTGAGGTTGTAGCGGCGCGCGAACTCGGGCATGGCCGTTGCGCTTTGCGTCGGCAGCAGGGCAAGCCAGCCGCCCAGCAGCAGCAAAGGCAGCATGCGCAGCATCGACCGGAGCAGGCGCCAGGGCGTGCCGTTGCTTCGGAGCGACGGCGCGGACACTCCGGCCGTGGCTTCGTCACGCGCGGGACAGGGCAGCAGAGTGATCCGCTTCATCGTGGGTTGCTCCCTAAGTCGTTGAACTTCCGCCTTCGCCCTTGCGCGAATCCGCCGCGGCGGCGGGCACAGTCTGTCGGCGCGCGATCAACGCGTTATTGACCTGAGTCAACTGCACGGCGTGTTGTCGGCCGGCCGCGCGAGAAGCGTCGCGCTGCCGACGCGGTTCAGTCGATCTTGATCGGCTCGTGCAGCCCCGGCAGCTGGCAGTCGACGCCGCGCGCTTCCAGCACGTCCTGCATCACCTGCATGCCGCGGCCGTACTCGCCGTGCACCAGGAACACCTTGCGCCGCGGCGCATCGCCCAGCCAGGCCAGCAGCGAAGGCCGGTCGGCGTGGGCGGAGAAGCCGTTGATGGTCCACACCTGGGCGCGCACCGGGATTTCCTCGTTGAACACGCGCACGCTGGGCGCGCCGTCGATGATCCGCCGCGCCAGCGTGCCTTCCGCCGCATAGCCGACGAACACCACGCTGCAGCGCTCGCGCCACAGGTTGTGCTTGAGGTGGTGGCGCACGCGGCCGCCGTTGCACATGCCCGAGCCGGCCAGGATGATCGCGCCGCCGTCGACGTTGTTGATCGCCATCGACTCGGCCGTACCGCGGGTGAAATGCAGGCCGGGCATGGCGAACGGGTCGCCGTGTTGCAGTTCGTCCAGGAAGCCGTCGTCGAAGCATTCCGGGTGGCGGCGGAAGATCTCGGTGGCGGAAATCGCCATCGGCGAATCGAGGAACACCCGCACGTGCGGCGGGATCGCGCCGGCCGCGATGCCGCGGTGCAGGTAGTACAGGATTTCCTGGGTGCGTTCCAGCGCGAAGGTGGGGATCACCACGTTGCCGCGCCGGTTCACCGTGTCGCGGATGGCACGGTACATCTCGTCCACCGAATCGGGCACCGAGCGGTGCGGGCGGTCGCCGTAGGTGCTTTCCATCACCACGTAGTCGGCGGGTGGGGCAGGCGTTGGATCGCGCAGCAGCGGGCGCCCCGGGTTGCCGAGGTCGCCGGAAAACAGCATGCGCCGGGGCTGGCCGCCGTCGTCGATCTGCAGCAGGATCGAGGCCGAGCCGAGGATGTGGCCGGCATCGAGAAAGCGCGCGCTGATGCCCTCGACAACGGGAACCGCATCGCCGTAGCCGACATCCGGGCCGAAGAAGTCCAGCGCGTGCAGGGCGTCGTCCAGCGTGTACAGCGGCGGTGCCACCACGTCGCCGCGGCGGTTGTTGCGCTGCGCGCGGCGCGCGTCCTCTTCCTGCAGGCCGGCGGCGTCCAGCAGCACCACCCGCGCCAGTTCGCGGGTGGCGGCGGTGGTGAGGATGCGGCCGCGGAAACCCCGCCGCACCAGCAGCGGGATGCGCCCGCAATGGTCGAGGTGGGCGTGGGTGAGCAGCAGCACGTCGATGCCGGCCGGGTCGAAGCCGAACGGCTCGGCGTTGGCGCGCTCGACCTCCTCGCTGCCCTGGAACATGCCGCAGTCGATCAGCACGCGGCGATCGTTGCAGGTGATCAGGTGGCACGAACCGGTGACCTGCTTGGCGGCACCGTGGCAGCTGTAGATGAGCATCGTTTCCTCGGGGGTGCGGGCGACTGGCGCAGACTCTGGCAGGACAGGCCAGCCGCCGGGTTGATCGTCGTCAAGTCGGGGCACCCGCCGAGCATGTCATGGTGGGCCTGATGCCGTCGTACGGCCCGACCCGCGGCAGGCTTGCCGGAATATGGGGGTGGCGATGATCACCGTGCCGTTCCATCACGATATCGGCGTCGTGCGGGTGTTCCTGCGCTTCTCGCGTGCGGCAGCGCTGTTGATCTGCGTGGCGGCGCTGGTCGTGCTGGTCGGCTGGTGGTGGCAATGGCCGCTGCTGACCACGATGTGGCCGGGGCAGCCGGCGATGACCGCGAACGCGGCGGTCGGCTTCGTGTTGTCCGGCGGCTCGCTGCTGCTCAGCCAACACCCGGCGCCGTCGTGGTCGAGCGTCGGTCGCTGGCTGTCGCTGGGCGTGCTGGCACTCGGTGCGGTGACGTTGGCGGAGCATCTGTGGCTGGTCGACTTGCACATCGATCACCTCATCGCGGCACTGTCGACGCGCGACCCCGCGGGTTGGCCCGGGCGCATGGCCGAACCGGTTGCGGCGGGCTTCGTGCTGCTCGGTGCGCTGGGCCTGCTGCCGGCGCGACGCTGGCCGCGCCTGCGCGACGCGCTGGCCCTGGTCGCGTTGGTCATCGCGATGAGCGGGCTGGCCTCCTATGGCATTGCGCTGGCCGGCAAGGGCGCCACGCCGTTCGGGCGCATGCCGCTGCACTCCACTTTGTTGCTGCTGCTGGCGACGCTCGGCTGGCTGTGCGCCTCGCCCACGCTCGGGCTGACCCGCGTGGCCACCGCCGACACGCTGGGCGGCGCCCTGGCGCGGCGGCTGCTGCTGCCGGCCTTGCTGCTGCCGGCGGTGTTCGCGTTCGTGTTCGAGTTGCTGCAGTCCTGGCTGGGCCTGCCCGAAGCGCTGGCCTTCGTGTTCGTGGCCCTGTTCAGCGGCGGCGCGGTGGCCGGGCTGGTGTGGTGGGTGGCCAACCTGTTCGACAAGCTCGAACGCCAGCGCCGCGAGAGCATCGCGCTGCGCAACGACGCCGGCACCGACATCCTCACCGGGCTGGCCAACCGGCGTGCGCTCGACGAGGCACTGGCCGGCCTGCTGCGCGGGCAGCGCGAGCACGACACGACGTTCTCGCTGCTGATGCTCGATCTGGACCGCTTCAAGACCTTCAACGACGACTTCGGCCACCTGGCCGGCGACCAGGTGCTGCGCATCACCGGCCACCTGCTGCGCGCGGCGCTGCGCCCGGCGGACATGGCCGCGCGCTACGGCGGCGAGGAGTTCGTGCTGCTGTTGCCGGGTACCGACTTGAACGGCGCCGGCGAGGTGGCGGCGCGCCTGCTCGACGCATTCCGCGGTTTCGCCTGGCCGCAGTGCACGGTCACGGTGAGCATCGGCATGGCGCAGGCGGTCGCCGGCGATGCCGCGGAGGACCTGATCCGGCGCGCCGACGGCTCGCTGTACGACGCCAAGCGCGGGGGACGCGACCGTGCGGTGGCGGCGATCGCGCCGCCCGAGGTGTTGCGCCCGGGAGCCTTCCCGCGCGCCGTTTCGGGTTCTTAAGATCCACATAAGCCGTCCCGGTTGCAATGCCGTCCAAGGCAATCCTGCCGATACCGGAGACGCACCATGAAACGCATCGTCATCGCCCCGTTGTTCCTCGCCGCCGCCGTCCTGTCGGCGTCCGCCTTCGCCGCACCGCAATGCACCAGCGCACCGCGTGCGCAGTGGCTGACCGAAGCGGCGATGAAGCAGAAGGTGCTCGACCAGGGCTACACCATCAAGGTGTTCCAGGTCTCGGGCAACTGCTACGAGATCTACGGCAAGGACAAGGCCGGCAAGAACGTGGAGATCTACTTCGACCCCACCGACGGCCGCATCGTCAAGAAGAAGGGCGGTTGATCGTCACCTGACCCCTAGCGAGGACAAGCCATGAACGCGATGGTCAAAGTGTGGGACCCGCTGGTCCGCCTGTTTCACTGGTCGCTGGCGGGCTTGTTCCTCGCCAACTTTTTCACCGAGGACGGCGAGCTGGTCCATCGCGGGATCGGCTACGCCGTGCTGGCCCTGCTCGCGGTGCGTTTCGTGTGGGGCTGGGTCGGCACGCGGCACGCGCGCTTCGCCGACTGGGTGCCCGGCCCGCGCCGGCTGCGCGACTACCTGCGCGAGCGCCTGGCCGGGCGCTCGCGGCGGCAGCTCGGGCACAACCCGGCCGCCGCCGTGATGATCCTGGCCCTGCTCGTTGGCGTGCTGCTGGTCGGCGTCACCGGCTGGCTGCAGACCACCGACCGGTTTTTCGGGGAGGGATGGCTGCAGGAGCTTCACGAAGCGCTGGCCTACGGCGTGCTGGGGCTGGTCGTGCTGCACGTGCTGGCCGCGGTGGGCGAGAGCGTGCACTACGGCGAGAACCTGGTCGCCGCGATGATCCACGGCCGCAAGCGCGCGCCATGAGCCTGTCGGGCTTTGGCTGGTCGAGGCGAAAATCTGGCTGCGCGAGGACAGATTTTCGCCGGTTCGCCGCGCCATGGTGGTTCCATGGCGCAAGAATCGACGGAAATATGGACCGCGCAGTCGGATTTGCAGCCCGGCCAGCCAAAGCCCGACAGCCTCATAGGACAGGATGCCGCAGCCGGCGAAAAAGCGGCGCCAATTGCTGCAAGTCAAGTGAGCGGCCTGATCCCGCGACAAGAATGAGGCCATGCGCATCCTGCTAGCCGAAGACGACCGGGCACTGGGGCAGGCGCTGGCCGACGGCCTGCGCCAGCTCGGCTATGCGGTGGACTGGATCACGGACGGCAACCAGGCCGCCGCCGCGCTGGCCGACACCAGCTACGCCGCCGCCGTGCTGGACTGGAACCTGCCGCGCAGCAGCGGCCCGGCGATCATCGCCGGCATGCGCCGGCGCCAGGACGCCACTCCGGTACTGCTGCTGACCGCGCGCGACGAACTGGCCGACCGCGTCGCCGGGCTGGACGCCGGCGCCGACGATTACGTGGTCAAGCCGGTGCACCTGGACGAACTGGCCGCCCGCCTGCGCGCCTTGCTGCGGCGGGCCGACGGCCAGCTCGAGCCGGCGATCCGCGTGGGTGCGCTGGAAGTCACCCCGGCCGCGCGTCGCGCCACGCTGGCCGACGCGCCACTGGAACTGACCGCGCGCGAATACGCCCTGCTGGAAACCCTGGTGCGCCACCCCGGCCGCGCCTACTCGCGCGAGCAGTTGGAGGAAGCGCTGTACGGCTGGGATCAGGAAGTGGCCAGCAACGCCGTGGAAGTGCACATCCATCACCTGCGCCACAAGCTGGGACCAGGCTGGATTCGCACCTTGCGCGGTATCGGCTACGCCATCAATCCGCCCGGCGGGGTCGCCGCGTGATCCGCCCCTCGCTCAACCGGCGGCTGGTGCTGCGGCTGCTGGCCGGCATCGTGCTGGTGTGGTGTGCCGCCGCCGGCTGGCTGGCCTGGCGCAGCCTGCACGAGGTCGACGAGATCTTCGACCAGATGCTGGTGCGCACCGCCGCCAGCGTGTTCGCGGTGATGCCGGACGAGGTCGCCCGCGTCGGTACGGTGCGCCTGCCGGACAAGCCGCTGCTCGATTCGGACGATACCGCCCAGCGGCCGGCCATCGTGTTGCGCGATGCGCGCGGCGAACTGCTGGTCGAGAGCGCCGAACTGCCGCTGCTGCGCTTCGACCCGGGTGATGCGCACTTCCATTCGATCGTGCACGACGACCGGCGCTGGCGGGTGTTCCAGCGCTGGGATGCGCGGCATCGGTACTGGGTCCAGGTCGGCGCGCCGCTGGACGAGCGCGACGAACTGCTGCGCAAGCTGCTGGCGCCGGCGCTGCTGGCCTTGCTCGCGCTGCTGGTGCTGGTGCCGCCGATCGTGTTCGCCGGTTTGCGCAGCGGGTTGAGACCGCTGCGCCAGCTGGCGCGAAGCCTCTCCGCCAGCCCCGATCCAGCCGCCTCGCTCACCGATGCGCGGGTGCCGGTCGAGCTGGCGCCGTTCACCAAGGCGATCGACCAACTGGTCGATCGCCTGCGGCGCAGCCTGGAACACGAACGCCGCTTCACCGCCGACGCCGCGCACGAACTGCGCCACCCGCTGGCGGCGCTGCGGCTGGAACTGGACCTGGTCGGGCGCGGCGACGATGCACCCGGGCGCGCGCAGCACCTGCAGCGCGCGCAGGAGGCGCTGGACCGCATGCAGCGGCTGGTGGCCCAGCTCCTGATGCTGGCGCGGGTCGAGAAATTGGCCGAGCTGGACGACGCCGGCCCGCTGCGTCTGGTCAGTGTGGCCGAAGCAGCTTTGCGTGACGCCAGCGAGCGCGCGGCGGCACGTTCCATCGAGCTGTCGCTGGACCATGACGGCAACGACTTCGTGCTGGGCAGCCGCAGCCTGCTCGACATCCTGGTGCAGAACCTGCTCGACAACGCGCTGCGCCACGCGCCCGACCACGGCCAGGTGAACGTGCGTGTCGGCGGCCGCGACGAACAGGTGACGCTCGAGGTGAACGACAACGGCAGCGGCTTCGCGGACGCCGCCGTGGAACGGCTGGGGGAGCGCTTCCACCGCCCCGAAGGCAGCGTCGGCGAAGGCAGCGGACTGGGCCTGTCGATCGCCCAGGCGATCGCCCGCCTGCACCACGGCGAGCTGGCCTTCGGCCGCTCCGCGCTGGGTGGCGCGCAAGTCAGTTTCAGCCTGCCGCGCGTGGCGACCGACGCGGCGCATGCGCCCGGCTACGTTTGATCAATCGGCCGTCTCATTCTGGAGAACTCGCATGACCGAACCCGCGCGCAAGCTGAGCTTCAACGTCACCGCACATCGTACCGATGCCCATGGCAGCGTGGCCCGCTGCAAGAGCGCCGAACTGTCGCTGGACACCGATTTGGCCGGTCGCCTCGATGCATTCAACCCCGCCGAACTGCTGCTGGCCGCCTTGTCGGCCTGCATGATCAAGAGCATCGAGCGGGTCACGCCGATACTGAAGTTCCAGTGGCGCGGGGTCGAGGTGCACGTGCACGGCGTGCGCCAGGACGTGCCGCCGCGGCTGGAATCGATCGACTACGAGATCCTGGTGGACAGCGACGAGAGCGAGCAGCGGCTGGCTCTGCTGCACGACAACGTGCGCAAATACGGCACCGTGTTCAACACAGTGGCGCCGGGTACCCGTCTCGCCGGCGTGCTGCGACGGGCCGGCTGAAGCGCGGACCCGTCGCCGTTGTTGTCCTGCGCTCGGTCGCCCGGTGCCGCCGGCGGCAACCACGGTCGACAGCGTAACGAGTTCGGCCGTATGGACGTCTGTTTGCTGCGTCGTCGGCGGCCTGCGGCCGGTCCGGCCGGGCAACCGGCCAGCAGCGTCGCCGGCATGGCGGTGGACAGGGCCCGTGCGGGCCGCTCAGCGTTGACCGTGGAAGTGCTCGCGGAACGGCTGGCGGAATTGCCGGTGGCAGCCCAGGCAGGCGCCCTGCACGTTGGCGAACGCCGCGATCGTCGCAGAGCCGTCCTGCCGTTGTGCGGCCTGTGCCAGCTGCTGCGCGGCGTCGTGGGCCTGGCGGTCGTAGTCGCGGAAGTGGCCGGCGTCCTTGCCCATGAAGGCGAGGATGCGCAGCTTCTCCGCCAGCGGCGGTTGCGGATGGTCGGCGATGCGCGCGGCCCGTTGCGCCACCGCCGGCCAGTCCTCGCGCGCGATGCCGTCGGTGACGCCCTGCATGTCCTTGCCCAAGTCCTGCATGATCGTGGTCAGCGCCAGCGGCGTGGCCTGCTTCGGCGTATCGGCCGCACTGGCCGGCGGCGGCAGACTGCCGGCCAGCAGCGCCAGCAGGGCGACGGCGGCGGCATGGGGCATCGTGGTGCGTGGCGTGAAAGGCATGGGCGGTCTCCTTCGGGGGTTGGATGTTGGGCATCGGCATGGCGCCGGTCGCGCTGGCCGCGCTCAGGCCGGCGGTTCGCCGCCGTAGAACGCATGGATGGCAGCCACGGCCTGTTCGGCGTTTTCCACCACGCTGAGCAGTTCGGTGTCGTGGGGGTCGAGCATGCCCTGTTCGACCAGGAACTCGAGGTCGCAGGCGCGGCGCCAGAAGGCGCCGCCGACCAGCACGATCGGCAGACGCGGCATCTTGCCGGTTTGCACCAGGGTCAGCACTTCGAACAATTCGTCCAGCGTGCCGAAGCCGCCGGGAAAAGCGACGAGCGCCTTCGCGCGAAGCATGAAGTGCATCTTGCGCACGGCGAAATAATGGAAGCGGAAGGCCAGCTCCGGGGTGATCCAGCTGTTGGGCCGCTGTTCGTGCGGCAGCGTGATGTTGAGTCCGATCGAGCGGGCGCCCGCCTCGCAGGCGCCGCGGTTGGCCGCTTCCATGATGCCCGGCCCGCCGCCGGTCACCACCACGAAATCGCGGCGACCCTCGCACTGGAAACGGCACGAGACGATTTCCGCGAAGCGGCGCGCTTCCTCGTAGTAGCGGGCGCCGGCCAGCCGGCGGCGGGCGGCGGCGAGTTCGCGCGCCAGCTCCGGCTCGTCCGGATGGGCCTGCGCGTGGGCCGCGAGCCGCACCACGTCGGCCTGGGCCTGCTCGGGCGAACAGGTGCGTGAGCTGCCGAGGACCACGACAGTGGAACGGATGGCGTGTCCGTGCAGCGCGATTTCCGGCTTGAGCAGTTCCAGTTGCAGGCGCACGCCGCGCAGCTCGTCGCTGGCGAGGAACGCGACGTCTTCCTGCGCCAGCCGGTAGGCCTCGCCGTGCACGATCGCCTCTTGCCGCCGCTTGCTCTCGTCGCTGCCGTTCATGCCGGGACTCCGCTGCCGTGCCAGTGCACCTGCTGGCCCGCCGCAGGAACGGTCACGTTCCAGCCGGGGCGCACACGCAGCCCGCTGGCCAGCGCCTGCGCCGCCGTCTCCTCGCCATGCACCACGAAGGTCTGCGCCGGCGCCCGCGCGAAGCCGGCGGCCCAGGCCAGCAGCGCGTGCCGGTCGGCATGCGCGGACAAGCCGCCGACGGTATGGACCGAGGCGCGCACCGGGATGTCCTCGCCGAAGATCCGCACCTGGCTGGCTCCGTCCACCAGCCGCCGGCCCAGCGTGCCCTGGGCCTGGAAGCCGGTGATCAGCACGCTGCATTCGGCCCGCCCGAGGTTGTGCCGCAGGTGGTGCCTGATGCGGCCGGCGGTGCACATGCCACTGGCGGAGATGATGATGGCGCCGGAGCGGATATGGTTGAGCGCGATGGATTCCTCCACGCTGGCGGTGAAGTCGAGATAGGGCAGATCCTTGCCGAGCGCGTGCCAGTGGGCGAGGCGGGTGGCGTTCTCGTCGAACAGGTCCAGGTGTCGCCGGGTGATCCGGGTGGCCTCGGCGGCCATCGGCGAGTCGACGAAGATGCGCAGGTCGCGCAACCTTCCGTCCCGGCTCAGCCGGTGCAGGTGGTAGAGCACCTCCTGGGTGCGGCCCACCGCGAAGGCCGGCACGATCACGTTGCCGCGGGCAAGGGTGCGCTCGACCACCCCGACCAGCTCGTCCTGGGTGGCGGCAAGTTCCTTGTGCAGGCGGTCGCCGTAGGTCGATTCGACGAACAGCAGATCCGCTTCGGCGATCGGCGTCGGGTCGCGCAGGATCGCCCGGCCGGGTTGCCCGAGGTCGCCGCTGAACACCAGCTTGGTGGTCCGCTCGCCTTCGCTGATCCAGACCTCGAGGATCGCCGAACCCAGGATGTGGCCGGCATCGCGGAAGCGGCAGCGGACATCCGCGTGTGGCCGCAACTCGCGCCCGTAGCCGTGGGGCTGCACTTGGCGCAGGCAGGCGTCGGCGTCGCGCAGGGTGTACAGCGGTGCGACGATGGCCTGCGCGTCGCGCGCGCCGCGGGCGCCACGCTGCGCGCGCAGCGCCTCCATTTCCTGGATGTGGGCGCTGTCCGGCAACATCACCTGCAGCAGGTCGGCGGTGGCGGCGGTGGCATGGATCGTGCCGCGGAAGCCGGCGCGCGTCAGTTTCGGCAGCAGGCCGCTGTGGTCGATATGCGCGTGCGTCAGCAGGACGAAATCGATCGTCGACGGTTCGAACCCGAACGCTTGCTGGTTGCGCCGGGCGGCTTCGCGTCCGCCCTGGAACATGCCGCAGTCGACCAGGAAGCTCGTCGTTGCGGTCTCCACCAGGAAGCATGAGCCGGTGACCTCGCGGGCGGCGCCGAGAAAGGTGATCTGCATGGAGGCGGTTCTCCGGATTCGTTCAGTCGCGCCGGCGGCAAGGCTGCCCGGTGGTAGCCGGCGATCGGGCGGTCAGGGTGGCGTGGCCTGGGTGGATGCCTGGTCGGGTGATCCCCGGTCGGCGGCTGGGTTGGCTGTCAGCGGCTGCCAGTCCGGGTCCGCGAAGTAGCGCGGGTACAGTTCGAGCGCGTCGAGCAGTTGCGGCAACCCGTCGGCGGCGAGCACGCGGCCGAGCAGCAGGCGCAGGTTGGCGTCCACGCCGTCGCCGCGCGGAGGGTGGTCGACGATGGCGGCCACGCTGTCCTCGATCGATGCGGTGGCGGCGCGGGATTGCCGGGCCGACAGCGAACCCTCGGCCTGCGCCTGCTGCATCCACAGTGCGACGGCGCGGATGCGCCGCATGCCTTCGCGCAACGCGGCATCGGCAGGCCAGCGCTGGCCGTGGTCGAGCTGGAGCTGGCGCCGGGCGGTAGCTTCGGCGTAGTGCGCGTCGCCGGCCACCGCCTGCGCGAAGGAGGGCGGGGCCCCGGCCAGCGCCGTGAGCAGCAAGGGCACGAGCAGGGTCCTTTGCGAATGGCCGTCCGTCCGGCATGCACCGTCGCGGCGCCGGCAGTATCCGCGCAGGTGTCGCGGTTGCCTGTCACCCATGGGGCGGCACCTCCTGCCGTGCCGGCGACCGCGGCGCGGCCTTGCCCTGGCTGCGGCTGCCGGCATCGCCGGCGGCGGGGTCCCAGCCGCCGCCCAGCGCCTTGAACAGCGCCACCAGGTCGACGGCGGCAGCGGTATGCGTGCGCGCATAGCCGTCCTCGGCGTCGCGCAGCACGCGCTCTTCGGCCAGCAGGTCGGTCAGCGCGATGTCGCCGGCGGCGTAGCGTGCCTGCGCGTGGGCGTAGCTGCGCCGCGCGGCCTCGAGGGCGGTCCGCTGCAGCCGTACCGCCTCCACGCCGAGCCGGTAGTCGCCGAGCGCGCGCTCCGCGTCGCCCAGCGCGGTCAGCACGGCCTTCTCGTAGGCGAGCGCGGCCTGCTGCTCGCGTGCCTCGCTGGCTCGGATCTGCGCGCGCACGCGGCCGCCATCGAACACGCGCCAGGAGATCAGCGGCATGATCGAGAAGGTCTGGCTGGCGGACTCGAACAACCGGCCCGCCTCCAGCGCCTGGAAGCCGCCGCTGGCGCCGATCGACAGCTTCGGGAACAGCTCCGCCGTCGCCACGCCGATGTCGGCGCTGCGTGCGGCCAGGCGGCGCTCGGCCGCGCGCACGTCCGGCCGGCGGCGCAGGAGGTCGGCGCGCTGGCCGACCGGGATCGGGGCCAGCGTGATCGGTGCAGCGGTGCTGTCGAGCAGGGCCAGCTCGCGCTCGGGCGGCGCGCCCAGCAGCACGCCCAGGCCCAGCGCCGCCGCGCGCAGGCGCGCCTGGATGGCGGGCAGGCCGGCAGCGGCGGCGTCCAGGCGCGCCTGCGCGGCATCGACATCGGCCTGCGCCGCGTCGCCCGCGTGGAAACGCTGACCGACCAGCTCGACCGTGTGTGCGAGCGCGTGCACCGAGGCTTGCCGTGCGGCCAGCTCGCGTTGCGCGCCGCGCAGGCTGAGGTAGCTGCGCGCCACTTCGGCGGCGATGCTGATGCGCACGCCGTCGGCATCCTCCTGTGCAGCCTGCATCCGCGCCTCGGCGCCTTCCACGGCGCGCCGGGTGGCGCCGAACAGGTCGATTTCCCACGTCGCGTCGAAGCCGGTGTCGTGGATGGTCTGGTCGCGTGCCAGTCCGGGAATGGCGCCGATCGGCAGCGGGCCGTTCTTGCTCTGCCGGCGCCGGGTCACGCTGGCGCTGGCGCCGACGGTCGGGGCGTAGCCACCGGCCGCGCGATCGCGCAGGGCGCGTTCCTCGGCGATGCGCGCCTGCGCCTGGCGCAGGTCGAGGTTGTCCGACAGCGCGGTGGCGACCAGCCGGTCCAGCGTCGGATCGCCCAGCGTGGTCCACCAGGCCGACAGGTCGGCCGGCGCCTGTGCGGCGGCCGGTTGCGTCCAGCCGCTGCCGGTGTCCACCTTCGGCGGCCCGCGGTAGTCGGGGCCTGCCGCGCACGCGCCGAGCAGCAGCGTGCTCAGCGCGACGGCTGCCGCGCGTGGCGCGCCGTAGCGGCGATTCGATGAGCGGGTCATGGCAACTCCTTCAGGCATGGCGTGAGTGGTCATTGCAGGCGGCTGCGCACCAGCGCCGTGGCCAGGCTCAGCGTGACCAGCGCGATCAGCGCCAGCGGCCACAGGTTGGCGAGGATGTCCGCCGCCGGCATCGCCTTGAGGAAGGTGCCTTCGACGATGACCAGGAAGTGGGTGAGCGGGATGGCCTGCGCCAGCCATTGCAGCGCCACCGGCATGTTTTCCACCGGCGTGGCGAAGCCGGACATCAGCACCGCCGGCACGCCGATGGCGAAGGCGCCGAGGATGGCCTGCTGCTGCGTCGCGCTGACTGCGGAAATCATCAGGCCGATGCCGACCACCGACAGGATGAACAGCATCAGGCTCGCCAGCAGCAGGGCGAACGAGCCGGTAAAGGGGATGCCGAACGCGAACACGCCGGCGCTGATCATGAACAGGCCGAGCAGGGTGCCGATCGCCAGCGCCGGCAGCGATTTGGAAATGATGATTTCCGGCGTCGAGGTGGGCGACACCAGCAACTGGTCGAAGGTGCCCAGCTCGCGCTCGCGCGCGATCGACAGCGAGGTGATCAGCAGCGCGCTGAACAGCGCCAGGATGCCGGTGAGGCCGGGCACGATGAACCAGCGGTAGACCAGGTTCGGGTTGAACCAGTGGCGCACGACCACCGGGGTCGGCGCCTGCGTGCCCGGCACGACGGCGGCGCCGACTTCGGCGGCGATGGTCGAGAGATAGGCCACCGTGATCTGGCCGGAGTTGCTGCGCCGGCCGTCGACCAGCACCTGCGCGCGGCCGCTGCCGCCGGCGGCGATCGTGCGCGAGAAATCCGCCGGGATGGCCAGCGCCGCGATGACCTGGCCGCGGTCGATCAGTTCGTGCAGCTGCCGCTGGCTGTCCACGTGCCGGACGTGGCTGATGAAGCGGGCGCTGTCCAGCCGCTGCATCAGCTCGAGCGACCAGCGGCCGGCGTCCTGGTTGTACACGGCGATATCGACGTTGCGCACTTCGAGCGTGGCGGCGAAGGCGAACACCAGCAGCTGCAGGATCGGCGGCACGAACACCACCATGCGGCTGCGCGGGTCGCGCAGGATGCTCAGGATTTCCTTGATGAACTGCGCGCGCAGGCGGGTGAAGCTGAGCAGGGAACCGGACATGGGCGCTACTCCAGGTTCTTGCGCGTGGCGCGCTTGGCCAGCCCGAAGAACACCACGCCGATCGCCGCCATCGCCAGCAGGTTGGGCACGAACACCGCCCAGATGTCGCCGGCCAGGAACACCGTCTTCAGCGATTCGACGAAATAGCGCGCCGGGATCAGATGGGTCACGGCGCGGATCGGCGCCGGCATGGCGTCGATCTCGTACAAAAAGCCCGACAGCATGAAGGCCGGCAGGAAGCCGGTGAACAGTGCAATCTGTGCTGCCAGGAACTGGTTGCGCGCCAGCGACGAGATCAGCAGGCCCTGGCCCAGCGCCGGCACCATGAATACCGCCGACAACAGCAGCAAGGCCGCCAGCGAGCCGTGCAGCGGCACGCCGAACACGAACACCGCCAGTGCCGCGGCGCCCAGCGTGGACAGCATGCCGAGCACGAAATAGGGCAGCAGCTTGCCGATCAGGATCTCGGCCACCGACGCGGGCGTGGACAGCACCGCCTCCATCGTGCCGCGCTCCCACTCGCGCGCCACCACCAGCGCGGTGAGCATGGTGCCGATGATGGTCATGACGATGGCGATGGCGCCGGGGATCAGCGCGCGGCGGCTCTCCAGCTCGGGGTTGAACCAGTAGCGCGGCTCCAGCACCACGGCCTGCGCGGGCGCGGCGATGCCGCGCCCGGCGCGCCAGGTCTGCACCACGCCGCGGGCGTAGTTCTCGACGTAGTTGGCGGTGTTGGGGTAGGAGCCGTCGGTGATGATCTGCACCAGCGGCTCGCTGCCGCGCCGGGCCAGGCGCTGCTCGAAATCCTGCGGGATCACCACGTAGCCACGCAGCGCGCCGGAGACCAGCTGCTCGGCCACCTCGCGCCGGTCGTGCGCAAAATGCACATTGAGGAAACGGGTGCCCGAGAACGCCGCGGCCAACGACTGCGCCGAGGCGCCGGGCGATTCCAGCACCACGCCGACGCGCACGTCCTTGGCGTCCAGCGACACTGCATAGGCAAACAGCAACAGCAGCACCACCGGCAGCACGAACGCGATCAGCAGCGTCGACGGGTCGCGCAAGGCCTGGTGGCTTTCCTTGGCCACCAGCGCCAGCAGCCGGCGGCGGTCGAAGCGCCGCGCGCCGGCCGGCAGCGTGCCATCGTCGTGCCTGCGTGCGGCGCTCATGCGGCGGCCTCCACGTCGCGCTCGGTGGATTCCACCAGATGGATGAAGGCGTCCTCCATGGTCGGGTCCGGCCGCTGCGGGCTGACCGCCATGCGCTTGAGTGCGTCCGGCGTGTCCAGCGCGATCAGCCGCGCGCGAGAGAGCATGGCCACGCGGTCGCAGTATTCGGCCTCGTCCATGAAGTGGGTGGTGACCATGATGGTCACGCCCTTGCGCGCCAGCCCGTTGATGTGGGTCCAGAACTCGCGCCGGGTGATCGGGTCCACGCCCGAGGTGGGCTCGTCCAGGAACAGCACGGGCGGGCGGTGCATCAGCGAACAGGCCAGCGCCAGGCGCTGCTTGTGCCCGAGCGGCAGCGAGTCGGGCGTGGCGGACAGCCAGCCGCCGAGATCGAAGGTGGCAATCATCTCCTCGATGCGCTGGCGTCGCGTGTCGCCTTCCAGCTGGTACACGCCGGCCGAGAACTCCAGGTTCTGCCGTACCGAGAGCAGGCCGTAGAGCGAGAACTTCTGCGCCATGTAGCCGAGGCGGCTCTTGGCCGCGCCGGTGGCGCGGCGCAGGTCGAGGCCCACCACGTGCGCCTCGCCCGCGCTCGGCTTGAGCAGGCCGCACAGCATCTTGAAGGTGGTCGATTTGCCGGCGCCGTTGGGACCGAGCAGGCCGAAGATCTCGCCCTTGTGCACCTCGAAGCTGACGTCGTCGGTGGCGGTGAAGGCGCCGAAGCGCTTGGTGAGGTGGCGGCAGGAGACGGCGATGTCGGAGCCCAGTTCGACCGGCGGCAGCCGCTCGGCCAAGGTCGAGGTGCCGCCGGGGCCGCCGCCGAGCAGGTCGATGAAGGCGTCCTCGAAGCGCGCCGGTACCGGCGCCAGTTCCACCCACGAGCGCTCGGCCAGCGCCTGCACCTGCTGCGCGCCGGCGCCTGCGCGCAGCACCACGCGCACGCCGGCGCCCTGGATCACGCCATCGCTCACGCTGGGCAGGTCGAGCGCCTCGGTCAGTACCGCGCGGCGCTCGGCGCCGACGTTCTCGAGGCGGAAGCTGCGACCTTCGAGCTGCGCGGTCAGTTCCTGCGGCGGCCCGTCGAACAGCAGCTGTCCCTGGTTCAGCAGCAGCACGCTCTCGCAGCGCTCTGCCTCGTCGAGGTAGGCGGTGGACCAGACCACCGCCATGCCCTCGTCGGTCAGCGCCTGCACCATGCGCCACAGGTCCTGCCGGCTGACCGGGTCGACGCCCACGCCAGGTTCGTCCAGCAGCAACACCTTGGGCCGCGCCATCAGCGCGCAGGCCAGGCCAAGCTTCTGCTTCATGCCGCCGGAGAGCTTGCCGGCGAGGCGCTTGGTGAAGGGGCCAAGCCGGGTGAACTCGAGCAGTTCGGCGAACAGCTCGGTGTGGCGGTCCGCCTCCATGCCGCGCAAGCGCGCGTACAGGCGCATGTTCTCCATCACCGACAGGTCTTCGTACAGGCCGAAGCGCTGCGGCATGTAGCCGCTGGCGACGTGGATGGCATCGTTGTCCTTCACCACGTCGAAGCCGGCCAGGGCGACGCTGCCGGCGTCGGGGACCAGCAGGCCGGTCATGATCCGCATCAGCGTGGTCTTGCCGGCGCCGTCGGGGCCGACCAGGCCGGTGAGGCGGCCGTAGCGGATCGTGGCGCTGAGGCCGCGCAGCGCCTGGACCTCGCCGAAGCGCTTGCCGACGCCGTCGATCACCACCGCGGCATCGTGCTTGCCGGGTTGCGAGGCAACGCTGGCAGGCTGCGGACCCATCTCAGTGCCCCCGCGCGGGCTGGCTGGCGGTGTCGACGTCGACCGTCACCGGCATGCCTTGGCGCAGGCCCTCGTCGGCGTCGGACACCACCACGCGCAGGCGGTAGACCAGATCGGTGCGCAGGTCGGCGGTCTCCACCGTCTTCGGGGTGAATTCCGCACGCGGCGAGATGAAGCCGACCTGGCCGTGATAGACGGTGGCCGAGGAATCGGTGTGCACGCGCACCTTGGTGCCCGGTGCGATACGGCCCAGGTCCGCTTCGCCGACATACGCGCGCAGGTACACCGGATCGCGCAGGCTCAGGCTGTACACCGGCATGCCGCTGGCCACCATGCTGCCCGGTTCGCGCACGCGGGCAATCACGACGCCGTTGCTGGGCGTGACCAACGTCGCATCGGCCACTGCGGTGCGCGCCTGGGTCAGGGCGGCCTCGGCCGCGGCGACGCGTGCCTTGCCAGCGGCGATGTCCTCGCTGCGGAAGCCGGCGCTGGCCAGCGACAGCGCAGCCTGCGCCGCGGCCAGGCTGGCGGCGGACTGGTCGCGCGCGGCGCGCGCGGCGTCAGCGGCGCGCTGGCTGCTGGCGCCAGACTTGAGCAAGGTGTCCTGGCGCTTGAAGTTGCGCTCGGCCTCGGTGGCGCTTGCCTGCGCCTGGCGCACGTGCTCGCGCGCCTGGGCGATTTCCTGCGGGCGGTTGCCGCGGTGCAGCTTGTCCAGCTGGGCCTGCGCGGCCTGGAGCTCGGCTTCGGCCGCCGCCAGCTTCTCGCGGTAAGGCGTGGCGTCGAGCTGCGCCATCACCGCGCCGGCGGCAACCGTGTCGCCTTCGTCGAAGGCCATGTGGGTCAGGCGGCCGGACTGACGAAAGGCCAGCTCCACCTCGCGGATGTCGACGTTGCCGTACAGGCGCAGCACGTTCGGATTGCCGCGGTCGCGCAGCAGCCAGAACGCCAGGATGCCGCCCAGCGCGATCACCATGACGGCGATGGCGATCCAGCGGGTTTTTCCAGTGGGAAGGCTCGGAGTTTTCATCGCGACGGTTTTTCCACGTGAGAAGAGGTGTTCAGTGCGCGTGCGCCACCGGCGCCGCGCTCACCGACAGACGCCGGGCCAGCACCGCAATGCCGAGCCACACCAGCGTGCGCAAGGTCATGGCGACCGGCGTGCGACGCTCCCACGCGCCGCCCAGGGCCACATGCAAGCCGAAAGCGAGGAAGACCAGCGCCGTCGCCAGCGCGATGGCGAGCGCCAGCCATGCCGCCCAGCGCCGGCATCGCCACAGTCCGATCCCGGCGACGACGTAGGCAAACCCGGCCAGGAAATTGAACCAGAGCACGAACGGCACGTAGTGGCCGGCGGCCTGGCGCGCGGCGCCGTCGACGAACAGCACTGCCGCACCTTCCCTGAGGGTCAACAGGCCGAAGCCGATGGCGAGCAGGGAAAGCAGCCAGGTCCAGATGCCGCGGTGCTGGTGGGTAGTCATGGTCATGGCTCTCGGTTCGTGGGGGAGCGTCCGCTTGCAGGAGGGGGATCGCCTCGGTCGGCGCGCGCGATGCCGCGGCGGTAGATCGCAAACGCGCCCGCCGCTTCCTTGCGCATGTGGCGGGTGTCGCCGGCCAGCAGGGCCTGCATCACCAGGCCCTGGATGCTGCCGATGAACAGCGTGGCCGCCGCGGCCGGGTCCAGCTGCGGATCCAGTTCGCCGGCGGCCTGGCCGTCCTCGATCAGGGCACGCAGGCGCTCGCCGTAGCGGCGGATCATGGTCTGCACCATGCGCTTGGCGGCGGTGCTCTCGGCCCGCTGCAGTTCGCCGAACAGCATGCGCGGCACGCCGGCGTGTTCGGCGACGAACGCGATATGCGCCATGAACATGGCTTCCAGCGCGGCCAGCGGGCTGGCCGCGTTGCGCGCGGCGCGCTCGACCCGTGCCAGCAGGTGGTCGGCCACCCACTCCATCGCCGCCTGCCAAATCGCGTCCTTGTTCGGGAAGTGGCGGAACAGCGCACCCTGGGTCAGCTTCATCGAGCTGGCGATCGCCGCGGTGGTGATCTCGCTGGGGTTCTGCTCGGCCGCCAGCTTGATGACCGCCTCGACGGTGACTGCGCGGCGCTCGTCGGCAGGCAGGTGCTTGCGCTGAATGTCCATCGTGCTGGTTTGCCAAAAGTAAGTGAGTAATTACTATCTTATTAGAGCCGGAATCGTTGTCAAGCGGTGTCGATGCGGGCTTCGCGGCTTGAGTGTTTGCCGGGGTGGCGGCCTTGCGGCGGACCGCCGGCGCATCGCGTGCCGGCGATCCGGAGGCTGGCGATGGCGAGCGGAGTTCGGCCGTTGGCGACGCCGGGCGCAAGCGTCCGCTTCAGCGCACCGCTGTCTGGCGCAGCCTTCCGCGCGCCGTGCGACGCAGCAGTTCCAGCCAGGCAATGGTGGCGGCCAGCATGGCGGCACTGGCGAGCAGCATGGAGACGCCTGGTGCCGCCAACCCCATCACGCCGCGGAAGAACGGCACGCCGATCACGCTCGCCAGCATCAGCGCCACGGCACCGAACATCCGCGGCAGCCAGGGGTTGCGCGCCGGCATGCGGCTCAGCGTCGGGCGGGACAGGTCGCGGTTGGCCAGGGTCAGCAGGAACAGCCCGACCACCAGCGCGACGAACACCGCGCTGCGGCAGGAGGCTGCGTCCAGGCCCTGGCCCAGCAGCAGGCCGTAGCCGAGCAGCAGGATGCCGGCGAAGCCGAGTCCCTGGATCACCGCGTAGCGCAGGTTGGCAACGGCGAACGGGGAGTCCGACGGTGCGCGCGGCGGTCGCCGCATGATGTCGTCGGCGGCGGGCTCGGCCTCGTACACCACCGAGCAGGCCGGGTCGATCAGCAGTTCCAGCAGCACGATGTGCACCGGCATCAGCAACACCGGCCAGTGCAGCAGGGTCGGCACCAGCGCCAGCGCGATGATCGGCATGTGCACGGCGAACACGAAGCGGGTGGCCTTGGTGATGTTGTCGTAGATGCGCCGGCCCTGGCGGATCGCGCTGACGATGCTGGCGAAGCTGTCGTCCAGCAGCACCAGCGCGGCCGCCTCGCGCGCCACGTCGGTGCCGCGCTCGCCCATCGCCATGCCGACGTCGGCGGCCTTCAGCGCGGGTGCGTCGTTGACGCCGTCGCCGGTCATCGCCACCACCTCGCCGCCTTCGCGCAGCAACTGCACCAGGCGCAGCTTCTGCTCGGGCTTGAGTCGTGCGCACAGGTCGACGTGATGCAGGCGTTCGCGCAGGGTGTCGTCGTCGAGCGCGTCCAGCTCCGCGCCGGTGATGACGTCGGCGCGCTCGCTCAGCCCCACCTCGCGCGCGATCGCCCGCGCGGTGGCCGGGTGGTCGCCGGTCATCATGATGACGCGCACGCCGGCGCGGCGGCATTCGGCGATCGCCGCCGGCACCTCCGGCCGCGGCGGGTCGACGAAACCGAGCAGGCCGAGGAAGCGGAAGTCGAAGTCGTGCTGGGTGCGCGGCCACGCTTCGCCGCGCCACTCGCCGCGGGCCACGCCGAGTACGCGCAGGCCGCGCTCGGCCATGGCCTCGACCTGGCGCAGGATCGCCGCGGCCTCGGCGTCGGGCAGGTGGCACAGGTCGATCACCGCCTCCGGCGCGCCCTTGGTGGCCAGCAGGTGCGTGTCGCGCGTGTCGCCGCGGAACACGTGGGTCATCGCCAGGATCTCCGGCGACAGCGCGTACTCGAACTCGGGCGCCCATTCGGCGTGCACGTGTTCGGTGTCGTTGAGCCAGTGCAGGCCGAACTGCTGGATCGCCTTCTCCATCGGATCGAACGGGTCGGCCGGCGTGGCCAGCATGGCGAACTCGACCAGCGCATGAAACGGCTCGGGCAGTTCGCCCGCATCCTCGCCGTGCGAGCTGTCGTCGGGCAGGCGCAGCTCGGCGACCTGCATGCGGTTCTGCGTCAGCGTGCCGGTCTTGTCGGCCGCCAGCACCGAGATCGCGCCCAGCGCCTCCACCGCCGGCACGCGGCGGGTCAGCACCTTGTGCTTCGAGATGCGCCACGCGCCCAGCGCGAGGAACACGGTGAGGATCACCGGGATCTCTTCCGGCAGGATCGCCATGGTCAGCGCGATGCCGGCGAGCACGCTCTGGAGCAGGCCGTGGCCGTCCCACAGCCAGCCGAGCAACGCGTACGCCGCGGCCAGCAGCAGGCCGCCGACGGTGAGGTTGCGGATCAGCCGGCGCGAGGCCTGTTGCAGGCCGGACACCGGTTCGACGGTGTCAGCCAGCGCCTGACCGATGCGGCCGACTGCGGTGGCACTGGCGATGGCGCGGACCTCGGCGACGCCGACGCCCTTGGTCGCCACGGTGCTGGCGAACAGCTGGCCGGTATCCTCGCCGGGGAGCTTGGTGACCGGCACCGCCTCGCCGGTGAGCAGCGATTCGTTGACGTCGAGATGGCCGTCCAGCAGCACCGCATCGGCGGCGATGCGATCGCCTTCGTGCAGCACCAGCAAGTCGCCGACCACCACCTCGCGGCCGGGAACGCGGATTTCCTCGCCGCCGCGGATCACCAGCGCGCGCGGCGCGGACAGCTCGCGCAACGACTCCAGCGCCCGCTGGGTCTTGCGCTCCTGCGCCAGCGTGATGCCGATGACGACGAACACGAACGACAGCAGGAACGCCGCCTCGGCGCGGTCGCCCAAGGCCAGGTAAAGGCCGCCGGCAACCAGCAGCATCAGGAACATCGGCTCGGTCAGCACGCCGCCGACGATCGCGAGCATGCTCTTGGGCGAGCTGCCCGGCAGCAGGTTCGGGCCATCCGTGGCCAGTCGCCGTGCGGCCTCGGCCGGGTCGAGGCCGGGGCGGTCGACCGTTGGCGATCCTTGTTCGTTCATGCCCTGACGTGCAGGCCGCGGCTCAGCGGCAAACCAGCACGGGCACGTCGCCGTTCAGGATCACCTTGTGCGTCTCGCTGCCCAGCAGCAGCCGGTCGAAGCCGCGCCAGCCATGCGAGGCCATCACGATCAGGTCGCACTGGTGCTTGCCCGCGGCTCCGACGATGGCCGAGTAGGGCCGCGCGTCGATCTCGTGGCTGCCCTCGCAGGGAACCCCGGCAGCCTCGGCGCGCTTGCGCACTTCGGCCAGGTAACGCTCGGCGTTGGCGATGGCCTCGCGGGTATAGGCCGGCTCGTTGGCCACCACGAACTCGGCGAAATAGATCGAGGCGGGGAACGGCGCGATCACGTGGAACGCGTACACGCTGGCGCCCAGTTTGGCGGCCAGGGCGATGCCGGTGTCGACGGCGCGCAGCGACAGCTCGGAACCGTCGGTGGGCAGCAGGATGCGCTTGAACATGGTGGACTCCTCTTGCTGGGGATGCTCAGCGGCAGGTGTAGCCGCCATCGATGACCAGCTCGCTGCCGGTCACGAATTTCGATTCGTCGGACGCCAGGTAGACCACGCCCCAGGCGATGTCGTCCGGCTCGCCCAGGTGGCCCAGCGGATGCAGCGCGCCGACCTCGCGCCGGTGCGCGGCGGGGTCGCCGCCCATCGATACGATGTGCTGTTCCACCATCGGCGTCCAGATGAAACCGGGGTGGATCGAGTTGACGCGAATGCGGTCGGGCGCATACAGCATCGCGTCGGTCTTGCTCATCAGCCGCACCGCGCCCTTGGACGCGTGGTAGGGCGGCGAGTCCGCCGCACCGACCAGGCCGTAGATCGACGACAGGTTGATGATGCTGCCGCCACCGGCGGCGCGCAGCGGTGCGATCGCGTGCTTGGTGCAGAAGAACACGCCCTTCACGTTGATCGCCTGCACCCGGTCCCATTCGGCCTCGGTGAGCTCGTGGGTCGGCTTGTTCGCGCCGGCGATGCCGGCGTTGTTGACCAGGACGTCCAGACGTCCAAACGCGGCGACCGTGCCGGCTATCGCCGCGGCCACCTCGGCCTCTACCGCCACGTCGGCGTGGAAATAGCGCGCGCCCTCGCCGAGTTCCGCGGCCAGCTGCTGGCCCGGCCCGTCGTGCATGTCGACCAGCGCCACTTTCGCGCCGGCTTCCAGCAGCCGGCGCGCGCAGGCGGCGCCGATGCCCACGGCGGCGCCGGTCACCAGTGCCACCTTGCCGCTCAGTCTGCCCATCGCCGTGTCTCCCGTGAAATATGGAAGCCAGCATGGGCCGGCTGCGGGTGGCCGGTGTTGACCATGGTCAAATCGCCCCGGCGGTGCCTGCGGCGGATTGGCGCGGCGTCAGGCGGAGGCTGCCCGGCGCAGCGGCGCGCAGCCGGTCTCGATGCTGTGGCGCAGCGACGCTTCGCTGTGCGAGCGGTCGATGCCGTGCGCGGTCAACCAGTGCGGGTCGAACAGGGTTTCGGCGTAGCGCTCGCCGCGATCGCACAGCAGGCTGACGATGCTGCCGCGCTGGCCTTCGGTGCGCATCGTGGCCGCCAGGGTCAGGCAGGCGACGAAGTTGGTGCCCGAGGAGCCGCCGTAGCGATGCCCGAACAGCTCGCCGAGCAGCCACGCGCCGGCGATGGAGGCTTCGTCCGGCACGCCGATCACGTGGTCCACCACCTCGAACACGAAGCCCGGCTCGACCCGCGGCCGGCCGATGCCTTCGATCAGGGTGGGGCGGCTGGCCACGGCGCTGCGGTCGTTGCTTTGCCAGCCGCACACGAAACCGCTGCCGACGGGGTCGGCGATGCACAGCCGGGTGTGCAGACGGCGATAGCGCAGGTAGCGGCCGATGGTGGCCGAGGTGCCGCCGGTGCCCGCACCGCAGACGATCCAGTGCGGCTCGGGCGAGCGCTCACGGGCGAGCTGGCCAATGATCGACTCGGCGATGTTGTTGTTGCCGCGCCAGTCGGTGGCGCGCTCGGCCAGGCCGAACTGATCCAGGTGACAGGCGCCGCGCGCCGCGTGCTCGGCGGCGCGCGCATGCACCTTGGCGGGGTCGTCCACCAGGTCGACCTCGCCGCCCAGCGCCTGCACGTCGCGGATTTTCCCCGGCGCGGTGCACGCCGGCATCACCGCGACGAAACGCAGGCCGAGCAGGCGCGCGAACCAGGCCTCGGAGATCGCGGTGCTGCCGGAGGAGGCGTCGACCACCGTCTGGTCCGGGCCGAGCCGGCCGTTGCACAGCGCGTACAGGTACAGCGAGCGCGCCAGCCGGTGCTTGAGGCTGCCGCTGGGATGGCTCGCCTCGTCCTTGAAGTAGAAGTCGATGCCGTGGAAGCCGGGGAAGTTGAGTTTCAGCAGGTGCGTGTCGGCCGAGCGCGCGGCTTCCTGGGCCAGACATTCGAGTGCTTCGTGGACCCAGCGCCGCCCGGTGTGGCGCAACGGATGGATGAGCGGGACGACACTGTTCACGCGGAGCCTCGACTTGCCATGGGTGGCGAAAGAACGCGAATGCCGACAATCGGCAGGGGACATGCTCGCGGCGGCGCGCGGCGGCGGCCCTGATGCAGGTCAACCGCGATGGCGGCGACGCGGGGCGGATTGTCACAGACCGGTGCAGCGGCTGCGCCGCCGGCACCGGTTGATGCAGGTCATGGCCGGCGCCGCCTGGGCGGCGGATGCTGGGCGTTGGTTCTTTCTCATGGCCAACGCGCATGCTTGCCTGGTATCCGTGGATCGTCCTGCTGCACCTGGCCTGCGCCATCGTGTTCGTCGGCGCGGTAGCGTTCGAGGTGATCGTGGTGGAGTCGCTGCACAGGCACTTCGACATCGTCACCATGCAGCGCATCGAGCAGGCGGTGATGGCGCGGGTGCGGCGCTACATGCCGGTGGTGGTGCTGCTGCTGTTCGCCAGCGGCTTCGTGCTGTTCGACATCCGCTGCGACGGCGCCGCCTGCGTCGGTTCGCGCTTCGGCAACTGGCTGCTGCTCAAGGTGCTGCTGGCGTTCGGCGTGCTGGCCGTGTTCGTCAACGCGATGTGGGCGATGCGCCACGGCAAGATGGACGTATGCCGGTTCAAGCACACCCATCGCATCGTGCTGGCGCTGATGGTCGGCATCGTGTTCCTGGCCAAGACCATGTTCTACTTGTAGCCTTTCACAAAGCAGGAGTCGCACCATGTCCACAGTCACCCTCCACGGCAAGCCGGTTCGCGTCGACGGCAGCTTTCCCGCGGTCGGCGCGGCCGCGCCGGCGTTTTCGCTGGTGGCGGGCGACCTTTCCGACGCCGGGCTGTCGCGTTTCGCCGGCAAGCGCAAGGTACTCAACATCTTCCCCAGCGTCGACACGCCGACCTGCGCGGCCTCGGTGCGCCACTTCAACGAGGCTGCAGGCAAGCTCGACAACACCGTGGTGCTGTGCATCTCCGCCGACCTGCCGTTTGCGCAGAAGCGTTTCTGCGGCGCGGAAGGGCTGGACCAGGTGGTCAACCTGTCGATGATGCGCGGCCGCCAGTTCCTCGCCGACTATGGCGTGGCGATCGCCGACGGCCCGCTGGCCGGGCTCGCCGCACGCGCGGTGGTGGTGCTCGACGCGCACGACAAGGTGCTTCACACGGAACTGGTGGGCGAGATCGGCGACGAGCCGAATTACGCGGCGGCACTGAAAGCGCTCGGCTGATCGGGCTTTTGTAGGAGCGCACCCTGTGCGCGATTGCTCTTCGTTACGTAGCGGAAAGCATCGCGCGTAGGGCGGGCACTGCCCGCCGGCTCTTGTTCGCATGACGGAAAACGGCGGGGCCGTGCCCGCCCTACGGCGGTGTCGCTTTTGCGCGGCTCTTCCGAATCCCGGATCGATCAGCGATTGACGCCCACGATGGGCACGCCGAACGGCTGCGCCTCGGGATGCAGGCCCAGTCCGTATTTCAGGCTACGGCCGATGCGCTGGGCGTATTCCAGCATGCGTTCGGCGTGAACCGGATCGAGCTCCTCGCTGCAGGTTTCACGCCACAGTGCCAGCCAGCGATCGAAATGCTCGGCGCGGATCGGGTGCGGGCGGTGCGCTGCCATCGGATTGCCGCGATAGCTGCCCGCACGCAGCGCCACCGAACACCAGAACGAGGTCAGCAGGCGCTTGTGCTCGTCCCAGTCGTGCACGGCTGCATTGAACACCGGGCCGATCTCCGGATCGCGCCGCACCTTCTCGTAGAAGTGGTCGACCAGCGTGGCGATGGCGGTTTCGTTGAAGGGCTCGGCTGGGTTCATGTCGGGGCAGGGTGCACGAAACGGACGCGTGACGCAGAAAAGGCGCACCCGGCCATCTCGGCCGGGCGCGCTGCCGTTGCGGCAAAGCTTACTTGCCGAGGCTCAGCGTGCCCTTCATCAGGGCAGCATGGCCGGGGAAGGTGCAGAAGAACGCGTACTGCTCGCCGGCCTTGAGCTTGGCCACGTTGATCGTGGCGGTGTCGCTCTCGCCGGCGCCGATCAGCTTGGTGTGGGCGATGATACGGCTGTCACCGGGCTTCTCGTAGCTGTTGGCCGCGCCGGCCTTCATGCCGTCGGCGACCACGCCGGCTTCATCCGAGGCGTGCGACAGCACCCAGTTGTGGCCCATCGCGGTGACCGGCAGCTTGCCGGTGTGCTTGAGCGTGACCTTGAAGGTCTTGCAGGTACTCGGCACGGTGATGGTCTTCTTGTTGAACTGCATCGCATCGCTGCCCTCGATGGTGGTGGCGCACTCGGCAGCCATCAGCGGAGTGGAGAGCAGCCCGAGCAGGGCAACGGCAATCAGTTTGCGCATGGTGTCGCTCCTTGGGGAAGGTGAGGAAGCGGAAGGATTCTGCGTGGACAGCGACCGTGGCACACTGATCTGGATCATGGCCGCGGCAGCAGTTGCCGCGGACACTGTAGTTACCGTGCCGAAACCGCGGAAGGAGGCAAGATGACGCACGTCGTCACCGACAATTGCATCAACTGCAAGCACACCGACTGCGTCGAGGTGTGCCCGGTCGACTGCTTCCACGCCGGCCCCAATTTCCTGGTGATCGACCCGGACGAGTGCATCGACTGCACGCTGTGCGTGGAGGAGTGCCCGGTCGGGGCGATCTTCCCCGAGCTCGACGTGCCGGCCGGGCAGGAGATCTACATGTCGATCAACGCGGAGCTGGCGAAGGAATGGCCGGTGCTGACCAGCAAGATCCCGTCGATGGAAGACGCCGACAAGTGGGACGGCGTACCGAACAAGCTGCCGCTGCTCAAGCGCTGAGTCCACCCGGCACGTCGCCCTGCTGCGGGGGAGCAAAAAGGTTTATGGTAGGCGGGCGATGCGTTGACGGGGGAACCAGAACCACCGCATCGATCCGCGCGAGCCGGTTCGACACGCAGGGCGGGAGCGTTTCGCCGCCTTGTTGCGCCACAGGCTTGCGCGCACTCATCTTGCCGGAGGAGCGACGATGAACGAGGCAGCGCAACCCTTGACCGACGACGATACCGAACTGTCACCATGGTGGCTGCGAACGGTGGCGATCGTGCTGGTGTTCGGCTTTGCCGGATTGCTGGCGATCACCTCGCTGGCCTATCGCAACGCGCCACCGATTCCCGCGCAGGTGGTCGATGCCCAGGGCACGGCCCTGTTCAGCGGTGACGACATCCGCGACGGCCAGGCGGTCTTTCTCAAATACGGCCTGATGGACAACGGCAGCATCTGGGGACATGGCGCGTACCTCGGGCCGGATTACTCCGCCGAGGCACTGCACCGGCTGGGCGTGGACACCGCGGCGGCGATCGCCGGCACACAGTACGGCAAGCCCCCGGGCGAGCTGGATGCCCAGCAACTGGCGGCGGTGCGTGGGCAGACGGCGGTGGTCCTGAAGACCAACCGCTACGATGCGCAAACCGGCGTGCTGCAGCTGACCGATGCCGAAGCCGTCGCCTACCGGCAGCAGATCGGCTACTGGACGGACTATTTCAAGGACCCGACGAAAAACGGGGGACTCAAGCCGGGCCTGATCAGCGATCCGGTGGAGTTGCACCAGTTCACCGCCTTCGTGACCTGGGCGGCGTGGGCCTCGGTGGCGACGCGGCCGGGCACGGAGGCGTCGTATACCAACAACTTCCCCTACGACCCCAGCGTCGGCAACGTGGCCACCGGCAGTGCCTTGCTGTGGAGCGCGCTGAGCCTGCTGGTGCTGCTGGCCGGCATCGCGACCGTGCTGCTGGCGTTCGGCAAGTTCGACTACCTGGGCTGGATCAGCCGCGGCCACCACGTGCACCCGCAGCTGTTGCCGGGGCAGGTCGGCGCGGGCCAGCGGGCGCTGATGAAGTTCTTCGTGGTGGTGGCCTTGCTGTTCCTGATGCAGACCCTGGTCGGCGGCGGCGTGGCCCACTTCCGCGCCGACCCGGGCAGTTTCTACGGCTTCCAGCTGGAGAACATCTTTCCCAGCAACCTGCTGCGCACCTGGCATCTGCAGACGGCGATCTTCTGGATCGCCACCGCGTATGTCGCCGCCGCCCTGTTCCTCGGCCGCTCGCTGCGTGCGCCGGATGACGAGCCGCGCTGGCTCGCCGGCTGGGTGCACCTGCTGTTTGCCGCCTTCGTGGTGGTGATCGGCGGCAGCCTGCTCGGCGTCTGGGCCGGCATCGAACAGAAGCTGGGCCATCTGTGGTTCTGGTTCGGCGACCAAGGCTGGGAGTACCTGGAACTGGGCCGGTTCTGGCAGTACCTGCTGGTGGTCGGCCTGTTGGCCTGGTTCGTCATCCTGTGGATGCTGGCACGCCCGCGTGCGGTGGCCAACGAGGCGGCACGCCCGCTGGCGAAGATGTTCATGTTCGCGGCCGTCGCCATTCCGGTGTTCTACGTGCCGGCGCTGTTCTTCGGCGCGAAGACCAACTACACGGTGGTCGATACCTGGCGCTTCTGGATCATCCACCTGTGGGTGGAAGGCTTCTTCGAGTTCTTCGCCACCACGGTGGTGGCGCTGACCTTCTACCAACTGGGCCTGACCCGACGCAACGTGGCGCTGCGGGTGATCTACCTGGATGCGATCCTGTATTTCCTCGGCGGCCTGATCGGCACCGGGCACCACTGGTACTTCACCGGCCACACGAACTTCAACATGGCGCTGTCGGCCCTGTTTTCGGTGCTCGAGGTGGTGCCGCTGACCCTGCTGACGCTGGACGCCTGGGATTTCGTGCGCACCACGCGCGGCGACTGCGCGGTGTGCGGCAAGGCGGTCAAGGTGCCGCACAAGTGGACGTTCTACTTCCTGATGGCCGTGGGCTTCTGGAACTTCGTCGGCGCGGGCATGTTCGGGTTCTTCCTGAACCTGCCGATCGTCAGCTACTACGAGGTGGGCACGCAGGTCACGCCGACCCATGGCCATGCGGCGCTGATGGGCGTGTTCGGCATGCTGGCGATCGCGCTGATGGTGTTCTGCCTGCGCCAGGTCAGCAGCGACGCGCGCTGGCCCGGGATAGAAAAATACGTCAAGTTCGCGTTCTGGGGCACCAACATCGGCCTGATGCTGATGATCCTGATGAGCCTGTTCCCCAGCGGCGTGATGCAGCTGTGGGACGTGGTCGAGCACGGCTACTGGCACGCGCGCAGCGTGGAGTACATGGCCACGTCGCGTTCGCACCTGGTGGAGTGGCTGCGCCTGCCCGGCGACCTGATCTTCATCGGCTTCGGCGCGATTCCGCTGGTGATCGCCTCGGTCAAGGGCTGGCTCGGCGTGCGGGCGGACGCCCGGGCACAAGCGCGCTGAGCCGCCGCCGCACATGAAAAAGCCCGCGCCGACGATGTCGGCGCGGGCCTCGCGGATTGCGTGGGAGGCGACTACTTCGCGACGACGCGCACCATCTCCAGGCACTTGTTGGAGTAGCCCCACTCGTTGTCGTACCAGCTGACCAGCTTGACGAAGCTGTCGTCCAGCGCGATGCCGGCGTCGGCGTCGAAGATGGAGGTGCGCGCGTCGCCGCGGAAGTCGGTGGCCACCACCTTGTCCTCGGTGTAGCCCAGGATGCCCTTGAGCGCGCCTTCGCTCTGCGCCTTCATCTCGGCCTTGATTTCCTCGTAGGTCGCCGGCTTCTCCAGCTCCACGGTGAGGTCGACCACCGAGACGTCCGAGGTCGGCACGCGGAAGCTCATGCCGGTGAGCTTCTTGTTGAGCTCGGGAATCACCACGCCGACCGCCTTGGCCGCGCCGGTGGAGGAGGGGATGATGTTCTCCAGGATGCCGCGGCCGCCGCGCCAGTCCTTGTTGCTCGGGCCGTCGACGGTCTTCTGCGTGGCGGTGGCGGCGTGCACGGTGGTCATCAGGCCGCGCTTGATGCCCCACTTGTCGTTGAGCACCTTGGCCACCGGCGCCAGGCAGTTGGTGGTGCAGCTGGCGTTGGAGATGATCGCCTCGCCGGCGTACTTCTTGTCGTTGACGCCGTAGACGAACATCGGCGTGGTGTCCTTCGACGGCGCGGACAGGATCACCTTCTTCGCGCCGGCGTCGAGGTGCTTCTGCGCCGCTTCCTTGGTCAGGAACAGGCCGGTGGACTCGATCACCACTTCGGCACCCACCTCGCCCCACTTCAGGTTGGCCGGGTCGCGTTCCTGGGTCAGGCGGATGCGCTTGCCGTTCACCACCAGGTGGTTGCCGTCGACCTTCACGTCGCCGTCGAAGCGGCCGTGCACGGAGTCGTGCTTCAGCATGTAGGCCAGGTAATCGGGCTCCAGCAGGTCGTTGATCGCCACGATCTCGATGTCCTTGCTGAAGTTCTCCACGGCGGCGCGCAACACGTTGCGACCGATGCGACCGAAGCCATTGATGCCGACCTTGATGGTCATGGGGGAACGTCCTCCTGAAAGATGCCGCGCGTGCGGCGGAAAGAGCGCCATTTTACCGCCATTCCCCGGTGCCTGCCTGACCCGCGGGCCGTGACGCGCGCCGGTGGCGGCAAAAAGCCGCAGCGTGCTGTGGCAGACTGCGGCGATACCTTCATCGCCGGACCATCCCATGCGTTTCGCCCGCCACGCCGCCTTCGCCCTGCTTGCCTGCCTGATCGTCACCCCGGCTCTCGCGTGGGGGCCGCTCGGCCACAGCGTGGTCGCCGAACTGGCGCAGCGACACCTGAGCCCCGCCGCCGAAGCCGAAGTCCAGCGCCTGCTGGCGCCGGAGCACGTCGATTCGTTGGCCGACGTCGCCAACTGGGCCGACCAGATGCAGAACGATCCGGCCATGGCGAACCTGTGGAAGCAGACGCGCAGCCAGCACTACATCAATTTCCGCGGCGGCCCCTCCTGCGACTACGTGCCGCCGCGCGATTGCCGCGACGGCCGCTGCGTGGTGGCGGCGCTGCAGTACTACGTCGGCGTGCTGGGCGACCGCAGCAAGCCGGACGCCGTGCGTCGCCAGGCGCTGAAGTTCGTGGTGCATTTCGCCGGTGACGTCCACCAGCCCTTGCACGCGGGCTATCGCGACGACAAGGGCGGCAACACCTACCAGGTGCAGTTCGACGGCAAGGGCAGCAACCTGCACCGGGTGTGGGACTCCGGCATGCTCTACACCCGTGGTCTGGATTGGCAGCAGTACGCGCAGCGCCTGGATTCGGCGGTGCCGGTGCCGTTGCCGGCGCCGAGTGCGCCGCTGGACAACCCCTACGCGCAGTGGGCGCAGGAGTCGTGCCGGATCTCCGCCGAGGCCGGCTTCTACCCCGTCGGCCACAAGATCACCCCGGGCTACGTGTCCACCTGGCTGCCTGTGGCCGACCGCCGCCTGCGCGAAGCCGGCCGTCGCCTCGCGCAAGTGCTCAACCTGGCGCTCGGCGCCGGTTCCGCTGCGCGTTGAGCGTGGACCGGCGGCGCGGCGTGACGATTCTGCTAGGCTCAGCTGATGCTCATTTCCAAAATCCGCCGCACCAAGATCGTCGCCACCCTCGGCCCGGCCACTGACGCACCGGGCGCGCTGCGCAAGCTCATCGACGAAGGCGTCGACGTCGTGCGCCTCAACCTCTCGCACGGCGCGCCCGATGATCACCGCGCGCGCGCGCGGGCGGTGCGCGAAGCGGCCGAGGCTGCGGGCCGCGAGGTCGGCGTGCTGGCCGATCTGCAGGGGCCGAAGATCCGCATCGAGACCTTCGCCGACGGCCCGGTGCAGCTGGTCGAAGGTGCCAGCTTCGTGCTCGATTGCCGCCCCGGCGTGCCGCCCGGCGACGCCACCCGCGTGGGCGTGAGCTATTACGGCTTGCCCGATGACGTGAGCGCCGGTGACGTGCTGTTGCTGGACGACGGCCTGGTGGGGCTCACCGTGCGCGAGGTGGTCGGCAGCGAAGTGCGCTGCGAGGTGCTGGTGGCCGGCAAGCTGTCCAACCGCAAGGGGCTCAACCGGCAGGGCGGCGGGCTTTCCGTCGACGCGCTGTCGGACAAGGACAAGG
>ERZ778018.926-NODE-926-length-32340-cov-17.075918_pt1 | contig 32340 bp, 25 predicted proteins | sample MGYA00375748_ERZ778018 | MGnify/ENA primary metagenome ERZ778018 (study PRJEB29350, sample SAMN05509839) | bioreactor metagenome | biome: bioreactor; material: wastewater | place: South Africa: University of Cape Town | collected 2014-04-22 ... | reverse complement strand
GACGTTTCGGCGGCTTCCGGTCGCGTCGTCCCCCTCATCTGACGCCTTCGGCGTCCGTCTTCCCCCGCGAGGGGGGAAGACGTCGGATCAACGGCCTTCCCCCCTCGCGGGGGAAGGTGGCCCGAAGGGCCGGATGAGGGGGAGGACGAGCAAGACGACCGTTGCAATCCCAGGCCGTTGAGGATCGTTTGCGAACGTCGACGGCCTTCCGGCGCGTCCTCCCCCTCATCCGACCGCTTCTTGGAAGGCCGGCGCCCATGCCCACCGAACGCGAGAAGATGTTGTCCGGGTCGATGTACGACCCGTTCGACCCCGAGTTGGCCGCCCTCCGCGACCGCGCCCGCGACCTCTGCCAGGACCTCAACGCCACTCGCGAGGCCCAAGTCGAGGAGCGCCGGCGGATCCTCCGCGAGCTGTTCGGGACCGGCGGCGACTCCGTCTGGATGCAGCCGCCGTTCTACTGCGACTACGGCGTGAACATTCACCTGGGCGAACGGGTCTTCTTCAACTTCAACTGCGTGGTGCTCGACGTCGCCGAGGTTCGGATCGGCGACTTCACGCTGTTCGGGCCGTCGGTTCAGATCTACACCGCGACCCACCCCATGGACGCCGCCGCGCGCCGGCTCCACGAATACGCCCGGCCGATCACGATCGGCGCCGACGTCTGGGTCGGCGGCGCCGCGGTGATCTGCCCCGGCGTGACGATCGGCCCGCGTTCGGTGATCGGCGCCGGGAGCGTCGTCACCCGCGACGTCCCCGAGGGCGTCCTCGCCGCCGGCAACCCCTGCCGCGTCATCCGCCCCGTCGACGGCTAAAGGATGGCCTTCGCGAGCGACGTCAGTTCTCGACGACGAGCCGAGGACGCCCTCGCCCAGCCCTCCTCGACCGCCGCGAAGACGCCGGGCGGGGCGGTCACGTCGAAGTCGTGAGCGGCGAGCGCGGCGATCCCGCGCACGAGTTGCCCCTTGCTGACGACGCCCGCGTCGCGCGCCGCGCTCCAGGCGGCCCCCCAGGGGACTCGCCGCACCTTGATCGTGATTCGGCGGTCGTTCTTCGATCTCGAGGCGGGCTGGGCGCCGCGGAGGGCCACGGCCTGGGCGATCTTGGGATCCTCGGCCACCAGATTCAGATAATAGCGGAAGATCGCGGGGCGGATGACGGTTCGATCGCCTCCAAGGGTCGCCGTCACAAGGTCGACGACCTCCTCGATCGGCCGGGAGATGCGGCATTCGATCGCCTCGCGGTCGAGATCGCCGTCTTTCCGAGACGCATTGATCTTGGGCGTCGACTGATGAGGCACGGCGACGACCCGCCCACATCGCTCGCAGACCGCGACCAGGACGTCGGGGATGGTGACGCTCCATCCCGTCGGCGTGTAATCGCGGTATTCCATCAGGGTCCGCACCCGGGCCTTGCAATGCTCGCAAACCCCGGCGGAACGCTCGCCCGCTTGATAGAGCCTCATGGGCTTCGCTCCCGCGCTCCTCGCGCTTGACGTCTCCGCCTCGCCGCTACCGATGCACGCTGGCGAGAAAGCCGTCGGAATCCAGCGTCCGTCGGGCGGGCTTCCGCGAATGACGACGGCCCTGTCGCGCGTCATCCCCCTCATCTGACCGCTTCGCGGTCTGTCTTCCCCCGCGAGGGGGGAAGACTCGTTCAGGCCCCCAAAATCCGTGACGGTCGGGAAATTCCGAGATTCCTGAAACGTCGACGCTCCCCCCGCGGATCATGACGAATGGAGAGGTCCCTTCGTTCTTTGACAATTCGCTCGCATCGAAAGGTCTAAAAGCCGACCGAGGCGGGACGGCGTCCGCTTCCGCTTCCCGGGAGAGGCCCGGCGTCGAATCCCCGCCGTCGTCGGGCGGGGAGATTCGGAGCGACGTGGAATGATTTTGAAAATGACGAGCGAACCCAAAGGCGTTTATCCGTAAGACGTGATCCAGTAATGGGATAAGCAGGTCAAACGGGGGCTTCGCCCCGGCGATCGAACCCGATCGGCGGTCGCGGGTCAGTCCTCGACGGCCGCGGCCATGTCCCGGAGCGCCTCGACCGTCCGCCAGTTGCGCAGGGTCATGGGGACGCCGGCCGCCTTCTCCATGCCGTCGGCGAACCTGGAGCGGCCCAGGCCGTCGGGGGCGTGGAGGTGGACGACGTCGCCGCGGACCTCGAACGATTCGCGGCCCTTGGTCCTCGCCAGCAGCGCCGCCAGTTTGGGCGCGTCGGGCGGGCCGAGGCAGACGGCGACGTGGACGGTCTTGGGATCCTCGGCCGCGGCGTCGGCGTAGGGGTTCCCGGCGACGATCTCCGCCCAGCGGTCGGCCGCGACGAGCAGGACCCGCGCCGAGAAGCCGAAATCGCGCGCGAACGCCACCGCGCAAGCCCTGGCGACGTCCTCGGCCGGATCGTCGGTCGCGAGGACCACGTTGCCGCTCTGGACGTAGTGCCTCACCCCGCGGTGTCCGAGCCGCTCGTGCATCGCGCGCAGGGCCTCCATCTTCACGGCGGTCTTGCCGCCCACGTTGAGTCCTCGATACAGGGCGATGTACACCGGCATGGCGCGCGTCCCTCCTCGGCCCCATCTTGCGCGAGGCGTGGCGGCGACGCCATGGGGAGGCGGACGGGGGGCGACGGCCTCACGCCCGCGCGGGCTCGGCGGCGGGTTTGGATGGGGCGGGCTTGACGGCGATCGGCGAGCCGTCGGGGCGGCCGAGGATCAGGGCGCGGGCCTCGGCCAGGGAGACGACGACGTGGTTGGCCGCCACCGGATTGAGCCGCTCGACGATCTGGGACGTGTCGGCGTCGCGGTCCCAGTACGCGAAGGTCAGCTCGGCGTGAGGATGTCGCGTCCGCATCCGCTTGGTCATGTAGCGGGCGCGCGCCATGCCGACGGGGGGGAGGTGGGAGATCAGGATCATCGCCGGCTCCAGCTCGCCGATCTTGTCGGCGACCTTGAGCGCCGTGCCGCCGGCGGAGACGATCGCGACCCGGACGTCGGCGGGCGCGAGCGTCAGGTTGAGCATCCTGAGCACCAGGGCGTCGCCTCCGCCCCTCATCGCCACCGCCGCCACCGCGCGGGGCTCGGCGGCCGGCGTCTGGGATTCGGGCGCCGGCGGGGAGAGGACCAGACCCTCGCGCTCGGGGACGTCGTCGAGCCAGTCGCGGACGACGCGCCAGATGAGCGCGACGTCGCGCGCCTCGAGGTTGCCCCGGACGCGGTCGCGCTCGGCGCGGCGGAGGGTGGGGATCACGATCCGGTCGCAGACCTCCTCGAACGATTCCTCGGCGAGGGCCTCGTCCAGCAGGGTCAAGGCGGCGTCGGGATCGCGGCTGACGAGGCGCTGATACCAGCGCAGGTCGTCGGCCACGGCGACGTCCTCGCCGAGCAACGTCCCCAGGGCGCCGAGGCCGGGGACGTGGCGGCCGGCGACCGCCAGGCAGACCGTCATGGCGTTGGCCAGAAGCAACCCCAGGGGCCCCCAAAGCCAGGCCCAGAACAGGGCCGAGACCAAAAAGCCGACCGGGGAGATTCCGGTCGATTTGCCGTAGATCAAGGGCTCAAGCGCCGTGACCGCCCCCTCGGCCGCGGCGAAGAGGCCCAGCACCAGGATCGGTTGCGTCCAGCCGGGGAAGGCGGCGATGGAGATCCCGAACGGCAGCGAGAACGAAAGGATGGTCCCCAGGTAGGGGATGAAGCGTAAGATCGCCGCCATGAAGCCCCAGAGGGCGGGGGAGGGGAGGCCGATCGCCCAGCATCCCAGGCCGATCGTCGCGCCGAAGCCGACGTTGACCAGGGCCAGGGCCATCAGGTAGTTCCCCAGGCTCGTCCCGATCTGGGAGAGGGTCTTGGCGGTCACGCCGATCCGACCCCAGCCCACCAGGCGGATGATCTTGTCGCCCACCGCGTCGCGTTCCAGCAGGAGGAAGACCGTCAGGAGCAACACGACGCCGGCGATCGCCAGGACCGATTCGAACGGGCCGGTGATCGCGGCGAGCCGCTCCCACAGGTTGTTCTCGCGGACCAGCCGCACCGGCGTCGGCGCCTGCTCGGCGGCCTCGGTCTCGTCGGGCTTGCCGAGGGTCTCGGCGGCGTCCTGGATCTTCACGGCGACCGACTCGTCGGCCGGCTGGAGCCTGTCGAGCTTCTCGCGGATGGCGACGGCGTACCTGGGCGCGTCGTGGGCGAGGCTGGCGAACTGGCGGGCGAGGACGTAGCCGGTCGCGGCGGCGACGGCCACCCCCGCCAGCAGCACGACCGCCACGCTCAAGGCGCGCGGCAACCCCAACCGCTCCAGGCGGCCGACGATCGGGACCAGCAGGAACGTCAGCAGGATCGCGAGCGCCAGGGGCTTGAGCACCTGGGCGGCCACCGCCATCGCCAGGACGATCGTCCCGCCGATCAAGAGGGTCCGGAGCAATCGCGCGGTGACGACGTCGATGTTCATGGCGAGGCCCCCGAGGCGGTCGCGGCGGGGTCGTCCCCGCCGTCATGCCTCGATCCCTCGCAAGAGTCGCGCCGTCGGGGCGCGAGGCTTCCGATTCTATTTCGGTTTGTATGCCGAGGTGTCGATCTTGTACTGGGCGATCTTCGCCGAGACGCTCCGCCGGGACAGGCCGCTGATCTTGGCGCAGCGGCCGACGTGGCCGCGGCACTTCCGGAGGGCCCTGCGGAGGAAGCGCTCCTCGAAGGAGGCCGTCAGCTCGCCGAGCTGCTCGGCCAGCGGCCGGCTCAAATCGACGCGGAGCGAGCCCCGCCGGGTCTTGCTGGCGACGAGGTCGTCGGGGAGGTTCTCGGGGCGGATCTCGCCGTCGCGGGCGGTGACGCAGGCCCGTTCCATGGCGTTTTCCAACTGGCGGATGTTTCCCGGCCAGGAGTACGCCAGCAGCCGCTCCATCGCCTCCTGCGAGATGGCCGCCGGGTTCTGGCCGGGGCGGGCGTACTTCTGGGCGAAGTAGGTCGCCAGGATCGGCACGTCCTCGGGGCGGCGCCGCAGCGGCGGCAGCTCGATCTTCACGACGTTGAGGCGGTAGTACAGGTCCTCGCGGAACTTCCCCTCCTTGACCGCCGCCTCCAGGCTCTGGTTGGTCGCCCCGACCACCCGGACGTCGATCTCGATCGGCTGGTTGCCGCCGACCCGCTCGAACCGACGCTCCTGCAGGACGCGCAAGAGCTTGATCTGCATCGACATCGGGATGTCGACCACCTCGTCGAGAAAGAGCGTGCCGCCGTGGGCCAGCTCGAACCGCCCCTTGCGCTGGCCGGCGGCGCCGGTGAAGCTCCCCTTCTCGTGGCCGAACAGCTCGGACTCCAGCAGGGTCTCGGAAAGCGCCGCGCAGTTGACCGGGACGAACGGGCCCTTGCGGTACTCGGCCGACGCCTGGTGGATGGCGCGGGCGATCTGCTCCTTGCCGGTGCCGGTCTCGCCCTCGATGAGGACGGTGGTGGCGGTGTCGGCGACGTCGCCGATCAGCTCGAAGATGTCGAACATCCGCGGGCACTTGGACAGGACGTTCCAGAAGCGGTGCCGCTCGCCGATCTGGGCCCGAAGCGCCGAGAGTTCGTCCTGGAGCGTGCGCTCGCGCAAGGCGCGCTCGATCAAGAGGCAGAGGTGTTGGGGGTCCGGCGGCTTGGTCAGGAAGTCGTAGGCGCCCATGCGCATGGCGTGGACCGCGTCGTCGATGCTGCCGTGGCCGGTGGTGACGATGACCGTCACGGGGAGCCGGCGGGCCTGGATCTCGGCCATGAGCTTCAGGCCGTCGACCTTGGGCATCCGCAGGTCGGTCACGACGACGCTGTAGGGCCGCTCGCCGAGCATTCGCAAGGCCGCGGCGCCGTCGGCGGCCAGGTCGACCTCGATCCCCAACGCCATGCCCAGAAGTTGCTGGAAGGAATCGCGCGTGTCCTCCTCGTCCTCGACCAGGAGGATCCGCCGCACCGGCTCGACGCTCGGCGCCGAGGCGTCGCGGGGGGCGTCCTTGGACTGGCTCTCGACGGCTGTCGTCACGCGCCTCGCTCCGTTTCGGGTGGGGGTCGACCGATCCGGCGGCCCTCGCCGCGCGGCCTCGCCCCACATCGTACCAGAAAATCGCCGTTGGCGAGGCGGCGTCGGCATCGGCCCGGCGCGGAAGACCGGAACGGGATTTGCTTGCAACGTATTCTCGCGGGGGGGACGCGCCGGCCGAATCGGTGGGTACGAGCATGGCGACCAGGGGGCGACACGACGAGCGGAACGGGGACGGACGTCCCCCGAACTGGGCCGAGTCCGCTCCGGTGGCGCTGGTCGAGTCGGCGGCCGACGGCCGGGCCACGGCCTGCAACGACTGCTGGCGGGACTACGCCGGCCTGCCGCCGGGGCCGCCGGCGCAGGGGTGGATCGACCGCCTCCACCCCGACGACGCGCCCGCCTGGTCCGCGGCCTTTCGCGACGGCGTCCGTTTCGAGGCCGAATGCCGGCTTCGCGGCGGCGACGGCCGGCATCGCTGGTTTTTGGTCCGGGCCTCGCCCCGCCTCGACCCCGCCGGCGGCGTCGCCGGCTGGATCGCCGCCTGCGCCGACGTCGACGACCTGGTCCGCGCCCGCGACGAGTTGCGACGGTCCAACGCCGACCTGGAACAGGTCGCCGCCGTCGCGGCCCACGACCTGCTCGAACCCCTGCGCAAGGTCCAGGCCTTCGGCGACCGCCTGGGCGACCGCTGCGGGCCCCGGCTGGACGACCGCGGCCGCGAGTACCTCCGGCGCTCGGCCGGGGCGCTCGGCCGCTTGCGCGAGTTGATCCGGGACGTCCTGGCCTACTCGCGGCTCGACGCCCGCGAGGCCCGGATCTCGGTCGTCGACCTTTCGGCCGTCGCCGCCGCCGTGGTCCGCGACCTCTCCGAGGCGATCGACGAGTCGGGTGGCGCGGTCCTGGTCGACCCCTTGCCGACGGTCGCCGCCGACCCGACCCAGATGCGGCAACTGCTTCAGAACCTGATCGCCAACGCCCTCAAGTTCCACCGCCCCGGCGCGCCTCCCCAGGCGCGCGTCTCCGGCCGGCTCGAGCCGGGGCGCTGCATAATCGAGGTCGCCGACGACGGCCTGGGGTTCGCGCCGGAGGACGCCGAGCGGATCTTCGAGCCGTTCCGGCGACTCCACGGCCGCGGCGAGTTCGACGGCCGCGGCCTGGGGCTGGCGATCTGCCGACGGATCGTCGAACGCCACGGCGGCCGCATCGTCGCCGAGGCCGCCCCCGACGCCGGGGCCGTCTTCCGCGTGACCCTGCCCGACGACCGACCCGCGACTTGAGGAAGGGGACGACGATGTCTTCCAAGCCCATCCGGTTGATGCTCGTCGACGACGACGAGGAGGACTTCATCCTCACCCGCGACCTGCTCGACGACATCGCCGACGTCGAGTTCGAGATCGAATGGCTTCGCGACGCCGACCGCGCCGTCGACGTCATCGCCGAGGGCCGTCACGACCTCTACCTCGTCGACTACGGCCTGGGGGGACGCGACGGCCTGGCGATCATCCGCGAGGCCCAGGCCCGCGGCGCCGTCGCCCCCATGATCCTCTTGACCGGCCGCGCCGAACGCGCCATCGACCTCGACGCCATGCGCGCCGGCGCCGCCGACTTCCTGGAGAAATGGCGGCTCAACCCCACCCTCCTGGAACGCTCGATCCGCTACAGCCTCCAGGAACGCCGCCACGCCGAGGAACTGGAACGCCGCGTGCAGGAACGCACCGTCGAACTCGCCCTGGCCAATCAGGCCCTTCGCGACGTCGACCGTCGCAAGAACGAGTACCTCTCCACCCTCGCCCACGAACTGCGCAACCCCCTGGCGCCGATCCGCAACGCCCTGGAAATCATGCGCCTGCACGCCGCGGGGACCTCGGGGGGCTCGGCCGTCGTCGAGAACTGCCGCTCCATGATCGAGCGCCAGGTGAAGCACATCGTCCGCCTGATCGACGATTTGATGGTGGTGGCGCGAATCTCCCGCGGGTTGATCGAATTGAAGCTGGAGTCGGTCCCGGTCGACCGCCTGACGGCCGCGGCGGTGGAGAACGTCCGGCCGTTCCTCGCCAAGCGCGGGCACGAATTGGCGGTGACGCTCCCGGACGATCCCCCGGTGCTTCGCGTCGACGAGCAACGGATGGTCCAGGCGCTTTACAACCTGCTGCACAACGCCGCGAAGTACACCGATCCCGGCGGCCACGTGCGGCTCGAGGTCGTCCGCGACGGCGACGACGTGCTCTTCCACGTCGGCGACGACGGGCCGGGGATTCCCGAGGACATGCGGGAGGCGGTCTTCGACATCTTCGTCCAGCTTCGAGTCGACGGGGGGGCCGACGGCGGCCTGGGCGTCGGCCTCTGGCTGGTCAAGCGGATCGTCGAACTTCATGGCGGCCGGGTCGCCGCCGCCACCGGGCCCGACGGCCGGGGCAGCGAGTTCCTCGTTCGGATCCCCCTCGTCCCTCCCGACCCGCCCGCCGAGGGCGCGTGATTTGCGTGCCGGTCTGGAAGCGTGGCTCGAGGACCGATCGACTCTGGGAATCCCTGACATGAGCATGCCCACCAGCGCTTCGAGCCGGTGTTCGCGCCTCGACGGCCTCAAGCGGTTCTTCGCGCGACTGTTCGGCAAGGCCGAGCCGCCGCGCCCGCCGACCGGGGCGGATCGCGGACGCGACATCGGGGAGCCGGAAAACGGCCGGCCGATCACGACCCAGGAAGCGGTCGACGTGGCGTCCGAGGACTCGTTCCCCGCCAGCGACCCCCCCAGCTTCACCGGCGGCATCACCTGAGAAGGGCCCGCCGCCGCGATGCGGCCGAAACCGACCCCGGCGTCGCCGATCGACGCGCGGGGAAACGCCGACGGCCCCGCCCCGTCTCGCGACGAGGGGGGCCGTCGGCGTCTTCGCGTTCCACGGTCGTCGGTCGGGTGGTTATTGGCCGGCCGGCCACTTGCCGAGGATGTCGATCCAGGTCCGCGAGCCGTAATCGATCAGGAAGAACCCGATCATCAGCGCCACCCACATGAGGGTGCCGGCGGCCGTGATCCAGGTCAAAGGCGCGCTGTAGTAGACGTGCATGAAGATCAGGGCGATCAGGATCGTCTTGACCGCGGAGATCGCCATGGCCGCGTACAGGTGGCCGCTTCGGCTGAACGGCATCTCGGACGCGAGCACCGTGGCCGCCAGCAGGACCACCAGCGCCACGTAGACGAGGAAGTACGTCTGCAGGGAGACGACGTGGTGCGGCCCCTCGCGGGCGTCGCTGGAACGGGACAGTTCGGTCATGGTTGGGGATCCGTCTGACGTTCGTTGGAGTGATGGTGACGGCCGCGGTCGGTTCGGGTCGGCTCGACCCCCCCATCATTCGATGAGGTAGAGCAGCGGGTAGAGGAAGACCCACACGACGTCGACGAAGTGCCAGTAGAGGCCGAGCATCTCGATCTGGGTCTGGCCGTAGCCGGAGAACCAGTGGAGCTTCGTCAGGACCGCGAACAAGAGGATCAAGACGATCCCGATGATCATGTGGAAGGCGTGGATGCCGGTCATGAAGAAGTAGAGCACGAACATGAGCTGGAAGCGGCCCAGGTTGTTGGCGAACTCCTTCACGTCGAGCTGGCCGTCGACCATGCTGGCGTCGCGCAGCTTCTGGTAGTCGCTGGCGTGGGCCGCGTCCCCCGCGCCTTCCTCGGTCGCGTGGACGTCCCGGGGCGAGCCGGGGACGACGAAATGCGGGCCGGGGAAGAGGTGGTGCTCGATCTTGGTGCCGTACTCGTAGGCCTTCACGCCGAGGAACGCCGTCCCGAAGACGGCGGTCAACAGCAGGTAGCGGAGGATCCCCCGACGGTCGCCGACCTGGGTGCAGCGGACCGCCAGGGCCATCGTCCAGGAACTGGTCAGAAGGACCCAGGTGTTGAAGAACCCGAGCCACTTGTCGATGTGGAGGCTGGCCAGGTGGAACGCCTCCGGCGACAGCGCCCGGTAGACCGCGTAGGCCGCGATCATGCCGGTGAAGAACATCACCTCGCTGGCCAGGAAGAACCACATGCCCAGGCTGGAGGACAGGTGCTGCTGTTCCAGGTCGCCGAAGTGGTGCAACAGGAGTTGCTCACCCGTCTCAGGCGACAACGTCGTGCTGGGCGTGCTCATATTCCCGTTCCGCTTCCTCTGGCGAGTACAAGTAGGGGTCGCAGGTCACGACGACCGGCTCGACGAAGTTGAAGGTGGTCGGCGGGGAGTCGGTGTGCCATTCCAGCCCGGTCGCGCCCCAGGGGTTGGGGCCGGCGTTCTTGGGGCCGCGGAGCGACAGCAGCAGGTACACCATCGGCATGACCATGCCGATCGCCAGCACCGTGGCCCCGGCCGTCGACAGCACGTTGAGGACCTGGAACTCCGGACGGTACTCGAAGTAGCGCCGGGGCATCCCCAGGTAACCCAGGACGTACTGCGGGAAGAACGTCAGGTTGAACCCGACGAAGTCCAGGATCGCCGCCAGCCGGGCCCAGAACTCCGAGTACGTCCGCCCGGTCATCTTCGGCCACCAGAAGTGGATCCCTCCCAGGTAGGCCGACACCGTCCCGCCGACCATGATGTAGTGGAAGTGCGAGATGATGAAGTAGGTGTCGTGGACGTGGACGTCGATCGCCAGCGACGCCACCATCAGCCCGGTGACGCCCCCCATCATGAACAGGCCGATGAACGCCAGGCAATACAACATCGGCGCGTCGAACCGGATCGACCCCTTGTACATCGTCGCGGTCCAGTTGAAGACCTTGATCGACGACGGGATCGCCACCATGAAGCTGAGGATCGAGAACACCGCGCCGGCGTACATCGACTGGCCGGAGACGAACAGGTGGTGGCCCCAGACCAAAAAGCCGAAGACCGCGATCGCCACCGACGAGAGGGCCACGAACTTGTAGCCGAAGATCGGCCGCCGCGAGAAGCAGGGGATGACCTCCGAGACCACCGCGAAGCCCGGCAGCACCATGATGTACACCGCCGGGTGCGAGTAGAACCAGAACAGGTGCTGGAAGAGGATCGGATCGCCCCCCAGCCTGGGGTCGAAGACCCCCACCCCGAAGAAGTTCTCAAGGCCGACCAGGACCACCGAGATCGCCAGCACCGGCGTCCCCAGGACCTGGATCAACGACGTGGCGTACATCGACCAGACGAACAGCGGAATCCGATACCAGGTCATCCCCGGCGCCCGCATCGTGTGGGTGGTCACCAGGAAGTTCAGCCCCGTCAGGATCGACGAGAAGCCGGCGACGAACACCGCGCAGGCCGCCCCCACGACGTGCGTCTTGGAGTACAGCGAACTCAGGGGCGTGTAGAACGTCCAGCCGGTGTCGACGCCGCCGCTGGCCATGATCCAGAGCCCCATCGCGCCGCCGATTATGTACAGATACCAGCTCAGCAGGTTGATCTTCGGGAACGCCAGATCCTTCGCCCCGATCATCAGGGGCAACAGGAAGTTCCCCAGCACCGCCGGGATCGACGGCACCAGGAAGAAGAAGATCATCACCACGCCGTGCATCGTGAACGCGGTGTTGTACGCGTCGGGCGAGCTGAACAGGTCCCCCTTGGGGGTCATCAGCTCCAACCGGATCAGCCCGGCGAAGGTCGCGCCGATCAGGTAGAAGAACGTGATCGAGACCATGTAGAGGATCCCGATCCTCTTGTGGTCGGTCGTCAGGAGCCACGACCGGATCGTGGTGCCGTTGGTCAGGTAGTCGACCGGCGGCCCGTCGTGGCTGGAGAGTGCCGAGGCGCTCATTGGCTCACCTCCCGGTTGGCGAGGGACTTGATGTAGGCGATGATCTTGAGCAGGTCCTGCTCGCTGATCTGGTCCTTGAACGACGGCATGATCGGTTCGTAGCCCGCGACCACCTTGTCCTTGGGCATCAGGATCGAGTCGCGGATGTAGGTCTCGTCGGCGATCTCGAAGTGGACCTCCGAGCCGACCTGGATCGGCACCGGCTTGCCGTAGACCCCCTCAAGCCGCGGGGCGTGGACGATCTGGCTGCCGCGGTGGCAGCCGGCGCAGTGGTTCCGCACGAACAACCGCTCCCCCTCGTCGGCCTGCGACGGCCCGCCCCCCTTCTCGGCCAGCCACGCCTCGTAGTCCTCCGGCTCCATGACGTAGACGTGGCCGATCATTCGCGAGTGGTTCGTGCCGCAGTACTCGGCGCAGAACAGGTCGTAGACGCCCACCTTGCTCGGCGTGAACGAGTAACCCGTGTACATCCCCGGCACCACGTCCTGCTTGAGCCGGAACGACGGGATGAAGAAGCTATGCACCACGTCCTGCGACGTCATGTTCAGCTTGAACGGCCGGCCGATCGGCACGTGCAGCTCGTTGGTCTCGGAGCGGCCCTCGGGATGCTGGACGTACCACATCCACTGCTTGCCCACCACGTCGATCCGCGAGGCGCCCGGCGTCGGCGTGTACTCCTCGAAGAACAGCCGGGTCGCCCAGGCGTACATCGTCCCGCAGATCGCGATCGCGACCACGAACCAGAGCACCTCGCCGATCCGGCTGTTGACCGGCGGGTTCGAGCGGTCGACCGGGTTGCCCCGGCGGTAATGGATGCAGAAGCCCAGGATCACCAGGCCGAACATCACGATGAAGAACGCGCTGACGCCGATCTCGAAGATGACCAGCGCGTCCACCTTGGGAGCGATGGTCGCCGCCTGCTCCGGCCACAGGGAGAAGTTCCACATTGGGGGGAATCCACCTTCGTTTCAGGTCAGGTCCGAGGGACGTCGCCGGCCGCGGTCGCGTCGGCGTCGGGCGGGGCGACGACCCCGTCCCGGCCGCGGACGTCGCGCCGAATCATGAGGAACAGATACAACCCCAGCGACAGCGCGGTCAGGGTCCCGAACGCGCGGAGCAGGCGGACGATCGACAGCGTGTACTTGCCGCTGGACGCGTCGTAGTCGTAGCAAAGCAGGATCAACTGGGCGATCTTGGAGCCCGTCCGCCCCTCGCCCGCGGCCCGGATCGCGGCGTCGAGCTCCTTGGGCGGGTAGTCCAGGCCGAAGAGGTATTGCGACGCCGTCCCGCCGGGGGTCAGGACCACGATCCCGGCCGCGTGGACGTACTGGCCCGAGGCCGGATTCCTGACGTACTGGAAGCCGACCGCGTCGCAGACCGCGTCGATCGCCTCCTTCTGGCCCGTCAGGAAGGTCCAGCCCCCCTCCGTCCCCGGCCGGTCGTAGCGCTCCAGGTAGCCGGCCTTCTTCTTGAGCGCCGACTCGGGCGTGTCCTCCGGGTCGATGCTCAGGGCCACCACGTCGAAGTCCACCCCCGCGCTCAGGGGGAGCGGCTTGAGCGCCCGCGTCAGCCCCTGGAGCACCTGGTTGCACAACAGCGGGCAGCGGTGGTAGACCAACGCCAGCACCACCGGCCGGCGGCCGAACAGGGAGGACAGCTGGACCGTCCTCCCCGTCTCGTCCACGAACGTCGCCCCCAGGGGGACCCGGGAGCCCAGCTTCTGCTCGAACTTCGCCCGCGACGCGACCGTGCCGGCCGCCGACGGGTCCGAGACGTCGCCGACGGCGTCGGCCGACGGGTCGATCGAACTGACTCCGGTGAAGTTCGCGTCGCCCAGGGCCGTCGCGGCCGGCGCGACCGCCAGCAGCAGCGCGAGCGAACCCGCTTGGAGGGCCTTCATCACTTCGCCTCCGACTTCGGCCCCTCCGGCTTCGGCTCCTCCGCCTTGGGGGGCTCCTCCGCCTTGGGGGGCTCGGCTTGGGCCTCCCCGGCCTCGGCCGCCGCCGCGGGGGCGGCCGGCTCGCCGGGGACGCCGATCATGGGGACGCCGGACGAACCCGGCCTGGGATGGAACTGGTCGACCGTGCCGACGTCGGGCAGGCCCCGCTCGGCCAGGATCGCCATCGCCCGCTCGATCGGGATGTGCGCCGACGTCCTCGCCTCGTCGTTCCAGCCGTAGGTCTCCAGCCGCGCCTTGGCCTCGTCGAGGATCGCGCGGGTCTCGACGGCCGGATCGGCCTGGATCAAGGGGCCTTGCGGCTGGGGGTCGGCGTTGAACCGGTTCGAGAGCGCCAGCTCCCGCCCCTGGTCCTGGTCGGCCCGGTACGCCCGCATCATCATCGCCAGGGCGAGGAACGTGCCGATGAACAGGATCACCAGCAACGCCATGTTGATCACCACGCCCCGGACGTCGGTGTCGCCGGGGTCCTGGTATTGTTCCTTGAGCTTGTCGGCGGAGACGTACTTGCCCTGGGGGATCCGGTCCCCCTCCAGCAGCTCGGGGTCGATCTTGCTGTGTTCGCTCATGGGACCAGATCTCCGGCGGGCTCGTGGGCGAGGTCGAACTCGACGGCCGCGATCACCGTCGGATCGCGGAGCGGGACCAGCCGGGCCGTCGTCAACCGCTTGAGGAACATCGCGTGCCAGATCCCGCCGATCCCCGCCAGGGCGGCGACGTAGAACCCGACCCCGACCCAGGGGAAGCCGTCCCACTCCGAGCCCAGCTTGGCGAAGCCGGGCAGGACGTTCCAGGCCGAGTCGACCAGGCGCATGACCAGGATCCCGACGGCGATCGGCGTGATCCACGCCACGTCCCGCTTGTGCTTCTTCTGCAGCAAGGCCAGGAACGGGGCGAAGAACCCGAAGGCGATCAGGGCCAGCCCGACCGCGCCCCAGAGCCCCTGGATCCGCCGCTGATAGAAGATCACCTCCTCCGGCAGGTTGCCCAGCCAGATGATGAGGAACTGCGAGAACGCGAAGTACGCCCACAACATCGTGAACGTCAGCATCAGGTTGCCCAGGTCGTTGAGCCGCCCGACGTTCTGGGCCGTCTTGAACGGCTCGTAAGCCTGATGCCGGACGATGAAGATCGCCGCCAGCGACAGCGCCGCCAGGATCGACCCGATGATGTAAAGCGCCCCGTAGATCGTCGAGTACCAGTCGGGGTCGCGGGACATCCCCCAGTCGAACGCCGCGGCCGACACGCTCAGGAACATCACCAGGGTCGCCGGCCCGGCCAAGGCCCAGAGGCGGCGGCTGGGGGCGTCGCCGGCCGTCTCGTCCTGCTCGCGCGACCAGCCGCAGACCATGAACGCGACCGCCCCCCAGATCGCGAAGTAGATCGCCGCCCTGATGGTGAAGTTGGCCGGCGTCAGGTAGCCGATCTCCCGCACCTTGTAGGCGACCGACTCCATCGAGTCGACCACCGCGGGGTCGGTCCAGGCGTAGGTGTGGCCGAGGCCGGCCAGGACCGGCAGGAAGAAGACGGCCAAAAGCCCGACCTGCCAGCCGGCGGCCTCGAACGGCCGCCGCAGGGGGACCATCCACGACCCTCCCGCCAGGTGGAACAGCAGGCAGAGGCCGAGCGAGGCCACGCTGACGCCGACCCAGAACAGCAGCGCCGCCAGATAGGCCGGGAAGAACGCCGACGGGAACGCCAGGGCGCCCGCCAGGCTGACCGCCAGGCCCGCCGCGCCGATCTTCAGCGAGAGCCCGCCGGCGGCGTCGAATCGGGCCTTGAGCTCGTCCGAGGCGCGGGCGTCGTTGGGGAAGTCGATCATTTCCCGGCCCCCTCCAGCTTCTGCTGGTCTTCGAGCGGCAGGTCGGCCGGCTTGGCGCCCTGGCTGAGTTGAAGCGCGCGGATGTAGGAGGCGATCGCCCAGCGGTCCTGGGGCGGGATCCGGGCCGCGAACGAATACATGGCGCCGTGGCCGTTGGTCATCACCTCGAAGAAATGCCCCAAGGGGGCCTCCACCAGGCGGGGGTCGGTGTAGTGGGGCGGCGGGGAGAACCCGCGCTGGACGACCACCCCCCGGGCGTCGCCCAGGAACCCGTGGCAGGGGGTGCAGAAGACATTATACCGTTGGCGGCCGCGCGCCAGTAGGTTCGCGTCGACCGGCAGGGGGCTGGCCTTCGAGAGCTCGCCGTCCTTCATGCCGGTGGTCAGGAGCTCGACGTCCTCGACCGGCGGCAGGTCCCGGGCGTCCTCGTGCGCGACGACGCCGTCGACCAGGGGCCGGGCCGACGCCCCGTCGGGGAAGAAGGCGCTCGCCTCGTAGGTCTCGTATTTCGCCTGGTCGTACATGTCCGTGCAGCCCGGCGCGACGGCCAAGAGCGCCGCGGCGGCGGCCGCGGCGGCCAGCCGTCCCGGCGCGGGCTTGGCGCGGGCTCGTGGGGGGTTCGGGTTCATCGTGGCTGTTCGTTCCGTTCCGATGGTTTGGGGGCGGGCCGGGAGGGTCAGTACGGCACGACGGAGACCGAGCGGGGCCCGAGCCCCTCCAGAAACGCCAGGGTCGCGGCCGGATCGAAGTTCGGGTCCTCCGACTGCACGCAGAGGAAGAACCGATCGTCGGACGCCAGGTCGAACCCCGGCGCGTTGAAGACCGGATGGTACGGCCGGGGGAAGCCGTTGTACGCCAGCATGCCGAACACCGCGGCCAGCGAACCCCCCAGCACCGTCAGCTCGAACGTGATCGGGATGAACGCCGGCCACGAGTAGAGCGGCTTGCCCGCGATGTTGTGCGGGTAATAGATCATCGCCGACCAGCACATGAACAAGAAACCGCCCAAGCCGCCGAGCAGGCCCCCCGCGAAGGTGGTCGGCCCGACGTAGTTGCTCAGGCCCGGAAACGTCTCGTCCAGGCCCTCGACGGGGAACGGCGTGTAGGTGTCGAACTCCGTGTAGCCCCCGGCCTTGGCGGCCCGCGCCGCCCTCAAGACCTCCTCGGGGGCGTCGAACTCGGCCATCAGGCCGTAGATCGCCGGGTTCTCGGCGGCGTCGCCGGCGTGCGCGTGCGCGGCGGTCATGGCGTCTCTCCGTGCGCTTGGGCGGCGTGGCCGTGGTGGCCGGTCTCGTGGACCAGCTCCCGCATCTCGGCCATCGCGATCGCCGGCAGCGAGCGAACGAACAGGAACAGGCAGAACACGAAGAACCCGATCGTCCCGAGAAAGACCGCCACGTCCCAGAACGTCGGCGTGAAGTAGGCCCACGACGACGGCAGGAAGTCCTCGCTCAGGCTCGTGACCACGATGACGTAGCGCTCCAGCCACATCCCGATGTTCACGAAGATCGAGATGATCCAGAGCACCATCGGGTTGCGCCGGATCGCCGGCGACCAGAGCAACTGCGGGACCATCACGTTGCAGAAGATCATCATCCAGTAGGCGTGCCGGAACGACCCCCACGGCCGGGCGTGCAAAAGCGCGTGCCGCTCGAACGGGTTGCCGCCGTACCAGGCCACGAACGTCTCCGACGCGTAGCCGTAGCCCACGATCATCCCCGTCGCCAGGAGCACCCGCGACATGTAGTCCAGGTGCTTCAGCGTGATGAAGTCCTTGAGCCCGTACCACGACCGCAAGGGGATGCACAGGGTCAGCACCATCGCGAACCCCGAGAAGATCGCCCCGGCCACGAAGAACGGCGGGAAGACCGTCGAGTGCCACCCCGGAATGATCCCCGCGGTGAAGTCCAGCGACACCACCGAGTGGACCGAGACGACCAGGGGCGTCGCCATCGCCGCCAGCAGCATGTACGCGGTCTTGTACCGCGCCCAGTGCCGCCCCGAGCCCCGCCAACCCAACGCCAGCGACCCGTACACCTTCGCCAGGAAGGTGTTCCCCGCCCGGTCCCGCAACGTCGCCAGGTCGGGGATCAGCCCCACGTACCAGAACAACAGCGACACCGTGAAGTACGTCGACACCGCGAAGACGTCCCACACCAGGGGGCTGCGCCACTGCGGCAGCAGGTCCATCGTCGCCGGGTACGGGAAGAGCCACCAGAACTTCCAGGGCCGGCCCATGTGCAACAGCGGGAACATCCCGGCGCACATGACCGCGAAGAGCGTCATCGCCTCCGTGAACCGGTTGATCGACGTCCGCCACTGCTGCTTGAGCAGGTACAAGATCGCCGAGATCAGCGTCCCGGCGTGGCCGATGCCGATCCACCACACGAAGTTGACGATCGCCCAGCCCCACATCACCGGGGCGTTGATCCCCCAGATCCCGACGCCCTTGAACAGCAAGAGCGACACCGCCGCGCCCAACAACATGATCAGGGACGTCCCCGCCCCCATGCCGACGAACCACCGCCAGTCCAGCGGCCGCTTCAAGACGACGTCGGCGATCGTCGCCGTCACCGTGGCGTAGGAATGCCCCGGCGCGATCACCGGCGGCTCCCCGCCGCCGCGGTCATGGGTCTCAGCCATTCTTCGACTCCTCGCGCGCCGGGGCGCCGCCGGCCGGGTTGGTCAACTTCGACAGGTACGTCGTCCGCGGCAGCGTCCCCAGCTCGCCCAAAAGCGAGTAGTGCCGCGACGACCTCCGCCCCTTCGACACGTCGCTGTCCGCCAGGAGGTTGCCGAAGACGATCGCCCCGGTCGGACACGCCGCCTGACAGGCCGTCTTCACCTCGTCGCCGCCGACCTTGCGGCCGGCCATCTTGGCGTCGATCCGCGCCTCGTTGATCCGCTGCACGCAGTACGTGCATTTCTCCATCACCCCCCGCATCCGAACCGTGACGTCCGGGTTGCGCTGGAGCTTCAGGCTGGGGGTCTCGTCGTCGCTGTAGTGGAGGAAGTTGAACCGGCGGACCTTGTACGGGCAGTTGTTGCCGCAGTACCGCGTGCCGACGCACCGGTTGTACGTCATCTCGTTGAGCCCCTCGTCGCTGTGCGTGGTCGCCTCCACCGGGCAGACCAGCTCGCACGGGGCCTTCTCGCACTGCTGGCAGGGGACCGGCTGGAACCGGATGTCCGGCGCCTCCGGATCCTCGCCGGCGTAGTAGCGGTCGACCCGGATCCAGTGCATCTCGCGCGAGTTGAGCACCTGGTCGCGGCCGACGGTCGGGATGTTGTTCTCCGCCTGGCAGGCGATCGTGCAGGTCCCGCAGCCGATGCAGCGGTTCAGGTCGATCACCATGGCCCAGGCGTAGTCCTCGCTCTTGTGTCCCGGCCAATCCGGGATCAGGCTCCCGGAGGGATGCTCGTGATGCTCCTTCTCGTCCGGATGCTTGTACTCGGCCAGCGTCTGGACCTTCACGACGTCGCGCCTGGCCATGTCGTGGTGGTGCTGGGTGATCGCCAGCCGGTTGACGGTCGAGGTCGGCTCGACCTTCAGCCCGCCGCCCTGCCAAAGCGCGTCGGAGCGCCGCAGCAGCCCGGCGTTGAAGCCGATCCCGCCGCCGACCCGGCCGGCCCGCTTGGCCCGGCCGTAGCCGAGGTGGACGGTGACGGTCTGGGCCGCCTGGCCGGGGGTGATCAGCGCCGGGGCCTCGACCTGGCCCCCCCGGAAGTCCAGGATCACGACCTGGCCGTCGACGATCCCCTTCTCCTTGGCGAGCGCCGGGCTGACCAGGGCGGCGTTCTCCCAGGTCAGGGTGCTGGTGGGCTTGGGGAGTTCCTGGAGCCAGGCGTTGTTGGCGTAGCGACCGTCCCAGATCGTCGGGTCGGGCCGGAAGGTCAGTTCCAAGCCGACGGCGGCCGGCGCGGGCCACGTCACCTTGGAAAGGTCCGCCGCGGCGGGGGCCTCGGTCTCGGCGGCCTCGCCGGGGAGCTTCAGCACGCCGTCGCGAAGCGCGGCCCGCCAGTCCTTCTCGAACGTCTCGGCCGGCAGCCGCCTCCGCCAGTGGTTGCGGACCAACTCCCGCCGGGGGACGCCGACCTCGCCGAGCAGGGCGGCGAGGACCTCGGAGATCGAGTGCCCCTGGTACAAGGGCTCGATCAACGGCTGGATCAACGCGACCGCGCCGTCGGAGGAGCGGACGTCGCCCCACGACTCCAGGAAGTGGGCCTCCGGCAGGTGCCAGTGGGCCATCTCGCCGGTCTCGTCGTTGTAAAGGCCCAGGTGGACCAGCGACGTCACCTTCTCGCTTCGCAGGGCGGCGGCGACCTTCAGGTCGGCCGGAGCCTCGTAGACCGGATTGGCGCCCAGCACCAGCACCGTGTCGACCTCGCCGGCGTCGACGTCCTTGACCAACTGGGCGAGCGAGCCCGCCTGGTCGATCGGGGCGCCCTCGGCGGGGGCGTTGAGGACGACCGCCTTGCCGATCGCCCCCAGGGCCGCGTTGATCGCGTAACCCAGGGCGTGGACCTCCGCCGGCTGGGCGTCGCCGACGATGACGACGGCCTTCCCCCTGGCGGCCTCCAGCTCCGCCGCCAAGGCGGCGATCGCCGGCTCGTGGGCGGTGGCGGTCCCCAGGGGCGCCTCCGGGGCGCCCGCCACCTTCAGCGCCCTCGCCAACGCGGCGGCGACGGCGAAGACGTCGGCGGCGGCGACGGCCGTTCGGTGGTCGGCCGACGCGCCGGTGACGCCGGGGGTCGGCTCGAAGGCGTGCAGCCGCAGCATGCTCGCGGCGTCGGGGTCGCGGCGGTCGGCGAACTCGCGGGCCAGCCGGGTCGAGGCCGAGCCCCAACGCAGGAAGTCGGCGTCGAGGGCCACCGCCACGTCGACCCCGTCCAGCGTGTACGACGGCTCCAGCGCCTTGCCGAAGGCCAGTTCGGCCCCCTTGCGGGCGTTGTCGCGGTTGACCGGCTCGTAGGCGTGCCAGACGAGTTCCGGCATCGCCTCCTTGAGCCGGCGGAACTGGTCCAGGATCGTCGGCGAGCCGATCGACCGGGTCAGGATCCGCAGGCCGCGGCCCTTCTCGGGGAGCTTGCGGGTCCGCAGGTCGATCAAAAACCGCAGGAAGTGCTCCCAGGTGTCGACCCGGCCCTGGTGGACCACGACCTGCGAGCGGTCGGGGTCGTAGAGCGTCAACACCTCGGCCTGGGCGAAGACGTCGGTCGCGCCGCGGCTGGCGGGGTGGCCGGGGTTCCCCTCGACCTTGGTCGGCCGTCCCATCTGGCTTTCGACCAACAGCCCCAGGCCGTCGCCGCCGAAGGGCATCGCCGTGGCGAAGAACAACGGCTTGCCCGGCACGATCCGCTCGGGCTGCACGACGTAGGGGACGATCTTCTCCGGCGGCTGGACGCCGCAGCCGGTCACGCCGGCCAGGGCCAGCGAGGCGCCCATGACCGTCATGAAGTCGCGACGGCCGACGTCGCCGAGGCCGTGGATCGCCGCTTGCGCCCGCGCCGCGGCGTTGGCCGCGGTGCCGACGGCGGCCGCGGGGTCGGCCAACTCCTCAAGGCTCCGCCACAGCCGCGGCGGTTCGGACGGGCCCCCCCGGACCAGCTCGTCGAGGGTGAGGGGGTGGTCGGAATCGGGGTTCCGCGGCATGCTCATAAATCTCCCGGCGTGGAGACCGTCGCCTTCAGGCGACGGAGGAAACGCCGTCCTCCGGGGTTGCGCATGGAGTGAATCACTCCTATAATGAGACCATGAAACTGACGCTCCAACTTCGACTGCTGCCGACCGTCGAGCAGGCCGACGCGCTTCGAGCCACGATGGAGCGGTTCAACGCCGCCGCCTCGTTCGCCGCGAACGTCGGATTCGAAGCCGGGGCGTTCAGCCAACCGTCGATCCACAAACTTTGCTACCGGGAACTGCGCGACCGCTTCGGCCTCTCGGCCCAGATGGCGGTCAGGGCGATCGGCAAGGCCGTCGAAGCCTTCCGGACGCTTCACGCCCAGGGCCGTCGCGTCCGTCCGACGTTCAAGGCCCTCGGCGCCGTCACCTACGACGAACGCATCCTCGGCTTCAAGGGCCCCGACAAGGTGAGCCTCTGGGTCCTGGGCGGTCGGACGATCCTGGCGATGGTTTACGGCGCGTACCAGGGCGAGCGGTTCGACCGGATCAAGGGCCAGTGCGACCTGGTCCATCGCGACGGCGCATTTTACCTCTACGCGACCGTGGACCTCCCCGAGCCGCCGCCCGTTCCGGTCGAGGACTTCCTCGGCGTGGACCTGGGGATCGTGCAACTCGCGACCGACTCCGACGGCAACGCTTACACGGGGGCGGACGTGGAAAAGGTCCGTCGGCGGCATCACCGCAACCGGCAACGACTCCAACGCAAGGGGACCAAGGGGGCCAAGAAACGCCTGCGGAAGCTGTCGGGTCGGGAGGCCCGATTCCGTCGGCACGAGAATCATCGGATCAGCAAGGCCGTCGTGGCGCTCGCCAAAGACACCGGGAGAGGGCTGGCGTTGGAAGACCTGACGCACATCCGCTCGCGGACAACGGTTCGGAGACGAGACCGCGCCCGACACTCGGGATGGGCCTTCCGACAATTGCGCGCGTTCCTGACGTACAAGGCGGCCTTGGCGGGCGTCCCCGCGGTCGCGGTCGATCCCCGCGACACCAGCAGGACGTGCAACGCCTGCGGCCACTGCGAGAGGGCTAACCGCAAAAGTCAGGCTCGGTTCGAGTGCCGTCAATGCGGGTACTCCGCGAACGCCGATCTCAACGCGGCCCTGAACCTTCGGGTTCGGGGCTTGGGGTGTCGTAAACCACCCCCAGAACTGGCGGGCCTTTCGGCCTAGCCGGAAAGCCGTCGCCTCGTTGGGCGGTGGCCGTTTACCGATGACAAATCGAGCAGTTCGTCAACTGCCCGACCTCCACGTGGGTCTCGGGACTCGCCTCGCGGGCCGCCTCCAGCCCGCTCCCCTCGGGGGGCGTCCAATCCATCGCGAACACTTCGTCCCTCGGCCGCAGCCGCGGCTCCGGATTGGTATGGCATTCCAGGCACCACTGCATCGTCAGCGGCTTGGCGCGCCACGCCAGCGGCATCTTGTCGATCCGGCCGTGGCACTCGACGCAGCCGACCCCCTTTTGCACGTGGACGCCGTGATGGAAGTACACGAAGTCCGGCAGGTCGTGGACCCGCGTCCATTCGATCGGCTTGCCCGTCTTGAGGCTGGCCCGCACCGGCTCCAGCATCGGGCTGTCCGACCAGATCTGCGAATGGCAGGTCATGCAGGTGTGGGTCGGCGGCAGCCCGGCCGTGGCCGACGTCTCCACCGACGAATGGCAGAACCGGCAGTCGATCCCCAGGCCCCGGACGTGGTGCTCGTGGGAGAACTGCACCGGCTGCTCGCGAGTCATCCCCACCTGCGTCTGGAAGGGGGAGCGCACCAGTATCATCATCAATCCCAGCAGCGCCGCCGGCCCGGCCGCGAGACCGAGCAAGACCACGCGCGAGACCGTGTTGGCGCTCGGGTGGAAGACCTGGGGCATCGCTCGTCCGTCCTGTGTGTGACTAGGGAATCGAAACGAGTCCGCTTTCCGAGAGGGGCGGCCCGCGTCTCGCCGTCGCCGCCCGCTCGATCCGGGGACTCCCGCTTGTACGACGCCTCGCCCCGTCGGTACGCTGCCAATCGCCCTCGGGGCGCGGCCGCGCGGCCGCGCGGCTCCCGACGGGCGTCCCGTCGGGAGCTTGCGATATGAGCGTTCGAGGATGGACCCGACCCGGTCTCGGCCGTCGCGCGGCGTCCGCGCTTCCGGCCGTGATGATCGGCGTCGCCCTCGCGGGATCGACGGGCGCCTTCGCCGTCGGTCCCGCGAGGGCGACGTCCCTCGTGGATGCTGGTCGACAAGGTGCGTTCAACGTCGGACCCGCACGCGCGGCCTTGACTCGGACGTTCGAGCCGGCCCTCGGCGGGGACGTGGCGCGATTGGAGTATACGGTCCATACCGACGCGACTGTAGGGGTCTTTGGAAAAGAATTCTCGATATCGCCCGCCGCCGATCGCCCCAACCTCGTCGAAATCCTCATCGCCCCCGAAACTTCCGGCGATTTCGCCGAAATCGAAACCACGCTGGAAATCAAGGGTTCCGTCGGAGTCCAGCGCGTCCCGATCCCCCTCCGTCCCGGTTGGACGACCGTCGAGTCGCTTTTCGACGCCCGCGCCGTCGGCGCGCTTCAAGAGCTCGTCCTGACCGTCCGACGTCGCGGCGGGCCCGACCCGGCCGAAGGCGCGATCCGCTTCGACGCCCGGATCAGGCCCCTCGATCCGGCGCGGGCGCTGAGCCTCTCCGCCCCGGCGCGCGCCGCGGCGGTCGCGCTGGCCGCGCTCCTGGCGGCGTTGATCGCCGCGGCGGGTCGGGGGACGCGCGTCCCGCGGTGGCGAGGGTTCGCCGGCGACGTCCTGCTCGGCGTCGGCTGGGCGGCCTCGGCCTGGCTGGTCGCCGAGGTCCACGCCGCCGGCGGGATGGACGCCCTGGCGCTCGGCTGGCGACCGGCGTGGATCGCGCTGGGGGGCGCGGCGGTCGCCTCGTGGTGGTCCTTGACGATCGCCGAGCGCTTGCCGGGACCGCGGGAGGCGTTCCGGCACGCGGTCGTCGCGGGGTTCCTGGCGGCGGCCGCCTCGACGGTCCCGCTGCTTCAGCCGCCGGGCGACTGGTGGGGACTCTCGCACCTGAGCCGCGCCGGCGCGTCGGCGACGCTCCTGGTCTATCTTCTGGCCCATGTCGTCCGGCTGGCGACGTCCGGCGCGGGCCTGGGCGCGGCGGGCGCGGCGTTGATCTTCGGGACGCCGTTCGTCGCCGGCGGGCTGACGTTGCTGGAGCCCGGCGGGCTGCTCGACGGTTTGGCGGGCGATCGCGCGGTCGTCGGCTATCTCTCGCGAACCGCCGTCGTGTTCGTCTTCAACGTGCTTTTGGTCGAGGGCCACGGCTGGGTTTCGGGGCGGCGGACGCGGTCGGCGGCGGGGTTCGTGGCGATGCTGGCCGCGGCGTCGGCCGCGACGGCCGGGCCCTGGATCGCGTCCTTGGGTTCCGGCGCGAGCCTGGCCGACTGGTCGCCCGCGGTTCGCTTCCCGATCGTGCTGCTGGCGACGATCGGCTCGCAGGCCGGGTTGTGGGCCGAGGCGTACATCGTCACCGGCCTGGCGCTCGACGCCCTCGCCGGCCGGGGGCCGTCGGCCGCGGGCTTGCGGTCGATCCCGCTTCAGGGCGCGAAGAAGGGAATGATCTACAGCGGCGTCTTCATGACGATCCTGTACGCGATCGCGTCGCTTGACGCCTCGGCGACGTTTCGCGACGTGTTCGAACGCGCCCCCATTCCCTGCGCGGCGCTTCTGGGGGTGCTGGCGTTCCCGATGGCTAAGACGGCGTTCGAGACCTTCGACGGCTCGCCCCCCTTCTTCGAACGGTTATGGCGGAGCTATCGCGATCCCTGGCTTTTCGCCCGTGGCGCGGTCGGCGGCGCGGGCCTGGCGTTCGGCCTTCTCGGGGACTGGCAGCGCGCGACGATCGCGGATCGCGCCGCGCTGGGCTTCCTGATCGGGGCCTTGACGTTCGCCGGGGTGGACCTCGTCCGCGACGCCGTTCGTCGGTCGCTGGGCGGGGGCGACGTCCAGGCCCCGCGGTTCTACGGCGCGCGGGTGGTCCTCGGCGGCCTGATCGGCGCGGCGTTGGGGTTCTACCTGGACGTCGCGCAACTGGCGATCGTGGTCGAGAAGTTCCGGCTGTACACGACGGTCGGCAGGGAGTCGCATCCGTTCGAGATCTACCCGTTGGTGAGTAAGTGGGGCTTCATGCGATTGGGGGCGAGCCAAGGCGGGGCCGACCTGCTGTTCCTGGAGGCGCTCGCGGGGGCCTTGACGTGGTCGACGGCCGCCTGGCTGTTCGCGCTCAACCGGACGTTCATGGCCGCCGGCTTCGAGCGTCAGACGGCGCCGATCCGGGCGATGTTCTCCGCCGAGGGGCTGCGGAGTCTCGGGGAGAACTCCATCCACGTCGCCCGGTGGGGCCTCTGGATGTCGCCGATCATCAATTCGTTCCTGCGGCCGATGGGCGAGCCGACCTGGTACAACCAGGACGGCGCGATCCGCACCGTCGCCGCGACGTTCGAGTATCTGACGACCTCGCCCGAGGCGTTCCGGTCGTGGTCGTTACAGATGTTCGTATATTTGCTCGCCTACGACGTCGTCCGGGTCTTGATCTGGATCGATCACATGGGCCTTCGGGTGGCGACGCTGGTCAACCTGAGCTTCCTGGGCGTGGACGCCGGGGAGCGTCGGCTGGCGCGGTATCTGGCGCCGTCGGCGACGGCGCGTTGCATTCCGGAGGCGGTCAAGCGGTTCGCCACCTGGGCCCCGCTCCTCTTGCCGTTCTACATCCCTCGCGGCGCCGACTGGGACAGGGCGTGGAGCGCCTCGGAACGCCTGACCGCCGGGTCGGAAGGGCTCGGCCCCGTCCTGGCGGGGCTCTCAGCCGACGAGCGGATGGCGTGGTTCCTCGCGGCGTCGCTCGCGCTGGCGGTCGTCTGTTCGATCGCGCGATTCGTGAAGGGACGTTTTGGCGAGAAGGTCCCTCCGGCGCTGACCCTGCGCAACGCATCCTATGAATTGACGATCCGCGACGACGGCGCGGTCGTCGCGCGGACGACGACGGGGCTGGACGTGAGTCGTCGGTCTTACGACCTGATCGACCCGGCGGGGCGGGCGGTCTTCTTGATGGAAGACGGCGGCGAGCACGCGCCGCGGGAGGGCGAGGAAGGTTACGGCGAATACCACGTCCTCGCCGGCAACCCGCTCGGAGAAGCCCTGGGGAGGGCCGAGTGGACGACGCGCGGCGACTCCCTGATCGCCTCCCACCCGCTCGATGACGGTCGCGCCATGTTGGAGGTCGCCCTTCCTGCCGACGGCGATCCGGTCGAGTTGTGGACGCTGACCGTCGACAACCCGACGGCGGCGCCCCGCGCGGTCCACGTCGTCCCCTACCTGGAATGGGTCCTGAACGCCGCCGAGGCCGACCGCAACCACACGCAGTACAACCGGCTGTTCGCCGAGATGGAATACGTCGATGCGTTGCGCGCCGTGCTCGCCTGGGACAAGCACGCCAGGGCGATGGGCTTCCTGGCCGTCGACGCGAAGCCCGAGGGGTTCCTTACGTCGCGCATGGACTTCATCGGCCGGGCCCGTTCGCTGGCCTCGCCGCGGGTGTTGGAAACCCTGAACTTCACGCCCGCGCGCGACGAGGCGGCGCACCCGACGCTGGACCCGATCGCCGCCCTGCTCGTCGGCGTCACCGTCCCGCCGCTTTCGACGGCGACGGTTCGATTCCTCGTCGGCGCGACGACCGACAAGGCGACGGCCGCCGCCTTGATCGCCAGGCACCTGGGGACGCCCGGCGCCGGGTCGGTCCCGACGACCCGCGACCGCAAGCCGATCCATCGCATCGGCCACGGCGAGATCCCCGCGGGGACGCCGTCGCCGTATTGCGAGTTCATCGACGACGGCGCGAAATTGCTGGTCCGCACGCCGTACACGCCCCGACCGTTCGACCATACGATGTCCAACGCGCTCGGGCACGTCGTGGTGGTGACGAATCGGGGATTGCATACGTCGGCGAGCGTCAACGCCCAGCAGAACCGGCTCACGCCCGACTGGTCCGACATCGTGACGAAGGAGGTCCCGTCGGAGGCGGTCTACCTTCACGACCCGGCCTCCGGCGAGTGGTTCTCGCCGACCTTCCAGCCGCTGGGCGACCCCGACGCGGCGACGGAATCGGAGTTCGGCGTCGACGGGACCGCCGTCTTCCGCATGAAAAAGGGAACGATCGAGACCGAGTTGACCGTCTTCGTCCCGCCCGACGACCCCGTCGGCGTCTACCTGCTGACGATCCGGAACCGGGGGGACCGGGACCGCCGGCTGCGGATCGCGCCCTACTTCCAGATGGTCCTGGCCGGCCGGCCCGAGTTCTCGGGCGCCCTTTCCGTCCGCGTCGACGCGACCCTGAACGCGATCTTCTTCGAAAACCCCCGCAACATATTTCGGAGCGGCCCGGCTTTCGTCGCGACGGCGGACCAGGTCGAGCGGTTCGAGACCAGGCGCGGGCGGTTCCTCGGCCGCCTTCGGCTCATCGACCGGCCCCACCTCGTCGATCTGGGCGAGCCCGACGCCGCCGCGACCCTGGACGACAGGCCCGTCGCCGCGATGCTGTCGACGATCCACGTCCCGGCGGGCGGGTCGTACACGACGGTCGTCTTGCTCGGCCAGGCCGACGACCGCCGAACCGCCGAGGCCGTCATCCGCAAGTACCAGGACGTCGCCGACGCCGAGGAGGCGCTGGATCGGACCCGGAAATGGTGGCGCGACCTGATCGGGACCGTTCGCGTCGAGACCGCAGCGCCCGAGTTCGACGCCTACGTCGACTGGCTCAAATATCAGGCGCTCGCCGAGCGGATCTGGTCGCGGCGGGGGTTCTACCAGGCCAGCGGCGCGTTCGGCTTCCGCGACCAGTTGCAGGACTCGATCGGCCTTTTGTGGGTCGATCCGGCGATCGCGCGACGGCAGATCATCCTGCACGCCTCGCAACAGTTCTTGAAAGGCGACGTCGTCCACTGGTTCCACCGGCTCCAGGACGGCCGGACGGGGTTCGTGGGCCGGTCGCACGCCTCGGACAACCTACTCTGGCTGGCCTGGGCGGTCGTCGAGTACCTGGCGGCCGCCGGAGATGAAACGATCCTGGACGAGCGGACGCCCTACCTGGAATCGGAGCAGCCGTTCGAACCCTTGCCCTGGGGCAAGCACGGCATGGGGTTCGACCCGATCCGGTCGACCCGGTCGGACACGGTCTACCGCCACTGCCTGAAGGCGATCGACCTGGTCCTGGACGAGAAGATGGGCGCCCACGGCCTCCCCCTGATCGGCACCGGCGACTGGAACGACGGGTTGGACGAGATCGGCTCCCAGGGGAGGGGGGAAAGCGTCTGGCTGGCGCTGTTCCTCTCGTACATCCTTCAGCGGTTCATCCCCGTCGTGGAGACTCGCGACGGCGTCGTTAGGGGCTTGCGTTACGCCGGACGCCTGACCGGGCTCAACGCCGCGATCCAGAAGACCTGGCGGGGCGACCGCTACTTGCGGGCGATCCACGACGACGGCTCGGAGATCGGCGTGAAGGGGAGCGGCGTCTGGGAGATCGACGCCCTCACCGCCGCCTGGGCCGTCATGGCGGGGATCGACCCCGAGCGCGAGCGGATCGTCTTCGAAACGGCCCTCGCCGAGTTGGAGCAGCCGACCACGATCAAGCTGGGGACGCCCCCCTTGCGCGAGGACACCCATCCTTACCTGGGTCGGAGCAGTTGGTATCCCGAGGGGGTCCGCGAGAACGGCATGTACTGCCACGGCGTCCAGTGGCTCGTCGGCGCCGCGCGGATCCTATCCGATCGCGCCCGCGAGCGGGGCGACGCCGAGGCCGCGCGCCAGTACGCCGAGACCGCCTGGCGGCTCTGGAGGAAGATCGCCGCGGTTTATCACGCGGTCCCCGGCGAGATCGAGACCTACGGCGGCCAGCCCAACAAGCAGGCGGCCGACATGGTGACGACCTTCGACCCCGGCCGTATGATCTGGAACGGATACACCGGCGCGGCCGGCTGGATGCTCCGCCAGGCCCTGGAATCGGTCCTCGGCCTGAAACTCGCCGCCGGCCGCGTCGAGGCCGCCCCCGCCGTCGTCGCCGAGGAGTTGGGCGACGCGACGGTCGCCCGCGACGTCTCCGGCGGCCCGTTCGCGAAATCGGATTCTTATTAAAAAATCCCTTCTCCCCTTGAGGGAGAAGGTGGCCCGAAGGGCCGGATGAGGGGTCGACCGGCGTCGGATCTCGGCAAAGGCCCCGTTTGACGACGGTTTCGGTTCCGGCGGCTTCCGGTCCCGCCACCCCTCATCCGGCCTTCGGCCACCTTCTCCCTCAAGGGGAGAAGGACGCTCGTCATCGGTCAGTTCGACTCGCCCCCAAGGATCGGATCATGATTACGCATCTGAAATGGCTGTGCGGCCTGTCCCTCGCCCTGGCGGCGCCCGCGGCGGCGGGCGAGCCGCCGACGGTCGATCCGGGGTTCCGGTTCCCCACCGTCCCGGCCGACCGCCCCCACGCCCGCGCGCTTCTGGCGAACGCCCTGCGATACCTCGGCCCGGACGTCCGGATCTTCGACGCCGAGTCGGGCTACCCGGTGGAGGGCTGGAACCAGGACCCCGAAAAGGGGCTTTTCCTGCGGTCGTTCACCCAGCTCACGGCGATCGGACAGGGGATGGAGATCCTCGCCAACGTCGCCGCCGGGCTTTGCGAGACGCCGTTTCTCAGTCGTAAGGACGCCCTGGCGCGACTATCGCAACAGACGCGGAGCCTGCTGAAGGACCAGGCCGACCCGACGCTCGCGGCCGACGGCCTGCTCGGCAACTTCCTGGACCTCGCCACCGGCGAGCGGCTGGGGCCGCTGGCGTCCGACGTCGAACTCGACATGCTCGCCGACGCGCTGGGCGCGCCCAAGGCCGAGGCCGTTTGGAAGGCGCTCGCCGCGCGGGACTGGATCAAGCCCCGCGAGGACGGCCGCGAGGCCGAGATCGTCCGCTCCGCGTCTTACGGCTGGGAACACTTCGACGGCCCGCTGGAGCCGTTCGCCGACAACGACGCCAGGCGGAAGATCATGGACGTCCTCGACCGCCGGGTCGTGATGGTCGTCTTCGTCGACAACGCCAACCTCTCCTCGTCGCTGGCCCGCTGCATCGGCGCGCTGTCGCGGCCGGCGGTCAAGGACGACCCCGCGGCCGTCGCGATCCGCGACGAACTGGAACGCTTCCTGGAAGCCCAGCGCGACGGCTACGCCCGGCTCCACGACCCGGCCGCGGGGATGTTCTACTTCGGCCGCGACGCCACCAGGAACCGCCTCTTCGGCTGGCGCGACCTGGAGGGGAAGTGGGTCGACGGCCACGTCGACTACCTCGTCAACGAACTCCGCGGCCCCGCCGCGTTCGTCGTCGCGCGCTTCGGCGCGCCGATCGACGCCGTCGCCAACCTCGGCTTCAAGCTCCGCCCCTACGCGACGGCCGACGGCCGGACCCTCCGCGTCCTGGCCCCGTGGGAGGGATCGGCGTTCCAGGGCCTCGGCTTCGAGCTGGCCATGACCGAACTCGACCGCCCGAGCTGGCGTCGGCTGCTGAGCGACTTCGTCGCCGTCGAGATCGACTACTCCACCCGGCACAAGCTCCCCGGCTTCCTATCCGAGGCGTACAGCGGCCGAGGGACGCAATACACCGGCTCGATCGGCATCCCCGAGATCACCGTCTCCCCGGAGCCTCGAATCACCGACGCCCCCTCGCTCTACACCCTGGGCCCCGCCTACTCCGTCGCGCCCGCGGCCGTCGAGGCGTTCCTCGCCGCCAACTGGCCGGACGTCTCCTCCCTCATGACCGACCACGGCCCCTGGGAGGGCTTCGACGCCACCCGCCGCCAGCCCATCACCTTCCAGACCTCGGCCCACACCTTCTCGCTGGTCCTGGGCCTGCTCGGCACGGCGTCGGACCACATGAAAATCTACCTGGAATCGAAGGGCATGGCCGGACGACTGGACGCGCTCTTCCCCGACGGCGCCGGCGCCGACCTGCTCTCCGACGCCGCCTCGGCCTTCGCCTGGGACGCCAAGGACCGCCCGATCGAGTCCGGACGCGACGGCCCGGCGCTCTTCGTTCGAAGCCCCCGGATCGCCGAGCCCGGCGTCGCGTTCGTCGCCAGGGACGACGCGGGCGTCGACCTGTCCGGGACCGTGTTGACGCTCCGATCCCGCCTCAAGTCCGACCCCGTATCCGTCACGATCGCCCTCAAACCGGTCAAGACCGCGACCAACTCCGGCCCCCACGTCATCCCGACCGAGATCGCCATCGACCTTCCCCGCGGCGACTCCGGCGCGATCGCGATCCAACTCCCCGCCGCGCCGGGACTCTCCCACGTCAAGGAGGTCGTGCTGACCTTCGCCAAATCGGCCGCCGGCAAGCCCCTGGACCTGGCCGTCCTGGAGCTGTCCGCCGCGCCGCCGCGGTGACGGGCCGGCCGCTTGACCGATACCCCCGCCGGGTATATGATCCTCGTAAGGAGGCGGCCGAAGTGGACGATCGGGCCAGGAAGATCAAGGCGAGGGCGAACCGGATCGCCGGCCAGGTGGCCGGCGTGCAACGAATGCTGGAGGAGGACCGCTACTGCGTGGACGTCCTCAACCAGATCGCCGCGGCGCGCTCGGCGCTGGACGCCCTGGGGATGGAATTGCTGTCGCGGCATCTGGAGCGCTGCGTCCTGGGACACTGCTCCGGCGGCGGCCACGACCGCGCCAGGCCCATGACTCAGGAGGAACTCTTGGCCGAGGTCCAGGCCGTGCTGTCGCGGTTCCTGAAATAGAAACATGAGGGGAGGGCGCCATGTCCCGGACGGAGACGACGCTGAAGATCCAGGGGATCGCGTGCGAGGGCTGCGCCGGCTCGGCGAAGGCGGCGCTGGCGAAGCTCCCCGGCGTGGGGGAGGCCCGCTTCGACATCCCCGGCAAGACGGTCACGGTCTCCCACGACCCCGCGGTCGACCGCGCCGAGGTGGCCCGCGCCCTGACCGCCGCCGGCTTCCCGGCGGAATAAAAGTCCATCCCATAAGTATGCGAATGACGATCATCACGGTCTTCCCCCCTCGCGGGGGAAGACAGACGCCGAAGGCGTCAGATGAG
>ERZ778018.914-NODE-914-length-32658-cov-12.017330_pt1 | contig 32658 bp, 24 predicted proteins | sample MGYA00375748_ERZ778018 | MGnify/ENA primary metagenome ERZ778018 (study PRJEB29350, sample SAMN05509839) | bioreactor metagenome | biome: bioreactor; material: wastewater | place: South Africa: University of Cape Town | collected 2014-04-22 ... | reverse complement strand
TTGGCGACGGCTTGCGAAAAAGTGTCGGGTCGTCAGCCCGGCGGGAGAGGGGACGTCGATTATCTCGCTCGGGTTCCAGATCAAATAGCCACGGCGACACGTTCGAAAGCGACGAACGAACCCGGTCTTCAGGATCATTTAACTATTGATTCCCAAAGACTTTGCAACACGTCAAAAACGGCCGCCCCGACGACGAGCGAACCCATTCCGGTGCGGTCGCGGCGGGGTCACTCGGTCTCCACGGTCACGGCCATGACGACCGGGGCGGTCTGGTCGTCGCCCTTGACGAACTCGACGCGGTCGATCGGCTCGTACCGCCGGGGTTCGACGCGGACGTGTCGGAGTTGCCGGCCGTTCAGGACGAACGCCCGATCCGAGCCGGGGACGTCGATGGGCCGGACGTAGTCGGCCATGTGGACGCCGTCCAGAAGCGGATGGTCCTCCGCTTGGCCGTCGGCGTAGTGGAGCCGGACGATCATCGAGACCGCCTTGCTCGGCTCGCCGCCGTTGTAGGCCCAGCCGCCGACGCCTCCCAGGAGGTGGATCGCCTTGGCGGGCGCGTTGCAGGGGACCTCCACGGCCCTCGGCATCTTCGGGGCGACCGCGCCGATGGGGCCGTAAAGCATGATCGCGTTGGGGACGCGGTCGCCATGCGGGTCGATGAGTTGGTACGGCACCCCCTGGAACTCCTTGGGGCCCCAGTCGGGGAAGATCAGCCGCTCGACGGGCGACTCGGAGGCGTGGAACATCCCCCTGGTGGTCACGACGTCCGCCGCCTTGCGCAGGTCCAGGGGGAGGTACTTGCCCCGCGCGGTCAGGAACGCCAGGACGTCGCGCAGGCCGTCCTCGCCAAGCTGCTGCTCGAAGCCCTCGGGCATCAGCGACTTCCTGGAGGCGATCATCTCCTCGACGTCCTCGCGGAGGACGGCGTGGGTCCTGGCGTCGGCGTCGAGGATCTCGACGGTCGTCCTCGACTCCGACGCCAGCAGGCCGTTGACGACCCGGCCGTCGACGGTGGCGACGGAGTACTGGACGAAGTTCCCCTCCACGCTCCGACTGGGGTCGACGATCGCGACCAGAAGCTCGGACCTGGGATGCGAGGCCATGCCGCTCAGGTCCGGGCCGACGTCCCCCCCCTCGCCGCCGTGCTTGTGGCACTTGGCGCACTGCTGGGCGTACAGCGCCTCGCCCCGCGCGACGTCCCCCCCTTGCAGGACCGTCCGGGAAAGCCGGTCGACGACCGCCTGGCGGTCGGGGTCCGGCAGAGCCCCGCCGCGGGCGATCAGGGTTCGGGCGCGCTCGGCCAGCCTCTTGTCGGGGTGGGCGGCCAGCGCCTGCTTCTGGTCGAGCGACAGGTCGTCGAGGCTGGCGTCGCCGCGGTCGACGGCGTCGAGCAGGGCGGCCGTCCAGTCGGCCCGGCCCAAAAGCGCGCGAACCGCCGCGATCCGGGCGGCGGGGGTCATGCGGGGGAACCCGGACAGGATCGCCGCCCCGGCCCTGGGAGCCTTTCCCCTGGCCAGCGCCTCGACCAGCCCGATGGCCAGGGCGGGCGAGATCCGGGGGGAGAGATGCTCCATCAGACCCTCGGCGACCGTGTCGTCCTCCGGGCGCAGGCCAACGACCTCGACGGCCGCGGCGATCCGGTCGGCGTCGCTCGCGGCGTCGTCGGCGACCTTCGTCAACAGCGTCCTGGCGACGGCCTCCGACGCCTCCCTCATGGCCTCGCTCCCCCAACGCGAGCCGAGGAAGACCAGCCGGCCGCGGCCTTCCGCCGGCAGCCGCTCCAGGAGCGCCGCGAGGGCCTTCTCGGCGGGCCCGTCGAGCGTCGGCCGGACGTCGGCCGGCCAGCCCGCGGCCTCGCCGCCGACGACCCGCTCGGCGACCGCCCGGCCGAAGGGGGAGGCCGCGGACTCCGCGAACTCGGCCAGCACGTCGGCGACGGTCGCCGCCGGCCCTCCCCGCGCGTGGTGCTCGGCGACCCTCGCCGTCAGCGTCAGCAACTCCCGCGACGGCTCGCCGGCCGCCTTCGCGGCGGCGGCGGCCAGCGCCTTGAGGAACGGCTCGACGTGAGCCGCCGCGGCGCTCGTCGCGGCGTCGGGGATCCAGCGGTCGCCCTCGCCAAGCCCGGCGATCAGCGCCTCGGCCAGCGCGCGACCGACCTCGGGATTCTCGGGGACGTCGGCCAGGGCCAGGAGCGCCGCCAGGCGGACCTGGGCGTCGGGATCGGCCAGCGAGCCGGCGGCCAGGACGGCCCCCGCCGTTTCGGCGTCATGGGGAAGCGCCTGCAAGGCGTTGCGCCGGACGCCGGCCGAGGGGTGCTTGAGCGCGGAGACGGCCGCCGCGCGGGCGGCGGGATCGGCGTCGAGCGCCCCCAGGCCGTGGAGCGTCCAGAGGGCGTGGATCGCGCCGGGGTTCAGACCGATCGCGTCGACCTTGGGATCGGCCGCGAGCGCCAGGAGCTTGGGCGCGACGTCGGTCTTTCCGCGCTCGATCAGGAGCCGTTGGGCGTGCAGCCGCCAGAGTTGGTTGTCGTTGGAAAGCGCGGCGACGAGGCCGTCGGCGTCGTTCGGGTCGAGCGGCCTCCAGTCGGGCTTGGGGGCGTCGTTCCAGACGATCCGATGGATCCGGCCGTGGGTCTGGTCGCGCAGGGGGGTCTCGTAGGCGTTCCCCTTGCCGGTCTTGAAGCCCTGGGGCGTGGGGTTGTGCTGGACGATGTAGTTGTACCAATCGATCGTCCAGACGAAGCCGTCGGGGCCGACCTCCGCGGCGATGGGCGCGGTCCATTCGTCGTCGCTGGCGACGAGGTTCCAGCCGTAGTAGGAGGCGAAGTCGCTCCCCCTGGGTTGGAGGGTGAACGTCGCGGCCAGATGGCCGGTGGGATCGGCGACGAACGCCGTCTGGTTCCAGTAGGGCTTGGGGTAGGCGCGGGCCGTGTACAGCGCGTGGCCGGCGGCGGCGGTGAAGCCGCCGTGAACGTCGACCTGCCGGACCTTGTCGGTCTCGGGATAGAAGCGGTCGGTGGCCGAGATCATCGGCAGGACGCCGGGCGACCAGCCGCGGACGGACTCGTAGTAGCGGTTGGGGACGCCCAGAAAGACGCTGGGGCAGCCGTTGGCGGTGGAGCCGAAGATCAGGCCCTCCTCGCCGATCCCCACGCCCCAGGAATTGTTGCTGGTGCTTCGAAGGAACTCCAGCCTGGAGCCGTCGGGCTTGAAGCGGAAGAAGCCCTGGGAGAACGCCAGCTTCTCGCCGCCGACCGTCCCATCGAAGGCCGAGTAGCCGACGATGCCGTAGATCCAGCCGTCGAGCCCGTACCTCAGATTGCTGGGCCCGGCGTGGGTGTCGCCGGCGCCCCAGCCGGTGAACAGCGCCTCGCGGACGTCGGCCTTGTCGTCACCGTCGGCGTCCTTGAGGAAGAGCGTGTCGGGCGCTTGAAGCACGATCAGCCCGCCGTCGCAAGGCAAGATGCCGGTCGGAATGTTCAGGCCCTCGGCGAAGACGGTGAACTTGTCGGCCGCGCCGTCGCCGTCGGTATCCTCCAATATTTTGATGCGATCGCGGCCCTCGGCCCCGCGGGCGCGCTTGAGGTTGGGGTAGTCGAGGCTCTCGGCGATCCAGAGCCGGCCCCGATGGTCCCAGGCCATGCAGATGGGCTTGGCGATCTGGGGCTCGGCCGCGAACAGGGACGCCGCGAACCCCCTGGGGACGATCATATGCTTGAGCGACTCATCGGGGCCCAGCGGCTCGGGCATCGTCCGGTAGGGCTCGCCCTGGGCGCCCCAGTTCTTGGACGGCAGGTAGTTGGGGATGTCGGCGCCGGCGTCGACCGTGGCGGGCGGCTTCAGTCCCGGCGCGACGGTCGGCCGCGAGTCGAACACGGGCCGGCCGGCCGCCCAGCGGAGCCCGCGCTCCAGGAGAGCCTGGAACCCCGGTTGCTCCCAGGTGCGCGAGTCGTGGCCGTAGGCGGTGTAGAAGACGCGGCCCTTGCCTTGCTCGCGAACCCAGGTGTGGGGCTCGCCATCGCGGACCTGGAGGACGGTTCGGCCCTGGTCGTTGTGCATCTCGTGGACGTAGGTCTCGTCCCAGGTCGTGAACGGGGCGAGCCCCTTCATGATCGGGTGTTCGGGCGCGACGACGGTCGTCTCGAAGACGCCGGTCCCGTGGCTCTTGAACCGCCCGCCGATCAAGGCCGCGCACTCCGGCGAGTTGAGGAAGCAGTACGACGCGCAGTGGATCGGCGCGAACCCGCCGCCCCCCTCGACGTAGTCGATCAGCGCCCTGGCCTGTTCCGGGGCGATCGCCTCGACGTTGGCGTAGAGGAGCAGGACGTCGTAGTCCTTGAGCGTCTCGGGGTCGAGCGCCCGGGCGACGTCCTCGGTGTAGGTCGCGTCGATCCCTCGAAGCGCGAGCACCGGCGCGATCTGGGCGGCGCGGTCGGCCGGCGCGTGGTGGCCCCGGTCGCCCAGGAAGAGGACTCGGATCGGCGTCGATGGGGCCGGATCGGCCCCGGCGGCGGTCAGGACCGAAAGCAACAGGGCGAGTCGCGTCATGGTCGTCGGTCCCGCGAGGGCGAAGGGTCTTTCCGTCGAAAACCGTCATGCTCAGGCATGCTCAATCCCTTCTCCCACAAGGGGAGAAGGGATGTTGATCTTTACCAGTTCGTTTTGGTCCATGTCCGCGGGGCGCGGGAACGCTTACTTGGCGGCGGTCTCGGCCGGCTTCTGCTCCGGGCCGGGGTCCTGGCGGAGGACGACGACGCGGTCGTGGAGGACCATGACCAGGTCGGTCCGGCCGTCGCCGTCGACGTCGCCCGCGGCCATCTCGCGGGGTTCGAAGGCGTTGCCGCCGCCGCCGCGATACGACTTCCGCTCGTAGAGCTTGAACGTCAGGGCGAAGAGCAGGTCCTCGGCGCCGTCGTAGGTGGCGACGTCCAGGGCTTGCTCGGCGACGTCGGTGAAGATCGCGTCGGCCGCGCCGTCGGCGTTGAAGTCGCCGGCGATGACGTCGCCGAGGCGGCTCTGGGCGATCCGGGGCTCGTAGGAGGCGATCTCCTTCAGACGGCGGCCGCGGCCGCCGGTTTGGAGCACGGCGAAGCGATCCGCGCCGGCGATCAGGAGGTCGTCGCGGCCGTCGCCGTCGAAGTCGCCTATGTGCAGGCCCTCGAAATTGATCGGGCCCACGGCCAGCTCGCCGACCTGGCGGAAGACGCCGTCCTTGGAGGTCAGGAACAGCAGCGACTTGGAGGCGCGGTCCAGAAGCACGACGTCCTTGCGGCCCTCGCCGTCAATGTCGAGGGACGCGGCGCCCTGGATCTGGGCGGCGCTTCGGGCGGCGTTGAACTGGTCCTTGATCCGCCAGCGGCCGTCCTCCAGCAGGACGTCGCGGGCGAAGGTGTTCTGGGCGACGAAGACGGCGGGGCCGTCCAGGTCGACGACGTTGACGCCCGCGGGGGTCGCGCCGCCGAGCGGGCCCAGACCCCCCTCCAACGGCTTGAAGCCGCCGTCCTCCTGGCCCAACAGCAGGATCGGCGAGCCGAAGGCGCTGAAGACCAGGAGGTCCGTCCGGCCGTCGCGGTCGACGTCCAGGGCGCGGATGGCCGAGGGGGCGCCGGTGAGGCCGGAGATCGGGACCGACTCGGCGGCGGCGAACTTCACGTCGGCGAACCCGTCGGCCCCCTCGGGGCGGATCGCCCGCAGCTCGAAGGTCTCGGCGCCGGGCTTGGTCCGGACGGCGTGGACGATCGCCGGCCCGGCCGGCTCCCCGACGTCGGCGAGCGCCATGGCGACCGGCTCGCCCTTGATCGGCAGGGCGGCGGGGAAGGTGAGCCGCCCGCCTTCGAACCGGCTCCGGCCGATCTGCTTCTCCTGTTCGGAGAGGACGAACGCCTCGGCCTCGCCGTCGCCGTCGAGATCGGCGAGGACGACCTGGCCGCCCCCCAAAAGGCCGGGGAACGTCTCGGCGGCGCCGAGCCCCCCGACGTCGGTCTGGCGGTAGACCCGGAACTGGGCGACGGCCGGGTCGGTGACGACGACGTCCTTCTTGCCGTCGCCGTCCAGGTCCCCCACCGCCAGGCCGCGCCCGCGCTCGTTCCCCTTGGGGAGGCCGAAGAAGGCCAGCCGGCCCCATTTGGCGTCGGAGTCCGGGGCCGATTCGCCCAGGGCGAAGACCTTCCCCCGGCCCGACTGCTCCTCGACGGTCAGCACCTCCGCGCCGGGCTTGCCGTCGATCTGGCCGAACGCCAGGGCCCGGACCTTGGGGATCGCGAACTGTTCCTCGGGGCCCAGCTTCTTATCGGGAGTGGAGAGTCGGGCGCGGATCGGGTGCTCGGAGTCGCCGTCGAGGATCACGACGTCCAGGCCGCCGTCGCCGTCGAGGTCCTGGAGCTTGATCATGCTCGGCGTGGTCGCCGCGTGGGGCGAACGCTCCGGCTCGGTCAGGACGCCGGGCTCGGGCTGTCGGATCAGGACCACCTCGCCCTCGGTCAGAAGCACGACGTCGTCGCGGCCGTCGCGGTCGACGTCGCCGACGGCCAGGGCGTTGGCGCTTTCAAGCGCCTCGCCGCTCTTGATCCGGCGGGGGGCGCCGAACTTGCCGCCCCCCTCGTTGGGGAGGATGACGACCTCCGCGGGAGTGCCGTAGAAGACCAGGTCCGGCTTGCCGTCGCCGTTGAAGTCGCCGACGCCCAGGCTGACGACCTCGCGATCGACCGGGACGGTCGCCGACCGCATCCGCTTGTCCGACTCCAGTTCGTTGACCTCCTTGCGGAACGGCCGGGCGTCGGCCTCCGCCGCGGGCTTCGGCGAGGAGAGCAGCAGGTCGATCCGCGAGCGGGCGTTGTTGGCGACGATCACGTCGCCCGCGCCGTCGCCGTCGACGTCGGCGATCGTCAGATTGCCGATCCGGTAGTCGAGCTTGTACAGCTCCAGGGGCAGGAACCCGAAGTAATCCGCCAGCCTGGGTTTGGCGTCGGCCTTGGGGGCGTCCTCCCCGGCCGCGGCCGACCCCAGCGCCGACCCCAGCAAGGCCCAGGCGAGCGCGATTCCGCGAATCCCATGCGGTTTGGTCATCAGACGGTTCCCAACCAACGGCGATACGGACGGGCCCGGCCGGCCGACCTTTCGGCCCGCCCCCCAGCCACACAGACTACGGGCCCCCGGCCGAATCGACAAGTAGGGGGAATTCCCCCGGTCGGGGAAGACGAAGGCGTCGCGAGGACGATTATGGCTCAAGTCCGCGACCGCGGATCGCCGAAATGAACCACGCTCGGACTTTGACGATTCCTCCAAATTTAGCGGCGGTCGCTCATGACCGATCCTGGAACCCACCGGACGCTCGCGACGACGCGGGCCCTCCTCGCGATCGCGGCGGCGCTGGCCGCGCATGCGGCGATCGCCCAGGAGCCGATCCCCGCGCCCGTCGTGCCGCTGCCGCCGCCGCCCCGGATCGACCCGTTGCCGCCGCCGCCGGACGCCGCGACTCCCACGCTCTCGGACGCCTTCGCCGCGGCGACGATCGAGGTCAAGGTGGGCCAGGGCCGGTTTTTGACCTTTCCGGAAGACCTGGCCCAGCAGGGGAAGCCGGGATCGTCGTTCCTGGCCGTCGGCGATCCCCAGGTCGCCGACTTCTTCCCGGCCGGCCCGCGGCAGGTCAGGCTGATGGGCAAGCGGCTGGGCGTCACCGACTTCGTCGCGACCACGGCCTCCGGCAAGACCTACGAGTACGAGTTGCGGATCGTCCCCGACCTCCCCGCGCTGGACGACCAACTCCGCCGGCTGTTCCCCGACGCCAAGCTGCAATTATCGTCGCTGCGCGACAAGATCGTCGTCGAGGGCCAGGCCCGCGACGCCTCCGAGGTCGTCCGGATTTTGGGGGTGATCACCGGCTACGTCAGGCAGGCCCAGACCGTGCGCGTCCTCGGCCAGACGAGCAACACCCAGACGGAGGCCGCGGCCGACGAGGAGGCCGGGCTCCCCGGCGCGCCCGGGATCCCCGACGCGGCCGGCGCGCTTCGGTTCGGCGGCATGCGGGTCGACCGGGCGGCCGGCGGCATGGGCGGGATGCAGGGCATGTCCTCCATGGGCATGGGCATGGGCGGCTCCCAGCAACAACCGACGGCCGGACAGATGTCGGTCAACTCGATCGCCATGTTCCAGGACCAGGTGATCAACCTGATCCGCGTCCCCACCTCGCAGCAGGTGCTCTTGAAGGTGCGGGTCGCGGAACTCAACCGGACGGCCTTCCGCCAGATCGGGGCCGACTTCCTGGCCGCGATCCCCGAGTTCGCCGATCTGTTCGGCTCCCAGATCGGCGGCTCCACCCTCATTCCGGGCGCCATCGGCCGGTCGACCTTCAAGCCGGCGGGGGACCCGGACGCCAGAAGTCTCTCGCTGGCGCAGGGCGCGACGTTCTTCGGGACCTTCTCCCAGGCGCGCTACAGCACGGTGGTCACGGCGCTCCGGCGGAACAACCTGCTCAAGATCCTGGCCGAGCCGAACCTGGTGACGCTCAACGGCCATCAGGCCAACTTCCTGGCCGGCGGCCAGTTCCCGGTGCCGGTCAACACCGGGCTGGGGGGCGGGCTCGGCGGGGGCAACGTCCAGGTGCAGTTCAAGGAGTTCGGCGTCCGGCTGGCGTTTTTGCCGATCGTCGAGGACGGCGAGACGATCCGGTTGACCGTCGACCCGGAGGTCAGCTCGATCGACCGGACGCTGGGGACGACCCTGGTCCCCGGCGGCCTGCCCGTCCCCGGCTTGAACGTCCGCAACTCGCACTCGACGGTCGAACTCCGCCAGGGCGAAACCTTGGCCATCGCCGGGCTGTTGCAACTGACGCTCGACGGCGAGACCGACCGAATCCCCGGCCTGGGCGACCTTCCCTACATCGGCGCCTTCTTCAGCAACACCACCAGCAACCGCGTCGAGAAGGAACTCGTCATCCTGGTGACGCCCTACCTCGTCGAGGCCATGAAGCCCGGCCAGGTGCCGCCCACCCCCGGCGACGAGGTCGACCAGCCCAACGACCTGGAGTTCTTCTTCATGAACCGGATCGAGGGCCGCACCGGCGTCGACGCCCGCGCCACCACCATGTACGACGACCCCCTCCACCTCGTCCGCCCCGCCCTGGTCGAGCGCAAATACATGAACGGACCCGTGGGGTTCTCCAAATGAGAATAGTCATACGTCGCTTTAAGTGTATCTGGCAAACCGTCCGTCCCCTCTCCCACCGGGCTGACGACCCGACGCTTTTTCAGAAGCCGGGGCGATCATCGCCTTCTCCCCTTGAGGGAGAAGGTGGCCGAAGGCCGGACGGGGGGTGGGCGGGACCGGAGGCCATCGGATTTGAAGTCGTTATCAAGCCATGGCTTACACCGAAATTCGACGCCGGTCGACCCCTCATCCGGCCCTTCGGGCCACCTTCTCCCTCAAGGGGAGAAGGGCGTTGAATTCACGGAGGAGCGCGACGCGATGACCCCTCAAGCCCTGAGACGGACCTTGATCGCCGGGACGCTGCTCGCGGGCGCGACGGCGCGCGCCCAGGAGGCTCCGGTCCAAATCCCGCCCCCCATGCCGCCGACGACCCTCCTGGAAGTCGACGAGGCCGAACCGCCCGTCGTCCGTCCCGCTCCGATCCCCGTGGAGGGTCCCCCTTACGAACTCCCGGAGTTGCTGCCGGGGAAGGCGCCGCTCGACCCGGTCGCCACCTCGCAGCGCGGGCCCCACTTCATCCGCAAGAAGATCCGCTCGTGGCACTGGCGACGAATCCAGGGGAAATTGTTCGGCTACCCGGAGGAGTTCAAGCCCCGGCCGTTGGGCTCGTCGGTCTACGCCATGGGCCGGACCATGGTCTCCAACGGCGCCGAGGCCGGATTGACGCTGTACGACTACGACTTCGTCCCCGACTCGCCGGAACTGACCGACCGCGGCCGCGACCAACTCGCCAGGGCCGCGGCGCAACTCGCCGCCAGCCCGTTCCCGCTGATCGTCGAGCGCACGCCCGACGACCCGGCGCTCGCGGAGAATCGGCGGCGCGCCGTCGCCGAGATCCTGGCCTCCGCGCCGACGCCGGTGGGGCCCGAACGGGTGCTGGTCGGCCAGCCCGCGGCGTTCGGGATGTCCGGCAACGACGCGCGACTGGTGGGCGTCAACGCCCTGGGCCGGACGGAGGGATACGGGCCGCCGATCCCGCTGAACTCCAACGGCATCAACAGCGCCAGCGGCGTCACCAAGCAGGGCGCGGGCCAGTAACGAGGGGTGGGGAACCATGCGAGTCGATCGACGCTTGATCGCTCTTTCACTTTCCGCCGCCCTGCTCAGCGCCGGCTGCCGCGGCGGCCCGTCGCGGCGGGGCGGGCGCGAGTCGACGTCGCCCCTGGACGGCGGGCCGACCGCGAAGGTCACGAAGCGACAGGGCGCTTGAGGAGTCCGGCGACCTCGACAGGGCCGAGCAAGCCTACGTCCGCGCCCTCGAAAAAGACCCCCGCCGCGCCGACGCCGAGGGCCGCCTGGCCGTCCTCGCCTGCCAGCGCGGCGACGAGAAAGCCGCCGACGCGCGGTTCGCCAGGGCCCTGAAGCTCGCGCCCGACGATCCCGAAATCCTCTGCGACCGCGGCTACGCGCGCTACCTCCGTCGAAGCTGGGCCGACGCCGAGGCCGACTTCCGCGCGGCCCTCAAACGCGATCCGAGGAACGCGAGGGCGCGTAACAACCTCGGTTTGACCCTCGCCCGCCAGGGGGACCGCGAGGGGGCGTTGGCCGAGTTCGCCAGGGCCGGCCTCGACCCCGCCGACGCCCGGGCCAACCTCGCCCTGGCGACGGCGATGGAGGGGCGCGTCGACGAGGCCCGCGAACTCTACGCCGCCGCGCTGGCCGCCAAGCCCGACTCGGCCGCGGCCCTCGAGGGCCTCCGCGCCGCCGACGCCGCCCTGGCCGCGAGCGCGCCCAAGGCCGACCCGGCGGTCGCCCACGCCTCAGCGACCCGGTGACGCCGGCGCCGGCGCCGGCGCCGGCGCGGCGACGGTCTTGGCGGCGGCCTGCGCCGTCGCCGCGCCGCCCCCCATGCCTCCCAGGGCCTCCATCGTCTGATAGACGGCCGGCGCCAGAAGGATCACGAAGACCGCCGGGAAGATGCACAACAAGGTCGGGAAGAGGATCTTGGTCGCCGCCTTCTGCGCCTGCTCCTCGGCCTTCTGCTTGCGGCGCTCGCGGAGCATCTCGGAGTGGGCCTTGAGGCTCTTGACCAGGCTGGCGCCGAACCGCTCCGCCTGCCCCACCACCGTCGCCATCGAGGCCGCCTCGTCCAGACCCACCCGCTCGGCGAACCGCAGAAGCGCGTCGCCCGGCGAACGCCCGAGCTGGATCTCCCGGTCGACGATCCGCAGCTCGCCCCCCAAAAGCGGGTGCGCCGAGGCGATCTCCTCGGCGACCCGCTTCAACCCCGCCTGAAAGCTCAAGCCCCCCTCCAGGCAGATGATCAGCACGTCCAGGGCGTCGGGAAGGGCGCGCCGGAGTTGGATTTGACGCTGCTTGCGGCGACGGTCCAGCCAGAAGCTCGGGCCGACCATCCCCGCGACGAACAGCGCGAGCGCCGCGCCCATCGACGTCGTCGGCGACGCCGCCTTGGACAGGATCAACCCCACCCCCAGGACCGAGCCGACGATCATGAGCGACAGCTTGACGCCCAGGAACAGATACATCGCCTGGCGGTTGTACAGCCCGGCGAACGTCAGCCGCGCGGCCAGCCGGTTGCGCTCCTTCTCGTCCTCCGGGACGATCGCCTTGCCCAGCTTCGGCAGCGTCTTGCGCGCCAGCCTGACGACCGCCTCGGGCCGCTCGGCCGCCTCGCCGTCGCGCGGTCCCTTGCCCGCCAGGTCGTCCAGCCGCGCGGACAGCCGGCCGCGACGGCTCGAAAGCGCCAGCCCGATCGCCAGCGCCAGGCCCGCGACCGCCGCGAAGACCGCCAGAAGCCCCGTCGTCTCCGAGTCCATGGCCGCCTCAAAAATCGAAGTTCACGATCTTGCGGATCCAAAGCACGCCGACCGCCTCGGCCCCGAACGCCGCCGCCAGGACGTCGGTATGGTCGAAGAGGACCGAGGCGTAGCCGTAGTTGAGGACCAGCAGGAGAAGGAGCATCAACGGCGGCATCGCCGCCAGGATCCAGCCCTGCATCCGGCCCTCGGCCGTGAGCGCCGAGATCACCCCGCGGATGCGGTAGCGTTCGCGGACCACGCCGGCCAGCTTCGCCAGCATCTCCGAGAGGTTGCCGCCGGTCTGCTGCTGCACCAGCACCGCCAGGACGAAGATCTTCAGTTCCACGATCCCGGTGCGCCGCGTCAGGTCGCGAAAGGCCAGCTCGGGCGAGAGTCCCAGGTTCTGCTGCTCGTAGCAATAGGCGAACTCGGCGGAGATCGGCTGGGGGAACTCCTGGGCCACCCCCAGGATCGCCTGCCCCAGGCTCTGCCCGGCGCGGACGACCCGGGCCATCAGCTCGAAGGCGTCGGCCAACTGCGAGCGGAGCTTCTCGATCCGGGCGTCGCGACGGCGCTTGACGTACCAGATCGGCGCCGCCCCGCCGACGACCGCGGCGATCGCGGCGTGCAGCGGACTGCCCCGCGCCGCGAACCCGAGCGCCCCCAGGACCGTCGCGGCCCCCGCGGCGATCGCCAGCAGCCGCTTCGGCTCCACGTCCAGGCCGGACTGCTCCACCATCGTCTCGAACCGCTCCATCCAACCCGGCCGGGCGCCCTCGCGCCGCGCGACGGCCGCGTGGTCGAGATCCTTGAACAACGACGCCTTCTTCCGCGTCGCCGCCGCCGCCTTCCGCTTGAGGAACTCGACGTCCACCCGGTCGCTGACCCGCGCGCGGTCGCGGAGGAAGAGGTCGGAGACCACCTGATAGACCGCGACCACGAACGCGACGGCGGAGGCCCCCGCCAACGCGACCACCATCGAGTCGTTCACGACGACGCCTCCCGACCGCGGCCGAAGAGCCCCCAGAGCCGCTCGCCCTCGACGGCGGGCCCCGGCGCGGGAGGCTCGGGCGCCGGCTGGGGCGTGAGGATCCGAGACTCGAACATGTCGGGCGGCAGGCTCATCCCCCCCTCCTCCAACCTCGCCAGGCACTTGGGCCGCACGCCGGTGCAGAAGTGGTAGCCCTGCGCCCGACGATCCGCGTCCACGCCGGTCTGCTTGAAGACGAAGATGTCCTGCATGCTGACCACGTCGTCCTCCATGCCGACGATCTCCGACACCTTGATGATCCGCCGGACGCCGCCGGAGAGTCGCGCCGCCTGCACCAGGATCTGCACCGCCGAGGCGATCTGGCGGCGGATGATCCAGATGGGGAGGTCGAAGCCGGCCATGCCGACCATCATCTCCATGCGGCCGATGGCGTCGCGGGTGTCGTTGGCGTGGATCGTGGTCAAGGAGCCGTCGTGGCCGGTGTTCATGGCCTGGAGCATGTCCAACGTCTCGCCGCCGCGACACTCGCCGACGACGATCCGCTCCGGCCGCATCCGCAGGGCGTTCTTCACCAGGTCCCTCGTGAGGATCGCGCCCTCCCCCTCGATGTTCGGCGGCCGGGTCTCCATCCTGGCGACGTGCGGCTGTTGCAGCCTCAGTTCCGCGGCGTCCTCGATCGTCACCACCCGCTCGTCCTCGGGGATGAACGAGGAGAGGGCGTTCAGGAGCGTCGTCTTGCCCGAGCCGGTGCCGCCGGAGATGACCATGTTGATCCGGCCCCGGATGCAGGCGGAGAGGAAGTCGACCATCTCCCGCGTCATCGCCCGCTTGGCCACCAGGTCGTCCACCAGGAGCGGCGACTTCCCCGCGCGTCGGATCGAGAGCAAGGTGCCGTCGAGCGCCAGCGGCGGGATCACCGCGTTGACGCGCGAGCCGTCGGGGAGCCGGGCGTCGCAGAGGGGCGAGGTCTCGTCGATCCGACGGCCGACCCGCGCGACGATCCGACGGACGATCTCTTGAAGATGTTTCTCGTCGTTGAAGACGACGTCCGTCCGTTCCAGCCGGCCCCCCTTCTCGACGTAGATCGTGTCGGGGCCGTTGACCAGGATGTCGGAGACGGCCGGATCGCGCATCAGGGTCTCAAGCGGCCCGATGCCGAACGTCTCGTCCATCACGTCCTCGACGAGCCGCTCTCGCTCCGAGACGCTCAGCAGGTCGTCGTGCCGCAGGCAGAGTTGTTCCGCGCCGCGGCGAAGCTCGACGCGGATCTCGTCCTCGCTCATCGACCCGATCGCCGAGAGGTCCAGCTCGGAGATGAGCTTCTGGTGCAGTTCCTTCTTGTTGCGCAGGTGCCGCTCCTCGGCCGTGAGCGGCCCGGAGCGGTTCAAGTCCGTCATGCCGGCTGTCGCGGCCATCGTCGTCCGCCTCCTGGATCGCGTGCCGGCCGTCGCGGCGGCGGTATCGCGAGGGTTCGCCTGTCACGGCGTCGGATTGGTGATCCCCCTTCTCCCCTTGTGGGAGAAGGTGCCCCGAAGGGGCGGATGAGGGGTGGCGCGACCGAAAGCCCCCGGACGGTCCCCCCCTCATCCGGCCTTCGGCCAGCTTCTCCCACCAGGGGAGAAGGGAAGTCTTCCGGCGCGCGCCGCCTCAATCCAAGCCTAGGTCGCGGCGGTCGCCGCGGCGCGGCGACGCCAGGAGCGCCAGCCGCCGCGGGCCCCGGCGCGGACGGCCGGCCCCGCCTTCTCCGGGGCCGGCGCGAGCGACCTCGCCAACTGGACCAGCGCCCGGCCGGCGCGCGAGTTCGGCGCCTCGATCACCACGGGGACGCCGTTGTCGTTGGCCCGAGCGACGGTCTTGACGTCTTCCGGGACGACGTGGACGATCTTCATCCCCAACGCCTCCTCCGCCTTGGCGCGGGGGACCTCGCCGGGGCGCCCGCCGCGGTTGACCACCAGCCGCGCGCGACCGCCGGCCAGTCCCAGCCGGCCCAGGTGCTCAAGCGCCCGGTGGACGTTCCGCAGCGCGTTGAAGTCCAGCCGCAACGGCAGCAAAAGGACGTCCGACGCCCCCAAGGCCGCGAGCTGCTCCTCGCGATACGAATGGTCGACGTCGACGATCGTGAACGGGAAGATCTCGCGGGCCAGGTCGAGCGCTCGCGCGACGGTCTCCACCCGGACCAAGGCGGCGTCGGCCACGCGCGCGGGAGCGGCGAGCAAGGCCGCGCCGGACTCGTGGCGGACGAGCGTCCGTTCGAGCATGGCGCGATCGAACGCCGCGCCGTTGCGGGAGAGATCCGCCAGGGTGAACTTGGGCTTCAGATCCAGAAGCGCCGCCAGGTCGCCGGTCTCCAGCTTCAGGTCGGCGAGCCCGGCGGAGCCGCGGTCGGCGGCCAGGGCGACGGCCAGGTTGGCGGCGATCGTGCTGGCCCCCGCGCCGCCGCAGGCGCCCAGGACCGCGACCACCTTCCCCAGGTTCGCCGCGGCCCGGGGCGCGGCCAGCCGCTTCAGGGCCGCGGCCAGTTCGACCTCCAATTCGCCCCGGTCCAGATAGTCGCTCGCCCCCGCGCGGAGCGCCCCCACGACGAGCCGGGCGTCCGACGTCGGCCCCACCGCCAGCAGTCCGCCGCCGACGTAAGGCGCGAGCCGCGCCACAAGCTCCAGCGCCGCGGCCGGATCGGCGGGGAGCGACACGACCACGACCCCCGCGTCCTTCTCCCGCGCCAGCCTGCCGACGGCCGACGTCGACGTCACCGCCTCGGCCGCCGGCGCGTCGGGATCGTGGAAGGAGAGGACCGAGCGGACCCGCGCGGCGGTCGATTCGTCGTCGGCCACGATGAAGTTCGCCATCGTCATTCCCTTGCCGGTTCGCGGCATTCCTACATATGAGTCTCGGATGGTCAACGGACGGCGGGCGCGGGGGCCGCGCGACGCCCCCGGGGGACTCGGATCACGTCGCGGCCGACGGTCGCGCCGCGGAGGGTGCGGATGGTGAGCGTCGTCGGCTCCAGGTCCGGTTCGAGGGCGAGGTCGGCGAGGGTGGCCGTCGCGTTCTCGACCGAGGCGGCGTCGTCGTCGTTGCGGAGCGACAACTGAAGCGAGCCCTTGTTCCGCGCCAGGTCCAGGACCGCGGCCTGACGGGGCGTGACCAGCAGCGTGACCGCGGCGGCGCCGTCGAGTTCGTCCCTGGGATTGCTGGTCTCGTGGAACTCCAGCACCTCGGCGTTCTGGATCACGGTCACGGTCGCGGCCTCGGCCTTCGCCGGGCCCGGCGCGGCGGTCGGGCTCGTCGGCGCCGGGGACGCTTGATCGGACGGCGCGGTCGTCAGCAGGACGTCCACGCGGTTGCCGCGTCGGATCAGGCCGGCGAGCGTCGGCGAGAACCTGGGGGTCTGGACGGTGAAGGCGCGCATCCCCGGCGGGACCATTAGGGCCAGGTTCGGCCGGCTCTCCCTGGGGAGCAGCTTGAGTTCGACCACCGGCTCGTCCTTGGGGATCGCGACCGCGGGGGCGCGCGAGGCCGCGTCCTCCGCCGAGACCAGGAAGCCCTCCGGCGCCTTCGACCTGGGGACGTCGCGGGCCTCGACCCAGGACGGATCGATGGGCATGCCCGCGACGAGATCCTTAAGCGCGAATACCACCGAAAACGTCGCCGGCTTCTCCCCCCTGGGCAGGAGCTTGGCCTCGACGACCGCCTCCCCCTTGAGCGTCGCGATGGCCGGGATCCGCGCCTCGACGTCCTCCGCGGACGCCAGCGCGCCCTCCGGCGCCTGGGACTTCGGAATCTGGCGGATCTCGATCTTCTCGGCGTCGATCGGCTCGTCTTGCGGCAGGTCTTCAAGCGCGAAGGCCACCGCCGTCTTCTCCTCGGCGACGGCGGCCGTCGGCGGCTTCCTCCGCAACGAGTTCACGCCCCAGACCGCGGCCAGGCCGCTGACCAGGGCGAGCAGCACCACCGCGAACGTCTGGGGCCTCATAATGATCTTCCTTAATTTGCAATTGTCTATGAAATTCGTGAATCCCCTCTCCCACCGGGAGAGGGTGGCCCGAAGGGCCGGGTGAGGGTCGTCGCGCTTCGGAGGGAGCGCCGGCTTGCGTCCGGCGCCCGCGAAGCGCCGCGACCCTCACCCGCCGCTTCGCGGCACCCTCTCCCGGCGGGAGAGGGGGCATCATTTCATTTCATTTCATTTCGTTGAAGCCGTTTCATGGGTTGGTCAACACGACGAGGAAGAACCCCGCGCACGTCGTGGCGGCGAACGGCACCAACCGGCGGCGGCGGTCGTCGCGGGCGACCTCGGCGGCGATGGGTGGGGCGGGGCCCGGCTGAAGGTCGAGTCGTCGGAGCCGAAGGGCCAGGTACAGCAGGTCGACGGCCGTCGCCCAAAGGCGGCCGGAGGCGACGACCAGGACCAGGGCGTAAACCCCGGCCAGGATCGCCGAGGCGAGGAAGACCTGGAGCGTCAGGCTCGGGCCCAGCCACGCGCCCAACGCGGCGAACAGCTTGACGTCGCCGGCGCCGACGCCCCCCATCACGAAGAAGACGACGAGCGGGCCGAAGCCCGCGAGGACCCCGAGCCCGCTCGTCGCCAGCCCCGTCCAACCCCCGGACAGTCCCGAGGCGATCAGCCCGCCCGCCAGCGCCGGGAGGGTCAGGGCGTTGTACACCTTGAACCTCCAAAGGTCCGTCCCGGCGGCGATCAGACAGGCGACCGCCGCCGCGGACAACGAGATCGACTCATGACCGGCCATGGATTCCGAACTCCCTGGACTTGCCACGTCACCCGGCGGCCGGCGCGGTCCCGCCGGTCGGGGGGGCCGGCGCGGGACCGTCGAACGCCGCGGCCCCGCTATGGAACATCGCCGCGACGGGAGGCCCCAGGCCCCACGCCGCGGCGACCGCGACGCCCACGATCAAGCCGGTCAACAGAGCGTATTCGGCGATGGCCGCGCCCGTTTCACCGGCCAGGGACCGTCGAAGGTTACGCATGATCCGCCATCGGATGGCTGGAGATGGAGGGGTGGGACGCCGGCCTTACTGGCCGCCCTTGGCGCTGCCGACCGCGGTGGAGACGTCGCTGAACTTGGTGTTGATCGCCGTGCCGAGGCCGGTCACCACCGTGATGGCCCCGGCGGCGATCAGGGCGACCATCAGGGCGTACTCGACCATCGTGGCGCCGTCTTCCTCGGTCATCAGGCGAGTCAAAAAGCTACGCATCGGAATCTCTCCTTGGGGTTGGGAGGCTGGGGACGCCGGCGTTCCGGGCCGGTCGTCGGGGGGCTCGTCTCTCGGCGGGGCGGCGAACCCGTCCCGGCCGCCGGCGGCCGACTCGTCGCGTCGGCCCTCATCCCAAACCAAGGTCACGGATCGGCGGATGTCAAAATCGGATCGCGCGGCTTTTCCGCAACACCCGTCGCCGCGCTCGCGACGATCCTCCCCCCTCGCGGGGGAAGACCGACCGCGCGGCGGCCGGATGAGGGGGATGGCGCGCGAGAACGCCGTCGCGATTCGCGGAGGCTCGTCCGGCAAGCGGTGATTCCCGACGGCCTTTCGATCCGCCCCCCCTCATCCGGCCCAAGGAACGCTGCCGAAATAACTTCCGGGAATCCTCCGGGGTCGACTCGCGTGGCCTCGAACCGTAAATCCGGGGAATCAAGAGCCTCGTAGACGGCCGGCGCCTTCTCCGTCGTGGAATTCATCCACGGATTACCCAGATTGACGCGGATTCAGATCGGAAAATTCAATTTAATCTGTGTTAATCTGAGAAATCTGTGGATATTCTCTCCCAGGTCGTTCACGGGAAGTTGTTTCGGCGGCGTTCCTCGGGCCACCTTCCCCCGCGAGGGGGGAAGGCCGTCAAGACGGCCGCGACGCCCGTATGGGACGGTCTCTCAGTCGTCGTGGAGAGCCAGCCGGGCGACGGCCGCGGCGTGGACGTCCGGATCGATCTCGGCGCTGAAGCACTTCCGCTTGAGCCGACGGCAGGCGACGGCGGTGGTGCAGAGGCCGCCGAAGGGCTCCCAGACGACGTCGCCGGGGTCGGTGCAGAGCCGCGCCGTCAATTCCACCAGCTTGAGCGGCTTCTGGTTCGCGTGCAGCGCCCGAAGGCCGTTCTTCAGCCGCTCCCGACCGCGAACCGCCGGCTCCCGCCAGACGTTGGTGACGCCGTGCTCGCAGTCGAACTTGGCGCGCATCCGCGCCCACTCCGCGGCGGTCAACGGGCGTCGGCCGTCGATCGAGAAATAAGGCGTTCCCGATGGGTCGCCGTGGGCGTTGGCGTACTCGACGAGCTTCACGAAGTGCTCGACGGGCGGGTAGTACCAGAGCCGGCATTGGGTGAAGTATTTCCGGGTCGCCGCGTTCTTGACCCCGCACGCCTCGTTGGTCTTGAACAGCGGCAGGCCGGAGCGGACCCACTCGTGGCGCAGCCACTCCTTCATCGAGGCGTTACGGCCGTCGATCGGGAAGACGGCCTCCTTGACGTACTGGACGCAAACCTCGGTGACGACCGGAAGCCGGCGGATCGCGGCGGTGTTGACGTTGCCGGCGATGTGGGCCTTCCCCTTGTCCCAAACACTCGCGCCGCGATAGCTCCAGCCGTGCCGCGCCAGGACCGGATGGACGTTCGCCCAGCCGATCTCCGTGTTCCAGAACCAAAGCGTCGTAAGCGGGGTCGCCGCCCGCGACCATGAGGCGACGTGCGGCTCGTACCAGTCGGCGAGTTCCTCGACCGAAAACGGGTCTCCCGGAAAACCGCCGACGCCGTAGGGACCGTCGACGCCGATCATCACCGGCGCGGGCCAGTCGCGCGCCAGCCGCAGCGAATCGCCGAGTTGGATCCGGCAGCCGTCCCGCTCGTAGTCGCCGCGCGCCCGCCGCGCCCGCCTCCGCCCGTTCGCCAGCGTCATCGCGACGACCTTCCCAGCATGGACCCGTGACACGCAACGTATACAAAAGGATAATACACCAGGCGGCGGCGGATCGACGCCCGGGTTTCGAGACGCGCGGCGGATTTCCAAGGGCGTCGGCGCGTGCTTGCCCTGGATGGAGGAATTCGGCCAGAATATCGTTACGAGACGCGGTCGTCCCGAGGGGCGGGGCGAGGGGGGCGGGATCAGAAGGCGACAGGGCGATCGGGGCGGGGCGGCATGAACGTCACACGGATCATCGACTCCTTCGGTTACGTCATCTACGGGGCGCTCGTCTTTCTGGCGATCTGGGGGGCGTACATCGCCATCCTGCTGTATCGCACGCTCCGCAAGAAGTCGATCCGCGACCCCGAACCGTTGATCCTTCAGGTCCAGGAGCTTTGCCAGGCGCGGAGGTTCGACGCCGCCATGAGCGTCTGCCAGAGCCCGACCTACTGGCACACGGCGCTCGCGCAGTTGATCGCGGTGGCGATCAAGAACCGCGGCAAGGGGATGGGGAAGGTCAAGCAGCTTCTGGTGACGGAGTTTCATACCGAGGTCGTCGCCGACATGGAGAACCGGCTGGGGTCGGTCTCGACGATCGTGAGGATGGGGCCGCTGTTGGGGCTCCTGGGGACCGTCGCGTCGATGATCGCGGCGTTCGGCCGCATCGGCAGCTCGGAGAAGGTCAACCCCAACGCGCTGGCCTCGGACATCAGCCTGGCGCTTTGGGCCACCGGGGCGGGGCTCTTGATCGCCAACCCGATGATGCTCGTCGGCAACGACTTCCACGCCCGACTCCGCCGCCTCCGCGACCGCACCGAACGACAGTTGCAAGAAGTCCTCGACGTCATGGAGCCGATCGAGGCCCAACGCCCCGCCGCCGACCGCGCCGCCCCCAAACAGTCGGCGCCGCGCTGAACGGCCGGAAGCCTGCTTTGTCGAAACCCACCGCGAGCGAGCGTGCTTAATCCCTTCTCCCCTCGTGGGAGAAGGTGCCCCGAAGGGGCGGATGAGGGGGGCGCGACCCAAAGCCGTGGACTTCAAGGTTATGGCCGGACGAGACATGCGACGCCGATCCCCCCCTCATCCGGCCTTCGGCCACCTTCTCCCACGAGGGGAGAAGGGATGCTTGTCGTCACTTGTTTTCGATGGTTTTCGACAAAGCGGTCCCCATCCCTCTCCGACTTCCCGATTCGACCGGACCCCGCCCATGTTGTTGCGACGCGACGAGGACGAGGAGCGCGACGAGCACATCGACATGACGCCGATGGTCGACGTCGTCTTTCAGTTGATGACGTTCATGCTTTTCTCCTCGCAGATGACCGGCGGGGAGTTGGTGGACGTCCCCCCGGCGCGGCACGGGGTGGGGGTGGAGGCGAGCGCCGCCACGTTTCTGACGCTCTTGGGACCGAAGGCGCCGGGGGGCGAGCCCCGCTTGTTGCTCGGCCACGGCTCGGGCCCCGACGCGACGCTCGACCAGGCGAAAGAGGCCGTCGATCGGGCGGTGAAGGAGGGGACCCGCAAGGTGATCCTCCAGGCCGACGGCGCCGTCCCCCACGGCAAGGTGCTGGAGGTCGCCGCCGCCGTCGCCGAGGTCGAGGGGGTCACGATCCACGTCGGCGTCCAGGAGGCCGAGCCGTGAGCCGCGTGGGGCGACGTTCGGCGCCGTCTGGAAAAACACGGTCTTCCCCCCTCGCGGGGGAAGACAGACGCCGAAGGCGTCAGATGAGCGACTGTGTTTCCGCCCGGGGTGATTCGCGATCGATTTTCCAAGGAAAACCCCGGGCTTCAACACCGTCACTCTGGTCCTTCGGACATACAAGGGGGGGCGATCCGGAAGCCGTCGGAACGTCGAAGGCCGGCTCAAGGCGGCTCGGGATCGCGACGGCTTTCGCGCCCGCCCCCCCTCATCCGGCCCTTCGGGCCACCTTCCCCCGCGAGGGGGGAAGGCCGTTCGTCGTCGCGCGCGGTCGCGACGGAGTCTCGGAACGGTCGAGCCTAATCCATGTCGCTTTGGGACGTCTTCCATTCCGATCGCCTGGAACTGGCCAAGGGGCTCTCCACGGAGGAGGCGCGCGCGGGGCTCGCCGCCGGCTCGATCCGCGACGACGACCTGGTTCGCCCCTCGGGGACGTCCGCCCCCTGGGTCCGCGTCGTCGAAGTCCCCGAACTGGCCGCTCCCCCGGCCGAACCCGAACCCGAGCCGGAACCGCCGCCCGAGGTCGCTCCCGAGCCGCCCGCGCCGGCCGACGTCGACCGCGCCTCCGACCTCTCCTTCCCGGTCCTGGCGGAGGAGTCCCCCGCCGCGCCCGCCCCGATCGACTGGAACTGGGAGGACGACGAGGACGAGGAGGATGACGAGGAGGAGCCTCCGGCGGCGGCCCCCGCGGCGCGCGGGTCCGACTGGGAGCTTGGCGAGGACGACCCGGACCTGGACCGGCCCACGTCGTCCGACGGCGGTAGCCGGGTGGCCCTCCCCTCGGCCCGCTCGCGCGATTACGACGAGCCGGAGATCGTCGACGAGGACGACGACGAGGACGGCGGCGTGGTCTCGCTCCGCCGCGCCGGGCCCCAGAAGGTGGAGGAACTCGACCTGGCGGCGATGGTCGACGTGGCGTTCCAACTCGTGTTGTTCTTCCTGGTCACCGCCACCACCGTCCTGTACAAGACGCTTGAGATCCCCAAGCCGTCCGGCGAGGCCCCTCCCGAGGCCGTCGCCCAGGGCCGCGATCGGACGCTCGACGATTTGAAGGAGGACTACATCCTCGTGGAGATCGACGCCGAGGGCGCGATCCGGATCGACCGCGAGCCGGTCGCCTCGAACTTCAAAACGCTGACCGAGCGGCTGCGGACGGCCCGCGAGAAGACCGACCGGACGACGATGCTGCTTTCGGCCGACTTCGCCACCCCCCACCGCAACGCCGTCATGGCCTACGACGCGGCCAACGAGATCGGCCTGGGGATCGCCATCGCCAAGCCGACGCCCCCCGCCGGCCCTCCCCCCGCGCTTCGGCCCGGCGTCGCGGCGGGGAAGACGGGAGGATGACGGACGGCCGTCCCGAGCGCCGGATCACGAAGGCGAGGGGGACGGGCGCTCGGGAGGGGGGAAGCGTTCCAGGAAGCGGCTTTCGGACTCGGCGTCGCCGACGACGACGAGTTCGGCGTCGGCCGGCAGGGGGCGGGCGGCGTCGGGATTGACCTCCAGGACGCCGGCGCGCGCGACGGCGATCACGTTGCAGCCGGTCTGCTGGCGCGCGCCGCTCTCGGCCAGCGAGCGGCCGGCCATCGCGGCGGGCGTGGGGATCCGGAAGACGTTGAGGCCCTCGGCCAGAAGCAGCGTGTCCATCCGATGAAGCAGGTTGAAGACGGCGTTGGCGCCCATCGAGGCGTAGGACAGGACGAAGTCGGCGCCGGCGCGGTGGAGCGTCGAGACGTTCCGCTCCTGGGTGGCCCTGCCGATGATCTGGATGTCGGGGCGGAGCCGCCGGCAGTAAATGGTCAGGTATACGTTCATGTCGTCGTCGCTGGTGGTCACGACGACCGAGGACGCCTCCTCGATCCCGGCCCGCTGGAGCACGGCGAACTCGGCCGCGTCGCCCAGGACGTATTTCTCGGGGTCGCGGATCTTGTCGGCGCGTTGCTCGACGATCCGGGAGTCCATGCCCTGCCGCCGAAGCTCGCGCGCGACGGCCCGTCCCACCCGGCCGCCGCCGAGGATGACCACGGGCGTCTCGGCGCCTCGATAAATGCAGAAAAGCCCGTCGTAAGCGTCGAGTTGGTCGCGCGAGCCGGCCAGAAGCAGGACCGTCGCGGGCTGGACGACCGTCTCGGGACCGGCGTTCTCGAACTTCCCGCGGTTCCAGACGCCGATGACGTTGACGTTGGCGTGGTCGCGCAGGCGCAGCGAGCGCAGGGTCCGGCCGACCAGGGGGGTCCCGCCCGCCGCGGCCTCGGCGATCAGCAGCTCGCCGAACTCGCCGATGACGTGGCTTCGGGCGTCGCGTCCCAGGACGCGGCGGGCCATGAGCCGGCCCAGCATCTCGGCCAGCTCGATGACCCGGTTGCAGCCGGCCAGCTCCAGGATGCCGGCCGAGGCCGGGGTCGAGGCCGTCGCGGCGATCGGGACCGACTCGGAGATCTCGCGCACGGTGAACGCCACGTTGGTGTTGACCGTGTCGCCCAGCGTGGTCGCCACCAGGGCCGCCCGCTCCACGCGCGCCCGCCGGTACGTGTCCGGGTCGTCGAGCTCGCCGAGCATGACCTGGTAACCCTGGTCGTGCAACTGCAAGGCGTCGGCCAGGTCCGGAACGATCAACGCGTAAGGAATGTGCGACTGTCGCAGTTTGCGGATCAGGGAGATCTCGATCGGCCCCGGGTTCGTCAAAACCACGTGCCCGTCGGTCGTGGCGGGCAGCGACCGCGGGGCCCTCGCCGCCGCCTGCGCCTCCATCCAGGGGAGGAAGAAGAACTGGATGAACGTGAACGGCATCAGGATCAGCATGAACATGGTGCCCGACAACAGCACGACGACCGAGAAGAAACGTCCCAGGTCGCTCTCGAACGTGATGTCGCCGAAGCCCAAGGTCGACATGACCACCAGGGTCCAGTAAAGACCCGTGACCCAACTGAACCGCCGGCCCTCAAGCGTCATGATGTAATGGAACAGGACGCTGAAGACGAACACCAGGAGCGAGAAGATCCCCAGCAGGCGCAGGACTATCTGGACGTTCCGCGCCCCCTTGCGGCTCACGAGATGGCTGATCAGCGGCATCAGCGGCTTCATCGTCGCTCCAGGGTTTCGGATGGCGATTCGCTCGACGACGATCCGCGCGACCTCGCGGCGCCGTCCATTGTAGTAGACCGCCGCAATTAAGAAGACGGGTCCGCTTCGTCGAAAAATCCGAAGTGGCGTGATGGCGATCATCCCTTCTCCCCTTGTGGGAGAAGGTGGCCGAAGGCCGGATGAGGGGGGCGCTTCCAGAGGCTTCCGGACGCGCCCACCCCTCATCCGCCCCTCCGGGGCACCTTCTCCCACAAGGGGAGAAGGGATTAAGATCTCTCGTTCGCGATTATTTTCAACTTTTCCCAGGCGTCATGCCGCCTATGAGACGGACTCTCACTCCATGTAGCCCAGGTCCATGAGCCTCTGTTCGAGGATCGCCTGTTCCTCCTCGGTGAACTCGAAGGCCGGTTGCTGATGAGGGCCGGCGATCGGCCGCGCGCGCGGGTCGTCGACGCGCCGCGAGGGGGTCGGGCGATAGGTCCCCAGGGGGGAGCCTTCCATGTGGGGGGGGACGGGGACGCCCAGGAGTTCGAGGATCGTCGGGGCGGCGTCGATCAGGCGGGCGCGGAGGTTGCGGCCGGGGGGAAGGCCGGCGCCGGCGAGGGCGACGATCCCCTCGGGGCGGTGGGTGCCGGTGAGGTTGGGATCCTCGCGAACCCAGTCGCCGGGGGCGGTCCCGGCCAGCTTGGTCCGGACCCAGAAGGGGCCGTCGGGAAGCGCGATCAGGTCCGGGTAGCCCTCGCGCGCCGGGTCGACCCCGTAGGCGTCGGCCGGGACGATGATCCTGGGGAAGAGCTTCCGCCCGGTCTCGGGGTGGCGGGCCTCGTCGAGCGCCTGGCGGGCGGCCTCGCGGGCCTCGTCGATCTCGCGGGGGGTGAACAGGGGGGCGGCGTTTCGGGTCGCGCCGCGGCGGGCCGGCGAGTTGACGTAGACCATCGCCGCGGTGTCCTGGTGGGGGGCGAAGGCCACGGTCCGCGACCAGTCGAACGGGAACGAGCCGGCGACCGACGTATCGAACGACGCCGACCGGGCGGTCGGGTCGTTCCGCTTGGCCTTCCAGAGCCGCAGGTGGTCGACGGCCTGCTTGCCGCGACGGACCAGCTTGCTCCCCAGCCCCGCCGGCCGCGCGACGCCGGCGTCGAGCAGGATTCGGTTGACGTCGATCCGGCCCTGGCAGGGGCCGAAGCCGTGGTCGCTGACGACCAGGATCCCCGCGCCCCGCGCCTCGGCCAGCTCGCAGAGCGTGCCGACGGCGCGGTCGAGCCCGCGGATCACCTCGGCGGCGGCGGCGTTCCACTCGGGATCCTCGATCCCGGTTCCATCGACGTTCAAGTGGCGCCAGGCGCGATGCTGGAACGGGTCGAGGTTCTGGAACTGGACCATCAGGACCGACCAGTCGGGATAAACCCGATCGGCGAGCAATCCTCCCCTGGCGCGGCCGAGGAAGCTCTCGACGGTGCCGCGGGCGTTGGTTTGCAGTTCCTCAAGCGACCGCGGCGCGCGCTTCCAGTGATAGCGGAGGGTGTAGTCGGGAACTTCGGCCTTGAGCCGCGCGGCGAAGTCGGCCGAGCCCTGAAGCGCGGCGTCGAGGTGGGGGGCGTCCATGCCGGAGACGACCACGCCGTCGACCGCGGGCGGCGGGAAGAGGCCCGGCACGTTCAGGCAGGCGACCCGGCGGCCGGCGTCGGAGAGGATTCGCCAGATGGTCGGGACGCGGACGCGGCCGGAGTGGTTGACCTTCATGCGGTCGACCGCCGCGTCGTAGTAGCGGTGGTCGAAGACGCCGTGCGAGGCCGGAGTGCAGCCGGTGGAGAGCGAGGTCCAGGCGGCGGTGGTCACCGGCGGCTCGACCGAGGTCAGGACGCCGTGGGCGGCCGACTTGAGCAGGGCGTCCAGGTTGGGGGCCGCGCCGCGGGCGCGCATCGGGTCCAGGACGTTCCAGGTCGCGCCGTCGAGTCCGAGGATCAGTAGACGATCGAGGTGTGCCGCCATGCGCGTTGGCCCTTCGCGTCGTGGATCGTGGGGAGTGGGGAGCGACCGACCGCCGGGTCGACTCGGAGTTCGCGGCCGGTCGCGGCGTTGGCGACGGCGACCGGCTCGGCGGCGACCTCCACGCTGAACTCGGACTGGTAGTAGCCCGCGATCGCGCGGCGCTCGCCCTTGGAGCGGTAGAGCATGCGGAGTCCGCGCTTGATCTTCTGTCCCAGCGGGACGGCGGCCTCGGCCTCGGCGAGGAAGGCGTCGTAGCCGGCGACCAGGGCGCGGGCGCGGTCGTGGAAGTCGGCCGGGGCGGTCGTCTTGATCCCCATCGCCATGACCGAGTGCGGAAACGCGCGGACCCCCTGCGAGCCGACGACGCGGGCGGCGTAGGGCCGCATCAGCCGCTTCAGGCAACTGGGGGTCATCCGCCAGTAGTCGTCGGGATAGGCGTGGATCCGGAAGTTCAAGGGCGAGGTGATGACGAAGATCCCGCCGGGGGCGAGGATCCGATAGACCTCGTCGAAGGCGCGCCGGACCTCGAAGACGTGTTCGAAGGTCTCGATGCAGAGGACCGCGCCCACGGAGTCGTCGGGCATGTCGACGGCCGAGACGTCCTCGACCCGGTCGACGCCGGGCCCCGGCCGCATGTCGCAGCCGACGAACGCCTTGCCGGCGAACATCCCCCGAAGGTCGGCGAAGCCTTCCTGGCCCTCGACCTGGAACGCCCCGAACTCGACCACCGGCGCGGGGGGGTCGAAGTTCTCGGCCACAAGGCGGCAGAACGCCTTGTTGTGGTCTCGCATCGTCGTTGCTCCTCCGTGAGCCGCGGGGGTCGCGAGCCGGGGGCCGTAAGCGCCCGAGGCGGAAACCACCCCGAATTTCGAGGCGGATCATAGGGATCCCCCGCGAATCGGTCAATCGCAAGTGCCAAGCGGAGACGGGACGACGCATTATGAGGACTGGCGACGCAAATGGCCGTCAAATGAAAGACCGCGCGTGCATGTCGTCATAACAATCGACCTGAAAATAGGTTGCTCACTTCCGCCGGTTTCGTCGAAGGCTTCCGAAAGCGGTTCGATCAAATGGCCGTCAAACGAAGTGAGCCGCCGTCAGGCCCAGAAGGGGACGCAACCAAGGTGTCGTCCGTCCACGTCGAGGCGGAGGCGTGATTCCGACGGCGTCACGCCCCTGGGGAGGGCGTCGGGCGTGTCGAGCCAAAGGCCGTTGCGGCGGATCGAATCCAAGCCGACTCGTCCTCGGCCCAGCGGCCGAAGACCCAGTCGGGCCCGAACTCCCGGGATATATCGATGATCGTCCCGCCCACAAAGCGTTGGGACGTCTCGCAACCGACCGCCAGCGCCGCGGGCAAGGCGTCCATCGGGACGCGAACGCAATATCTGGTCCCGTAAGCCGTGGCGAGGACGACGCCCGTATCGGCGTCCACCAGCACCGGCGTCCCGCACAGGACGCGGCGGCAGTCCGACGGCAGTCCGCGCCCCAACTGGTCCCAGACCCGCTCGACGATCTCGGGGTGGCTGCCGCACCAGATGTAGGCGTCGGAAGGCTCGGTGAAGGCGTCGAGGCCGACGACGGAGACGCGGCCGGCTTTCTTCCTGCAAAGCGATCGAACGACGCCGACGTTCGCGGGATGGTCGAGTATCGCGTTCATGGGCGGGCGATCCCTGGGATTCGAGGTTCCGCGTCGAGCCCTCGCGAGGGCGAGGGCCGCGCGTCCCGGCGGGATCTCGCACTGGCGGGGGAGGTTGGTTTCGATTAGGTTGAGATTTCCTCGCGGTTTGCCTCCGACGGCGCGGTTGAGGGATCGAACCGGTGTCCTATCGCAGCTTCAAACACCTGCTCGGCGAGACCAGCCTGGAGCGCAAGTGCCGCTTCATCTTCGGGCTGGGGCTGTTCCTGCTGGTCGTCGGCAGCTTCTTCATGTACGGGGTCAAGACCGAGGCCCTGGTGCGCAACCAGACCACCCAGACCGCCCGGATGTCGGTCAACCCGACCTTGATGAACCTCCACTACAAGAAGCTGGGCAACTACAACTTCGAGCCGATCATCGACGCCCTCTTCCGCGACCTCAAGCCCGGCGCGGAGGAGGCCCCCAACATCAAGACGCGGGTGCTCCGAGCCTACCGCGACCCCAAGGACGAATCCAAGAACTCCCAGGACGAATTCGAGACCGCGGCGCTCGCCCGGTTCCTGAAGGCGTCGGCCGCGGAGGAGGCGGCGGGGGACTCGGCGGCCTCCCGCCCCAACGAGTTCACCTTCGCCGACGGCACCAAGATGTGGGACGGCCGGATCGTCAACGGCCCCAAGGAGCAGGAATACCAGTACGTCCAGGCCGTCGTCTTCAAGCCGAGCTGCCTCATCGACTGCCACAGCCGCGAGGACGCGACGCTCGACCTGGGCGGGCTGGGCTCGGACAAGGTCCACATCGACAACCACCTCTGGCGGCCCGCCGCCGACGGCCGACTCACCGACCCCGTCAAGCCCGGCAGCCTCGCCGGCGCGGTCGTGGTCCGGGTGCCGATGGAGCAAACCCGGCTGGCCGTCAACAACAACCGCGCCGTGCTGATCGCCACCGCGCTCGTGACGACCGTGCTGGCGATCCTGGCCTCGGCGATGATCGTCCGCTACATCATCGTCAAGCCGATCAAGCACCTCCGCGACGTCTCCGACGCCATCGCCGCGGGCCGGCTCAACATCCGCAGCCAGATCCAGACCGGCGACGAGTTCGAGGACCTTTCCCACGCCTTCAACCGCATGCTCCATAACCTGGTCGCCATGCAGCAGGAGCTTCGCGACGTCAACGACGACCTGGACCACAAGGTCGACGAGCTGGCCCAGGCCAACATGGCGCTCTACGAGATGAACCGCATCAAGAGCGACTTCCTGGCCACCATGAGCCACGAGCTTCGGACGCCGCTCAACTCGATCATCGGCTTCTCGGAAGTGCTGGGCGGGAATTCGAACCTCAACGAGCGGCAGCAGCGGTACGTCGGCAACATCCAGGCGTCGGGCAAGATCTTGCTGGGGATGATCAACGACGTCCTCGACCTGGCGAAGATCGAGAGCGGCAAGATGGAGGTCCGCGGCGAGGACTTCTCGATCCGCGACGTCTGCGAGGCGCTCACGAACCTGTCGCGGCCGATGGCCGAGCGCAAGGACGTGACCCTGGAGTGCCGGATCGACGAGGCGATCCCGCTGTTGCGGCAGGACGCGGGCAAGATCCGCCAGATCCTCTACAACCTGCTCTCCAACGCGATCAAGTTCACCCCCGAGGGGGGACGGGTGACGCTCCGCGTCCGTCCCGAGGGCCGGTTCGTGGCGCTTGAGGTGGAGGACACCGGCATCGGCATCGCGGAGGAGGAGCGCGAGACCGTCTTCGAGAAGTTCCGCCAGGCCAAGGCCCCGGGGAAGACCGACGACGTCCTGACCCGCGAGCACGAGGGGACCGGCCTGGGCCTGTCGATCGTCCGCGAGCTGGCGCGGCTGCTCGGCGGCGAGGTCCACCTCCGCAGCCAGTTGGGCCGCGGCAGCACGTTCACCGTCAAGCTGCCGATGCAACTCTCCGGCGACCACCGCTACGAGGTCGACCTCTCCGACCAGCGGATCGACCTGTCCAAGGCCCGTCGGATCGAGCCGGCCCCGTCGCTCGGCCACCGCCCCGCCCCTCGACCGCTCCCCGGCGGCCTCGCCGTCGACCCCCTCCGCGGCCCCGGCAAGAACGCGCCGGTCGTCTGAACGATCCGAGACGACGGGGGCGCGAAGTCGATATACTGGAAATATGATCCTCCTACCGATGGAGTCGAGCGCATGACGATCCAACAACTCCGCGCCGCCCACCGGGCGACGCCGTTCCGGCCCTTCACCGTCCACATGGCCGACGGCCGATCGTTTCACGTCCCGCATCCGGACTTCCTCTCGGCCTCGCCGTCGGGCCGCACGATCATCATCTACCGGGAGGACGAGGAGTTCGGCATCCTCGACCTGGCGCTGATGACCGAGATCGAGACGGGCCCGGCCTCGAACGCCCACGCCCAACCGCGCCGCGGCGAGGGCTGAACGGGACCGTCGATCCGACGACTTGCGCCGGGCGGGCCGACCCGTTAGAATGGCCACGACGGCGGCCGAGACGGGCCGCGGTCGCCAACCGCGGCTGGAGTTGAACCTTATGGCTGGCAAGGGCGACGGTCGCCCCGTGGTCGGCGTCGACCTGGGCGGAACCAAGATCATGGCGGGCGTGGTCGCCGCCGACCACAAGATCCTCGGCCGCGGCAAGCGCCCCACCCCCGCCAAGGAGGGGGGGCCGGCGATCCTCAAGACGATGGTGGAGACCGTCGAGGACGCGCTGCGGCAGGCCGGGCTGACCCGCAAGGACGTCGCCGCCGCCGCGATCGGCTCGCCGGGGCCGCTCGACGTCGAAACCGGCGTGATCCTTCACAGCGCCAACTTGAACGTCAAGAACTTCCCGATCGGCCCGGGGCTCGCCGAGGAGTTGGGCGTCCCCGTCCGGGTCGGCAACGACGTCCGGGTCGGCGGCTACGGCGAGTTCGTCCTGGGGGCGGGGCGGGGCCATGCCGACGTCCTCGCCGCGTTCGTCGGCACCGGGATCGGCGGCTGCATCGTCATCAACGGCAAGATCCTGACCGGGGCGACCGACAACGCCGGCGAGATCGGCCACGTCGTCGTCAAGGTCGGCGGCCCCCGCTGCGGCTGCGGCAACAACGGCTGCATGGAGGCCTACGCCAGCAAGACCGCCATCGCCAACCGGATCCTCAAGGCGTCGAAGAAGAAGCACAACTCGCTGGTCGAGAAGATCCAGCGCAAGGGCCGGCTCAAAAGCGGCGACCTGGCCCAGGCCGTCGACGAGAAGGATCCGATCGCCATGCGCGAGGTCGACCGGGCCGCGTACTACCTGGGCGTGGGTCTGGGGGGGCTGGTCAACGTCCTGGGGCCCCAGGTCGTCGTGATCGGCGGCGGCGTGGCCCACGCGCTGGGACGGCCGTATCTGGACAAGGTCGAGGCGTCCGCGCGGGTCCAGATCATCACCGACCCCAAGAAGCTCATCAAGTTCGTCCCGGCCGCCCTCGGCGACGACGCGGGCGTCCTGGGGGCCTCGCTCTACGCCCGCGAGATGATCGCCAGGGGGTGAGGGGAACGGCGGCCGGAATTGAGGAATCCCTGCTCAATCGAAACTCATTACGGACGAACACGCATAATCCCTTCTCCCCTTGTGGGAGAAGGTGGCCGAAGGCCGGATGAGGGGTGGCGTTGCCGCCAGCTTCCGGTCTCGTTCCCCCTCATCCGCCCCTTCGGGGCACCTTCTCCCACAAGGGGAGAAGGGGGGATACATGCGCGTCATTGGTGATTTTCGACAAAGCAAGGAATCTCGGATTCTCCGCGGCTTCAGGGCGAATGCCGATTTACGCTCTCGGCCGCAGGCCGCACGGGTAGTCGCGAGGGGCGAACAGGAAGTGGAGGACGCGGCGGAGGCCGGTCCCGGTCGACCGCGACGAGGCGTGCAGCAAGAGGGGCTTCATCACCAACGCCGCGCCGCGGTCGACGTGACAGGCGACCTCGGGCGCGTCGCGACGAACGGCGGCGATCGTTTCGGGGTCGATCCGGCCGAGCCGGTGCGAGCCCGGCGCGACGCGCAGGGGGCCGTCGTCGGGTCCGCACGGGTCGAGGTGGATCCGAACGGCGACCATCGCGGCCAGGAACCGGTCGGGGGGCTGGACGAACAGGCCCCCCTCCTTCTCCGACCAGCCGCGGAGTTCGGGATGGTCGATCCGTTCGGCCACGGGGAGGGCCAGGTCCTGGTGCATCGGCGCCAGCCAGTTGCCGGCGCGCGACTTCTCGAAATAGGTGCATTGCGCCGCCGCGGCGTCGCCCGGAATCATCCGGGCCAGCCGAGGGTCCCGCGGCAACCGCGCCGCCAGTTCGCGGCACCAGTCCTCGGCCAGCAGGTTCCTGACTCTACCGGATTGCGGGTTTGAGCGGTGCCGGGTGTACGGCCGGCGAC
>ERZ778018.910-NODE-910-length-32786-cov-11.075555_pt1 | contig 32786 bp, 50 predicted proteins | sample MGYA00375748_ERZ778018 | MGnify/ENA primary metagenome ERZ778018 (study PRJEB29350, sample SAMN05509839) | bioreactor metagenome | biome: bioreactor; material: wastewater | place: South Africa: University of Cape Town | collected 2014-04-22 ... | reverse complement strand
TGAACTGGGTGAAGACGAGGTTCCAGATCTCGACTTCCTCGATCCCGTCGCCGTGATAGAAGATCTCGGAACAGGGCCCGCAGACGCCGTTGGGGCCGTGGGAGGGGGCGCCGGCGGGCCAGAAGTTGTCGTCCTCGCCCATCCGGGTGACGCGGTCGGCGGGGACGCCCACCTCCCTGGTCCAGATGTCGAACGCCTCGTCGTCGTCCTGGTAGACGGTGATGGTGAGCCGCTTGGGGTCGACGGCCAGGGTCTTGGTGAGGAACTCCCAGGCCCAGTGGACGGCCTCGCGCTTGAAGTAGTCGCCGAAGGAGAAGTTGCCGAGCATCTCGAAGAAGGTCATGTGCCGCGGGGTGCGGCCGACGTTCTCGATGTCGCCAGTGCGGATGCACTTCTGGCAGGTGGTGGCGCGTTTGAAGCCGGGGTCGCCCAGGCCCATGAACTCGCGTTTGAACTGGTTCATCCCGGCGGGGGTGAACAGCACGGTGGGGTCGTTGGGCGCGAGCACGTCGGACGGCTTGCGGACGCAGCCCTTGGAGGCGAAGAACTCGAGGAACGCTTCACGAAGGTCGTCGGTTTTCATGGGAGGTCCGCGGACGATCGACTCGACATGGCCGCGCCGCGCGCGCCGGCCCCAGGCCCCCATTATGCGGAAGGAAGCCCCGGCGGCCAAGCCACGTCGCCGGCCGCTTCGTGAAGGGCTTCCGACATCACGCGGACGATCTCATCGCGGGTCTCCTCGATGTAACCGTCGTCCGACAGGGCCAACGCCTCCCTTGTCCACCAGGCGACCCTCTCCAATCCGGGGGCGTCGCGAAGCGCGCCGTCGTTGGCCATCAGATATGCTTCGTACATCGTTCGATCGACGTCGATCCGCAGCCGCTCCTTGAGAAGCGCGGCCAGGAGCTTCGCGGTCTCGGGTCCGTCCGGAGTCCCCGGACATCGCCGGAGGACGCCCGCCACGTCGAGCGGGTGCGAGTCGCGCGCGAGCGACGCCTCGCACAACGCCAGCGGCGGCCGGTCCTCTCGGAGCAATCGGGCGTCCGCCCACGCCACGACCTCGGCCGGGTCGCACAAGCCGTACTCAAGCGCCCTCGCGAACGCCTCGGCCTCGTCGCGCAACTCCGACATGAGCGGGCCCTCGACTTATTTCACGCCTTCTGGTTGAATTCGTTTGAGCGCCTGTCTCGCCTTGGACTTCATGAGCGAGAGCAGGTGGCCGACCCGTTCGTAGGTGTCGATCTCGGCCGTCTCCTCGGGGGTTAATTCGCCGGCCTTGGCCTTGGCGAGGAGTATTTTCATCCGATCCTCGTCGCCGCGGCCGAAGCCGAGCGTGAGGATCGCGCGCGCGGCGTCGGCGTCCCAGGCGGATCGCTCTGGCTCGAGGATGCGGCCGAAGATCTCCATCTCGCTCGCGCCGAGGCGGGTCGAGGCCATGGTCGGGAGCCCTCCAGGCGAGCGAAGGCGTTGGCGCGGCCGTCGGGGCCGCGCGTCGGGGGATTATACCATCGGCGACGGGCTCGAAGGACGTTTCGAAACGCGAATCAGCCCGGCTGGGGGCCGGGCTGATCGCTGAAGTGGCGGGAGTCGGTCGTCGCGGGGAAGCGGTTCAGTCCTTGGAGGCCAGCGACGCCTTCCATTCCTGGCCGAGCTCGTCGGCCGTCTTGCCGGTGGCGTCCTTGAACAGTTCGTCGGAGTAGGTCCGTTCGCGCATCGCCCGGTTGAGCTTCAGGACGAAGTCGGGGTCGTACTTGGTCACGACGTACTTCAGGAACCGCGCCGCGTTGAGGTTGGCCTGGTCGCGGGGGGCGCGCTCGGCGTCGTCGGCGGGGGGGCTCGAAGGCTCGTAGACCATGAATCGGACGTAGGCGGCGACGCCTTCGGCCAGCCAGTCCGGGTTGTCGTGGCCGCGGTAGTTCTGCACGACGCGGGCCGTCTCGTGGATCATCGAGCCGACGTCGTCGGGATGGGCGCGGAACCACTTCGCCGACGCGGTGATCCGGGCGCCGGAGGCGCGGGCGGGGGCTTCGGCGTCGTTCTTCACCGAGATCCGGACGACCCGCTCCGGACGGCGGCCCTCGACCCGAAGTGCCCCGGCGACGACGTCGTAGGCGCGCTCGCAGGTCCGCGCGACGTCCTCGGCCCAACTCTTAAGCGCCGGGTCGTCCACGTCGTCGACGACGAACTCGACGGGGAACTGGAACCGCCGCAAGGCGGGGTCGGAGTCGACGGCGAACTCCTGGATCGCGATCAGTTCCTTGGCGTCCTTCGCCGGGACGACCCGAAGCGCCTTGAACGTCTTGCCCGGCTCGGCCCTGGCGACGCCGTCGTGGAACTCGGCGAGGCTCGCGAACGTCGCTCCGTCTTCCGACCCTTCCAGCGTCCCGCCGTCGAGCCCCTTGGCGTGGACCTCGGCGAAGCGGACCAGGACCGGCGCGTCGAAGTTCAAGGTCACGCGGTCCCCCTTGCGAGGCGGTCGGGCGGCCTCGTAGGACGTGCCGACGTCGCCGTCGAACGCCTGCTGGCGGACCTGGCGGCCGGAGGTGGGGAACGTCGATTCGACGACGGCGGCGATGCTGGGGGAGACCTCCGATTCCGGCGCGGCGACGAACAGCGTGAGCGCGAACGCGAGGCGGAACATCTGCGATCCTTCCGAAATTTAAAAATGCCGACCGCCGCGGACCCCGGCGCGCCGTATCAACGGCCTCGGGGTCCGCGGCGGTCGGCGCCAAGGCGGACGACGTCTTAAGTATATCTCATAATCGCGACGCGGATAGGCCGAGTCGGCGAATTCGTTCGGGTCGTCCGTCGCGTATTCGCGAAGCTGGACATCGATGATCGACCGTCGCGGCGCGATTCTTTAAGTCCGGCCGCATCGACGCGAGACCCGCCGAGCGCGGGGGAGGATCGTCGTGACGGCGTTCGCGATCGACGTCATACGGTCGTGAGTTCCGTAAAGCGGTACAGGAGCGAATACTCGTCCAGGAAGCGCCGCTTCAACTCGCCCGCGTCGTTCAGGGCCCAGCCGTCGTCCGTCAGCCAGTGGAGGAGTTCCTCGGGGTCGATGGCGTCCCCCGACCGGAACGCCGCCACGACGAACCCTTGCCAGGCCGCGGACGCCTCGTCGTTCAGCGGCAACGATCGATTCGAGGCTCCCGAAAACGCGGCGAGCGCGCTTTGGACTTCCGTCGGCAGGTCGGCCTCGAAGATCCGCGACCGCGAAGGCGCGAACACGTCGGCCCCGGCCTTCCGAGCGGCGGGAACGACGCCTTCCTCCAGGAACTCGATCACCCGGCCCCAGGCGTCGGCCGCGAAGGCCGGGGCATCGCCGCGCGACCGGTCGACTGGCCAGACCCAGCCCCCACGTAACTCGGAACCACTGGGGCGTTCCAGGCTCACCGTCACCCCAGCCCCCTTGTCGGACGCCTTGAGGACATACCAGATGGAGTCCGATCGAACCAGAAGGGTAGACCACGATGGCGACGGGGGAGGACCTTCAACCCGTTCCCACCGCGAAGGGTCCGCGTGGCCGATGCTCTCGACGACGTCGTCGAGCTGGCTCGGATCGCCGCGAACCGCCCAGCGCTGCCATCGAGCCACCGCCTCGGTCGGCTCCATGAGGAAACTCCCGCGGGGTTTTGGGAAGCATGGCCGGCCGCTTCAAGAGGAAGGCTCGGCCGAAGGGATTGAAAGCCACCTCTGGGACTCGAACCCAGGACTTCAGCTTTACGAATTCGGCCCCCCCAGACTTACGATTGCGTCGATCTGATGGGCCCGGTGACCTAAACGACCTGTGCCTTGTTGCTCCCCCTCGAATTGGTGGTTTTCGGTCGGCTCGTGAACTATGTGGCTGGATGGAGGTGCCAGCCCATGCCGACCAATCCCTTACCGCTCGCCGAGTTTCGGGAGCGGATCACCCGAGTGTATCGGCAACTCGAAATGAGTGCCAGTACGGTGCAGAAGTTCGATCAACTCCTCCGCGAATTGGAGGAGTCCGGCGTCGCGACGACGGCGGAAGTCACCACCGAGGCCGTGGCGCGATGGCGGGCCGACCATTGCGCCGATCGCGCCCCGCATACGGTCGCCGGTCAAATCAGCGTGATCCGATCGGCCGTGTCCTACGCGATCACGGAGGGCTATGCCGAGCGTCCGCCCAACTGGCGGCTCCTCAAGCCGAAGATCCCGATCGACGACGACCCCCGGCACCTGCCATGGGCCGAGGTGGTCAAGCTGCTCACCCACCTGGAGCGCAGGGCCGGGGCGCCCGGAGAGTGGTGGGATCGACGCTTGTACGCGCTAGTGTCAACCATCGCGTACACGGGTGTCCGGCGCGACGAGGGGCTGTTCCTGCGCGTCCAGGACTTGGACCCGACGCGCGGCGTGATCTGGCTTCGGGACATCCCGGAGCGACCGCTCAAGACGGTGGGGTCCGGGTTGCCCGTCCCGATGCCGCCGGAGCTGGCGTCGATCCTGGCGGATTGGGCCCCGCGCGTCGGCGACGGCGAGTGGCTGTGGCCGGGCGTGCGAGGGGCCAAGGTCTGGCACGGCGGCGGTCCCGGCCGGCGTCCGATCGACGCGCTTCAAGCGGCGGCGGTGGCGGCCGAGGTGACCGGCGAAGTCACCTGGCAGATCCTTCGACATTCGTGGGCGACTCACGCCGAAACGCTCTGGGGCCTTTCGGACGCGCAAATCCAGCGCGTGTTGAGGCACACGAAACCCTCGACTTCGGCCCTCTATCGCCACGCCGACCTCGCCAACCTCGCGAAGCTCGGTCGGAAGATCAGCTTCAACCCGGATCGCGCCGACGATGGCGCGAAGCGGGAGCGGAAGATCGGCTTTCACCTGGGGCGCAAGTCGCCCAGGTCGCCCTTCTCCTTCCGCAAGCGCCGCGCGTCCTGAAGCGCCGGCCGACCGTTCCCGTCAACTGACCCTCGCCGCGAGCCGCGGCGGGGGTTCCGCCGCGGCTCCGGCTCTTATCCGGAGACCGTGACATGAAGCGAGCCTTGATCCGATTGGCGCTCTATCCGCCGGCTTTCGCGCTCCACCTGGTGCTGCCCAAGCACTGCCCGGCCAGGCCGGGGATCGCCATCGACCGGGTTGACGGTCCCGAGCGGTTCGTCGCCGACGACGGGGCGCCGGGGCCCTATCACGACCGATCGGCCCGCGCTCGCGAGGCCCTCGCGGCGGCGTGGGCCTGGTGGTCGGAACGGCTGTCGGCGGACGTCGTGTTCCTCGCCGGGGCGACCTGGTTCGTGCTCGTGGAGGCGGTCATCCGCCGCGGGGTCCGCGAGGGCTGGTGGCCCGTGCTGTGGGCCTACCTGCGGGACGTGGCGGCGGGGCGGTACTGAGGTCCGGTTCGAACGCGGGAAGGGAGGATGCGTCGATGAGTACCTATGTCGTGCTGTGTTGCGAGGCGGATTCCAACTGGCGGCGGCCGTTGGAGGACGACGACCGGGTTTCGGTGTCGCTGGCGTGCGACTCGTGCGGGACGTCGATCACTCGGGAGTGTCGGGTCGATCAGGTTGATGACCAGGAGGACGCGCTGCGGTTCCGGGCGTGGTGTCTTCAGTGGCGGGTCGGCAAGACGCTGATCGCCGGCCAGGGCCCGCGGGACTACTGCGCCGGGTGTTACCGCAAACTGACGGGTGGTCCGGGGAGGGACGACGCCGCGACGGCGGCGACCGCGTGTCTGGGGGAGTCCAAGTACCGGACGATCCCCCGGGGGTTCACGCTGATCGAGTTGCTGGCCGTGCTGGCGATCGTCGGGATCATCGCCGTGGCGGCGCTCCCCGTCGTGCTGGAGGCGACGGGCCGCGACGCGGCCGGACGCGCGGCGAGGTTGCTGCAAGGCGAGCTGGCGGCGGCGACGGCGAGGGCCCAGCGGGACGGCGTGGCGGGGCTCCGGCTGGTGCCCGACGCCGCGTTCCCCATCAAGCGGCTTGCCGACGGGTCGGTCGATCCGACGGCGCCGCTGGCCTACTCGCGGGTGGTGCCGCTGGAGCGGCCCGACGCGATCCAGGACGGGCGGGTTTCGATCCGAAGCACCTTCCCCGCCGGGTTCCCGGCGCTGGGGACGCGGGCCTTGGTCCTGGAGCAGGAGGTGGCCTACGACGAGGGGGGCTTTCGAGCCCCCAACGAGCCGACGTCCTGGGCGTGGCGGGTGAGGCTGGGAGACCGGGTGGAGCTTGCCGGCAAGGTCTACACGGTGTGCGGGCCGGTCGTGGAGGCCAATCCCGAGGGGTTCGTCAACTACGGGCCGGGCCTGGGCACGGGGCTGGACAGGGGCGACGGCTGGGCCGATTGGCTGCTGCTGGTCAACGGGTTCGACGACGATGACGACGGGTGGATCGACGAGGGTTACAACGGGCTGGACGACGATACTGACGGTGAGGTCGACGAGCCCGACGAGTGGTCGACGGAGTGCGAGTCGTGGCGCTTGAACGCCCCGGTGGTCAACTCCCGCTACCTGATTCGGCCGCGGCCGGCTCCGGCGGCCGACGGGCTGGGGCTGGAGTTGGCGGGGGCGGTGATCGACGCGACCGGGTGGGCGGACGCCTCGCCGTCGCGGTCGCGACTGCCGGTGGATCGGGTCTCCGGCTACGTCGACCTGACGGTCCACGGCGACGGCCGCGTCGAGCCCGTCGCCCGCTACGCCCCGACCGTCCCGGCCGTGGGCATGCTCAAGCGGCCCTACCTCCACTTTTGGATCGCCGACCGCGGCGCCGCCGGCGACGGCACGCCGGGCGTCGGCGTGATCGTGACGGTATCCGCCCGCACCGGGCGGACCCTCTGGGGCGTCGGCGATCCCGTGGACGTGGCGGGGTCGATCCGAGACGCGGAAGGAGGGCAATGATGCCGTCGTTGCGAGATCAAAAGATCGCGGCCGTGCATCAGATCTTCCGGGATTCCGGCGTCCGCCACACGGAGCAATGGCGCACCGAGGCTGAAGACAGAATCGTCAGCATCATGCTCAACCTGCCGATGTACTTGCCTTTACATCAACTGACGCAGGTTGGTGAGTTGTTGAAATGGCATGCGCGGCACGTTCGGGGAGAGAGCCGGACCTCGCTCATGGCGAAGTGCGATCGGTCTGGCGGTGATGATTCGGATCTTCCCGACTTGACGGCGTTCCGGGCGGCGGAAGGGGGTGATCTGTGAGCGAGCGAAGGCGTTTGGACCGTGAGTTCCGGGACGTGACCGAAAGCCCCGGGCTCTGGGACGAAAGCGATTGGAGGGCGGCGGACACGGCGCCTTGGGGCGTGGTGGTTTGGACGATGGTCGACCAGGTCGACGGATCCGTGAGCGTGCCCCGCAAGCTGGTTCGATTCGGTCCCCACTGGTACGAGCCGGAGGAGTGGTACGTCCAGGGTAAGTCCACCCGAGTCTCCGACGCGCCGACCCACTGGCGGTTGGCGGCGGCGGACGAGGAAGGGGGAGGGTCGTGAATCTGGAAGACTACCGAAGGCGGTTCGGGTCGAAGCTCGTGATGCGGTTCTTCGATGAAGACCATGTGGTCACATGCGTTCGCCATGATGCGGCTTTCGTTTACTGGCAAACGGAAAGCGGCGAGATTCTCGGGCGGATGACCACGAAGCTCTGGGATCTGAATCTGAGACGTCAGGGAGTGTGGACGACGCCGGAAGGGGGCCAGCCGTGAAAGGGTTTGTCTTCGCGCTGCTGTGCCTTCAGTACGGGCCGGCGGTGGGGCTCGTGATCTACTACTTCGCCCGGTTGCGGGGAGGTGACTGATGGCTCGCCGGACGTGGCGAGACGACGTCGCGCCGATCGTCGCCGAGGCCATTGAGGACGCCGAATCGCGAGGGTTGACCGGCAAGGACCTGGAGACGGCCGTCCGACGCCGCAAGCCCTACTGGTGCGCCCACGGGTGGCTGTACAAGGTCTGGTTGACCGAGGTCCGCTTCCAACTCGGGCTCAAGTCGCGGCGCGCGAAGCCGGCCGAGCCGGCCGACCTGCCGGGACAGATGCGTTTGTTTTGATGCTAACGGAGGTGACTGATGGTGCGGCTGACGATGGTTTGCGACGTGTGCGGGTCGCTCGGGACGACGGTTTTGGTGACTGGCAACGTGATGCGCTCGATCGTCGATGGGATGCGGGGCGCCAGCGACTTCCGGCGGATGCGGCCGATGACGTTCGGGCCTTTGAGCGACGTCTGCCCGTCGTGCGCGAAGCAGGTCGACCAGTCGGCGAGGTCGCTCAAGGATCAAGACTCGGTTAAGCGAGGCGCGAAGGCCCGGTAGCGACCATGCCCGATACATCGGTAGACGACGGCGGCGGGGCTCGCGAGGGCCTCGGCCGCCGTCGTCGTTTTCACGCCGCGGCGTCCGACGCGACGCGCCGGAGCAGCCGGCGGCGCTTGCGGTCGATGGCCGCGGCCTTGCGGCGCGCGTGGCGGTTGTCGATGGGTTCCGGCTCGGGGTCGGGTTCGCCGCGAGGGCCAAGGATGCCTCGGGGCCCATGGTTCGACCTCAGCGACGGGAGGATGGCGGCCCGGTAGTGATCGGGGAGGGCTCGAAGGTCGTCGATGATTTGCATGCGTTCTCCGGTGGTTCAAGCGGCGACGTCGGCCAGGGCGTCGATGCGGCGGGCGGCGATTTCGCAATATTCCTCGGATTGCTCGATCCCGACGGCGCGGCGACCGGCCAGGGCGGCGGCGACCATGTTGGTTCCGCTGCCGGCGAAGGGATCCAGGACGGTCCCGCCCTCGGGACACGCCAGTCTGACCAACCAGTCCATCAGCGGTAGCGGCTTGACCGTGGGGTGGTCGTTGTCCGCTCCCCTCTGCTTCGGATGACGGGCCTTGGCCTGGTAAAGGAACCTAGCGCCGGGACCGATCGCGGCGAGGACGGCCGATGAGCCGTCATGGACCGCGTTCGCCGGCCAGCGGCCCTTTTCGGTCAGCCCCACCCGGCGTCCGCTACTGATTCCGCCGTTGTAAGTCCGGCCTTTGCGAGCGATCGATTTTCGGTCGACGACCAAGGGGCGGGGTTCGCCGGGGACGCGGCAGCCGTCGATCCCGAGCGGGTTGCACCGGCGGCCGAGCCACGCCAACAGGATCGGTTCCCAGGCGGGCTTCAGTCGGTTTTGGGACGACGGTCTTCCCTCGCCGTAGAGCCACGCGAGGGAGTCGCCGATCGTGTAGCCGGCGAGTTCGACGGCCATCGCGAGCCTGTGCCAGGTGCGCGTGCCGCCGAACGCTAAGAGCGGCGCGCCGGGCGCCAGGGCCTGGGCGACGGCGCGCCATGTCTCGCGGTAGAACGCGACGTCGTCGTCCCACGTCCGCCCCCCGATCCCGAGACCGTAGGGCGGGTCGGTGACGACGGCCGCGCAAGATCCTTGCGCGAGCCGGGGGAGGACGTCGCGGCAGTCGCCGTGGTAGAGGTCGATCCCGCTTCGGGAGTGGTAGGGCTTGGGCGGTCGTCGCCGGGTCGTCGGGGTCACTTCCGGGTCCTCTTGCGGCGTGCGGTGGAGACGAGGGACAGCCCAAGCTCCTTGGTGACGGCGGCGGCGGTATCGAGGGTCAGGCCGCGTTCCCGCTTGACGAAGCGGCAGAGGGCGGACTTGGGGACGTCGGCGGCGGCGGCGAGGGCCTGGAGGCTGCGGGGATCGTCGTCGAGGGCCTTGCGGAGCTGGTCCGCGATGGTCTCGTCGGGCACGGGGCGGGCTCCTTGGGTTTGAGAGCCTCGGCGAGTTCGCGGGCGCGCTTGGCCTGTCGCCAGCGCTTGACCTTGCCGAGTAGTCGGCGGACGGAGGTGTGGGACCACTCGGCGGCGCCCTTTTTGGGGCGGTAGCCGAGGTGGGGGAGGACTTCGGCGATCCGGCGGTAGGCGAGGCCCGCGTCCCTGAGTCGGCGGACGGTCTCGACCAGGCCGGCGTCGGCGGGGTCGGGTTCCAGGTGGAGGCCGTCGGGGGCGAGCCGCCAGCCGTAGGGGATGTTGCCGAGGGCCTCGCCGTGGGCCCGCTTGTGATCGAGGGCGCGCTGCGTCCCCTCGCGGACGGCGTTGATCCAGTGCTCGCCCTGGGCGTCCATGATGCGGCGGACGAAGACGTCGGCGGCGGAGTCGGACCCCGTGCCTTCGATCGAGACCGTGCGGATCGACGCCCCCCTGGCGGCGACCTCGGCCTCGATCATGGCGATCACGATCGGAGCGGCGCGAAAAAGCCGGGAGCGGTTGTAGGCGAGGAGGACGTCGCCGGGGGCGAGGAGGTCGATCGCGGCCCGCAAGCCGGGTCGGGCGTTGACAGGCGTCGATCCCGAGACGCCGGGGTCGCCGAGGACGTCGGCGACGGTCCAGCCCTTCCCGGCGGCGAAGTCGCGGCACGCCTGCTCCTGGGCCTTGATGGAGACGCCGTGCTCGGCCTGGTCGTCGGTGCTGACCCGGACGTAGACGACGGCCCTGGCGGTGGCGGCCACGGGTCAGGCGGCCGTCGCGGCGAGGAGGCCGGCGGCGGCGGTGGCGCCGCGCTGTTCGACCTCGCGGAGCAGGAGGGCGAGCGTGGGGTCGCCGACGGCGAGGCGGTCGGAATCGGCGGCGATCAGAACCGCGCTTTGACAGAGCGCTTCGAGGGCCGATTCGAGGCCGGGGCGCATGGCGGGAGACAGGCGTCCGGAGGCGCCGACGTCGGCGTAGACCTCGGCGACGGGGAGGTCGAGGTCGTCGGCCAGTCGCCGGCAGGCGTCCTCCTGGGCGGAGATCGAGGAGCCGTCGGCGTGCTGGCGGCGGGTGGCGGTTCGGAGGTAGAGGACGGCCTTGCGGCGCATGGGTTTCACCGTGGTTTCGGGGGGTTCGCTGGTCGGGGCGTCGCCGGCTGGCGACGTCGTCGGCGTCGCCGGTTGGCGACTGGTGGCGGCGGCGGGGCGTCGCCAAGAGGCGACGGGCCGGGCGGGCTTGGTTGGCCGCCGCCGGGATGCGCCCCCACGACCGTGGGGGCGCGGCGTCGGCGGTATGATCCGCGGATCGCGGGCGGCGGTTGCTACAATCCGAGGCGCGACGATTCCGGATCGACCTCGCGAGGCCGCGACCATGCCGACGACGCCCGTTCCCGTTCCCGTTCCCTCCCCGACGCCGCTCCGGATCCATCGCCCGCCGGACGCCGATTCCGATGAAGTGGTCTGGATGCGTTACGGCCGGCTCCCCAACGGCGCGCCGGCGGGTTGCCTGGTGGACGTGGCGGTGCATCGGGAGCATCCGCCGAAGGGGGTGGACGCGGGCTGGCACGAGGACGCCCGGTGCTGGATCTCGCTGAGGTTGGTCGATCCGCTCGACGAGGAGGCGACGCGGAAGTTTCGCGAAGGTCACTCGGACGAGGATTTTCCGAGCGGTCCAACTCGCTTCGGGGTTTCGGGATAGGCCGCGTTCCCGGCGGCGGCGGCGGTCGCTTTGATTCGCAAAGCTCGAATCATGTGGCACTGATAGATAGGGGTCGATGCGCCCCGACCGATCATTTCACGAGGCCCTCTCCGACGTCCCGGTCGGTCGAGGGCCTTATCCATGCGCGGGGGTTCCGGATGCCGCCGACCAATCACGCCGGGAGTCTCGGCGCGGCGTTCGCGGGAGCGACTGCGTTCGTCGTGGGGCATGCGAGTCAGGAGCAGGTCGCGCGTTGGGTTGGGATCGGGCTGCTGGTTTGGTCGGGCGTGCTCGCGGGTTACGACCGCTGGCGGGCCGCGCGCCGGGCCAACGATCGGCTCGACCTCGAAGCGCGGCTCGCGGAGCTGCGTTCGGAGATCGCCGCGGCCGAGTCGGAGTTGTCTCGCGCGCGAACCCACGGCGACCCAATCAGGCGCGAGGAGGGACGGTGATGTCCAGGACAGTGAGCGGCCTTGAGCCGCGCCCGGCGATGATCCCGTCGAAGCCGACGGGGCCGGGGACGGTCGAACACCGTCGGCCCGACGCCTGCTTGACCGTCGCGTGGGTCGCGATGATGGCCGCCGGCCTGATCGAGATCGCGTCGCGGGCGATGGCGGTCGTCGTGTTCGGGGGTTGAGCAAGCCATGCCTCAGCGGATCCCATTCCACGCGCCGACGCCCGATCCGGGGTCGCGCCACCGGGAATACGACCGGAACCGTCGCGACGCGGAATCCAAGCGGTTCTACAACTCGACCGAATGGAAAGCGGTGCGGAGGATCAAGCTCCGCGAATCCCCGCTTTGCGAGCTTTGCCTCCAGGCCAAGCCCCGCCGACTGAACCTCGGCTCGCACGTCCACCACGTCGTCGAACTGCGTGACGCGCCGTCGCTCGGCCTAGTGCTGGAGAACCTCCAGACCCTGTGTCACGGCTGCCACAGCCGCCTCCACGCCGCCCGGAAGCCCCGCCCGTAGGTGCATGCACCTACGCGGAGGGAGGGGGGGTGAAAACCTGCATGCCCTTGAACTTGAAGACCGCGGCGGGGGCGCGCGCGTTTTTTGACAAAATTGGCGATTCGAATTCGACGGGGGTCGCGCGATGCGAGGCCGAAAGCCCAAGCCGACGGCCCTGAAGATCCTGGACGGCGACCGAGCCGACCGGATCAACCAGGCCGAGCCCCGGATCCCCGACGCCGACCTCGACCTCCCCGAGCACTTCTGCTGTCTCGCCGACGGCCTCGCCCACGCGCGCGAGCACTGGGCGGAGCTGGCCCCGCTGCTCTCCTCGGTCGGGCTGCTGACCGAAGGCGACCGCCCGGCCCTGGCGCTGCTTTGCGAAGCCTACGCGCTCTTCCGCCTCGACCCGCTCGACTACAAGGCCCGCGACCTTTACCGACGGATGCTGATCGAGTTCGGCCTCACCCCAAGCTCGCGGTCCCGCGTTAAGGCGGCCGGAGAAGCCCCCGCGAACCCGCTCGCCGAATTCTTGATGAACGACACCGCATGACCAATGAACCATCGTGGATCAGATTCAGGAATGGCTCCAACCCGATCCGAAGTGGATCCGCAACGCCTCCGACCGCCTGGCGGTCGAGAAGGGATGTTGGTTCGACGAGGCGCCCGGCCTGAAGGCGATTCGGTTCGTCGAAACCCACTGCCGACAGTCCAAGGGCCGGTGGGGTGGGAAACCGCTGCGGCTCCTCGACTGGCAGAAGGACTTCATTATGCGACTGTTCGGGTGGAGGAACCCGGACGGCACGCGCAGGTTCCGCCGTTTTTACTTGGAAGTCGCCAAGAAGAACGGCAAGTCCACGATGCTTAGCGCGCTGCTGATCGTCTTCTGCCTGTTGGACGGCGAGGCGTCGCCCGAGATCCACGTCAACGCCGTCGATCGGAGTCAAGCCGGGATCATCTTCGACGAGACCGTGAAGATGATTGAGTCGTCCACCGTCCTCAAGCCCCTCTTCCGGCTCGCCAAGCGGGCGAGGCGTGCGGCCTGTCTCGACGGCAAACATGGGACGTTCATAGCCAACTCGGCCGACGTCGCATCGAAGGACGGCGCCAACCCCTCCCACGTCGTCTTCGACGAGCTGCACCGCCAGAAGAAGCGGGACATGTGGGACGTGTTCGCTTATGGATCGGCCGCGAGGGCTCAACCCATCCTGGGCTCGATCACAACCGCCGGCGAGTCCGCCGACGGCGTGTGGTACGAACAGCGCGAGTATTCGGAGAAGGTCAACGACGGCGTCGTCCCGGACTTCGCCCATCTCGGCATCGTCTACCGGGCCCTGGAGACCGACGACGTCGACGACCCCGCGACCTGGCGCAAGGCCAACCCGTCGCTCGGCGAGACGATCCAGGTCGAGGACTTCCGGCGCGAGCTTGAGGAGGCGAAGCGAAACCCGTCGCTCCTCGCCAACTTCAAGCGGCTCCGCTTGAACATCGTCACCGCGTCCGATTCGGCCTTCGTCGCCCTCGACAAGTGGGACGCCTGCGCGTCGCCCCCCAGGCCCATGGAGCCGGGATCGACGATCTTCGGCGGACTCGACCTCTCGACCGTCGACGACCTCTCGGCCCTCGCCTGGATCCAGGGCGACGTCCACGACGGGTTCGACGTCTTCATGGAGTTCTTCCTGCCCGAGGACGGGATCGAGGCGCTCGAACTGAAGCACCAGGTCCCCTACCGCGAGTGGGCCCGGATGGGGCTCATCACGCTCACCCCCGGCAACGTCGTCGACTACCGCTGGATCCGCAAGCGGATCCAGGAGACGCACGCCGGGTTCGACCTCCGCAAGCTCTTCGTCGACCGCCACCAGGCCCTCGACCTCTGCCTCACCCTCCGCGACGAGGACGGCGTCGCCGTCGAGTTCTTCAGCCAGGCGATCCAGTCGGTGACGGTCCCCACCAAGGAACTGCTCCGGCTCGTCCTCTCCGAGCGGATCCGACACGGCGGCAACCCCATCCTCCGCTGGAACGCCTCCAACGCCGTCGCGATCAGCGACTCCAACGGCAACATGAAGATCGACAAGGTCCGGTCCCGGCGGAAGGTCGACGGGCTCTCCGCCCTGGTCGACGCCATCGCCGCCGCCACCTCCGGCGCGGGCGAAAGCCCGATCACCTGCTACGAATCCGAGGACCTCCTCGTCCTATGACCGCCTCCTTCTCCTTCGCCACCTTCACCGCCGACGCCTCGCCGATCGTCGTCGGCGACCCCGAGCCGCGGTACGTCCAGGGCGAGGAGATCTTCTATAAGCCCGCCGAGGACACCGCGGGCATGGTCGTCAACCCCTGGACCGCCGTGAAGTTCCCGGCGCTCCTGGCGGTCCTCAACGTCCTGGCCACCGACGTCGCCGCCCTGCCGTGCCGCGTCTACCGCCGCCAGGCCGACGGCGGCCGGCTGATCGCCGACGACCACCCGGTCGACGACCTCTTGAACGTCTCCCCCGACGGCGAGACCACCGCGATCAACTGGCGCCAGGCCCTCATGGTCCACGCGCTGCTCTGGGGCAACGGCTACGCCGAGATCGTCCGCAAGGGGCCCCGCCCCGCGGCGCTCCACCTGATCGACCCGTCCACCGTCGTCGTCAAGCGCGACAAGACGACCAGGGCCCTCGTCTACCACCTCGCGGGCGGCCAGACGCTCCCGGCCTCCAAGGTCTTCCACCTCGCCGGCCTGGGCTTCGACGGCGTCTCGGGCTGGAGCTTCGTCGAACTGATCGAGCGGGCCATCGGCGTCGGACTCGCCGAGGAAGCCTTCCAGGGGGACTTCTTCCGCAACGGCTCCGACCCCGGCGGCGTCATCTCCCTGGCGAAGAAGTTCGAGAGCCGGCAGAAGAAGCTGGAGTTCGTCCGCGACTGGGAGCACCGCTTCAAGGGCCCCGGCAAGCGCCACGGCACGGCCGTGCTCGAAGAGGGCGGCACCTACACGCCGACCACGATCGACCCGGAGAAGTCGCAACTCCTCGAGGCCCGCAAGTACCAGGTGCTCGAAGTCGCCCGGCCCTGGCGGGCCCCTCCCCACAAGGTCGGCGACTACTCCCAGGCCCACCTCGCCAACCTCGAAGCCAGCAACCAGGACTACCTCAACACCGCCCTCATGCCCTGGCTGGTCGCCTTCGAGCAACAGGCCGCGCTGAAGCTCTTCAGCCCGTCGGAACGCAAGGCCGGCGTCTACGCCGAGCACACCGTCGAGGCCCTCCTTCGCGGCGACCTCCTGAAGCGCTACCAGGCTTACGAGATCGCCATCCGCAACGGCTGGATGAACCGCGACCAGGTCTGCCGCAAGGAGAACGCCTCCCCCATCGGCGCCGACGACGGCGGCGGCAAGTACACCGTCCAGCTCAACCTCACCGAACTCAAGCGCGTCGGCGAGCCGGCCGCGACGCCCGACCCCGCGGCGGCCGACGAACCGACGTCGGAACCGGAACCGGAAAGGGAACCGGACGTCGAAACCACCTCATCCGTCGAGGCGACGAACGATGACCCCGACCACCCCCAAGGCTGACGTCCGCTCCCTCGCCGCCTCCGAACTCCGCGTCGACCAGGTCGACGGAAAGAAGCGGATCGTCGGCTACGCGGCCGTCTTCAACTCCCTCTCCGAGGACCTGGGCGGGTTCCGGGAGATCATCAGGCCCGGCGCGTTCGCCGCCGCCCTGGCCGGGGCCGACGTCCGCCTGGTCGTCAATCACGACCCGTCGCTCATCCTCGGCCGCACCCGCAACGGCACCCTCCGGCTGACCGAGGACTCCCGCGGACTCCGCTACGAGGCCGACCCGCCCGACACCCAGATGGCCCGCGACTACGCCGCCCTCGTCGAGCGCGGCGACCTCGCCGAATCGTCGTTCCGGTTCTACATGTTCGACGACCCCAGCCGCGGCCAGGTCTGGCGCTCCGAGCCGACCGGGGTCATCCGGGAGATCACCGAGTTCTCCAGGATCGACGACGTCTCGATCGTCGCCTACCCGGCCTATCGAGCCACCGAGGTCTCAGTCCGATCGCTCGACGCCCTCCGCTCCGCGCGCGACCGCGACGACGCCTGGGCGACCCGCGCCCACTTCCGGCTCCGGCTCGCCGAATCCGCCTGATAAACGCCGACCCACGAACCAACCGACCTTCCGTTTCGACTCGCACCACAGTCAGGACCAAGCCGGATGAAGACCGCCGTCCAGCTCCGCGAGGAGCGCGCCGGGCTGATCGCCCAGGCCCGTCAAAAGCACGCCGAGGCCGAGGCCCGCCAGGGCGGCCCCACCGCCGAGGACCGCGCCGAGTTCGACCGCCTCATGAACGCGGCCGACGAACTCCGACGCCGCTACGAGGACCTCGAACGGCTCGAAGCCGCCGAGGCCAGCCTGGAGACCGCCGACGAGCGCGTCAGCGACCCCATGGCCGGCGGCGAGCGCTCCGCGGCCGGCGGAGCGTCGAACCGGCCCGAGAACCGGACGGCCGGCCAGTACCGCGAATCGGCCGAATACCGATCCGTCTACGCCGAGTGGCTCGCCACCGGCCAGGTCCGCCACGCCGCCATCCCCCGCGAGTTCCGCGACACCGTCCTGGGGACCGACTCCAAGGGCGGCTACCTCGTCACCCCCACCCAGCTCGCCGCCGAGATCGTCAAGGGGATCGACGACCTCGTCTTCGTCCGACCCCTCGCCAGGATCCAGCGGATCGGAAGCGCCAAGACCGTCGGCGTCCCCCGCCTGACCTCGCGCATGGCCGACGCCGACTGGTCGGGCGAGGTCGCCGCCGTCACCGAGGACACGACGATGGCCCTCGACCGTCGCGACCTCAAGCCCTACCTGATGAGCAAGCTCGCCAAGATCTCGATCGAGGCGTCCGACCGCGACTCCAACATCGAGCGCCTCATCCAGGACGAACTGGCGTACAAGAACGCCATCACCGAGGAGAAGGCGTACCTCACCGGCAACGGCACGGGCAAGCCGCTGGGGATCTTCACCGCCAGCGCCAACGGCGTCCCGACGACCCGCGACGTCACCGGCACCAACACGACCACCGCGATCACGGCCGACACCCTGATCGCCATGAAGTACAGCCTGAAGCCCGGCTACCGCGCCGACCCCACCTGCCGATGGATGTGGAGCCGGACGGCGATCGAGGCCGTCTCCAAGCTCAAGGACACGACCAACAACTACCTCTGGCAACCCTCCGTCCAGGCCGGACAGCCCGACCGCCTGCTGGGGATCGCCGTCGCCGAAAGCGAGTACGTCCCCGCCACCTTCACCACCGGCCTCTACGTCGGCGCCATCGGCTGCCTGCGCTACTACTGGATCGCCGAGGTCTCCGACCTCCGGATCCAGCGCCTGGTGGAGCGCTACTCCGACACCAGTGAAATCGGCTTCATCTCCCGCCGCTGGGTCGACGGCGCCCCCGTCCTGGCCGAGGCGTTCAGCCGCTGCAAGCTGGCCTGATGATCCGATCCGACGGCGGGCGCCCCGCGCCCGCCCGACTCCCCCGGAGCGACCGTGAAGATCCGCATGCGCACGATCCTCGCCGGCCCCGGCGGCTGCATCGACGCCGGCGCCCCGGCCGACGTCCCCCTCGCGACGGCCCGCGACCTGGTGGCCGCCGGCTACGCCGAGGCCCTGGAGCCGTTCCCGGATCCACCGCCGACGCCCGAACCCGAGCCGGAACCCGAGCCGGAACCGGAACCCGAGCCCCAGCCCGAGCCCGAGCCGGAACCCGAGCCCCAGCCCGAACCGAGGGCGCCCAGGAGGAAGGCGAAATAAGATGCCGCGCCGTCTCGTGACGCCCCCGGCCGGCGAGCCGTTGACGCTCGACGAGGCCAAGCTCCACCTCCGCGTCGAACACGACCTGGAGGACGCGCTGATCGGCCGCTTGATCCGGGCGGCCCGCGAGGCGGCCGAGGAGGCGACGTCGCGAACCCTGCTCCCAACGTCCTGGCGTCTGTCGCTTGAGCGCTGGCCCGCCCCCCAGTCGTTCGACGGCCGCTGGTTCCGGGAGATCCGGATCGAGGACGCGCTCCTGACCATCGACGCCGTCTCGTACCGCGACGTCGAGGGCGTCGTCCGCGTCCTGGACCCGTCGCTTTACGAGGTCGACGAGGGACCTCCGGGACGCATCCGCCCCGTCCTCGGCGCGTGCTGCCCTTGCGTCCGCCCCGGCCTCGCCGCCGTGGAGGTCGTCTACACCGCCGGCTACGCCTCCGCCGCCGACGTCCCCGCCTCGCTCAAGGACTGGATGCTCCTCCATATCGGCGCCCACTACGAGAACCGCGAGGCCGTCGTCCCCGGCGTCTCGCTCGCCGAGCTTCCCGGACTCGACGGCCTGCTCGCGCCGGCCCGCTGGGGAGGCTACCCGTGAGGGCCGGACGTCTGAGGACCCGCCTGGTCTACCAAACCCCCGCGACGGTCGACGGCGGCGGCGGCGCGTCCCACGACGAGTGGACCGACGCCTTCGGCCTCTGGGCCAGGCTCCGACCCCTGAAGGGCGACGAGACCGTCGACGCCGGCCCGCAAGTCCGCGCGTCGGCCGACCACGAAGTCACCTGCCGCCACGACCCGCGGATCGATTCCACCGGCCGCTTCCGAATCGCCGGGACCGATCGGACCCTGGCGATCTCCGCCGTCGCGGATTGGGAGACGCGCGGGACGGAACTGACCGTCCGCTGCCACGAAACCCCGAAAGGCGCGTGAACCGTGATTCTCGACAACTGCGACCTGCTCCCGTTCCGCGCGGAGAAGGTCCCCGGCGACGTCGGCGTGACCTTCGGGTTCGACCTGGCGGTCGTCGTCGGATTCGTGACCCGCCATCAAACGGTCTGGAGCAACGAGGCCGCGCCCATCCTGCTCTCGGAACTCATCCGGGACCACGCCGAGGAGTCCGACCTCGTCGAGATGGCGAGCGACCTGGCGATCCGGCTGATGCGCAAGAAGGCCGCGGCCGAAATCGCGACTGGGGGCTGAGCCGTGTTCACCATCGCGCGCGAGGGGGCCGTCAAGCTGCTCTCGGAACTGCTCTCGCAAGCCGGCGGCGGCGAGGATTGGCTCCTCTGCATGACCACCGCCCCGGTCGAACAGGCCGAGGACGAGACCGCCGCGCGGTACCTCGCCGCCGAGGCCGACCACGACGGCTACGCCCGCAAGACGCTCGCGAGGCGGATCGGCCCCGACGCCTGGGGGACCCCAGTCGTCGCCGCGCCGATCGACCCGGAGGGCGTGCCGGGTCGATCGGGCGTCGGCGCGTCGGTCTACTCCGAGGCCGCGTCCTGGACCGTACCGCCGGGGACCACGATCACCGGCTACTTCGTCCTCGGGGCCGAGTCTGGCGCCCTGATCGGTTCGGACGTGCTCCCGTGTCCGTTCGTCGCCTGCCAGGGCGGCAAGACGGTCTACACGCCTTACATCGAACTGGGCTGATCCATGGCGGCGATCGCGACCTATCGCGGGGAACCGATCGTCTCCCCCGGGGACGGCCCCACCGGCATCGCCTGGACCTATCGCGGCGACGCCCGGGGGATCCTCGTCCCGCGCGACTCCCGGATCCACGTCCCCGAGGGCGGCTCGGCGATCGCGGGGACGGCCGTCCCCGTCGTCGTCGCCCGCGCCCCGGCCTCCGGCGGCGCTCTGCCGGGCGTCACCGCCAACCCCGACGGCCTCTGGTTCGAGCCCCCCGGCTACGGCGGACTCCCCGCCAGGGCGTTGGGCGCCGCCCCCGCCGGGATCGCCACGCTCCTCGACGCGCTCGCCGCCGCCTCCCTCGCGGGAACGGCCGTCGTCCAGGTCCACGGGCCGGACACGGGCCCCGGGACGCTCAGGGAGGCCGTGTACGCGATCCTGGCCGCCTCGGCCGAGTTGACCGTCGTGGTCGGCCCGCGCGTCCACCACGCGGCGCTTCCGCAAGGCAAGGCCCCGCCCGCCGTCGTCTTCTCGTTCCCCGCCGACGATCCCGGCCTCAACCTCGACGGCGGCGACGGCACGGCCGACGCCTCGCTCCAGGTCGACTGCCAGGCCCTCGCCGCCGCCGACGCCGACGCCGCCGCCCAGGCCGTCGTCGCCGCCTTCCACGGCCTCCGCGGCAAGGTCGGCCGGGTCGTCCTCCTGGGCTGCTTCGTCGAGGACGTCGCCGAGGCCGTCGAACGCCGCGCCGACGGCCGCGACGAGTGGCTCCACCGCCGGATCGTCCAGATCAAGGTCCGCCGCCGCGTCCCCATCCCCGCCCTCCCCGGAGTCGCCTGAACCATGGCCGCCGTCCCCGCGCTTGGAACCAAGCTCTATTACTCCCTCACCGATTCCGGGACCTACACGAAGGTCGGCGGGATCCTCTCGGTCGGCTTCCCCGACCCCAAGGTCGGATCGGTCGAAACCTCGACTTACGACGACGCCGTGGGCACCTTCCGCCCCGGCCGGGTCGATCCCGGCGAGACCACCTTCGAGCTTCAGTTCGACCCCGCCGACACCGCCCACGCCGCCCTGCGCAAGTACGTCACCGGCGAGACCCCGCCGGTCCTCATGTACTGGCGGGTCGTCGCCCCGACCACCCCCGGCAAGGGCGAACAGTTCGCCGGCTTCCTCACCTCCCTGCCCCCCGCCGCCCAGGCCGCCGACGGCAACCTGGAGGCGTCCGCCACGATCAAGGTCTCCGGCGCCATCACCGCCTACGCCGAATCGGGGACCTGACCCCCGACGCCCCGACGCCCCGACGACCGATCCCGGATCCGCAACCAAGGAACCGCCCCGTGCTCGACCGTATCGCCTTCCTTTCCAGACCCGTACCCAAGACCGAGGCCGTCGCCGTCCCCGCCCTGGGTGGCGAGGTCATGGTCCGCCAGATGACCATCGCCGAACGCGACAAGCTGGAGATCGCCAACGCCGGCGACAAGGGCCGCTACTTCCGGCCCCGCATGGTCGTCGCCTCGGCGGTCGACGAGACCGGCGCGCCGCTGTTCACCGACGCCGACGTCGAGGCCCTCTCCATGCTGGCCGGCGACGCCCTCGAACCGATCGTGGACGCCGCGATCCGGCTGAACAAGTACTCCACCAAGGAAGTGGCGGACCTGGAGGGGGAATGACCCGGCCGGGGTCGCCGACGCTCCTCCGCTGCCGGCTGGCCCTGGCCCTGGGAATCACCCTCGCCGACATCGACGCGACGCCCGCCGCCGACTACGAAACGTGGCTGGCGTTCGACCGGATCGTCGGCCTGCCCGACCTCAACCTCCATCACGCCCACGTCTGCCAGACGATCATCGCCGCCGCGGGCGGCAAGCCGCCGCGGCTGGAGGACCTGGTCCTCCGGCCGATCCGGGCGTCGGCCGTCGAATCCGAACGGCTCTCCCCCGAGGAGACCGCCACCCTGATGTCGAGGAACCTGCCGTCATGCTCATCCATGTGAACGAGTCCCCCGCCGGGATGAACGTCGAGCTTCCCGAGACCGGCGTCCGGATCGACCGCGTCGTCCGGTTCTCGATCGAGCGGACGCTCGACGGCTTCCACGCCTCGGCCGTCTGGCGGATCGACTCCGACGAAACCCTGCTCGATGCGTTCGGGATGTCTGAGCCTCTCGACGCGCGGGACGACGACGACGACGCCCCCCGTCCCAGAACGCCGCTCTCGTGAGCGTCGCGGGCGCGGGCAAGCGTTGGGCCGGCTCGGGCGCCTCGACGTCGGGGAGCGGCGGCCCGCGCTTCAAGCTGGCGATCACGGGGATTCCCAAGGTCGACCGGGCCTTGAACGCGCTGGAGCCCAAGGTCCGCCGCAAGGTGCTGTCGCGCGCGATGGGGGCGGGGATGAAGCCCGTCCAGGCGCGGGTGAAGGCCGAGATCGCCGCCGCGACGCCGAACCCGACCGTCTCCGGCCGACCGTCGCAATCGACCGGCGCCACCGTCCGCGGCGTCAAGGTCCGGGCCACCAGGGGCGGGCGCAAGAGCGTGGGGATCGACGTCCGGATCAACCAGGGCGCCTACGTCGACAAGACGTTCTACGCCGCCTTCCGCGAGTTCGGCACCAGGAAGCTGCCGGCGACCCACGCCATGAAGCGGGCGTTCGACGCCACCAAGCGCCGCGCGCGGCTGGAGATCACGATCGGGATCCGCAAGGGCGCCCTCGCCGAGGCGGCGGCCCTGGGGAGGAGTCGGTAGCCCATGGCCTTGATCGGAAGCATCGCCCTGTCGGTCAGGGCCGACACGGCGCCCCTGGCCCGAGACATGGCCAAGTCCCGCGGGATCGTCAAGTCCTGGTCGACGGCCGTCGCCCGCGACGCGGCCGTCGGCGCGCTGACGATGGGCCGGGCGTTCTCGGCCTTCAAGGGGGCGATCGGGGTCGCCGAGACGGCGGCGGCCGTCGCCGACCTCGGCCGCGCCGCCGGCTGGACCAAGGTCGGCGTGGACCGGCTGCGGCTGGCGTTCACCCGCGACGCCGAGAAGGCGGCCGTCCTTCGCGGTCGGATCGCCTCGACTACGTCGGCCGTGGCCGCGTTTGGATCCGCGACGCGCAAGGTCCGTCGCTACTTGCTCTTCGCGGACATCGGCCTATTCGCGGTGAAGCTGGCGACGTTCGAGGGCGGCGTCCTGCTCAAGATCGCCTCCGGGTTCGTCGCGGTGGGCGTGGGGGCCGTCCGCGCGGCGGCGGGCGTGTTCCGGTTCGCCGAGGGAATGACGGGGCTCGTCGGAGGCTCCGCCAGGGCGACGGCCGACCTGGCGAAGCTGACCGCGGCGTTGTTCCGGAAGGACTGGAAGGGAGCCGGCGTCGCGCTGTTCTCGGCCCTGAGAAACGGACGCGAGGCGCTGTCGTGGGCGCCGACGGCCGTCGGCGGACTCGCCGGCGTCGTCAAGGGGTTCGCCGGAATCGTCAGGGGCGCCGCCCGCGCGGCCCTCGCGATCCCCGCCGCCATCGGCCGCGGCGTCGTCTCCATGGCCAGGTCCTCGGCCTCGGCCGTGCTCTCGGTCGGTTCGGCGTTCGCCAAGGTCGGGGCGCTCGCGGCGGTCGCGTTCGGGGCGGTCGCGCTCAAGGGCGCGGCCGCCGCCGCGCATTTGACCGAGGCGTTCAACAAGACGGACCAGGTCTTCGGGAACGCGGCGGCGCGGGTGAAGGAGAACGCGAACCTCATGGCCGACGCCTACGGCTCCTCCCGCCAGGCGTACCTGGACGGCGCCGCCGCCATCGGCGGCATGCTTCAGGGGATGGGCTATGCCGAGGACGACGCATCCAAATTAGCCGTTGGGTTCAGCAACCTGGCCGCGGACGCCGCCGCGTTCCGGGATGTCGACCTGGCCACGGCCCTGCTCAAGATCCGCTCGGGGCTCTCCGGCGAATCGGAGCCCCTGAAGGAATGGGGCATCCTGATCGACGACGCCCACGTCAAGAGCAAGGCGTTCGCCATGGGCCTGGTCGGCGCCACCGGCGCGATGACCGACGCGGCCAAGATCCAGGCCCGGATCGCGCTCATCCAGGACGGGCTCTCCAAGGACGAGGGCGCCCTCGCCCGCGAGTCCACCGGGACCGCCGCCCGCATGGCCGAGTTCTGGGGCCGTCTGGAGCAGCTCTGGCAGACGATCGGCGAGACCACCGCCCCGCTCCTGGGCGCCGCCCTGGGCGGCGTCAACACCCTGATCGCCGCCGCCGGGATCGCCTGGACCGACGCCTCCAAGGCGGTCATGGACTGGTTCGGCGTGTCGCTCGACTCCCTGGAGGGGTCCAACGCCGGGATCGCCGTCGTCCAGGGCGCCGTCGGCCGCATGGCCGACGCCTGGGACTTCGCCCGCGGGGCCGCGGCGACCTTCGTCGCGACCCTCGACACCGGCCTCGCGGCCGTCGCCCGCCGCATGGTCGTGCTGGCGACCTTCCTGGAACGGCTCGACTTCACGGGGACGCTCGCCGGCTCGGCCGACGGCCTGCAATCCTACGCCGAGCAGGCCGACCGGGTCGCCGCCGCCGCCGCCGAGACCGCCGCCGCCGCCGCCACCCGGCCCACCCGGAAGCTCGTCGACCAGGCGTTCGACGCCGCCGCCGCCCGGATCGCCGAGGCCCGGGCCAAGCTCGGGAACGCCCCGGCCGAGAAGATCGGCGCTCCCAAGGCCGAACCCGCCGTCCCCAAGGCCAAGACGTCGGCCTCCCGATCCGCGGACTTCGCCGAGGCCGCCCGCCTGGGCTCCCGCGAGGCCGCCTCCATCGTCCTTCGCGCCCGCCACGGCGGCGGCCGCGACGACGCCGCCGAGGCCGCCCGCAAGACGGCCTCCAACACCGAGGGCCTCGTCCCGGCCGTCCGCGCCGTCGCCGCCGCCATCGGCGACAAGCTCGCCGCTTCCATCGCCCCCACCGTCGCCATCTGATCGAGGCCCACATTGCAAGTCACGTCGATCTCCGACCTCGGGACACACTCCGGATGGTCGCTCCAGGAAGGCTGGAACTACTCGGCCGAGCTTCGGATCGAGACCGACGACCCCAACGTCGGCGCGAAGACGGTCGCCGACGCGCTGAACCTGTTCGCCGGCATGACCTACCGCTGGCCGCTGACCAAGACGGCCGTCGAGACCGACCCGCGGTGCGTCCTCAACGACGTGACGCTGGAACGGTCGAGTCCCGACGGCAAGCAGTGGAGGGCCACGCTCTCCTTCAAGCCGCGCTCCTGGGAGGGCAAGGACCCCGAGCGCGGGCCGGTCGACGCGAACGGCGATCGCGACCCGTTCCAGGCCCGGCCGACCCTCCGCGCCCGCTCCGAGGTACGGGAGACCGCGGCCACGGTCGACCGCGACGGCGTCGACGTGCTCAACGCCGCCGGCGACCCCTTCGACCCGCCCCTCGCCGGCGAGGCCCGCACCACCGTCTTCGAGGTCTCCCGCAAGGAACGTCGGTTCGACCGCGACCGGATCGACGACTTCGAGGGGAAGGTCAACGGCTCGACCTGGATGGGCTTCCCCGCCGAGTCGGTCAAGTGCGTGAGCGTGGTCGGATCGTGCGAGTGGTCCGACGACATAGGGGCCTACCTCTGGTCGGTCGATTACCAGTTCGGCTACCGCAAGCCGGCCGTCGTCGCCGAGACCAGCGTCTCCGGCTGGGCCGAGGTCGTGCTGGACGCCGGGCTCCGACAGCTCAAGGACGGCAAGCTCGTCAAGATCCTGGGCCCCGACGGCTCCCCGGTATCCAAGCCCGTCCCCTTGAAGGACGACGGCGCGGTCGCGAGCCCCGCCGACGGCGTCATCTGGAAGGTGCTGTACCTGGCCGAGACCGCGGATTTCAGCGCCCTGGACCTGCCCGTCGACCTGTTCTCGGCCGGGACCGACGATCCGACCCCTCCGGGACCGTAACCATGCCGACCCCCGACGACCAAGGCGTCCTGCTCTCCCGCGGGAGCGTCAAGCGGATCCAACGCGCGGTGCGGGCCGTGGAGGGCTCGGCCGCGTCCCCCGCCGGACCCGGCCCGGCGTCCCTTTGGAACCCCGGCGTCCGCCGGGCCAGGGTCACGACCGCGATCCCGACCGGGACCTGGGCCGCCCCGAGTTCCACCGGCAAGGTCCGCCTCTCCGACCTGCAACCCGACGGCTCCTGGGCCGATGGCGACGAGGTCCCGGTTTACAACGATTTCACGACGCCGTCGCCGATCCCCGTCGGCCGCGTGGTCAAGGTCGCCTGGATCGGCGGGACCTGGTGGCTGGTCTCCGCTTCATGCTCTTGAGGGTCGCGCCATGCTCTTCGATCCGGGTTGCTCGAATTGCGGATGCCCCAGTCCCGGCGACGGCACGCCGTGCATCGACTGTCCGATCCCCGACTCCGACCTTACGCTTACATATACGAATTCGATTCAAGGCTCTAGGTCAATCCCGCTGCCGCGCTACGTCCCCGGGGTTTGGACGTCGGCTTGCTTTAATCAAATCACGTTTACCCTGTCATGCTTCAACGGGGCCCTCGGGGCCGTTTTGAACCAATACAGCGGGGGGTCCTGTCCGACGGGGTTCGCCACGCCTTGTTCGACTTCAGGCGTCTCGCCTGGATTGTCGCTGACTGCGAAATCCTGCGACCCGCTGATGCTCGAATTCAAACCGACGTCTTGCCCGGCGTTGTCGTCGTTGGGGTACACCAAGTTCGTCGTCACCAAATGAGACCCGCCGTGCGTTGCCAATCCTGCCCGCTGTCCGAAGGCCGATGCCGCGGCGAGTCGAACCCGCGGCTCTGCCAACTGATCGACCCCACCCGCCCGGACCATGATCCGACCTACGTTCGGATCCTGCCCGATCCGGACCACTCGCCGGCGGAATATCCCCCGCTGGCGACCCAGGCCACGAACCTCGCCGGGTCGCTGCGGGATTGGCTCCGGGCCGGCTTGCCGATCACGCCGGCGGCCGAGCGGATGCGGCGGCGGGCGATCTGCCAGGGCTGTCCGCACTTCGACGCCGAGGCCAGACGCTGCCGGGCTTGCGGATGCTTCGGGTCGGTCAAACCGTGGCTGGCGACGGCGACGTGCCCGCAAGGCAAATGGGGCGATCCGGGCAAGCATTGACGATCGCATCCGTCGCATGCGAGAATCCGGACGTGAAGGCGGAACCCTCGGGCCAGAGCGAACCGGCGCGCGACCGCCGGGGACACCCGCGGCCGGGTCGATCCGAGGGCCAACGCGACCGCCGACGCCGCCGGCCGTCGCCCGAACCACACCCGACGCCGACGCCCGATCGCGGGGCGTCGGCGTCTTTTTTTCGAGCTTGACGCGCTCCCGGATCGCGATATGATCCGCGCGTTCTCGATTCAGCCGCGGTCCCAAAACCGTCGGCCGGTCAGTCAGGATTCGTCTCGTCAAGGTCCGCGTACCCTTCGCGGGGTAGCGCCGCGGCGTTCGACCCGCAGACGCGAACTCGGGTCGAAGTCGGGAACTTCGCCGCCGTCCCTCGGCCGAGGGGCGGCGGCTTTTTTTCGTAACGTCCGTCAATTCGCTGAAACCTCGACACGTCTCTTCCGGACCATCCTTTCGGAAGAGGCGAGCGTTGACGGGGAGGCGAGTCATGGCGACGGCGGGAAGAAAGCCCACGAAGCCGGCCGAGCGGCCGGACGGACACGGGATCATGTTCGGCGAGGAAGTCCACAGGCTTCGCCGCGAGCGCGGCCTGTCCCTCGACGGCCTGGCCGAGGCGACCGGCGTGTCTCGCGCCACGCTGAGCCAAACCGAGCGCGACCTGTACGCCCCCAGCGGGCGGACGGTCGACGCCCTGGTGGAAGTCCTCGCGCCTCCCGAGCGGCGGGACCGGCTGGCGACGCTCGCCGCCGAGACCTACCGCCGCCTCGAAACCGACCTCGACGGCCTGGATCGCGAGCGGATCGAACTCCTCGTGAGGTTCCGCCGCCGGCTCCAATGGCTCTCGCCGGCGGCCCTGGAGACGATCCGAACGGCCGTCGAATCGGCGTAGGCGGCCGAAGAAACAAGCCGTTCCGAGGGGCAACCCGTGAGAAGGACCCCTCGGAACGGCCCCAACCGGCAACGGGAGACCGTCGCGGCGTATCCAAGTATACGCCACCTCGGCCGCCGGTCGTCCACTTCGGACGCTCTCCCGATCGGATTTCCTTGGGAGAAGAACCTGATGACCAAGCCGAAGAAGACCCGCGTCGTCGCCCGCTCCACCGGATGCCGCTGCCCCGTGGAGGGGACCTGGCGGCGCTACCCCAGCGTCGAGAAGGCCGAGAAGGCCAGACCGCGGGGACCGTCCGAGAAGGACTCGCCGTTCGAGAAGGGCGCCACCTTCCCGCCCGACGGCGCCACCAGGCGCCGATGCGGCTGGCGACTGATCGCCGCGGCCTGAACCGCCGACCCTGGACGCCGCGGGACGAGGGCGCTAGGATCGCCCCAACGGCGCCGGGGATGGACCTCCGGCGCGCGACGCGGGCCGCGCCGACACGGACGCCGACGCGGCCCGGTCTTCGCGCCTCCCCCCTGCCCCGTCGAACAGGGGAGGGGCGCCGGTGGCAAGGTTTGACGGATCGACAAACTTTAGACGTCAAGGTCTACGCCGCCGTCAACGTCGAAGGCGACTCGTGGCCGTCGTCGCAAGTCGCGGAGTCGCGCTTGCGACCCCGGTACGAGATCGTGATGTGCCGGGTGGCGTTCCAGATCAAGGCGTTGACCAGCTCCGATCGAGTAACCCGCAACTCCTTCCGGAGCATGTCGAGCTTCGATTCCAACAGCGATTCGAGAAGGAAGGCGCATTTCATCCGCGGCGGCGCGTCGTCCTCGACACGTCTCGCCTTGTACGCCTTGAGCATCACGTCGATTTCGTCCTGAGCCACCTTCCGCCTCCCTTCGCCTCGCGATACCCGCGACTCCCCGCACCCAAGCCATCGGCGCGAGGGCGCGCGCGTCTTCACTCGGATCCGACGCCGCGGCGACTCGGGGCCGATCCGGATCGTTCGCGGGGCGTTTCGGGGACGCGGGGTTGATTGGTATATACCGTCGCGCTATACTCGCCGTCGTCGAAAGGGGGTGTCTCGATGACGGTGAAGAGCGGGAAAGGGAAGGGGGGGCCTTCGGTCACGCCGGACGGGATCGACCGGATGGGGCGAAAACTGTTCACCGTGACGGTCGCCACCCTGGAGGGCCTGAAAGCCATCCAGTCGGAAGTTCCGGGGATCGAAAGCGACTCCGCGGCGCTCCGCTACGCCGTCCTGGAAACGGCTGGGAGACTGAAATCCGCGAAGGCCCGGACGCCGTCGAAGCGTGGAGGCGGAAAGTCGTGACCGACGAACCGGCCAAATCCCCCAAGACCGTCAAGACGGTCCTCCGGATCGGCGGCGGCGAACGGCCGGGATACCTGTGGAACGTGCTGGTGATGAACGTCGCGCGTCAGGAGGCCGCGGCGTTCCTGGGGGAGCGTCAATATCGAAGGCTGGCGGCGAAGTTCCGGAGCCTCGCCGGGATGGAGGAGCCGTCTCGGGGCGGTCGGGTGGACGTCCGCCCCGTGGAGGACTTCTTCGAGGTGAGGGACAAGGGCGGGGAGTTGGGCCGGCTCAACGTCCGGGTCTTCTTCCTCGTCGACAAGACCGACCGGAACCTCGTCGTTCTCTCGGCCATCCACAAGCAAAACGACGGGGCGACCCCCATGGAGGACAAACTGAGGGTCCGCAAGCGGCGGGCCGGCTACTGGAAACTACCCGCGTCGGAACGATCGACGCGAGACGGAAGGGAGGAACGATCATGACCGTCGCGACGATCCCGGAGGCCGCGGCCGTCCGGGCCCCGACGACCTCCGGCCCCCGCGTCACGCTGACGTCGATGGCGCTGGCGGTGTTGATGGATCGGCTGCTGGCGATGGACGACGCCACCCGATCGGACTTCGCGGAGCTGGTGACGTGCCTCAACGGCGGGCGGTCACCCGAGGACGTGGAGAACGTCCGAAGCGTGATGCTGGAGTACCTGGACCCGCCGTCGTACCGCCTCGTCGACCTCCCCGACCGCCGCCCCCCCAAGGACGAGCGGCCGGGGGCGGTCAAGCGGCGGATCGGCGAGGCGATCCGCAAGGCCCGGGAGGCGGCGGGGATGAACCGCGCCGAACTCGGCAAGGCGATCGACCTGACCCGGGGCCGCGTCCGCGGCTACGAGACCGGCCGGATCGACCTGGCGCCCGAAGTCCGCGACCGGATCGCCGCCGCCCTGGGCGTCGACCCCCGGGCCCTGGACGACCCCGACCCCCCGCCGCGGCCCCAGCCCGCGGCCCCGCAAACCCCGCGCGATCGGGAGTGATCCCCACCGTGCATCCGTTGCCGCCAACATAGGCGAACTGTAGGCTCTAGGATGTCCGGCCGAACGTCGCCCGGACCTCATCCGACCGAAGCAAGATCGACCGCCGCCCACTCTTGGCCGAGCTCGGGCCGGCGGACGATCCCAGGAAACGAGTACTTCGATGCCTCGACAGAACCCTCGCGGCGGGAAATCCCCCGACGCCGGGCGGTCGCGCCGCGCGTCCGCTCCTGTCGCGCCTTCCGAGAAAAGCGCCACGGACCCGACTCCCTCCTCGATGGCGACGCCCGTCGACCCCGACCGGAACGCCTGGTACACACGGCCGGACGAGTCCGACGCCTACGTCTGGGTTCTGGGCCCGGAGGAGGTGGCCCGTGGCTGACCGACGAACCACCCGGGTGGACCGGGTCGTCGATCGCCGGGTCGAGGGCCTGGTGTTGACGGCCGTGGCCGTCCTCTCCCGCAAGCGCTTCCCGACGGCCGTCGAGGTCCGCTACCAGCTTCACGACCTCGACCAGGCCGTCGTCGATCAGGCGCTCCTCGACATGGAGCGGCGGGGGTTGCTGGCGGTGATCGTCGAGCCCGCCGCCGTCGACCCGCTGTTCAGCCCGCGGGTGATCCGCTACCGGCCCCTGGCGCTGTCCTCGGGGGCGTCGCTCGGCCCCGACGGAAAGGAGGGCCGCTGATGTCCTCCCTGCCTTACGATGGCGCCCTGCGCGTTCGGGACTACGATCGGCGCGACGAGGACGACGCCGGGATCCGGCGGATCGCGAACCTGGACGCCGAAAGGCACGTCCTGGGAGCGATGCTATTACAAGAGTGCGACGACGAGACTCGACGCCTGGTCCTGTCGATCCTGGAGCCGGACCACTTCTTTCGCGACGCGCACCAGGTGATCTTTCGGGCGATTCGCGACCTCGCGGACGCCGGCAAGCCGATCGACGCCGTGATGCTGGCCGATGAGCTGGATCGAACCGGCGTCTTCGAGCGGATCGGCGGCGACGACTATCTGGAGGAAGTCACGGCGACCGTCGGGACGTGGGCCAACGCGACGTTCCACGCCGAGATCGTCAAGCAAAAGGCCTTGATCCGCGAGATGCAGCAAGCGGCGGCCCGTCACGTCGAGGACGTCCGATCCCAACTCTTCACGCCGACCGAACTGCTGGACCGATTCGCGGGCTCGGTGCATCGGATCGAGGCGGAATCGACGCCGGACGAGGACGACGACCTGGACGGCCGGCTGGTCCCATGGCCCGACGCGCCGGACCCCGCGGTCTGGTATGGGGTCGCCGGCGGCCTGGTGAGGGCGATCGAGCCCCACACCGAGGCCGATCCGATGGCGATCCTCGGTCAGGTCCTGGTGTGCGCCGGCAACCTGTTCGGCCGCAAGCCGCACTGGTTCTACGAGTCCACCCGCCACGGCACGAACCTGTTCATGTGCCTGGTGGGCGAGTCGTCCAGGGCCCGCAAGGGGACGAGCTGGAACCACGTCCGCCGAGTCTTCTTCGCCGTCGACGAGACGTGGTGCCGCGAGCGGCACCTGAGCGGTCTTTCCACCGGGGAGGGCCTCATCAACTCCGTCCGCGACCCGATCATGAGGATGGTCCGATCCGACGACGGGAGCGTCGAGGAGAAGGAGATCGACCCCGGCGTGGACGACAAGCGGGCGCTCTTCGTGGAAAGCGAGTTCGGAGGCTTGCTCTCGACGATGAGTCGCGACGGCTACAATACTTCGTCGGTGATCCGCAAGAGTTGGGACGGCGACTATCTGCGGATCAACAACAAAAACACCCTGCTCCACGCGACCGATCCCCACATCTCGATCATCGGCCACATCACGTCCAAGGAGCTTCGGAAGCTCCTGTCGTCCACGGAGCAGGCCAACGGCTTCGCCAACCGCTTCCTCTGGGTGTGCTCGCGGCGGTCGAAGATGCTCCCCCACGGGGGCTCGATCGAAGACGCGGACCTGCTCCCGTTCGTCCTTCGACTCCAGGCGTCGTTGGACCACCTCGAACATTTCGCGGACCCGCGCCGGCCGCTGCGTCGCGACCGCCGGGCCGACGAACTGTGGGAGGCCGCGTACCCCCGGCTGTCGGCCGAGCGCGGCGACCTGGTGGGCGACCTGACGTCGCGGGCCGAGGCCCAGGTGATGAGGCTGGCGGCGGTCCACGCGGTCCTGGACCGTTGCTCGACGATCCAGGACGTCCATCTGAACGCGGCGTTGGCGTTCTGGAACTACTGCGTTCAGTCGACGGCCTGGATCTTCGGCGACGCCGACGGCGACCCGGAATCCCGCGCCGTGGTCAAGGAGTTGAAGCGTCACCCAGGGGGGCTGACCCGCACCCAGATCAACCGCCGCTGCTTCTCGGGCCACAAGTCGGCGGAGGACCTCACCCGGCTGCTGGTCGAGATGACCCGCAAGGGGACGCTCTCCGCTCCCTCCAGGACCGGGCCGGACGGCCAACCCGTGCATGGACGCAACTGGCGTTTGAAAACGGAGGATGTCCCGGAGTGTGCGCGCTCTTCGATTTCGGAGGCGCAAGCCTAATCCGAGCAACCCATTGCGTCGTCACAGGTGCGCGCAACGGGTGAAAAAAGCCGGCGCGCTTTGCGCGCTCTTAATTCCTAAAGAGCGCGCAAAGCGCGCGACCGTTTTTGACTCTCGGCGCGCGCTTGGAAATCTGCTGACTCTACCGGATTGCGGGTTTGAGCGGTGCCGGGTGTACGGCCGGCGACC